>Ga0207652_10001309_pt1 | contig 22123 bp, 17 predicted proteins | sample KBSC63BmetaG_FD_184334 | JGI IMG/M metagenome (GOLD analysis project Ga0207652, IMG submission 184334) | Corn rhizosphere microbial communities from Kellogg Biological Station, Michigan, USA - KBS C6-3B metaG (SPAdes) (version 2) | ecosystem: Host-associated > Plants > Roots > Rhizosphere ... | reverse complement strand
CCCGAGGCTGTCCTCGCAGGCATGCGCGACCCGCAGAAGGGGCTCCACGCCGAGCATCCGCGCCGACCCCTTGATCGTGTGGGCGTCCCGGAACAGCCCGGCCACCAGCTGCCGGGGCGCCGCGTGGCCCTCGAGCTGCAGGAGCCCGGCCGACAGGGAGGCCAGCCGTTCCTCGACCTCCGCGCGGAACGTCGCCAGCAGCTCGGGGTCCTCGGCCCAGGACATCGAGGTCACCCGACCCGGAACCGGTGGATCGCCGCCTGCAGCTCGCCGGCCAGCCCGTCGAGCTGGCCGGCGGCCGTCACGTAGCGGGTCGAGGCCTGCTCGTAGCGGCCGGTCGACGTGGTGACCCGGGCCATCGCCTCGACGACCGCCTCGGCCGCCGAGCGCTGCTGGCGGGTCGCCACCGAGATCTGCTGGGTGGCCGCGGTCGTCTCGGTTGCCATGCCGGTGATGCGGTCGAGTGCGCTGACGACTCCGGCGGTGAGCTCCTGCCCGGCACGGACGTCGTCGGCGCCCTGCCGGCTGACCGTGATCGTGGCCGCCATCTGGGCGGTGACGTCGGTGACGATGCGGCGTACCTGCGCGGTGCACTCGCGCGCCCGCTCCGACAGCATCCGCACCTCGTCGGCGACCTGGCCGAAGCCCTTGCCGTGCTCGCCGGCCCGGGCCGCCTCGACGGCGGCGTTGAAGGCCAGCAGGTTGGTCTGCCGGGCCATCTCGTCGATGACCTCGAGGATCGTGCCGATGCGGGCCATCCGGTCGTCGAGCCCCTCGGCCCGCTCGGTGATGCCGTCGACGCGGTGGGCGATCCGCTCCATCGCGTCGACCGAGTCGTGCACGGCCTCGGCGCCGGACTCCACGTGGGCGAGGGTGGTGCCGGCGTACTGCGCGACGCGTTCGGCCGTCTCGGCGATCTGCGCGGCGGTGGCGGCCAGCTCCTCGATCGTGGTCCGGGTCTCGTGGACGGCGCCGGTCTGCTGCTCGACGCCGGCGGCGTGCTCCGCGGCGGTGTGTGCGACGTCGGCCGCGCTGCCCGCGATGCGCTCGCCGACCGCGGTGACCTGGCGCACCAGCCGGCGCAGCGCCAGCAGCGTGTCGGCGAAGGCCACCGCGATGGCGGTCGCCGGCGCGCTGCCGTCGGGCAGCGCGGGCACCCGGGTCAGGTCGCCGTCGGCGACACCTTCGAGCAGGCGCGACAGGGCGAGGACGTCGCGTTCCAGCGCGGCACGGCTCTCGGCGACCCGCGCGGCCTCCTGCTGCGCGGAACGGGAGAGGTACGCCGACACCCAGGCCGCCACAGGCATCGCGGGCAGCACGACGAGCAGCCGGCCCAACGACGCGGAGCCGGCGGTGTGGGCGAGCAGCGAAGCGATGTAGACGCCGAGCCCACCGAGCACGCCGACCGCGATGGCGGAGGCGACGTCGACCGCGGCAGCGGTCAGCAGGATCGTGGGGACGAACGCCACCCACAGCGGCCCGTCGATCCCGCCGACGCTCGACGACAGGCCGGTGTCGGCCGCGAGCGCGAGCAGCACGAGGGCGGCGGCGGGCAGCGGCACCTGACCACCGATGCGGCCGCGCGCGGTCAGCCCGAGGCCCAGCCCGGCCGTGCAGGCCGCGACCGCGACACCCCAGCCGGCGAGCGGCAGGACGTGGACGGTCCGGCCTTCGGCGCCGGCGAACGCGGTGACGAGCACGCCTGCGAGGACGAGCAGCAGCGTGCCTCCCGTGGCCGCGGCGAAGACCCGGCGAAGGCGACGGGCGCCGTCGGTCGGCGGAGGGTCGAGGGGCCGGCGCGGCTGCGGGATCGCGGTCTCGAGCGCGTCGTCCAGCTCGCCGGACCAGCGGGTCAGCAGGTCGGTCATCGCCTCAGGCCACCTTGAACGCCGCGATCGAGGAGCGCAGCTCGTCGGCGAGGTCGTTGAGGGCCGCGGCCGACATCGCCGCCTGGCCCGAGCCGGTGGCGTACTGCCGCGACACGTCGGACACCTGCGTCATCGCCGACACCACCTGGTCGGAGGCCGACCGCTGCTGCTGCGTCGCGATCGAGATCTCCTTGGCGGCGGTCGTGGTCTCGTCGACCATGTCGGAGATCTGCTCGAGCGCGTCGACGACGCCGCGCGCCAGCTCGGAGCCGGTGCGGACCTCCTTCGCGCCCTCCTCGCTGGCGATGATCGTCGCGTTGGTCTCTGCCTGGATCTCGGTGACGATCGCCTGGATCTCCTCGGTCGAGGTCTGGGCACGCTCGGCGAGGCGGCGTACCTCCGCCGCGACGACGGCGAAGCCGCGGCCGTGCTCTCCCGCCCGAGCGGCCTCGATGGCGGCATTGAGTGCGAGCAGGTTGGTCTGGTCGGCGAGGTCGTTGATCACGTCGAGGATGCGGCCGATCTCCTGGCTGCGCTCGCCGAGCGACAGCGCCCGGGTGGCGATCGAGTCGACCCGGGCGGCGATCGTGTCCATGGCGTCGACGCTCGCCTGGACGGCCGCGCGACCCTCCTCCGCGTAGCGCAAGGTCTCGGCGGCGTAGCGGGCGACGGCCTCCGACGTCTCGGCGATCTGTGCCGCGGCCGCGGCCAGCTCCTCGATCGTGGCGGTCGTCTCCGCGACGGCGCTGGACTGCTCGCTCGCCGATGCCGCGTGCTCCTCCGCGGTCGCCAGCAGCTCGCCGGCGGCCTGACCGATCTGCTCGCCCCCGCTGCGGATCTGGTCGACGAGCAGCCGCAGGTTCGACAACGTGTGGGAGAACGCGCCCGACAGCAGGTGCAGCGACGCCGGCCCGTCGCCGTCCTCCGGCACGGCGACGTCGGACAGGTCGCCCTGCGCGGCCCGCGACAGCAGGTGGGACAGCTCCTCGACCCGCGCCTGCAGCTCGTCGCGCTCGACCCGGGACACGTGCCGGGCGGCCCGCACCGAGGCCGACAGCGTGCCGTTGAACCACGCCAGCGCCGGGAACAGCGCCACCCCCAGCACGAGCATGGCGGCGTTGCCCTCGCCGACGGTGTGCGCGGCGTAGGACGCCCCGACGAACGCCCCCGACGCCGCGGCGCCGAGCAGCAGGCTCTGCCACCGCGACAGCGACACCGCGGCGAACAGCAGCACCGGCACGTAGAGCACCCAGAACGGTCCGCGCGCGCCACCCGCCACCGCCACCGCGCCGGTCACCGAGACGAGGTTGCTCACGAGCAGCAGCGAGCGGACGGTGCCGGCGGTCACGGCGCGCACGCCGGGCAGGTAGGGCAGCACGGTCAGCGCGAGCGCGTTGAGCACGCCGAGGGCGGACCACGCGTAGAAGGCGGAGAGGTGTACGACGATCCCGGTGCCGTCACGCGACTCGTGGGCGAGCACGGTCGCGCCGGCCACGGCGAGGCCGAGGCTGCTCCACGTCGCGATCGCGGCGACGTGGTTCAGCGGCCCCGCCGACGGATGGCGACCGGTTACCCGTCCGGCGAGCTGCACGAGTTGTGCATCGGGTCGCCCGCTCGGCCTCTTGACTGAACTGTGCCTAGTGGCGCAATCCCGCACTCGCCGGACACGGCGCGCCGCGACCGGCGAACCGGCCGACCGTCAGGCCGCGCGACGGCGCGCAGGCACCGGCCGGTCAGGCCGCGAGGCGGTGGCGCAGACCGATGATCGCGCCGACGTCGAGCAGGCCGAGCGGCCCCTCGTCGTCGATCACCGTGCCCACGACGAGGTCGGCGGCGCCGGGCGGCGCGGGTTCGACCGCCTCGGGCAGCGGGGTCGTGCCGTCGAGCCGGTCGACCAGCAGGCCGACGGTGACCCCGTCCTTGGCGAGCACGACGAGCCGGTCGCCGGGCGGCGCGGCGTACGCCGTCGGATCGAGCAGCGCTCGACCGTCGAGCACGGCCAGCACCCGCCCGCGCCAGTTGCCGACGCCGGCGACCCAGCGCGGCGTGCCCGGCACCCGGCTGGTCAGCGGCGCCCGACCGACCTCGGCGAGGTCGGCCATGGGGATCGCGTAGCGGGCGTCCCCGAGGCGTACGGCGACGGCGTCCACGCAGAAGGTCTCGGCACGGTGGGGCCCGACCTGTTGCGTACGAACACGACCGCGCCGCCCGGCCGGCCCACCCGGTCGACCGGGGAGAAGTCAGGGGCGGTGGCCGAAGCGCCGCTGCACCAGCGCGACACCGACACCGGCCGCGACGATGCCCGAGACGAGGAACAGCGAGCCGGTGGTCCCGAGCCCGGGGGCGGACGGGACCGATGACGGGATGACGAGGTCGCCCTCGGGCCTCGAGAAGCCCGCGATCAGCGTGACGACCAGCCAGCCGGCGCCCGGCGTCACGGCGCCGAGGACCGAGCGGGTGCCCCAGCCACCGCCCAGGGTCGTCGCCAGGTTGCCGCCGATCGCGATGGCCAGCGCCCAGCCGTAGACGCCCAACGCGCGGGTCGGCACGAGGAAGGCGCCGTAGACCGCGAGCATGCCGCCGAGCAGAAAAAGCACGACCAGGGTCGCGACGAACAGCGCCCGGGACCGCACCCCTCCACGGTAGTTGAGCCAAGATCGCGGGCTGGCCGTCGGGAAGCACGCGGCCCGCCCAGGATCAGGGGGAGTCCTGCAACGTTCGAACGTCGCAGCGCTCCCCCCGTCAGCCCAGCCGGTGCGGCCCGGCCGGGTGCAAAGGGCGAGTGGGCAGGACGCTAGGAGGTGGCGACCGGGGTGTCGGCGGTCAGGTCGATCACACCGCTGGTCGGCGCGGCCGGCCAGGTCGGGGCACCGGCACTCGCCAGCACGTCGGTGATCTCCCGGCCGATCAGCTCGTGACGGTCGAGCAGCGCGTCGCGCAAGGCCTCGACGAGCGGCCGGTTGGCCTCGAGCAGCGCCTTCACCCCGGTCTTCTGCTCCTGCAGCAGCGCCTCGACCCGGGCCCGGCCGTCGGCGTCGGCCAGCACCCGGCCGACGATGTTGGTGTCGTTGAAGCCGCTGTTCTGGACGGCGGCGTAGGACACCAGCGTGTCGGTCATGCCGCACGCGCCGACCATCTCGGCGGCGACGTTGGTCGCGTAGAGCAGGTCGCCGCCCGGGCCGGTCGAGATGTCACCGAAGAAGATCTCCTCGGCGCACTGGCCGGCCAGCGCGATGCGGATCAGGGCGAGCATCTCCGACCGCGAGCGGGTGAAGACGTCGTGCCGGTCGCCGTGCGCGAGCAGCCCCAGCGCGTTGCGCCGCTTGATGATCGTGAGGATCTCCAGCCGTCGCTCGGGGGCGACGAGGTAGGCGGCGGTCGCGTGCCCGGACTCGTGCGTGGCGATGAGCCGCTTCTCGTGCTCGGTGTAGCCCACCGGCTGGCCGATGCCGACCTCCTCGGTGAGCCGGGCGTGCTCGACGTCCTTCCAGGTCGCCATCGAGTCACCGCGGCGCAGGGCGTTGACCAGCGCCTCGTCGAAGAGGTGCTCGATCATCACCGGGGTGTACTGCTGGGTCACCGCGGCCAGCGCGTCGCGCAGCTCGTGGTCGTCGAGCTCCTCGTGGTGCGCCTTGAGCGTGAGGAAGTGGTCGATCAGCGCCCGCCGGCCGCCCTTGTCGGGCAGCTCGAAGGTCAGCCGCTTGTCGAAGCGCCCGGGGCGCAGCAGCGCCGGGTCGAGGTTGTCCGCCCGGTTCGTCGCCGCGATCAGCAGGATGTTGCTCTTCGCCGGCTGCTTCTTCTGGATCTGGCGCTCCAGCGGCAGCAGCAGGTTGATCGCATCGACGATCTTGGCGGTCACCCGTTCGAAGCCCATCGGCTCGTCGAAGGACTGCAGCTGCACGAGCAGCTCGTTGACGACGCCGCCGGTGCCCTCGCTCATGTAGGCGTTGGTGACCAGGCCGCCGTCGGCGTGGGAAGAGGTGCTCCCGGCGTAGGACGTCGGCAGGCCCTCGAGACCGCCGCAGGCCGAGACCATCCGGGCCGCCTGCGGCATCGGCGTGGCGCGCATCCCGGAGCGGGTCGTGGCGATCGCGTCGATCTCCTCGATGAAGCCGATCGCGCCGCCCTCGGCGCGGGCGACCTTGCGCAGCTCCTTGAAGTACTTGCGGATCCGGCGCGCGGTGGCGCCGTAGAACATGTTCTGGAAGCTCGTGGCGGAGACGAACAGGAACGGCACGCCGGCCTCGCGCGCCATCGCCTTGGCGGTGTAGGTCTTGCCGGTGCCCGGCAGGCCCTCGAAGAGCAGGCCGCGCCGCGGGGTGCCGCCCATCTCGGCCGCGAAGGTCTTGTGGGCGAGGAAGAGGTTGAGCGAGCGGACGACCTCTTCCTTGACCTGGTCGATGCCGACGACGTCGTCGAGGCGTACGTCGATCTGCTCGGGCCGGTAGAGGACGTGCGGCGACCGGCCGTTGACCGCGTAGGGCAGCACCATCGCCAGCACGAGGGCCAGGACGAACAGGAACATCAGCGCCCACAGCGGGTCGATGCTGGGGAACTGGAAGATGTCGACGGGGTTGCCGCGCAGGATCTGCACCCACAGCGCGAGCGCCGGGAGGCCGACGATCACGGCGATCCGGGTCAGCCGGCGGCGGCGCTGCCGCTCGCGGGAGGCGCCGACGTCGGCGCCCCTGACGCTGACGACCGAGGAGCCGCCGCCGATCAGCGGGTTGACCACGGTGGCCGGCGCCTGAGCCGCCTCGGTGACCTGTCGTGCAGCCTCTCGGTCGTCCACGGTGCGGCCCCCAAGGGGTCAAGGCCCGGACGGAGCGGACGCCGGCCGGGCAAGCCGGTTACATTGTGTGCCGATCTCTACCGCAGTGTTACAGACAGTAACCGTATCCGCGACGCCTGGGCGACGGAATCACCCGGATGCCGTAATCAGGTAAGGCCACCGGCTGCCGACAACACCTGCTTGTACCCGAGATGACGCTCCGTGAACAGACCCCGACGGAGCACACCCGGGTCACCTGTCACAACGACGCGGCGACGGCGAGGACGTGCCGCCGATCGGGTGGCGCCCGATGCGGCTCGCGGCCCGGCGAGCCCCAGCGGCGGCAACCGGCTCACAGCCCGGCGAAGAGGTCGTCCTCCCAGCCCTGCTCGCCCACGCCAGGGCCACGGTCACCGCGCACCAGCATGAAGTGCTCCCGGCCGAACGCCAGCTGGTTGACGTCGTCGGCCAGCGCGAAGATCGGGCCGTCGACGCTGATCTGCGTCGCGTGGGCACGCAGCGCGGCCATCTTCGCGTCGAGGTGGTCGCGGGCGTCGATCTCGGTGGTGACCAGGTCGTCGGCCACCGCGAAGGGCACGTCGTCGGCGCTCTCCAGCCCCTCGAAGAGCGACAGCCCGCGCTCGCGCATCGCGTCGATCCCGCGCTGCAGCACCGACTTCGGCATGGCCGTGTAGTAGAGCTTCGACGCCGCCCACGGCTCGCCCATCTCCGGCCAGCGCGCCGGGTCGGCCGCCGCCTCGAACGCCGCGACCGCCACCCGGTGCGCCTGGATGTGGTCGGGGTGGCCGTAGGCGCCGTTCTCGTCGTAGGTCACGACGACCTGCGGGCGTACGGCGCGCACGATCGCGACCAGCTCGCGCGCGGCCTCGTCGAGGTCGGCCTGCCAGAAGCAGTCGGGCCGCTCGTTGGACGCGACGCCCATCATCCCGGAGTCGCGCCAGCGGCCCGGGCCGCCGAGGAAGCGGTGGTCGTGCACGCCGAGGGCTTCGCAGGCCGCGGCGAGCTCGTCGATGCGCCGAGGGCCGAGGGCGTCGTCCTGGTCCGCCGCGAGGTGCGCGAGCTCGGGGACGACGACCTCCCCCTCCTCACCCAGCGTGCAGGTGACGAGCGTGACGAGGGCGCCCTCGGCCACGTACTTCGCCATCGTCGCGCCGCAGCTGATCGACTCGTCGTCGGGGTGGGCGTGCACGAGCAGCAACCGCCGCGGGAAGTCCAGCGGCGTCATCTCGACCTTCTGGTCGAGCGGGTCGACGGCCTCGGCCGCCTCCCGGAGCACCGCGGCCGCCGGGTCGACGCCGGCCCTGCGCTCCTCCGGCGGATCCATCGTGCTCATGCAAGAACGCTACCCAGTGGGCCGGCTGCGCTTCGCGGCGCGGAACCGGTCGGACGCGTCGAGGACCACCTTGCGCAGCCGCACCTGGGTGGGCGTGACCTCGACGCACTCGTCCTCGCGGCAGAACTCCAGCGCCTGGTCGAGCGACATCACCCGCGGCGGCACCAGCCGCTCGAGCTCCTCACCGGTGGAGGAGCGCATGTTGGTGAGCTTCTTCTCCTTGGTGGGGTTGACGTCCATGTCGTCGGAGCGGCTGTTCTCCCCCACGATCATGCCCTCGTAGACCTCGGTGCCCGGGCCGACGAAGAGCGTCCCGCGCTCCTGCAGGTTGAACAGCGCGTACGACGTGACGCTGCCCTGCCGGTCGGCGACGAGCGAGCCGGTGGGCCGGGTGCGCAGCTCGCCGTGCCACGGCGCGTAGCCGTCGAAGACGTGGTGCAGCAGGCCGGTGCCGCGGGTCTCGGTGAGGAACTCGGTGCGGAAACCGATGAGCCCCCGCGAGGGCACGGCGTACTCCATCCGCACCCAGCCGGTGCCGTGGTTGACCATCTGGTCCATGCGGCCGCGGCGCAGGCCGAGCAGCTGGGTGACGACGCCGACGTAGTCCTCGGGCACGTCGACGGCGAGGCGCTCCATCGGTTCGTGCAGCTTGCCGTCGATCGTGCGGGTGACCACCTGCGGCTTGCCGACGGTCAGCTCGAAGCCCTCGCGGCGCATCAGCTCGACGAGCACCGCGAGCTGCAGCTCGCCCCGCCCCTGCACCTCCCAGGTGTCAGGACGCTCGGTGGGCAGCACCCGCAGCGAGACGTTGCCGACGAGCTCGGCGTCGAGGCGGTTCTTGACCAGGCGGGCGGTGAGCTTGCTGCCGTCGCGGCCGGCCAGCGGGCTGGTGTTGACGCCGATCGTCACGCTGATCGACGGCTCGTCGACGGTGATGACCGGGAGCGGCCGCGGGTCGTCCGGGTCCGCGAGCGTCTCGCCGATCGTGATGTCGGGGATGCCGGCGACCGCGCAGATGTCGCCCGGGCCGACCTCCTCCGCGGGCACCCGGTCCAGCGCCTTGGTCGCGAGCAGCTCCGAGATGCGCACGCGCTCGACGCTGCCGTCGGTGCGGCACCACGCGACGGTCGCGCCCTTGCGCAACGAGCCGTTGACGACCCGGCACAGCGCCAGCCGGCCGAGGTAGGGCGAGGCGTCGAGGTTCGTGACGAGCGCCTGCAGCGGCGCCTCGTCGTCGTACGCCGGAGGGGGCACCGTCGCGAGGATCGTCTCGAACAGCGGCACGAGGTCGGTGCCGGGCGAGTCGAGGTCGAGGGTCGCAGTGCCGGCGCGCGCGTTGCAGTAGACGATCGGGAACTCGATCTGGTCCTCGGTCGCGTCGAGGTCGAGGAACAGCTCGTAGGTCTCGTCGACGACCTCGGCGATCCGCGCGTCGCCACGGTCGATCTTGTTGACGACGAGGGTGACCGGGAGCTTGGCCTCCAGCGCCTTGCGCAGCACGAAACGGGTCTGCGGCAACGGCCCCTCGCTGGCGTCGACGAGCAGCACGACGCCGTCGACCATCGCCAGGCCGCGCTCCACCTCGCCGCCGAAGTCGGCGTGGCCGGGCGTGTCGACGATGTTGATCGTCACGCCCTGGTAGGCGACCGCGGTGTTCTTGGCGAGGATCGTGATGCCGCGCTCGCGCTCCAGGTCCATGGAGTCCATGACGCGTTCCTGCACGTCGCCCTGCTCGGCCTGGTGGGCGGTGAACGCACCCGACTGCCAGAGCATGGCGTCGACCAGCGTCGTCTTGCCGTGGTCGACGTGGGCGACGATCGCGACGTTGCGGATGTCGGTGCGCAGCGAATCGGGGCGTGCGGGCAACGGGACAGGGCTCCAGGGAAGGGGTGCGGCCGGCCATGACACGGCCGCGGGGCGGTGCTTCATGGTAGGTCGCCTGGGTAACACCGGCGCATGGCATCGATGACGGACGCCCTCACCGTGCTGCACCACCAGCATCGCGAGGTCGAGGAGCTCTTCGCCGAGGCCGAGGGGCTGCAGGTCGCCCAGGTCGACGACTCCCGCACCGGCCTGGTGGCCGAGCGCAACGCCCTCAAGAACTCGATCGTGACGAAGCTGTCGCAGCACGCCGCCATCGAGGAGCTGCACTTCTACCCCGCACTTCGCACTGCCCTGCCCGACGGCGACCCGCTGGCCGACCACGCCCGCCACGACCACCAGGTCGTCAAGGAACTGCTGCACCAGCTCGACGACATCAGCCCCGACTCGGTGGACTACGACGCGCTGCTGCGCAAGCTCATCTCCGAGGTGCGCGCGCACGTGCGCTACGAGGAAGAGGAGATCTTCCCGGAGATCATGGAGGCGCTGAGCCCGCGGGACCGCGAGGACATCGGCGTCAAGCTGGTCGAGGCCATGCGCTCGGCGCCGACGCACCCGCACCCGGCCACCCCGGTCAACGCGTTCACCGCCAAGGTCGGTGGCCTCACGGACAGGGTGCGCGACGTGATGGAGCACCGCTCCACGGCGGACTAGCCAGCCAGCAGCCGCTGCAGGTGGGGGATCAGCGGCGCGTCGGCAGGGAGCCAGGGCAGCTCGGAGATCTCGGCGGCGGTGAGCCAGCGCAGGGCGGCGTGCTCGTGGGCGTACGGCGTACCGCTGAGGATCGTCGCCGACCACGTGCGCAGCACCATGCCGTCGGAGATGGGGACCTCCGGGCCGACGCGGTCGCCGACGGCGACAGCGACGCCGAGCTCCTCGCGGCACTCGCGGGCGAGGGCGGCGCGCTCGTCCTCGCCCGGTTCGACCTTGCCGCCGGGCAGCTCCCAGTAGCCGGCGAGGGCGGCCGGCCGGCTGCGCTGCGCCGCCAGCAACTGGCCGGCGCGCAGGATCGCGGCGCCGACCACCACCTGCACCCGAGCCACCCTGCCAGAGGACCGGCTCCGGTGCTGCCACCAGAATGCGGTCCATGACGACCGGGTCGGTGGAGGCGGAAGTCCGCGAGGTGGTCGCCGTGCTGTGCGTCGGCGAGCGCCCGTCGGCGTCGGACAGCGAGCGCCAGGTCGCCGAGTGGGTCGCGCGCCGGCTGGCCGACCACGGGTGCGAGGTGACGCTCGAGGAGGAGCACGCGCACGGGACCTACTGGTGGCCGATGGGCCTGTCCTGCGCCCTCGGCATCGCCGGGGGGCTGGCCGCGGTCGCCGGGCGGCGTCGGCTCGGCGCCCTGCTGGGCGTGGCGGGCGCGGCGGCGCTCTTCGACGACGTCGACTCCGGCCTGCGACCACTGCGACGCCTGCTCCCCCGGCGTACGACCACGAACGTGCTGGGCTGGACCGGCGACCGCACCGCGGCGCGCGTTGTCGTCGTCATGGCGCACCACGACGCCCCGCACACCGGGCTGTTCTTCTCGCTGTCGGACCGCTTCCAGCACTGGCTGGCCGAACGGCGCCCGGACCTGATCGAGAGCACGGAGTCGGCGGTGCCGGTCTACTGGGTGATCGCCAGCGGCCCGTTGCTCGCCGCGCTCGGGGCGGCCGCCGGGCGGCGCGGGATGGCGCTGACCGGGGCGCTGCTGTCGGCGGTCGGCGCCGCGGCGTTCGCCCAGATCGGGTCCTCGCCGGTCAGCCCGGCCGCCAACGACGACGCCTCGGGGGTCGCCGGCCTGGTCGCGGTGGCCCGTGCGCTGAACGAGCGGCCGGTCTCCGGCGTACGCGTCCTGCTGCTGTCGGCCGGAGCGGAGGAGTCGTTCCAGGAGGGCATCCGCGGCTTCGCCCGCCGGCACTTCCCGAACCTGCCGACCGCGAGCACCTGGGTGGTCAACCTCGAGACGATCGGCTCGCCGCACCTGACGCTGCTCGAGGGCGAGGGGCCGGTCGTCATGCGCGACTACGAGCCGGCGTTCAAGGAGCAGGTCGCGGCCGTCGCCTCCCGCGAGGGCATCAAGCTCGGCCGCGGCCTGCGGGCGAGGACCACGACCGACAGCATCGTGACCGGGAAGGCCGGCTACCCGACGGCCACGCTGGTGTCCCTCGACGACGCCAAGGCGCTGGCGCACTACCACCAGCTGACCGACACGCCGGAGCGGCTGGACTACGACACCGTGCTCGACGCGGCCCGGCTGACCGAGGCCGTCATCCGCGACCTCGCGGAGAGCTGAGCTCGCGCCCTCGGACGGCTGGGCCCGCGCCTCGGTCCACGGCCCGGAAGTCCGATCGGGGATCTGACCCGGGGGACGGGACCGGTCAGTCGTTGCGCTGGCCGGCGAGGTCGTGCGGGCCGGACGCCGGGTAGCCGCCCGCGGCCCGGATGGCGTCGCCCCACGGCCGGAGTACGCCGACCAGGTCGTCGACGTCGTCGCCCAGTGCCTCGATGATCGGGCGGCACTGCCGGTCGGTCGCCTGCTCGACGGCCTCGCGCGCCTCGCGCCCGGCGGCGGAGAACCCGTCACCGTCGAGGAGCCCGCGGGCCCGTAGCCGTTGCTTGCCGGCCTCGAGCTCGTCCGGCGACCAGGCGCGGCTGCGGATGTAGGAGCCCATCGGCAGGCCCCAGTAGAGCTCGGTCAGCAGCCCGATCTCCACCGCGTCGAAGCCGGCCGAGGTCCAGGAGGCGATGTGCGCGTCGCCGCGGTACTCGCGGAGCATGTCGGCCATCCGCCACACGTCACCGACGGGGTCGCCCGGCAGGCCCAGGGCACGCAACCCGGCGAAGAGCGGGCGCCCCTCGGGACGCAGCGGCTCGACCGCACGTGACAGCAGATCGGCCACGGTGCTCAGGCCGTCGGGTCGGGCCCCGAGCACGCGGGTGAGCTGCGCGGTCGCGGCGCGGGTGCGCGCCGCGCAGATCGTGGCCGCGTCGGTGCGCGTCCACCCCATCGTCACGGCGGGTACGACGGCGGCCGGGTTGAACACCCCGAAGGTCGCGGCGACCACCTCTCCAGGAACCTGGCCGAGGATCGAGCCGCGGCTGGTGAAGTAGGCCGGGCCGTCGGGCATGGCCACGTTGCCGGCGGTGCGGCTGCTCGCGTCGAAACCGAGCTTCTCGTACTCCTCGTGCGCCTCGGGCGCGAAGTAGACCTGGCCCGCGACCGGCTCCAGGGCGGCGGCGAGCTTGCGGGCGCGGGGAGAGACCTCGGTGTCGTTCATGCCGCGCACTCTGGCACAGGGGCGGCGGGCGGCGATCCGGGAGAGCGCGGCCCGCTCACGAGGCACCCTGGTGGGATGCGTCGATGGCTCGCGGCCCTGGCCGGCCTGCTCGCCGCCGCGGCATGCGGCCAGTCCGGGACCCCGAACCCCGCCGCGACCTCTGCCGCACCGCCGACGTCGGCAGCTCCGACGGTCACCACGTCGACGACCGCTGCCGCTCCGAGCAGCCCGCCGGCGAGCCCCGCGTGCGGGGTCACCAGCGCCGGCTGGTCGTTGCCGCAGAAGGCGGCGCAGCTGGTCGTCGCGCCCACGATCGGGTTCGATGCCGCTGCCCTTCGGCCGGTGCTCGCGACCGGAGTCGGCGGCGTCCTGATGCTCGGAAACGACGTCCCGGGCGACCTGGCCGGCGAGATCGCGGCCGCCCAGCGCGCCGCCGCGGTGCCTCTGCTCGTCATGGCCGACCAGGAGGGCGGCGGCGTCCAGCGGCTGGGGGCGGCGGTAACGAGCCTGCCCTGGCCGCGCGAGATGGCGGCGTCGACGACGCCGGCCCAGGTCCAGTCGGCGGCGTCGCGGCTGGGCCGGCAGATGCGCGCGCTCGGCGTCAACGTCGACCTGGCACCCGTGCTCGACGTCGACGCGCGACCGGGCCCGTCCTCGAGCAACCCGGACGGAAAGCGGTCGTTCAGCGGAGACCCGGCGGTGGCGGCGGCGTACGGCACGGCATTCGTCCGCGGCCTCGCCGGACACGTCCTCGCCGTGGCCAAGCACTTCCCCGGTCTCGGCGGCTCGACCGGCAACACGGACTACGGAGCCGGGCAGACGCTGCCGCTGTCGAAGCTGGAACAGCAGGCGCTGCCGGTCTTCGCCGCGGCGATCTCCGCGGGCGTGCCGGCCGTCATGGTGGCAAACGCCGCGGTGCCCGGCATCGGCGCCACTCCCGCGTCGCTGTCGAGCACCGTGATCGACGGGCTGTTGCGGCAACGCCTCGGCTTCACCGGTCTGGTCGTCACCGACAGCCTGTCGGCGGGCGCGATCAGTGCCGCCGGCTACGACGTGCCGCACGCGACCGTGGCGGCAATTCGCGCCGGGGCGGACGTGGTTCTCTTCGGCTCGACGCTGACGTCGCAGCAGAAAGCGCTGCTGGCCCCTGACCGGGTGGCCGGGACGGTCAACGACATCGTGCGGCAGCTGGTCGCGGCGGTCCACGACGGAACGCTGCCGCAGAACCGGCTCGACGCAGCTGCCGCTGCCGTAGCGCGGGCGAAGACCCGCGACCTTTGCGCCGGCTGACCCCGCCTCCCGCCCAGCCGCCGCGCCCGCCGACACCGGACCTAGGGCCCAAGGTTGTCCCGGCGAAGGGCCTTCGCCCCTGGTGCCGCGGAGCGCGGCCGAGGCGCAATGGGGTCGGGCGGTCACCCGATCGCTCCGGGTTCCTCTCGAGGTCGTCCATGCGCAGCCGGATCGCTCCCGCCGCCGTGGTGACCGCGGTCTCCTGACGACGAAAGGGGATGCCTCGTGTCACAGCCCTTGCGGGGGTGGCGCAAACTCGCCGGCGCCAGCTGGCGTGCGCCGAGCGACCCGCAGTTCTTCGGCGACCTGGAGATCGACGCCACCCGGCTTCTCGAACACCTGGAGCGCGTACGCCGGGCCAGCGGGGTGCACGTCACGGTCACGCACGCCGTGGTGCGGGCGATCGCCCGCGCCCTCGAGGCCGTGCCCGAGCTCAACGTGCGGATCGCCCGAGGCCGGGCGCACCCTCGCGAGTCGATCGACGTCCTCGTCATCGTGGCGGCGGCCGGCGACGAGCTGACCGGCGTGAAGGTGAGCGGAGCCGATCGCAAGTCGCTGGTCGAGGTGGCAACCGACATCGAGTCGCGCGTCGCGTCGATCCGCGCCGACACCGACCTCGAGTTCGGCCGCACGAAGCAGATGCTGGCCCTGCTGCCGAAACCGGTCCTGCGTCCGGCCCTCCGGCTGTCGGCCTGGCTGACGTCCGACCTCAACCTGCACCTGCCACGGCTCGGGCTGCCGCAGCAAGCCTTCGGCGGGGCGATGGTGAGCTCCATCGGGATGGCCGGCATCTCGCACGCGTACTCCCCCTTGGCGGCGTACTACCGCGTGCCGTTCCTCGTACTCGTCGGCAGCGTGACCGACAAGGCCGTCGTCGAGGACGGTCAGGTCGTCGTGCGCCCGGTGCTCGGGCTCACCGCCACCTTCGACCACCGCTACACGGACGGTTTGCGCGCGGCCGCTCTCGCCCGAGCGGCGCGGGAGTACCTCATGGATCCGGCTACCTTCGAGCCACCGCCGGCTGAGACCGGCGTGCGAACCGCGGCGCCGGCCGACGGGCGCTGAGCTCTCACGGGCGCCCGGGCGCCGCCACCGCGACCCACATTCGCCCTAGCTCAGCTCCCGGTCGTCCGCCGGCCACGTCCAGGGGGCACACCCGTCGCGTTGCGCGGGCCCCGTGCCGGGTGGTGCCGGGCGCCGGAGCGCGGCCACAACGATCCGGGTCGCGCGAATCCCGCGCACGTCCGTGACCGGGTTGCGCGCCAACGCGCCCACCATCCGGTGACAGGCACCGTCGAGGACGGCGACGCTGGCGCCGGTGACGCGGGACATCTCGGCGGCGGCTTCGCCCTCGGTCCAATCGTCGTTGGCGAGCTCCAGCGCACGAAGGATCGCGCCGTCGACCGTGTCCACCTCGGCACGCTGACGCACCTCGACGAGGGTGCCGTCCACGTAGGCGAACAGGACAACCTCACCGGCATCCGGCTCTGGCGACGCCGAGCGCGTCGGCACCCGGGCCGCGTCGAAGGCGACCTCGCGCGCCGCACTCGTCAGGGACTCACCACCGCTGCCGTGTCGCGTCTTCCGCCACCACATCAGAACCACCGCCTCTGCCCCGGCCCTTCGGCCGGTGCCGTGCCCTGACGACACCAGGAACGCCGGGTGGCGCGACAGGGCTGAAAGTCCTTGCGGCACGGGGTTCATCGGCCTGACTTCACCAGGCGCCGCTCGGGACCAAAGCCTCGTGTGCGCCGCCTCGAGCGCTCCTACCGTGCGAAGCGACCAGGGGCGGGCAGCCCCGGCCGGGGGGCACGGCGATGGCACGACCGTTGCGGAACACCGCGCTGGGGTTCGCGCTCGGCTCGGCACTCGCCCTGACAGCGCCGCCGGCGGCGGTCGCCTCGGTGCCCGTCTCGCCGGCCGCCTCCTGCGCGCCCGCGGGCTACGGCGTGCACTCCTACGCCCCGGGCGACGGCAAGACGGTGGCGCTGACCTTCGACGACGGGCCGGGTCCCAGCACGCGCGCGATCCTGACGGTCCTGGCCGCTCGGCACGTACGGGCCACGTTCTTCAACGAGGGCGCCAACACCGCGGCGGATCCGCAGATCGACCAGATGGAGATCAACGCGGGCCACGTCGTCGCCGACCACACCTGGAGCCATGTCCAGCTGACGACGTTGTCGTCGAGCGACCAGGCCGCGCAGATCGACCGTGCGCGCGCCGAGCAGGCGGCCGTCTCCGGACGGATGCCCTGCCTGTTCCGCCCGCCGTACGGCTCGTACAACGCCACGACGCTGGCCCTGGCCCAGCAGCGGGCGATGAGCGTGTGGACCTGGTCCGTGGACCCCGAGGACTGGAAGGCGAACGGCTCCGGTTCGGCGTACTGGATCGGCCGGATCATCACCCGGGCGGAAGCCGGCATCTCGCTGAGCCATCCGGTCGTGCTGCTGCACAACGCGGGCAACGGTAACCCCGCGACGGTCGCCGCGCTGGGCCCGATCATCGACTTCTACCGCGCCCACGGGTACCGCTTCGTGGACCTGACCGGCCGCTCCGGCTGGCCGACGGGCAGCGCGTTCGGCGCCTACGACCGGCTGGCGCGCTGGCCCGCCGGGCTACGGGTCGACGGCTGGGCCATCGACCCGGACACGTCGGCCGCCACCCGCGTCGACGTCTACGTGGACGGGGTGGCCTCGGGCCGCTACACGGCGGCAGGAAACCGGCCGGACGTGGGAGCGGTGTTCCCGGCGTCCGGCCCCGCGCACGGGTACGCCGTGACCTTCCCCTACGTCGGCGCGGGTTCGCACTCCGTGTGCGTCTACGCCGACAACACAGCCGGCGGGGGTGACGACCGCCTGCTCGGCTGCCGCGCGATCACCGTAGGCAACCTGCCCATCGGTCGCGTCGACTCGGTGCAAGGCGGCGCCGGACGCATCGTCATCGGCGGCTGGGCCCTCGATCCCGACACCTCGGTGTCGATCTCCGTCGTGGTGACGGTGGACGAGGTGGCCTCGCCCGCACAACCGGCGGTGCTCTCCCGCCCGGACGTGGCTGCCGCCTTCCCGGGCTGGGGCGACCGGCACGGGTTCCGGATCACGGTGCCGGCGACCGCGGGCGGCCACCGGGTGTGCGCCTACGGCGTCAACGCCGGACCCGGCCGCAATGCGGTGATCGGCTGTGCTGCGGTGAGCGGCTGAGCGCAACCGCGGCGGGTCGGGAAACGCATTCCAGACCGGCCACCGGCGCGCGAGGACCGTCGGGCTACCGGCCCGCGGGAGACGCAGCGGCTCAGACGTTGAAGCGGAACTCGACCACGTCGCCGTCCTGCATGACGTAGTCCTTGCCCTCCATGCGCACCTTCCCGGCGGCGCGGGCGTCGGCCATCGAGCCGGCCGAGACGAGGTCGTCGAACGAGACGATCTCCGCCTTGATGAACCCGCGCTGGAAGTCGGTGTGGATGACGCCGGCGGCCTCGGGCGCGGTCGACCCCTGACGGATCGTCCAGGCCCGCGACTCCTTGGGCCCGGCGGTCAGGAACGTCTGCAGGCCGAGGGTGTGGAAGCCCACGCGGATCAGCTGGTGCAGGCCGGGCTCGCCTTGACCGAGCTCGGCGAGCAGCTCGGCGGCCTCCTCGTCGGGCAGCTCGGTCAGCTCGGCCTCGATCTTGGCGCAGAGGAAGACCGCGTCGGCGGGGGCGACGAGGTCGGCGAGCTTGGCCTTGAGGTCGGCGTCGACCAGCGCGTCGTCGTCGAGGTTGAAGACGTAGATGAACGGCTTGGCCGTGAGCAGCGACAGCTCGCGCAGGGCCTCCCGGTCGATCTCCGGCGCCGACGAGACCGGACGGCCTTCGTCGAGCACGGCGCGGGCGGCCTGCACGGCGGCGAGCTCCGCCCGCTTCTCGGGACGCATCCGCGCCTCGCGCTCGAGCCTTGCCAGCCGGTTGTCGACGGTGGCGAGGTCGGCGAGCACGAGCTCGGTGTTGATCGTGGCGATGTCGTCGGCGGCGTCGATGCGGCCCTCGACGTGGGTGACGTCGGGGTCGGTGAACACCCGCACGACCTGGCAGATCGCGTCGGACTCGCGGATGTTGGCGAGGAACCGGTTGCCCAGCCCCTGCCCCTCGCTGGCGCCGCGCACGAGCCCGGCGATGTCGACGAAGCTGACCGTCGCGGGCACGATCCGGGCCGAGTCGAACATGGCCGAGAGGCGAGTGAGCCGCTCGTCGGGCACCGGCACCACGCCGACGTTGGGCTCGATCGTGGCGAACGGGTAGTTGGCCGCGAGCACGTCGTTCTTGGTCAGCGCGTTGAACAACGTCGACTTGCCGACGTTGGGCAACCCGACGATGCCGATGGTCAGACTCACGACGGACCACGCTACCTGCGCGACCGCGGTCGGCCGGGGGCCTCAGTCGGCGAGGGGTGCGGGGTGCGCGCGCAGCGTCGACCCCGACTCGCCACGCAGCACCTCGAGCCGCGCCGGCGCCCGCCGCTGCAGCTCGGCGACGTGGCTGACCAGCCCGACCAGCCGGCCGCCGTCGCGCAGCCCGTCGAGCACCTCCATCACCCGGTCGAGCGCGTTGTCGTCGAGCGACCCGAAGCCCTCGTCGACGAACAGCGTGTCAAGCCGCCGGCCGCCCGTCTCCTCCGCGACCACGTCGGCCAGCCCGAGGGCCAGCGACAGCGCGGTCATGAACGTCTCGCCGCCGGACAGCGACGACGTCGGTCGCTCGCCACCGGTCCACAGGTCGCGGACGGCGAGGCCGAGGCCGCTGCGACGGCGCCCGTCGAGCAGGTCGTCGGTGTGCACGAGGGTGTAGCGGCCGCTCGTCATGTGCGACAGTCGCGCGCTCGCGCGGACCGCGACCGCCTCGAGCCGGGCGGCCAGCACGAACGCGGACAAGGTCATGTTGAGCCGGTTGCCCGCGCCTCCCGCTGCCAGCTCGGCGAGGCCCGCGACCAGCGCCAGCCGCTGCTCGACCGGGGCGAGGCGGCGCTCGAGGTCGGCGAGCCGGCCGGCAGTCGCCTGCGCGGCCTCGGTCGCCGCACGGAGGCGGGCTCGCGCCTCGACGGCTTCTTCGTGCCGCCGTTGCGCCAGCTCGGCCGCCGCACGTGCAGCGGCCTCGTCGGCAGGCGGGTCGAGGTCGACCTGCAGCTGCGGCTCGGCGAGCAGGGCGACGACCGAACGGATCTCGTCGTCGTAGGCCGCCAGGCCCGCCTCCTCGTTCTCGACCTGAGCGGCCGACAGCAGAGCCCCACGCGCCGCTGCCACGTCGGTGAACCCCGCGGCCGTGACGGCGCCGGCGAGGGCCGCGACGGCTGCAGCGTGCTCGGCACCGGCACGCTCGACAACCTGCAGCGCATCGGCCGCTGCGGCGCAGTCCTCGGCCCTCCGGGTCAACCGGCCCAGACGGTCCTCGAGGGTCCGTTCGCCGCCACGCGCCGCGTCGAGTCGCGCGCGCCGCTCGGCGGTTGTCGCGCGCAACGCGGCGGCGCGTGCCTGCAGGACGCTCGCGTGACCGTCGGCGGGCCGGGTCTCGGCGGGGAGGTCGGCTGCCGCCGCGGCGCAGGCGGCATCGGCATCCGCCACCGCGGCCTCCAAAACGGCGAGGTCGTCGGTGCCGGCCTCGGCCAGGAGCGGGGCGAGTGCGGCCTCGGCCTCGTGCCGGCGCCGTTGCACGGCGTCGGCGGCCGCCTGCGCGGCCTCCGCGGCGACCCGGGCGGCGTCCTCCTGGTCCTTGCCGACCGCACCCTCGGCCGGCCTGGCCGGAGCCGGATGGTCGTTGCTGCCGCAGACCGCGCACGGCTCGCCGTCGACGAGCCCGGCGGCGAGCTCGGCCGCCATCCCTTCGAGGCGCCTGCGGGCCAGGTCGAGCCAGTGCTCGCGGGCGTCGAGCGCCCGGTCGCGGGCGGCACGAAGCTGCTGCTCCAAGCCATCGACTGCCGCGCGGGTCTCGGCGAACGAGCGACCGGCCGCCAGCCGTGCTGCTGCCTCGGTGCGTGCGGCCCGGGCGATGCCGGCCAGCACCGCGGACAACTCGGTCTCATCGGCCGCCAACTCTCCGGCGAGCGGCAGAAGCGCCCGGACGTTGGCGCACGCGTCGAGCGCATCGCGTTCGGCCGCGCGCAGTGCCGGCACGGCGTGGTCGACGTCGGGAGGAAGCGCCGACACGGCTCGCTCCGCCGCGACGACCGTCCGGCGCAGGGTGGCGGCGAGCTCCGCCTCACGGGCGAGATCACCGGTGAGCGGCGCGGCGAGGCGCGCGCGGCGAAGCCGGTCGCGCCGGGCCTCGTGGGCGGGTGCCTCGGCCCGGGACCGGGTCAGCCGGTCCTCGAGCTCGCGACGCCGCTGCTGCGCGACCGCCAGCTCCCGGGTTGCGGCGAGGGTCTCGGCCGCGGCGGCTCGGTGCTGCTGGGCCTGCGCGGCTGCGGCGTCGGCCGTGGCGAGCTCCGCCTCGAGCCGCGCGGCGATGCCGTGCGCCCAGTCGGAACGGCGGCCGTCGCCGGGCTCCTCGCTGCCGACGCGGCGAGCCAGCCCGAGCACCTCGAGGTCGGCCTGACGGGCGAGCTCGTCGCGCTCCTCCTGCACCCGGCGCCGATGAGCGGCGAGCTCGTCCTCGACCCGCGCGAAGCGGGCCGTGCCGAAGAGGCTGCGCAGCAGCTTCTCCCGCTGGTCCGCCGGCGCGTGCAGGAAGGCGGCGAACCGGCCTTGCGGGAGCAGGACGACCTGGTGGAACTGCTCCACGGTCAGGCCGACCGCGTCACCGACCGTCAGCCCCACCTCGTCGAGACGGGTCGACACCGTCTGCCAGCCACCCCCGAGCCACTCGTCGAGCTGCGCGGCGGGCTGGCGGGTCGTCGTGCCGGTGCCGCGCTGCTTCGGCACGTCTTGCTTCGGCGAGCGCCGGATGCGGAACCTGCGCTCCCCGACCGAGAACTCCAGCAGCACCCACGTCTCGGCAGCGGCGCCCGCGTGCTCGCACCGCAGGCCGCGCACGCCCCGCTCCCCGGGGACCGCGCCGTAGAGCGCGTAGCCGACGGCGTCGAGGATCGACGTCTTGCCGGCGCCGGTCTCCCCGTGCAGCAGGAGCAGCCCGGCGGCGCCGACCTCGTCGAAGTCGACGGTCTCCTCGCCGGGGAAGGGCCCGAACGCCGAGAGCGTCAGCCGATGGGGCCGCATCAGACCTCGACGGGGGTGCGCGTCGCCGCCTCGACGGCGTCGTGCAGGACGGTCGCCTCCTCGGCGTCGGCCGGCGTGTTGCGGACGTGCCTGACGAACTCGCCGACCACCTCGAGGTCGTCGCGCTGCGCGACCCTCGCCGTGTAGCTGCCGGTGAGGTCGACGACGCCCCCGGCCGGCTCCCACGTCAGCTCGACGGCGTGCGGGAACCGGCGCTGCAGCCGCGGCATGGCGCCGGCGGGGCAGCGGGTGTCGGTCAGCGTGACCGAGACCCAGCTGCCCTCGACCTCGGAGTAGACCGGCGCGGCCAGCAGGTCCTCGAGCGTCCCGCGCAACCGGGCGAGCCGGCGCGGGACCGGCAGGTCGACCTCGTGGACGCGGCGTACGCCGTCGGTGCCGATGTCGAGCAGCCACGCACCCTTGTGGTGGCGCTCCTCGGAGAAGGAGTAGGCGAGCGGGGAGCCGGAGTAGCGCAGCTGGCCCTCGCCGAGCACCTGCCGGCCGTGCAGGTGACCGAGCG
>Ga0207652_10001304_pt1 | contig 22193 bp, 20 predicted proteins | sample KBSC63BmetaG_FD_184334 | JGI IMG/M metagenome (GOLD analysis project Ga0207652, IMG submission 184334) | Corn rhizosphere microbial communities from Kellogg Biological Station, Michigan, USA - KBS C6-3B metaG (SPAdes) (version 2) | ecosystem: Host-associated > Plants > Roots > Rhizosphere ... | reverse complement strand
GTGCTGATGTTAATCTTTGCAATTGTTTTTTCCAGCTCTGCATCAGCCATCTGGCTCGCAATAGTTCGTTTCCAAATTAATTCATATAAACGGTTTAGTTCCGGGTCATTTACAGAACTGTTTTGCATATAAGTAGGCCGAATTGCTTCATGCGCTTCCTGGGCGCTCTCATTTTTATTTTTATACTTTCTAACCTGTAAATACCTTGCACCATAGTTATTATTAATCTGCATTGTAATATCATTCATTGCAGTTTCACCCAGGTTTACACTATCAGTACGCATGTAGGTTATTTTTCCGCTTTCATACAGCCTTTGAGCGAGCAGCATGGTTTTGCTTACTCCATATCCCAATTTCCTGCTGGCTTCCTGCTGCAGGGTTGATGTAGTAAAAGGCGGCGCCGGCGTACGTTTCCCGGGTTTAACCTGTATATCTTTTACGGTATATTTTGCGCCAATGCAGCTTTTTAAAAATTCTTCTGCATCTTCTGCTTCATTATATTTATTTCCTTCTGCCTTAAAAGCAACGGTTTTATTATTAATATCGGTTGCGGCAAGCGAAGCTTCAATTTTAAAACTGCTCACAGGTTTAAAAGCATTGATCTCTCTTTCTTTTTCTGCAATTAACTTTACAGCAACGCTTTGTACCCGGCCTGCACTTAACCCGCCTTGTTGCCCTATCTTTCGCCATAATACCGGGCTTAGTTCAAAGCCTACAATCCTGTCCAAAACCCTTCGGGCCTGTTGCGCATTTACCAGGTTCATATCGATGATACGTGGATTTTTAACAGCCTTTTCAATGGCAGGCTTTGTTATTTCATGAAAAACAATTCGTTTGGTTGTTTTAGGATCAAGTTTTAAAACTTCGGCTAAGTGCCAGCTAATGCTTTCTCCTTCACGGTCTTCATCCGATGCGAGCCACACTTCACCTGATTTTTTGGCGAGACTTTTCAGTTCATTTACCACTTTTATTTTTTCCTGAGGTACTATATAGGTAGGTTTGAAGTCGTTTGCTATATCAATTCCCATATCGCTTTTTTCCAGGTCACGGATGTGCCCATAACAACTTTTCACTTCAAAATCTTTTCCAAGAATTCCTTCTATCGTTTTAGCTTTTGCCGGTGATTCCACTATCAATAAATTTTTTGCCATGTTTCCCTTTTTTATCCGTTCTGCTCTTTATCTAATATATAAAATGTAATAAAATTAGAAATTTCGTTGGCTGCAATATTAGCTTAAAAATTAAAAATGCAATCTTAAAAACAAAATGTGCATTATTAAACCGCAATTATTATCTTCGCGATACCCCCTTATAATCCAATCTAATATTCAAAAAAACCATTATAAAATATTGAATTAACATAAAATATTTTAAACAAAACCTCGCAAACCAAAACTAATCGGAGTCTTGCCCCTGTTAAGATAACGATGTTGCATGCTGAGTATAAAAAAACATTAAATGAAGGTTGTAATTATAGGTTCCGGAAATGTTGCCACCGTATTAAGTATAATGATTCATAGGGCGGGACACGAAATTGCTCAAATAGTTAGCCGTAATGAAGGCCATGCAAAAGCGCTTGCTTTAAAAGCCGGCACTGAAGGCGTTGCTCTTACAGAACCTGAATTTGCAGAGGCCGATATTTATATTATAGCTTTAAATGATGCAGCCCTTGAATCTATTGAGAAAATTAAAGGACTTAAAAATAAGTTCATTGTTCATACTGCGGGCTCGGTTTCTAAAGATGTTTTAAAGAATTTATCGTCAGAATACGGTGTGCTTTATCCCCTGCAAAGCCTGTCGAATGCCACGCATGAAATTCCGGAAGTGCCTTTTTTAATAGAAGGCAATTCAAGTAAAACAACTGAAAAGTTAACTGAATTTGCCAAAACACTTTCAACCAAAGTAGTACTGGTTACTGAACAGGAAAGATTGCATTATCATGTTGCCGCTGTATTTGCAGGTAATTTTACCAATCACTTATATGCAATTGCAGAAAATTTTTGCGGAAAAGAAAGAATTGATTTTAAGAACCTGCTGCCAATGATAGGGGAAATTACTTCCCGCCTTAATAACCATTCTCCGCGTGACGTGCAAACAGGGCCTGCTATTAGGGAAGATATATTTACTATTAACAGGCATTTGCAGGCACTCTCTCCTCATCCTGACATTAAGTATCTGTATCTTAAACTTACTGAAAGTATTTTGAAACTGTATGAAAAGCGATAATATTCTCCGGTAAGATATATGCAAACATATCACCGCTTTTTTTTATACTAAGTGTAGTTTTACGACACGTATTATTATTCTTTTTTTAATCCCAAAACAGTAAACCAGATGAACATTCTTTCAAGGCTGCAATTAATAAACACATTTATTTTCGATTTGGATGGCGTATTAACAGATGGTAGTCTTATTGTTGATGCAGACGGAAATTGGCTAAGGCGTATGAATATCAGAGATGGCTATGCATTGCAACTAGCTATAAAAGCCGGATATAATGTGGTTATTATTTCCGGCAGCGAATCAGTGCCGGTTGCTGAAAGGCTTAATAAACTTGGTATTATAGAAGTATTTATGAAGGTGATCGATAAAGAGAAATTTTTAAAAGAATATCTTTTAAAAAATAATTATAAAATACCTGAAGTATTATATATGGGAGATGACATACCAGACTATAGTTTTATGCAAATAGCTGGTTTTGCATGTTGCCCTGCAGATGCAGCATTTGAAATAAAAAAAATAAGTTCCTATATTTCGCCTTTAAGCGGAGGCAAAGGATGTGTAAGGGATGTAATTGAAAAAGTATTGAAACTTAATAATCACTGGCCACTTGATAGTTCTGTCGCTGCAACCTGAATCCGAAAAGTACAAACAAAAAATTTAGAATGAACGTTTTTGCGGCATTTTTTAAACTTGTGCGATGGCCCAACCTGGTGTTTATTGCACTCACGCAATTGCTGTTCAGGTTTTTTGTTTTGCGGTTCGCTTACAATTCGATTGATACGGTAGTAACCATGAAACTCCACCCGTTTTTATTTTACTGGCTTGTATTTGCATCGGTATGTATTGCCGCTGCGGGCTATATTATCAACGATTACTTTGACGTAAATATTGATCTTGTAAATAAACCAGAAAGGCTTATAATAGGACGTTATATAAAAAGAAGATGGGCTATTGTTTTACACATTATTTTATCGTTTACCGGTTTTATAATTAGCTGTTACGTTGGATATAAGTTGCGCAATTTTTATATACCATTATTTAATCTTATTGCTATCGCAATATTGTGGTTTTATTCTACAACTTTCAAAAAAAAGCTTCTTATCGGAAATATATTAATATCGCTTCTCACTGCATGGGTTATTTTAGTGCTCACATTTTCTGAATATAGATTTCATATCCTTGCGCCGGGCACTTATTGGAAAAGGATTATAAAACTTTCTCTTATTTATGCAGGGTTTGCTTTTATTATATCTCTTATAAGAGAAGTAATAAAGGATATGGAAGATATGCCTGGCGATGCTAAATATGGTTGCAAAACGATGCCCATTGTTTGGGGCATACAGGTGTCAAAAGTTTTTATAGCTGTGTGGATTGTTGTAATTATCGGCGCTGCGGCAGGCATACAGATTTATATAATACAGTTGGGATGGGGGTTTTCAGCACTCTATTCTTTGCTATTTATTATTGCCCCGCTGGTTTGGATATTGCGAAAGCTTTACCTGGCACAATCTCAAAAAGATTTTCATGAATTAAGCTCTGCTGTTAAGTTAGTAATGTTCACAGGTATCTTATCAATGATTTTCTTTTAAAATTATATTAAATGAAAGTCGAAAAAATAATTTTAGCATCACAATCTCCCAGAAGAAAACAATTACTTGAGTGGGCAGAAATTCCTTTCGATATTATTATTCCGGATACAGATGAAAGCTATGATTTTGGCTTATCGCCATTTGAAGTTGCAGAGCATATTGCAGAAAATAAGGCACTGGCTGTAAAGAAAAAAATAGCAGATAAGAATGCTAACGGTAACGGATACACTATTTTGTCAGCTGATACAATAGTTGTTCTCGGAAACAAAATAATTGGTAAACCTACCGGAAGAGATGATGCAATTAATACTCTTAAACAATTATCAGGTAAGACACATTCTGTGATAACGGGGGTTTGCCTGCTATCAAAAGAACATAAGAAAATATTTTTTGATGAAACTCTTGTCGAATTTCACCGGCTAACACAAAGCCAGGTCGAATATTATGTCGATAATTATAAACCTTACGATAAGGCCGGCGGTTACGCTATCCAGGAATGGATAGGAGTTATTGGAATTAAATCTATCAACGGCGATTTTTACAATGTTATGGGACTTCCTGTAAGCCGGGTAATTAAAGAATTAAGTGCATTGGAATAAACAATATATTTTTTTAATTTTCCGAATTAACTGAAACTAATGCAGGAAAGTCTTTTACAATATATATGGCAGTTTCAATATTTTAATAAAACAGGATTATTCACAACATCCGGAGAAAGTATTCAAATAATATATGCCGGAAACATCAGTACTAACCAGGGGCCGGATTTTGTTGCGGCGAAAATAAAAATTGGAAATACTACCTGGGTTGGCAATGTTGAAATTCATATCAACTCATCGGGCTGGGTTTTGCACAATCATTCTGATGATGCAAATTTTAATAATGTAATTCTCCACGTTGTATGGAATGATGATGCGGCGATAAAAGACAAGAACGGTAATGATTTGCCAACTTTAGAATTGAAAGGCCGTGTTTCAAAATTACTGCTTGAAAAATATAAAATGCTAATGGAGTCGCAACATTTTATTCCTTGTGAAAAACAGGCGCAGCAAATAAGTGAATTAACACTTACTAACTGGAAGCAGCGCCTTGTTGCTGAAAGATTAATTGCAAAGTCACAAAGAATATTTTCAATTCTACATGAAACCAATTTTCATTGGGAGGAAACTTTCTGGAGGCTTATTGCGGCTAACTTTGGCCTAATAGTTAATAGTAATACTTTTCAACAAATTGCTAAAAATATTCCGGTCATAATTCTGGCAAAACATAAAAATAATATTCAGCAGGTTGAAGCATTGTTACTTGGAGTTGCAGGATTGCTTGAGTTTAATTTTAAGGAGCAATATCCCCTGATGTTACAAAAAGAATTCGCATTTTACCAAAAGAAGTATAAGTTAAAAATAATTGACGGATCCGTTTCTTTTTTAAGAATGCGTCCAGCTAATTTCCCCACAATAAGGCTCGCGCAACTTTCGATGCTTATTCACGGGAGTGAGCATTTGTTTTCAAAAATAAAAAATGCTTCATCAGTAAAAAGTATAAAAGACATGCTTTTAGTGACTGCAAATGACTACTGGCATTATCATTATATTCTTGATGAAGAATCAGGTTACAAAAAGAAACAATTGGGGCAGCAAATGGTGAATAATATAATAATTAATACTGTTGTGCCGGTAATTTTTTCTTATGGATTACATCAAGACGATGAAGGCTATAAAGCTAAAGCCATACAGTGGCTTGAACAGGCTCCGCCTGAAAAAAATATAATTACAAAAGGTTTTGAAAGCCTGCAATTTTCAAATAACAGTGCCTTCGACTCTCAATCTTTTATTCAGCTTAAAAATGAATATTGCTGCAAAAAGCTTTGTCTTAACTGCGCAATTGGAAATGGATTATTGAAGAGAACTATTTTAAGCTAAATACCTCAGTTCGTGCAGATTTGTAAGTGAAGATGTTAAATCTTTTCTAAACTGCTTTCTCAAATGTGTCATGCAAACTCCATTTATAAACGATTGCGAGTTCAATATCCGGATGAATACTTTTTATAACAGGGCAGTTGTCACCGGTTTTTTGCAAAATCTTTCTATCCTTTTCGCTTTCAATTTTAGGCAGGTTTACGGCCACTTCAATCTTTCCAACGCGGCGTGGATCACTGTACATGTGCTTCGTTACATCAGCGGTGGCGCTGGTTATATCTACGTCCATGTCATTAGCTTTTATGGCCATAGTGGTAAGCATGCAGGTACCTAATGAAACGCATAACAAATCAGTAGGCGAAAATTTTTCACCTTTACCGCGGTTGTCTGTTGGCGCATCGGTTTCAATGGTAGTTTTACTCTGAGTGTGTTCAACCTCGCAACGCAGGTTTCCGGTATATATGATTGACGCAGTCATTGTGTATTTTTGTTATAAATTTACAATAAGTAAACCTCATAAATTACATGCGAAAAATAATTCTCTTAATTTTTATTATATCATTTTCCTTAAATACAAATGCACAAAAGTCTAAAAAACAGCGCCAGGATGAAAAACGTGCCCATAAAAATAGTCTCATAAAAGAAGAAGAGGAGGGAGTTATTGCTTACAAAAAGAGTTTTGTTTTTGGAGCGAAACTTATTAATGACGGATACGGAGTTTTCTTTGAATTAGGCAGAGCAAGCTCAGTAAAAAAATCTCTTTTGTATCAGCTTGAAATTAGCGAACGCAAGGCAATAAAGGAAGATAAGCAAAGCAATCCTTACGTAAATTCTGTTCCGTTTATTTATGGTAAAGAAAATTTCTTTTATCCTGTAAAATTGGGTGTGCAGCAACAAATTCTTCTTGGTAATAAATCCAATAAAAATGGTGTTAGCGTTACGGCAAATTATGGTGGCGGATTATCGTTAGCCTTGCTGAGGCCTTATTATTTACAGGTACAAAAGGGCAATGAGTATGTATATGTAAAATATAACTCTCCTGATAGCTCTCTCTTTTTAAATGGTCCTATTCTTGGCGGCCCTTCGTTTGGAAAAGGATGGAACGATCTTAAACTAACGACCGGGCTATACGCTAAAACTGCATTACGGTTTGATTATGGAAGTTATAACGAAATTATTTCAGCAATTGAAGTTGGCATAACCGGCGAATACTATTCAAAAAAAGTTCCAATACTATTACAGAATCCGCAAAAAGGATTTTTCTTTAGCGGTTATGTTTCCATATTATTTGGAAAAAGAAAATGATTTTCCTTTGTGAATTTTAATCTTTAATTTTTAAGTAAGCATTTTAATGGGTGAAGAAATTATAGAACAGGAATTAAAGCAAAAAAAACCTTCATGGCTTCGCGTACGGCTGCCTATAGGAGAAGATTATAAGCACGTACGAAACCTTGTTGACAAACATAAATTACATACCATTTGCGAGAGCGGCAATTGTCCAAATATGGGCGAATGCTGGGGTGCTGGTACAGCCACATTTATGATTCTCGGGAATATTTGCACCCGGAGTTGTGGCTTTTGTGCCGTAGCAACAGGTCGCCCGCTTGCAGTAGATTGGGATGAGCCTCAGCGTGTAGCCGAAGCTATACATTTAATGAAAGTGAAACATGCAGTTATTACTTCGGTTGATCGGGATGAAATTAAAGACGGTGGCTCAATTATATGGTATAACACGATAAAGGCGGTGCAGGCATTAAACCCTGAAACTACTTTAGAAACGCTTATTCCTGATTTTAAAGCAGAGAAAGAAAATATTCAAAGAATTATTGATGCAGCTCCCAACGTGGTAAGCCATAATATTGAAACTGTTGAGCGTTTAACCCGAACCGTTAGAATACAAGCTAAGTATTGGCGTAGCATGGAAACTTTACAAATTTTAAAACAGGGTGGTATGCGCACAAAAAGCGGTATTATGCTTGGGCTGGGCGAGGCCAAAGAAGAAGTGATACAAACCATGCATGACTTAAAAGAAAGTAATGTAGATGTTATAACCATAGGCCAGTATCTTCAACCGTCAAAAAAACATTTGCCTGTACATAGGTTTATACATCCTGATGAATTTAAAGAGTTTCGTGAGATTGGTTACAAGCTTGGGTTTGATTATGTAGAAAGCGGTCCGTTGGTTCGTTCTTCTTACCATTCTGATAAGCACGTAATTGCAGGATGGGGAAGAAATAAATGGATAGAAGAAAAAGCATTGAAAGAATCCGTAGAATAATTTTTTTAATTTTTAAGATATCAATTGGATAATAATCGTTCTATTACTCCCGATATGAGTAATATTTTTGATTGATTTTATCTTCGCTTTTAGATATATTTTTATTTTTTACTTCCTTTCTTTCAATAAAAAATACTTTTAAGGAATTATGTTATTTGCATAAGATAATATTTAAAATGAAAAAGTATTTATTCCTGTTTTATTGTATCGTGATAAGTATGTCTGCACATGCGCAGCTATCATGGGAGAATTTAGATGCATTGTATCAGCCTTTGCCTTCATCAGTTCATATTTATAAATCAACAGGCTCAATAAATGGGAAACTTAATGTGGTGTATTATGTAATTGCAGACCTGAAAGACAAGAGCCTCAATTTTACCGCGGATACAACTTATAAAAGAAGGCTGACTCCTTCACAGTTTTTTGAAAAGGATAATCATCCATTGTTGGTTGTCAATTCTTGTTTTTTTTCTTTTACTACTAATCAAAATTTAAATGTTGTAGAAAAGAGCGGAAGGCTGGTTGGATATAATGTGCATACAATTGCAGGAAGAAAAAAAGATACTTTAACCTATTATCATTCCTTTGATGGCGCTTTTGGAATTTCAAAAAATCGTACTGCAGATGTTGCATGGGTTTATACTGATTCATCAAAAAAATATCCATATGCAAGTGAATTTGCAATACCATTCATGCACGATTCCGTTAATAATCATTCTTTTGATGATATAAAAAAAAGCACCTCGCTCGTTTTAAGGCACACTGGAAAATCGGTTCCTTCATTTAAAAAATGGAAAGTGAAAACTGCAGTTGGGGGAGGCCCTGTACTTGTGCAGGATAATAAAGTGCAAATTTCCAATAATGAAGAAAGAAAATTTTTTGGAAATGCAATCAACGACTATCATCCAAGAACTGCAATAGGATATACTAACGATAATAAAATAATAATTCTTGTAGCTGAAGGAAGAAGTAAAACCGCCATTGGACTTACTTTAAAGCAGGAAGCGCAAATACTTAAAGACCTTGGCTGTAAAGAAGCTTTAAATCTCGATGGTGGCGGAAGTACCTGTATGCTTGTGAACGGAAAGCAAACTAATATACCTTCCGATAAAGAAGGAGAGAGAGCAGTTCCTTCCGTTTTTTTAATACAGAAAAATAATTCGTATATAGGTAGCCGTTAGCCTAAATAATTTTAATAAAAGATTAAACCACAGACCATAAAAATTGCATATCATTAAATTGATGCAATTTAAATTCAAGTTGAAAAACTGCATTAATATTTTCAGGGGATAAAACATCGCCAGGTTTACCACTTGAAAAAAGTTTTCCTTTATTTAATAATAGTATTTCATCAGCATAATTTAAGGCGAGATTTAAATCATGTAATACAGCAATGATAATTGTTCTTTCGTTTAAAAACTGTTGTACGTGTTTTAAAAAATCAAACTGGTATTTTATATCCAGTGATGAAATTGGTTCATCTAACAATAATATTCTCGAACCTTGTTCAGGCGCCTTCCATATTTGCGATAGCACTCTTGCAAACTGCACTCTCTGCCTTTCACCTCCTGATAAGGTTAAAAAATTTCTTTTTCTGAATGATTGCAGATTTTGCAATTCTATTACTTCGTCACAAATTTCTATATCTTCTTTTGATGGTTTTATTTTAAAATGAGGGTAGCGTCCCATCATCACAACTTCTTCCACTTCCATAGGAAAGCTAATATCAACCTGCTGCGATAATACAGCCCGATATTTCGAGTATCCTTCCTTGTTAGTATAATTGATTTTAGTATTGTTATAAAAAACTTCACCCACATCCGGAATAGATAGAAGGCTTAAAAGTTTCATCAATGTTGACTTTCCGGCACCATTAGGCCCGCAAATCATATAACACTTTCCGGGAAAAAATTGATAGGAAATGTTTTCCAGTAACCATTTTTTTCCAACGGCATAGCCTGCATTTTTTATTTCAACCATACGAGCTTCCTTTTTCCTGGAGTAAATTAAATTTCTTTAGTAAAAAAATAAATACCGGTGCTCCTGCAATTGAGGTGATTATCCCGATAGGAACTTCTGCAGGTGCTATTAATAATCTTGCGCCCATATCTGCTACTGTTAGTATAATAGCGCCCATTATCATTGAAGCAGGAATTAATTTTTTATTATCGCTGCCTATCAACAATCTTAAAATATGTGGCACAATTAATCCAATAAAGCTAATAACGCCAACAAAAGCCGTAGCAACGGCAACCATGGCCGTTGATAAAATCATAATTCTTCTTTTTAATTTTTCAGGTTCTACACCAAGATGTGTTGCCTCTTCTTCGCCAAGGATTAATGCATTCAATTGCTTTGAATAACGAAACGAGATAATAAAAACAATTATTGCTACTGCCCACGTAATACCAACTTGCGGCCAGGTAGCTCCGGAAAATGTGCCCAGGTTCCAGAATGTAATGCTTCTTGCCTGCGGGTCACGTGCAATATAGCTCATAAAACCGGTGCCGCTCAGGCCAATTGCATTTATGGCAATGCCAACAAGCAGAAGAGAAGTTACGGATATCCTTTTCTGCGATTTAGAAATCGAATATACAAGGAATGTTGCCAGTAATCCACCGCCAAATGCAAACACAGGTACAAGCAGCGGACCTGCGAGGTCTCTTATTTCTGCACTCATGCGGATTGCAAACACAAAAACAATGGATGCGCCGAAGGCTGCTCCTGCACTGGTTCCAATTAATCCGGGTTCTACAATTGGATTACGGAAAAGACCTTGTAACAAAACGCCTGACACAGATAAAATAGCCCCGGTTATAGTGCATAATAAAACTCTCGGCAATCTTATTTCTATAAAAACGCCTTCATAAATATTTGCAGATTTTTTATTTTGAAGTACATGTAGCAAGCCTGAAAACATATCATGTATGGGTATGGAGACGGCGCCAAATGCAACTGCACACAACAATATTACTATCAGCAATACAATCGTAAAAGGAAAGAAAAATTTACTTTGCCGGAACATTTGCGTTGGGATAAAAGAGCTTCATAAGTTTCATAACATTTTCTCCTGTACGCGGACCAAAGTAAACCAAATCGTGTTCTTCAAAGCGATAAATGCGATTATTTTTCGCAGCATTGGTTAATGCAACACCAGGAATTCCTTCTTTAAAATTTTCAGCGCCTCCCATTTTATCAAAACCATAATCAGTAGCAATGATAATATCCGGATTAGCTGTTGCCACTGCTTCTGAATTTATTTGCCGGGCGCCTTTGGCATCATAATGAGCTGGCCTGCCACCGGCAAGTTCAATCATCTTATCCGGAATGCCGCCCCGGCCACTCATTACAAAAAAAGAGTTTCCTGCCCTTCCAAATTGAATGACCATAACAGATGGCGTGTCCACAATATGAATGGATGCCAAGATATTTTTTGCGGTTAATAAATCTGCGTCTAATTTTTGATTTAACGAATCTGCTAGTTTCGGAACACCAAAGAAATTGGCCAATTGCTTTAAGACCAACTTAGAGCTGTCAATAGTTCGACCGATATCATATGCTTTTATATTCAGTCCTGCTTTTTCCAATTGAGGAAGCACGTTAGCCGGCCCCATATCATTATCATGCAAAACGAGGTCGGGCTTCATGGAAATAATACCTTCTGCACTCAACATCCGGTGATAACCCACTGTGGGCAATAGTTTGGCGCTGTCCGGATAAGTACTTGACAAATCAACCGCGACAATATTATGTCCTTTTCCAACCGCAAAAATCATTTCATTTAACTGCTTTGATACGCAAACAATCCGCATATCTCTTTTACTATCTTTTTCCTTATTGCCGAATTGCCCGCATGAAAATAAAACTAACGGCAACGCTAACACGAAAATTATTCTTTTCATTTTTTAACGTTAATGTGGTGAATAAACGCAATTGCAAGCAACTGTCTTTACTTGTTTAAAAATTATATTTCAGATTGATGCCTCCATAATAAGTTGCATTAAGCGGGCCAGGCAAATATGCATCTGGTAACTGGTTTACAAAAACGAATATCGGGTATTGCGTATTGGTAATATTATCTACTCCAAAATATAAATTGATATCAAAATGCCTGGAAATACTGTGTTGGAAGCCAATCTTTGCGTTTAATAAGTGATAGGATGATGTTTTATTTAACCCATCGGAAGTGATAGGAAATGCATCTTTGTGAGAATAGATAACATTTGCATACAAGCCACAATTAGCTGCGAGATCTAAACCGATATTGGCATTAAAAGGCCCAACACCTGCCACAGCTTTGCCATCATAGTTAATAGCTGAATCTCCACCTGCCTTACTCTTGGTATGAAAAATATAATCAACATATTTAAAATCAGAATAAGTAAAATTGACGAATGGACTAACTGTTTTAAAGAAACCATCAGCAGACTCATGAGCTGTGTATTTGAGTAAAAACTCAATGCCCTTATCATCCTGTTTACCACCATTTACAGCGTAGGTATATAGGGTAGTTGTTCCTCCAGGATTTAAAACATTCATCGCAGTAAACTTATCCGAAAACTTAGCATCAAAAAAAGCGAGCTGGTACGATAATTTATTGCTTAGCAAAGATCCTTTGGTACCAACTTCAAACTGGTTGCCCATTTCAGGTTTTAGGCCTGTATTTACTGCGCCGGTGCTTGGTATATAAAAATAAGAACTTGTGGGAGCCTTATATGCTTTGCTGTATGAGCCATACAATGAAAGTTCTTTAGAAAAAATTTTGTTTATTGCAAAGTGTGGTGAAAATAATTCATCATAATTCTTAGTATATTTTGTTGGTAAGGAGCTGTTAACAACATACATCCTGTTATTTAAAGTGATGTTCATATCGCTCCATCCTATACCTGCGGTAATAGAAATATCATGTGGCATTGCTAAAGACCATTCTGTAAAAATGGATGTGGTACCTGTTGTAATATATTGATTACTTTTTTGAGTGCCTACGATATAATATCCTGAAGTATCATTGGGATTTTTAACCATATTATACCCGATAATTTGTGCATTTTGATGTTGTGTTTCAACTCCGGTTATCCCGCTTAAACTAAAGCCGCCGGTCAAAGGAAATTTAGTATCGAATACAGAGCGGAGCCCGTAATTTATTGGATTCTTATCTGTCCATCCTGCAGCAGAACTAGAGTTGTTAGTAACACCGGAACCATACACAGTTGTTGTGTTTGAGATGTAATTGTTAAAATTATAACTATGGCTCAAACCTGCCCTAAAGCTGATTATTTCGGAATGTGCATCTCTTATCAGGTAATCCGGATTTCCGGAATAATCTTTATTAGCATATTGCACTAATGTTAATTCGCCGGCTCTTTGATCATAACTACGGGTATATCCGAAATAGGTGCTTGTAGATTGTTTTTCATTTATTTTGAAATCGCCGGCCACATTCACAAAATCTTTATGCGAGGCATTATGCAATAAATAGCCATCGGATTCCTGGTGCCCATAATTCACCAAAAGGGATAAATTTTCTTTCCCTATTTCTAAATGAGTTGTATAGCGTTGCAAGCCATAACTTCCTATTAAAACATCTTGGCCTATTGACGTTTTATTTTTTTCCGGCCTTATAGTTTTAAGGTTTACTACTCCTGCAATTGCGAGTCCATATAAAGTCCCTGACGGGCCTTTTGTTACTTCCACATTTCCAACAGAACCGAAGTCAATATCATCCAGCAAAGTAATTCCTTCTGCATCTGTAATAGGAATGCCATTTAAATATACTTTATAGCCCTGTCCATCGAAGTTACTGCTTATGCGGCCTGTGCCTCCGCTTCCTCCACCGTATCCGCGTATATTAAATTGCTGTCCAGATGATACAGCTCTTCTTTGCAGGGTAACGCCGGGCACATTCTCGTTGATGGCATCATCAAAATATAAACCAAGCCCACGCCTTATTTCAGAAGTACCTAATTTACTTATTGATGAAGGCTGATACAACAGCGATTTATTTAGATTTGATGTGGCTGTTATTTCTACTTCATCAAGATTGCGGCTTGACGGATACAAAGCAATATTTAAATAGTCGTCACAATTTTTTATAACCTGCGTATAGTTATCATATCCAACATAAGTAATGGTTAAGGTATTTTGTTTACTGCAATCAATTGAAAATTTTCCATCGCCGCCGGTTGTTGTTGTATTGCCTGCTAATGACACCGTGGCACCAACAAGCGGAGAGTTACTGTAGGAATCAAAGACTTTCCCTTTTAACGTTTGAGAAAAAACATGTGTACTGCACATTATTGCAGCCCAAAAAAACAAGCGCTTCATTTTATTTTAATTTATTGTTAGAATTAAATATCTATATACAAGGCTTTTCTTTTTACACAAAAACGTTGCAAATAAATAATATTATAAAGTAGAAGAATAACGGTGTCGCATATACGAAAGAGAATCGCAATGCTATATTATACATTCTATGATATTACTATCCATGGGGGAGGAGAAGAAACATAAATGTATGGAGAACCCGGCTTCCGGGTATGTTTTATAAAACGTTTCGTATTTTCTTTTATAAAAAAATAAGAAGAAATAGTTTGGAGGCTATTGGTATAATGGTCCAGCCGAAATTTAAATATTGGTAACTCTTTCCCGCTGGCACTACTATCCCCGCTTAATATCTGTGCCATAGCAACGTCCCTTAAATTTTCTTCCTGTGTATCTGAAATGCAGGTTACATAAATAGAATCATTGATAATTTTTTTTGCTGCCACATCATACATTTGTTTATTATACTCGAATTCTTCTTTATCATCATCATCAAAAGTGAAACGGGTATTTTTCTCAAAATCGTTTTTTGAAAAGACGAGTTTAACGAGCTTGTTTTTATGAAGATCTGAATGTAAAATGATTGCCTTTTGCGAATTATGAATTGCCTGCAGGCTTGCGTACCATGCGATGTAAAAACCGTAGCTGCACAACAGCATTACCATGAAAATAAATATTGCACTAATTTTTTTCAATAGAAAGCTTTGGAAAAGTGCAAGTTAAAGAATATCGCTAATACGTGGTAAACAAAAACAATTGCCCGGCTTATTTTAAGTTCTGCTATACTACACGCAGTCTTACCGAATGTTTAGTGAGCATTTATTTTTATTTAGAAATCCGTTTAATCACCTATATTTTTTAGGAAGAAATTAGATCCATAACGGTGTCGGCTAAACGCAGTTTGCAATATGTAAAATTTAATTTTTTCTTTCTTAAGAAAGTAGTAGACTCTTTCAAACATCGCCATAAGGTATCTGCGATATTTGTATGTTTGTAATTTATGAGAAGTTTTTCACCGGAAATAAGAGCTGTCCAGGTAACACGGTATGTAACGCCTTTGCGTGAAGGCGGTTCTCTTCCTGCAATTGTGGAAGCTGACGATGATTTTTTATACGTGCTTAAGTTTCGCGGAGCAGGACAGGGAGTAAAAGCACTTATTGCAGAATTGATTGGAGGTGAAATTGCCCGAGCTATTGGTTTAAAGATCCCGGAAATTGTATTCGCAAATCTTGATGAAGGTTTTGGCCGAAGTGAACCCGATGAGGAAATACAAGATCTTTTAAAAGGGAGTGTGGGTTTGAATCTTGGGCTTCATTATCTTTCCGGCGCTACTTCATTTGATCCGGTTGTTACCACCGTTCATCCAAAGCTGGCTTCAAAAATTGTGTGGCTGGATAGCCTGTTAAATAACGTTGACCGTACTTCGCGTAATACAAATTTACTTTGGTGGCGAAAAGAATTGTGGCTTATTGATCATGGCGCTTCGTTGTATTTTCATCATTCATGGCACAATTGGGAGGAGCAGGCAATACGGCCTTTTTCACATATTAAAGATCATGTATTATTGCCTCAGGCAAGTGAACTGGCAACTGTTGATAAAGAAATGCATTCACTGTTAACAGAAGATACCATCCGGGCAATTGTAGCTTTAGTTCCTGAAGAATGGCTGCTGGCTGATTCTCCTTTTGAATCTACGGAACTTCACAGGGCGGCATATGTACAGTTTTTAATTAAAAGATTGGAGCATTCATCATTATTTATAAAAGAAGCACAAAATGCACAAGAAGGACTTATTTGAGTACGCTGTTATTCGCGTGGTGCCGCGGGTAGAAAGGGAAGAATTTCTCAACGTGGGTGTAGTGTTGTATTGTGCCAGGCAAAGATTTTTGAAAATGTTATATAAAATTAATGGCCCGCGTTTAAAGGCGCTTTGTGATGAATGCGATGTAGATTTAGTGAATGAACATTTGCAAGCTTTCCAGCATGTATGTGTTGGAGGCAGTAATGCCGGCTCTATTGGTAGCCTGCCAATAGCCGAGCGTTTTCGATGGCTGACAGCCACCCGCAGTACGGTTGTTCAAACTTCCAAAGTCCATCCCGGATTTTGCGAAGATGCAGGGGAAACGTTGGAGAAATTATTTACTCAACTGGTAGAGTAACCTTGAAATTTTTTTATTGAATGGTTATTTTTTCTTATATAACGTTAACGGCTAAACGCAAATAAGATACTGAAAAGGCAGTGCCGGGAAGTTTATAAAATCTTCTTCCCGGTATTTGCACTTGTAGTTGTTATTTCCTGCTTTGCTTCCCATACTAATGCGCTTGCGCCAAGTATAGCGGCATCCGATTCTTTTAATTCACTAAACAATAATTTTACTTTGTTTTGAAAAATAGGAAGGAGATTTCTTTCCATGCTTTCTTTAACCGGGTCCATAAGAAGCCTGCCTGCCTTAGTAACTCCACCGAATAATATAATCGCTTCCGGGGAAGAAAACATCACAAAATTTGCGAGCGCTTCACCTAAAATTTCGCCGGTAAATTTGAAAACCTCTTTTGCAATATTATCGCCCTTGGCAGCTGCATCATAAATTTGTTTAGAGGTAATATCTTTCTTAACTAATTTTCTTAAAAGGCTTTCTTCGTTTGGCCTTTCCGTAAGCATCTCTTTGGCGGTAGCCGAAATTCCTGTTGCCGAAGCATAAGTTTCAAGGCTTCCTCTGGCTCCTGTGCCTGTGTGTAGCCTTCCACCGGGACGTATAATTGTGTGGCCAAGTTCGCCTGCAAAACCATCATTACCTAAAATTAAATGACCATTGGCAAATATGCCGCTTCCAACTCCTGTTCCTAATGTAATCACTATGAAATCCTTCATTCCACGTGCAGCACCATACATCATTTCGCCAACTGCTGCAGCATTCGCATCGTTTGTTAGCGCACATGGTTTCTTAAATTTTTTGGTGATGAGTTTAGCGAGCGGAATAATGCCCTTCCAAAGCAGGTTCGGCGCATATTCAATAGTGCCATTGTAATAGTTTCCATTAGGGGCGCCTACTCCTATACCTTTTAGTAATTCATCACCACATGTTTGGGTAATAACAGGCTTTACTTTTTCATATAGCTCATCAATGAATTTTTCTACATCAACGTGTATATTAGTAGGTATATCACCTGTGCCGGAAATAACCCCCCGATGATTTACAATTCCAAATTTGGCTGATGTACCTCCTATATCTATTCCAAGTGCATATTCCATTGGTGGTTCCATATCAAACTGTATTCTTTTTTATTATAATTAATATTGCTTTGGACTGAAAAATGATTAGCGCGATTGCATTTAAAACAATGTGCTTAATTAATGGCCGCCTTCACTTTCAAGCGCATCGTAATCAATACCTTGTGCTTTTAAAATTGACTTAGCCCTTATGGCATAAAATGCAAGATACAGGAAGCAAGCTACGCCAACAATATATGAAAGCTGAATGCCTATAATTTCAGGAGATGCAATATATCCCTGCAGCAAACTAATAAAGCCTCCGCCCATGATCATCATGATCAATAAGCTTGAGCCTTCATTAGTGTGTTTGCCTAAGCCGGCCACTGCCAACGTAAAAATACAAGGCCATAATGTTGAACAAAATAACCCAACGCTTATAAAAGCATATACGCTAACAAGTCCATCTGCGGCCATGCCTATTATTAAAGCGGTTATTCCCAGGCAGGAGAAAATCAATAATTGTCTTGCCGGGCTACCTTTACTTAATATATCTGCAACTATTAATACAATTATGATAAGTGCATAAATATAAAATGGCGTTATGTCATGATTAGCAATTTTATTGATAATAAGAAAAACGATGAAGGCTAAATAAGGCATTACAAAACGAAGCATTTTTTTAGTTCCCATGGTAATATCAAAAGCGCCAACAGAACTTGTCCATCGGCCAATCATAAGACTTGCCCAGTATAGGGAAACGAATGGTGCAATATTTTCTGTAGGGAAGGCGATGCCGCCTGCAGCAAGTCCGGCGCTCGTGTTGGAAATAATTTGATTATTTAGCATCAGCAAATGTTCTTTCATAAATTCGGGCAAGTTGCTTGCTGTTGACACTTCAACGCCAACATAAATGAAAATGGCAAGCATGCCCAGCGCCAACTGGCCATAGCTGGTAGCGCTTTTTCTAATCTTTTGAGCGATTTTCAATTCGGGAGTAATATCAGTTGGCGTTGCTACAATGCTGTCATCATCTTCATGTGTTTCTATTTTATTGGGAAGATTTGAAAATTTGAAGATAACAGCAACCAATAAAAACAGCGCTCCTAATATGAGATAAGGTGTTTTAACAGCGCCAATGCTAGCAACGTTCGGCGTGCCGTTTATAGCAAGCTTGCCAAATATGGCAAAGCTCACAAGCACTGGCCCTATAGTGGTTCCAAAATTGTTAATGCCACCTGCAAGGCTAAGCCTTTGTGAACCCGTTTTAGGATCTCCCATTGCGATGGCTAAGGGGTTTGCGGCAGTTTGTTGTAAAGAAAACCCAAGCCCGACAATAAACAGCCCTGTTATCATTATTAAGAAAGAAGCGTTTTCTGCAGCAGGATAAAAAAGCAACGTTCCTAATGCAGAAATAACAAGCCCTAAAGCAATACCGTTTTTATATCCGATTTTATTTAAAATATCACCACTTTTGGACGCCCTTGAAATAAAGTAATAAATTATTGAACCCACTGTATACGCTACATAAAATGCAAATGAAATCATTTGTGATTGCCATTGTTCAAGATGTAATTTTTCTTTAAAAACCGGGATCAAAATATCATTACTTGCGGCAACGAATCCCCAGAAAAAAAAGACGGTAATTAAAACACCGAATTGAGACCATTTAGTTTTTTGATTCATTGCAATCAGTTTTTTAATGAGGATAATTAATAAAGAATGAAAATAGTTTATTTTTCCAAGGTATGAATTTTCATTTATTATTTTTTAATAAGAAAATCATTGTTACTTTGAAGAATATAATTTTACTGTATGGAGATTATGCATGTGAGCGCTGAATGTTACCCTGTTGCCAAAGCGGGCGGCCTTGGTGATGTGGTTGGAGCTTTACCAAAATACCAAAATAAACTGGGGCATATTGCCAAAGTGGTAATGCCGATGTACCGTAGTAAATTTTTATACGAAAATAATTTTGAAGTGGTGCACAAAGGCGCATTCGGCCTTGCCAATTACTGGTTTGATTATACTATCATAAAAGAAGCAAGCAATAAGGTAGGTTTCGATTTATATCTTGTAGATATTTATGGTATTCTGGATAGAGAAAAGATTTATGGGTATGATGATGATTCGCTCAGGTTTACTGCATTCCAGGTGGCAGTTGTTGATTGGCTTGCACAATGGAAACATCGTCCTGATATTGTGCATGTGCATGACCACCATACAGCACTAGTACCCTTTATGATGCAGTACTGTTATGCATATCAGCATTTGGCGGGTATCAAAACAATTCTTACCATTCACAACGCAGAATACCAGGGCTGGATGGGATGGGAAAAGTCAAATTATATTCCTCATTATGACCCATGGAAATCGGGAATGCTTGAATGGAACAATACAATTAACCCGTTGGCGAGCGGCATAAAATGCGCTGCAAAAGTTTCTACTGTTAGCCCCAATTATTTACAAGAACTAAGGTATAATTCTAATGGGCTTGAAAATTTATTTGAATACGAAAAAGGAAAATGTTATGGCATATTAAATGGCATAGATAATGATGTATGGAATCCCGAAACAGATACTTATATTGAAGAAAATTTTAGTTTAAATAATTTTAAAAAACATAAGGCAGCAAATAAAAAAGTTCTTTGCGACCAGTTTAATCTTGATGAAGACAAAGCACTGATTGTTTTTATCGGCCGGCTGGTAGGTGAGAAAGCTGCAGATTTATTGCCTTCGGCAATTAGCGATTCTATTTATCATATGGAAGGTAGGATGAATTTTTTAATTCTGGGAAGCGGCGAACATTGGATAGAACATCAGCTTCAAAACATGAGAGGTCATTTTCTCGGCTACTATAATTCGCAAATTGGCTATAATGAGAAACTCGCCCATCTCATGTATGCCGGCGCAGATTTTTTACTTATGCCCAGCCGTGTAGAGCCATGCGGGCTCAATCAAATGTATGCAATGCGTTATGGAACCATACCTATTGTAAGAAATACAGGTGGTCTGCACGATACTGTAAAAGATTTTGGAGAAGAAGGTGGCTATGGAATTTGCTTTGACAGGGCCACGGTATGGGACATCAGTTACTCTGTGCATCGTGCAGTTGAATTGTATGACCAACGGGAACGGGTACACGAAATAAGGAAATTGATGATGCAGATAGACAATAGCTGGGAAAGAAGTGCACAGGTATATATTAATCTTTATAATTCGTGATTGTCAGGTCGAGTGATAATGTATCAGCCAATAACAATAAAAACTTTAAACTTCTAAATTTAAAAACTATGTGGATCAGCAAATCATTAGTCGCCGTAATATTGGGTGGAGGTGCAGGCACACGGCTTTACCCTCTTACCACCAGTAGAAGTAAGCCTGCCGTACCTATTGCAGGCAAATACAGGTTAGTAGACATACCTATTTCCAACTGCATCAATTCCAACATTAGCCGCATGTTTGTGCTTACTCAGTACAATTCTGCCTCGCTGAATAAGCATATTAAAAATACTTATCAGTTTAGCGCTTTCAGCACGGGTTTTGTTGACATCATGGCTGCAGAACAAACTCCTGATAATCCGCAATGGTTCCAGGGAACAGCTGATGCCGTTCGCCAGTCGCTGCGTCACATTCAAAATAATGAGTTCGACCACGTTCTTATTTTATCAGGCGACCAGTTGTATCAGATGGATTTTGGAAACATGTTTCGTAACCATGAAAAAAATGGTGCAGATATTACCATTGCTACAATTCCTGTTGCTGCGAAGGAAGCTACGGAGTTTGGAATTTTGAAATCAGATGAAGATCATAAGATAACTTCCTTTATAGAGAAACCTGGCGCCGACAAACTGCCTGATTGGATCAGCGATACAGGAGCCGCCATGCAGACCCAGGAAAGAAATTACCTGGCATCCATGGGGATTTACCTTTTTAAAAGAGAAGTTCTGTTTGAGCTATTACAAAACCAGGTAAAAACTGCAACTGATTTTGGTAAGGAAATTATTCCGCACAGTATTAAAGACCATAAAGTATTTAGCTATCAATATGAAGGCTACTGGACAGATATTGGAAATATTTCTTCTTTCTTTGAAGCTAATCTTGCACTTACAAAAGAGCTTCCTCCGTTTAATTTCTTCGATAATGAAAAGAAAGTATATAGCCGGGCAAGAATGTTACCTCCTGCAAAGATCAGCACATCGTTTTTGAAAAATGCCTTAGCTTCTGATGGCTGTATTATTGATGCTGAAAGCATGGAAAATTGCATAATTGGAATAAGAACACGAGTAGGGCATGGCTCAATAATTATCGACTGTTACTTAATGGGCAGCGACTGGTATGAAACCCTGGAAGAAATGGCCTTCGCCGCAGAACAGGGAATACCAAAATTAGGAATTGGCACCAACTGCTTTATAAAAAATGCGATTATAGATAAGAATGTTCGCATAGGCAATAACGTTAGGCTAAACGGGGGTAGTCATCTCCCCGACAGCGATCATGACTTATACACCGTCAAAGACGGAATAGTCGTTGTAAAAAAAGGCGCAGTAGTGCCTGATGGCTTTAGCCTTGGTTAATAATTTTTACAAAAGTTATTGTTGTTGTATTTTCATAAATTGTGTATTAAATACACAATTTTTTTTTACTAAACGATT
>Ga0207652_10001302_pt1 | contig 22198 bp, 19 predicted proteins | sample KBSC63BmetaG_FD_184334 | JGI IMG/M metagenome (GOLD analysis project Ga0207652, IMG submission 184334) | Corn rhizosphere microbial communities from Kellogg Biological Station, Michigan, USA - KBS C6-3B metaG (SPAdes) (version 2) | ecosystem: Host-associated > Plants > Roots > Rhizosphere ... | reverse complement strand
AGCTGACGTCCTGGCGCTGCGCGCGCGCGATGGCCACGCGCGAGATGGGCTGCAGCACCAGGCGGAACTTCGCCTCCTGCACGTTCTTCAGCATCACGCGCTTGGTGCCCATCTCGCGCTCGATCTGCTCGTCGTTGGGGAGGTTGAACGCCGCCGTCTGCACACCGCGGTTCGCATCGCCCGCCCCGAAGATCGAGTTCACCACGCGGATGGGCGCCATCGCGCCCAGGTGAGCGTTCCGTAGCGCGGGCGCGATGGGCAGCTGATCTTCCAGGCCTTGCAGCTCGCTGGCGAAGCGCGCCAGACGCGCGGTCTCGACGTCGTCGCGCAAGGTGACGAACGCCTCGAAGGCGGCCTTGGCGCTGAACCAGCCGTCCTCGTACACCTCGTAGGGCCCCAGCGTCGGTTCGATGCTGGCGTCCAGCTGCATCCAGGCGACGTCGCTCGGGTAGTAGTCGTTGGAAAGAAAAGCGGCCGCCCGCGTCTCCAGGTACTTTCGCAGCGACGGCTGCGCCGTCTGCGCGGCGGCTTCGCGCAGCAGCGCCGCCGCCTGCGCCAGCTCGGGCTGGTACTCGACGCTGTAGGGGACGATGGTGAACGCCCCGGCCGGATCGCGCCGGATGGTGGTGAAGAAGCCGGCCGCGCGGGCCCGCGCCTCGACGGGCAGTCCCTGCATCCACGATTGCAGCGCCTCCTTCGACGCGTCGGCCGGATAGAACGTGCCCGCGACCGGCTTGGCGCCCAGGCCAGGCAGCCCAGCCATGAACGGTCGATCACCGTCCAGGCGCAGCCACGGCCCCTTGTTCTGCAACAGCGCGTGCAGGCGCTCGCGACCGAGCGGCGTGGCGTCGCCGGCCAGCTCCACCAGCAGCGCGGCGTTGCCGGCCCACACCTGCCGCATGAACAGCCCGTCCATCAGGCGCGACGCGCGAAGGATCGAGATCAGGGCGGCGCGCTCGCTGGCGGGCAGCCGGGCCAGGTCGGCCGTCAGCTCGGCCGGCGCCAGGCGCGCCGACAGCTTCTTGAGCGTGGCCGCGTCGGGAAGCGCCTGCGCGGCGGTGGCGGGGCTCTCGGCGCCGGTCGCCGCCCGACCGCGGACCGGCAAGCCCACCAGCAGGGCCGCGAGCAGCGGGACAGCAAGAAGCGACGAGCGTCGCATCGACGGAGAGCGGAGCGCGCGCGAGATCATGGGCCGAATCATGGGCCGATGATTGATCACCACCACGCCGGCCGGCGAACGGTCTTTTCCGGTGAGGACGCGCTCAGCGAACAGGTTTACCGGGCACGGGCGCCGCGGCGCCGTACACGGGCACGACGCTGCGATCGCCGGCGGCGTCCGAGGGCGATGTGACGTCCGTCGAGGCGTCGTCCGTCGAGGCGTCGGCCGTCGCGGCCGCTCCACCTGCACCACCGGCGCCGCGCGCGTCAGTGGAGACATCGGTGGATGCGTCGTGTGGCGGGGGCGGTAAGCCGTAGGGTGGCATGATCGTCGTCGAGCCGCTACTGCACGCGGCGACACCAGCCAGCGCCGCGCCGGCAGCGATGCGCGCGGCCCGACTCATGTGCGCGTTCGGTGCCGGCGCCCGGGCCGCCTGGCAGACGCGCAGCTTCGCCGCGCAGAACGGACAGACACACGCGTCCGCGAACACATGGCGGTTGCACGAGGGACAGGGCGCAAGCGGCTGGCTCATCTCATTCTCCTTGGTCGCTGATGCGGCTCCTCTGTCGATCCGTCAACCGTTCGGCCCTTTTCCGCTGATGGGGGCGGCGTGGATGGGAACGTTCAGGGCGCCCTGATCGGCTCGCCCAGTCTGGCCGCCCGCACCGCCTTCTCCGCCGCTGCCCCCCGCGCCCTGTCCGCCGCGCCCGTCGGTCGAGCTGTGCTCGGCATCCTGCGCCGCGTCCGGGGCGACGTACGGCGGCGCGCCGTAGTGGGAGATGGTGGTGGTGGAAGAGCACCCGGCGGCTCCCATCAACGTCGCGCCCGCCGCGATACGGGCCGCGCGGCCCAGCCGGCTGTGGCCAGCCGGCGGCGCACTCCGGACGGCGCAGGATTCCGGCGCCAGCTTCGCGCTGCAGAACGGGCAGGCGCACGCGTCGGCGAAGACGTGGCGGTTGCAGGAAGGGCAGGGAAGGAGCGGTGGACACATGGATACCGTTCAGCCGTTCGTCTTTGTCGTGCCGGGCGCCGCGCCGTAGACCGGAACGGGACCGCCGCCACCCGTCCCCGGGGGCCCGCCGTAGATCGTGCCGCCGCTACCGGACGGCATGGACTTCCCCCCGGTCCCCGGCGGCCCGCCGTAGATCGCGCCACCATTGCCCGGGGGCGTGGGCTGTCCGGCGACACCGCCGTTGGCCGCATTGTGGCCGGCGCCGCCGCCCGCCGCGGCGACCCCACCCGCGCCGCCGGCAGCCGAACCGCCTTCGCCTCCAGCGGCCGAACCGCCTTCGCCGGTCCCGCCTTCCCCCGTGCCGGCCGCGCCCCCGTTCGACGCTCCGCCGATGCCGTCGCTGCCCGCATCGGTCGGTCCGTCGGACTTCGCGTCCTCGATGTACGCGGCGCCATACGCGGCGCTGCCACTGAAGCAGGCCGCCACCCCCATCAGGCTGGCGCCCGCCGCCACGCGCGCGGCCCGGCTCATGCGCCGGTAGTTCTGGGGAGGCGATGCCGTGCGCCCGCAATTTTTCAGCTTGGCGCCGCAAAACGGACAGTCGCAGGTATCGGCGAAGACGTGGCGCTGGCAGGCGGGGCAGGGATGCAGCGGCTTGCTCATGCGGGAATGTCCTCCACGACGATCTCGAAGCGCCCGTTGTCGAACGGCATCCCCGGCGCGCGCTCCACCTGGACCAGACGCTCGCGCTTCCCCTGGCGCTGGAACTCCAGCACCCGGTGATGGCACAGGGGGTTGTTGCCCGCCTTGCCGAACAGCGAGAACGCCGTCCAGGTGCAGCCGGCGCGGCAGGTGTCCGCGTAGTAGCAGGTGCGGCAGTAGCCCCACAGATCCTCGACGGTGCGATCGCGGTTGTAGCGCAACGGTCCCGATCGCTCCCAGATGTCGCGCAGGCTGGCGTCGCGGATGTTGCCGCCCGTCCACGGTTCCGTCTGCAGCGAAGGGCATCCCTTGATGGCGCCGTCGGCCTCGATCCCCAGCGTGGTGCACCCGGCGCCGCAGGAGGCCGAATGAAACGGCGGGATGCCTGCGCGCAGGTGCGACTCGTAGGGACCGAAGTAGCCGATGTTGTTCCCGGGCCACAGCATGACGCCCGCCTGATCGCAGCGCGTCTTCAGACGTGCCAGCAGGGGGAACAGCGTCAGCAGATCCTCGGGCTGCATCAACACGTCGGGCGCGTCCGCGGCGCGGCCCATCGCCGCCGTCAGCTGGATCTGCCAGGCGTAGGCGCCCAGGCCGATGATCGTCTCCAGCACGTCGGATAGCTGGCCCATCGACAGCCTGTTGATCTGCGTGTTCACCGACAGCTTGATTCCGGCCGCGCGCAGGTTGGCGGCGGCGCGCAGCGCCGACTGGTACGAGCCAGCGACGCCGCGCAGGCGATCGTGCGTGTCCTGGCGACCGTCGATCGACACGCTGGCGGCCTGCAGTCCCGCTGCCGCCGCGGCCTGCGCCCGCTCGGGCGTCATGCCCCGGCCGCCCGTGGTGGTCGTGCACTCCATGCCCGCCTGCCTGATGGCGCGCACGATCTGCACCCAGTCATCGCGCAGGTAAGCTTCGCCGCCGATCAGCGTCACCTCCCGCACGCCCAGCTCGGCCATCTGGCGGACCATGTCCAGGCACTCCGCCGTCGACAGCTCGTCGGGGCGGGCCCGGCCGGCCCGGGAACCGCAGTGCCGGCATGCCAGATCGCACGCCAGCGTCACCTCCCACACCGCGTAGACAGGCTGCCAGGCGCGGTCCACGTCGCGCGCCGCCGGCGCCAGCGGCAGGTGCCTTCGCGCTGGATTCGCGCGCGGCGCTAGCGGCAGCGAAGGCCCCATCCTCCCATCCACGGCGGCCATCTTACACCAACGGCGATCCGTGACGCGGGCGAACCCTGGCCACGCGCCGCAGGACGTACGCCCCCAGCGCGCGCCGCATGCGCGGATCGCCCTGGGGCAGCCACCGCCATCGATCCTGGTGATTGACGGCCCAGGCCCCCAGGCCCCGCCAGTCACGTTCGCCCAGGCAGCGCAGCAGATCCGTCGGATACACCGGGACGGTCACGTTCACGCCAGGTGCCAGGCGGCGTGGCGGCCCGGCCGGTGCCCGCTCAAGGATGGCGCGCAGCGTGGGCGCTACGTCCACGCCCAGCGCCTGCCCGAGGTGAAACAGCGCGTTCGGACGCAGGTCCAGCTCGATCAAATACAGCGTGCCGTGCGGGGCCCGCACGGCGGTGATGTTGGCGAAGCCGTGCGGCGCCACCCGCGTGCCGATGTCTTCGGCCAGCGCGACCAGCGCCCGATCGTCGGCGAAGCGCCGCACCGCCGAGCCGCCGAACGGCGCCGGCCAGGCCCGCAGCACCGTCGAGGTGACGGCGTGGCGCAGGCGGCCGCGATCGTAGATCGCCTCGACGGCGACCGTGGACCCGGGCACCAGCGCCTGCACGACGACGGGCTGATCGAACAGGGCGTGCGGCAACGCGTCCACGGCACCGGCGGTCGCCAGCGCGTGACAGCCCTCGCCGCCGCTAGGGCCATCCTGCTTCAGCATCACGGGGATGCCCCACGCCCGGATCGTGGCGCGGGTCTGGTCGGCCCCGGCGCAAACGCGCGAGCGCGGAATGGGCAATCCCAGCGCCTCCGCCGCGCGCACGAACCCCACTTTCGAACCGAGCAGGTCCAGCTTGTCCGGGTGTGGTGCGACAGGGAGCACCGCGCGCGTCCAGTCCTCGCCGGCGCGCGCGCGGACCGCGGCCAGCAGCGGATCGTCGCCCAGCACGATCCAGTCGTAGCAGACGCTGCGCAGATGCTCGGCCAGCGCGGCGGCGATCTGGTGTTGATCGCCCCGGGCCGGCACCCACCCGTCCACGAACGAGCCCCGCAATGGCCACGCGTCGGGCGGTCCCAGCAGCGTGACGCGCGCGCCCGCGCGATGGAACAGGCGGGGCACCTCCGCTGTCGCGAGCCACGACGTGCTGGTGGCGCACAGCACGCGAAAACTCTCCCCCACCATAAGCTGAGTCACTACCGCGAACGGGCCCGCCTGTCTGCCCCCGCCAACTCCCCGGCCGCGACCGGTTGCCCGTTTCCCCCGCGTCGTTAAGATGGCCAACCAGCGTTCGGGCTCGGGGTGGGGCAACCCTCTTTCGCTCAGGAGCATGTCGTGGCAAAGGTCGCTCGTCGTTCGTCGCTCTGTGTTTCGCTTTCAATGATGGCGGTCTGCGCGGCGGTGGCGCTGTGGTCCGGCCGCGCCCACGCCGACACGATGATCGACGGCGGCAACGTGGGCGGTCAGACCTGGACGCCTGCGGGTAGCCCGTATTACGTCCGCGGCGACGTCATCGTTCAGACAGGCGGCACGCTGACGATCCAGGCGGGGACCGTGGTCGAGTTCGCCGGCGTCGATCTGCAGGCTGCCGGGCAGTCCGCCAGTCAGGTCGAGCTGATCGTGAACGGGACGCTGGTGGTCTCGGGCACCACCGCGCAGCCGGTCACCTTTCGGGGCAGGAGCGCCGGGACCACCTCTTCCTTCTGGTGGGGGATCGAGATCGCGGCGGGCGCGGCGGGCGCGGCCATCCAGGGCGCGGTCATTCAGAACGCCTCACACGCGCTCACCAGCGCCATGACGGCGTCGACGCTGTCCGTCTCGAACTCGACGTTCGACAGCAATCTGAGCTCGATTCAGCTGCAGGATGGTTCGGCGACGCTCGACGCGCTGACCGTCGGACGCACCAACGCCGGCGTCATGTTCGACTCAGCGAGCGGCACCAGCACCATCACCAACAGCGTCATCTTCGGCGTCACCACCGCCAACCAGCAAGGCATCGCCGTGTCCGCCGGGACGGTGCGCATCGCGAACTGCACCATCGACACGTTCCTGAACAACGTGTTCGTGACCGGGGGGACCACCGACATCGTGAACACCATCGCCTCGAACGGCGGCTACGGCGTGTTCGTGCAGGGCGGGACGCCCACGGTCACTGTCAGCTATTCGGACGTCTGGAACAACGGCAACGTCAACCTGTTTCCCCTCACGCTGACTTGCTCGACCTGCGTCTCGATCAACCCGCAGTACGTCAGCGCCACCGACTTTCATCTGCAGGCCTCCAGTGTCTGCATCGACGCCGGGGCGGGGCCGTCCACCCGGGCGTCCGTCCCCGATCACGATCGCGACGGCGCCACGCGGCCCGTGGATGGTGACGGCATCGCCGGCGCGGCCTACGACATCGGCGCGTACGAATACGGCTCGGCGTCGGGGGCTGGCGGCGCCGGAGGCGCGGGCACGGCGGGCATCTCCGGTAGCGCCGGAGGCGCGGGCGGGATGGCCGGCGCGGGTCCGGCGGGCGGTGCCAGCGGCAGGGCCGGTCAGGGTGGCGGCGCGGGCGGCAGCGGCGGAGGCGCCGGCGGGGCCGGCGGCGGGGTCGGGACGGGCGGCAATTCGGGAGCAGCCGGCACCCCGGGCGGCGCCGGAACCTCCGGGGGCGCCGGCAGCCCGGGCACGGGCGGCATGACGGCGGCGGGCGGGGCCACCGAAACCGGTGGTCAGACGGGCACGGGCGGCCTGGCGATGGGATCGGGCGGCATCGTGGGGACGGGCGGCGTGGTCGCCACGGGCGGCGTCGTCGGTACGGGCGGCGTGGCGATGGGGTCGGGCGGCATGCCCGCCGGCACGGGCGGCCATGCCGGCAGCGGCGGCGCGATGGTGACGACCCTGGACCAGGGCTGCGCGTGCCAGGTCGACGCCACCAGCACGCTGCCGGGCGTGGCCGTACCGCTGTGCGCCGCGCTGGCCGTCGTCATCGGCCGGCGGCGCCGGCGCCGTTGAACGGGGGCGGCCAGGGGGCGTCCGCGCGTGACGCGCCGGGCGCCTTTCCTGGTCAGTGGCCGCGCCGCAGGACCCGGCGGAACTTGGCGCGGTCGGCGGGCCCGAACTCGCCCAGCGCGATCAACCCGCCGGCGTAGATCACCACGACCAGGATCGTGACGGCCAGGCCCAGCACCTTCCCGTGCGCGGGGATGAAATGCCCCACCGCGACGGCTGCCCCCGCCGAGGCGGCGATGCGGAGCACCGACGCCAGCGGGGCGCTGCCGCCCAGCGTGGCCCTGACGTAGATCAGCGCCCCCACGAACCCCGCCACCATGCCCGCCGACGCCGCGATGGCGGCCGCGCGCAGCATGTCGGGGCCGAGCGGCGTGCCGGGCACCAGCGCGAACGCCGTGCCGATGCCGATGGTGACGGTCAGCGCCATCAGCACCAGCGACGCGGTGGCGCGCCCGGCGGCGTTCAGGATCGCGCACGACACGGACAGCAGCGCCAGGCAGCACTCGCCCACCACCAGGATGGGCAGCGCCGCGGCGCCCTCGGCGTAAGCGGGCGGGAACAGGATGGCGATCAGCGCCGCCGGGCGCGCGCCCAGCGCCACGCCCATGGCCGTCGCCAGCAGCAGCGCGTAGCGCAGCGTCTGCGTGATGTAGGCGCGCGTGGCCTCGCGGTCCTCGGCGAAGGTCGCCCGCGACACCAGCGGGAAGATCACGAAGGTGACCACCAGCAACGCCTGATACGGCAGCAGCGCCAGCGTCCGCAGGGCCGCGTAGTGACCGGCGATGATCTTGCCCTGCTCGGCGTCGACCATGGCCGCGAAGTGGTGCAGCAGCGGCTGGTCGTACAGCAGCTCGGCGTTCAGGAACAGGTTGTAGCCGAAGATGGTGCCCAGGAACGTCACGAACCGCCCCATGGGGAAGTTCACGTCGCGATCGCCGCGGGGCAGACCCACCACGCGCGCCGCGACCACGACGATGAACGCCGCCGCCAGCGCGAAGCCGCCGAAGGCGCCCTTCACGCCCGCCACGGCGGCCAGTCCCAGCAGCAGGATGGTCTTCGCCGTCGAGAACGTCATGTCGAAGCCCGCCTGCTTGCTGAACTGGCGCTTCCCGTTCACCGAGCCGATGAACACGGCGTAGACGGAGTACAGCATGGGGATGAACGCGGCGATGCGGTAGTACGGCACGTAGCTGGGCGCGTGCTCGAACGCGGCGAACAGCGGCGCGCCCAGGAAGAACGCGGCGCACAGCACGACGCCCACGATGGCCATGATCTGCAGGCCGCTGCGCTTGACGGCCTCGGCGTGACGGTCGTCCTCGGCGGTGAACTTCGACACGCCCTGCACGGTGAACTGGACCACCGTGTTGTTGACGATCGAGATGGTGCTGTTCACCGCGCCGAAGGCCCCGTACCCGGCGACGCTGATCAGCCGGGCCAGGAAGACCTGTTGCACGAAGCCGCTCAGCATGAAGAAGACCTTGGCGGCGCCGATGAACAGCGCGCCTCGGCCGGCTTCCACGGCGCGATCGACGGAGCCGTCGGCGGGGGGAGGTGACGAGGGCGGCGGGGACGGGGGGGCGATTGTGCTCATGGTTTCACACCGGAGACGACGCGGTCGATGGCGCCGAGGTCGCGGCGCATGCGGACATCCTCGAAGCCGGCCGCGCGCAGGAGCTCGGCGGTGGCAGGCGCCTGACCGGCGCCAATCTCCAGCACCAAAGCGCCGCCCGCGGCCAGCAGCGCCGGCGCCTGTTGCACCAGACGGCGCACCAGCGCCAGGCCGTCGGGGCCGCCGTCCAGGGCCAGGCGCGGTTCGGCGCGGACCTCCGGCGCCAGGCCGGCCAGGTCGCCCACCGGGATGTACGGCAGGTTGGCGGCGATCAGATCGAACGGCGCGAACGGCGCCAGGGGCGCGCCCAGGTCGCCTTGCAGGAAGGTGACCGGCGCGCCATGTTGCGCGGCGTTCGCGCGCGCCACGGCCAGCGCATCGTCCGAGGCGTCGACGGCGTACAGGGACGCGCCCGGCAGCTGCTTGCCGAGCGTGATGATGATGGCGCCCGACCCGGTGCCGACGTCGGCGATCTTCCACGCGGGGGGCGGGGCGGGCGGCGCATCGGTGGACGTCGGGGGTGAGACCGGCTGGGGGGCAGGCGCAGGGGGGCCGTCGCTGGACGCGGACGCTGGCTCGGCCACCGCGGCCGCGTCGCCTGGCTCGGGCGGACGGGGACGCAGGCGCCCCAGCGCCTCGTCCACCAGCGTCTCGGTGTCGGGCCGGGGCACCAGCACGCGCGCGTCGACGGCGAAGTCCAGTCCGAAGAACTCCTTCTTGCCGACGATGTAGGCGACGGATTCGCCTGCCTGCCGTCGCTGCACCGCCTCGCGGATCTTCGCCAGCTCGGGCGCCGCCAGCGGCCGATCGAACTGCACGTACAGCTGCAGGCGTGGCAGCCCCAGCGCCGCCGCGATCAGCACCTCGGCGTCCAGGCGAGGCGTGCCCAGCCGGCGCTCCTCGAAGCGGCCGGTCGTCCAGCGGAGCACGGACATCACCGTCCAGGGCGGGGTCTGCGTGTCTTTCTGCGGCACCGGGACAGCCAAGGGGAGGGACAATATACGGTGGCGCGCCATCGCGCGACGGGATCGCGGGCAGGGGAAACGCGCGTCGATCGCCGGTCGATGAGCGGGGGTGGCTGCGGGAATCGTCATGCGGGCAATGCTGCTGGCCCGGCGTCGTGACTTGCGACGGAACGGCACGGACGCCGAGGCCGTCCTGTGGGCGCACCTGAGAAGGAAGGCGTTCGCGGAGGTGAAGTTCCGGCGGCAGCATCCGTGCGGGCCCTACATCCTCGACTTCTACTGTCCGGCCCGACGGCTGGCCGTCGAACTGGACGGAGGTCAGCACTTTCAGCCGGACGCCGAGGCGTATGACCAGCGGCGGACGGCTTTTCTGGCGAAGGAGGGCATCCGGGTCCTGCGCTTTCCCAATGACGTGATCTTTTGTGAGCTCGGCTCGGTGCTGGAGGCGATCTATCTGGCGGTGTCCGCGGTCCCCTCTCCCTAGCCCTCCCCCCGCTCCCGCGGGGGGAGGGGACCGGACCGGCCCGGCAGAGGGGCAAAGTGCGCCGGCCAGGCCGCGTCGCTCAGACGCAACGTCGCCGAGGAGAGCATCCCCTCGCCCCGCGGAGCGGGGAGAGGGCCAGGGAGAGGGGCGGGAGGCGCGTCGATGGGATGCAACGTCGCCGAGGAGAGCATCCCCTCGCCCCGCGGAGCGGGGAGAGGGCCAGGGAGAGGGGCCGCGGCGTCTCGTTCGATGGCGCGCGCGGCTACCTCACGCCTTCAGCTTCGCGATCCACTCCGCCCACACCTCCGGCTGAAACCCGACCGTCGCCCCCGCCGCCGACCGCACGATCGGCGTCCGTAGCAGCAGGGGGTCCGCCACCAAGATGGCCTCGATGCGCGGGCCTGTCGGGGCGGCGTATTTCAGCCCCTTGTCGACGTAGCGCTTCCCCTCGCGATCGATCAGCGCCTCCATACCGCCCACCCGCGCCGCCACGGCCTTCAGCTCGCCGGGCGACATCGCCTTCTGCGCGAGATCGATCACCTGGACGGGGACGCCGCGCTCCTTGAAAAAGCGTTCTGTCTTGCGCGTGTCCTGACACTTCTTCGTGCCGAAGACCTGCCAGTTCAAGGACGGGGCCATGACGTCATCATCCTCCGTGGCCGCCAAATGCGAAAGCCCGCGGACGCGCGCGATCAGTCTGGTTCGAGCCGCCGCCGCAGAACAGGCCGGTGACCACCGCGCCCGCCGAGGCCACAGGTCTGGCAATTCGCATTTTCAGGCCGGGGACGGCAACCCGGCAGGGGGCAGACGCACCCAGACGCCATCGATCGCGCAGCCCGCGACCAGCGACAGGTAGCGCTCCCAGACCCCCGCGGGCAGCTTCGCCAGCAGCGCCCGCTCCCCCGCCAGCGCCCGTCCCAGGGATGGCAGCTCGACGCGCTCGACGGCGCCCAGGGCGTCGCGGATCGCGCGCAGCAATGCGCTGCTGTTGCCGCGAAACGAGAACCACTCCCGCCCCTGGTCCAGCCACACCACCTGGGGCAGGCTGGCCAGCATGCGCGCCACGAACGCGGCGCTGACGGAAGTGGTGGCGCGCAGCTGCGCGCGGGTGACGATCTGTTGCACCGTGGTCAGCCCCCACCACGAGATGAACTGGGTGGCCGCCACCAGCACCGTGCGCGCGGCGTTGCGGACGCTGGGCGCCACGACCACCTCGCAGCCGCCGTGTCGGATCACGCGGAACGGCACCGTGCGGCCCGCGCTGCGGTAGGCGCGCGCCAGCTCGCGTACCGTGGCACCCGTCCCTTCGTGATCCAGCAACCGTCCCACCTGATCACCCCCCAGCGGCATCGCCCGCATCAACAGCGCCGACACCTCATCCAGTGGCAAAGCGCAGGGCGGCGGCGCGGGGGCGCCCCGGCGCCCCGCCGTCGGTCCGCTCTCCGCCCGCGCCGCCAGCAGATCGACGAGACAGAACGGACCGAACCGCGGCAGGGCCAGATACTCGGCCACCGTCCACCGCTTGGCCCGCGTCTCCGGGGCGGCGCGCTCCAGCACCCGGCGCGTGCGCTCGTCGAGCAAGTACGCCTGCAACACGATGGCCGGGCTGGGCAGGCGAAGCTCCCGTAACGATCGCGGCAGCGCGTAGGTGACCCGCGCCATCCGTTGCACCACCGCGCGCGCGGCGCCCGCCGCCTCGTTCGCCGATACCCCGATTCCGTCGCAGAAGCGCATCAGCTCGGGCGGGATCACGACGCCGCCGGCCCGCGGATATCGTTGCGCGCGATCGTCGCCGGACATTCCCACCGCAGGATGCCCGAGCAGCCGTTTCGATGGTGTTTCCGCCCTGCTCATTTCTGGTTTCCCCCCTCGCCGTCCTCGTTCCGCCGTCCGGTGATATCGTCGCCGCCGTGCGCGCCGGCCGTCGTTTCTCCACCTCCGCCGCCGCCGCACGGTTGCGCCAGATCCGCGAATGCCTGGGTCTCTCCCAGCGCGAGATGGCCGCCGAGCTGTCGGTCGCGCACGGCGCGGTCGGCCTGTGGGAATCGGGCGCGCGCCCCGTGCCGGGGCCGGTCCTTCGGCTGATCGCCCTGTACGAGGACGATCTGGGCCTTGCTCCGCGGTCCTCTTCCGGCGCGTCGAGCCCGTTCGAGGCCTTGCCCGTCTCGCGGGCGGCGCGCACCGCCAGGCTGACGCGGACCGCGGCGGGCGTGGCGGCGCGCGCCACCGTGCTGGCGCTGGGGCGGATGTTCGCGGGCGGCGACCGCGCGCGCGTGCTGTCCGCCGGCGCGCACGCCCGGATCGCGACCCGGATCGCGGAGACGCTAGGCGAGATGAAGGGCCTGGCCATGAAGCTGGGGCAGAGCGCCAGCTACCTGGACTTCGCCATCCCCGCCGAGGGCCGTGCCGCGCTGGCGGCGCTGTGCGCGCAAAGCCGGCCCATGGCGCCGTCGCTGGTGACCGACATGTTCTTACGCGAGCTGGGCACCACGCCGCGCCGGCTGTTCGCCGAGTGGTCGCCCGTACCGTTCGCGGCCGCGAGCATCGGTCAGGTCCATCGGGCACGGCTGCGCTCCGGCGAGTGGGTCGCGGTGAAGGTGCAGTACCCCAGGATCGTCGAGGCGATCGACGCCGACCTGAAGAACGCCGTGCTCGCCGAGCGCGCCAGCGCGCTGATCTTTCGCGGCGTCGAGGTGGGCGTCTTCTCGGCCGAGCTGCGCGAGCGCTTCCTGGAAGAGTGCGATTACCGGCACGAGGCCGCGAATCAACGGGAGCTGCGCGCGTTGTGGGCGGGGCGCGACGGCATCCGCATCCCCCGCGTGTTCGACGAGTTGACGACCGAGCGCATCCTGGTCACCGAGCTGGCGGTCGGGGACGACTTCGAGACCTTCGCCGCGCGCGCGTCGCGGGCCGAGAAGGACCGCGCCGCCGAGCTGATGTACCGGTTCGCGTACGAGTCGATCTTTCGTCACGGGCTGTTCAACGCCGATCCCAACCCCGGGAACTATCTGTTCCACGACGGTGGCGTCACCTTCCTGGACTTCGGCTGCGTGAAACGCTTCCCCGCGGACCATCTGGTCCGATGGCGCGCCGTCATCCGCGCCATTCTCGAGCGCGACTTCGCGCGGGCGGCCGCGCTGTGGATCGAGAGCGGCTACATCCCCGACCGGGACGGGTTCGACTTCGCCTTTCACCACCGGCTGTCGCTGAACCTGCATCAGCCCTGGCTGGTCGAGGGCCCGTTCACGTTCACCCCCGCGTTCATCGAGCGAACCTGGCGGCTGGCGTGGCCCGAGAACCAGAATCGTTTTCGGCTGACCACGCCGAAGCACTGGGTGTTCACCTACCGCCTGAACTGGGGCCTGTACGCCGTGCTGGCCCGGCTGGGCGCGACGGGGAACTGGCGGCGTCCCATCGTCGACCTGCTGTACGCGCCGGACCAGCCGCGTCCAGCGCCGTACACGCCGGGCGAGCTGGCGCTGCTGGCGGGGTTGGCCGCGTGAGCGGGCCCGCGCCGCTCACGCTGTGAGCAAGTGCGGGCCCCGCTGGCCGGCGGCGACCCCCGGACGGATCCTCATGAGGTGGACACGTCAGCGGCGCTGCCGGCAGGCCCAGGGAGCGCGTTCGTCGCGGCGGTTCGTTACCTGCGCGATCCCTTCGCGGCCTTGCTGGATGCGGCGGCCCGCCACGCCGATCCGTTCACGTGGCCGACATTTTTGGGGCCGGTGGTCGTCACCGGCGACCCGGCGGGGATCCGCGACATCCTCACCGCCCCGCCGGACATCTACACCGCGCTCGGCGCCGAGCTGCTGGGACCGGTGCTGGGGACGAACAACGTGATTCTGCTCAGCGGCGACACACATCGGGCGATGCGACGGTTCCACGGTCCGCTGTTCCAGGGCGACAGGCTGCAGGGCTACGCCGACGCCATCACCCGCATCACCAGCGCGCACGCCGCGCGCTGGCCGTTCGATCGTCCCTTCGACATCGAAGACAGCCTGCGCGCCATCTCTCTGGAGGTGATCCTGGAGATCGTGATGGGACTGGACGACGGCGCGAGGCGCGAGGCGTTCAGTCAGGCGCTGGCCCGCTTGATCCGGGCGCTACGCCCGTCATTCATGTTCATCCCGGCGCTGCGTCGATCGCTGCTGGGCCTGAGCGGCTGGGACCGCTTCCAGCGGCGCGCCGCCCAGCTGGCGGCGCTGATCCAGCGCGAGATGGAGGCGCGACGCGCCACCTCGTCGACCGGCACCGACGTCCTCAGCTTGCTGATGACGGCGCGCCAGAGCGACGGGACGGCCATGCGCGCCGAACAGGTGATGGAGCAGATGGTCTCGCTGATCGGCGCCGGACACGACACCACCGCCAGCGCGCTGACCTGGGCCCTGTTTCACATCCACCGCAACCCGGCGGTGAAGGATCGCCTGCTGGCCGAGCTACGCGGGGTCGCGGAGCCGGCCGCCATCGCGCGCTTGCCTTACCTGGACGCCGTGTGCGCGGAGACGCTCCGGCTCTGTCCCATCGCGCCGCTGATCGGCCGCACGCTGCGTTCTCCGCTGAGCGTGAAGGGTCACCTGGTGCCGGCGGGCGCGTCGGTCGGGATCAGCATCATCGGGCTACATCACCGCGCCGACCTGTATCCAGAGCCGGAGAAATTCGTCCCCGACCGGTTTCTGCACCGTCAGGCGGGCGAGGCTTTCACGTATCTGCCCTTCGGCGGTGGGGCGCGCCGCTGCCTGGGCGCCGCGTTCGCGCTTCAGGAGCTGAAGCTGGTTCTGGCCGCCGTGCTGCGCGAACATACGCTGGAACTGGTCGACCCCGCTCCCGTCCGCGCGGCGCTGCGGAACACGACCGCGTCGCCGGCGAAGAAGATCAGGATGGTCCGGCGCCGCGGCTAGCGGATGCGCAGCCGCTCGACCGGGACGTCGCCGATCAGGTGCTTGTCGACGATCTCGGCGACATCGCTGACCTGCACGCCGCCGTACCAGACCTGCTCGGGATACACCACGATCGTCACGCCGTGGGAGCACTGGTCCAGGCAGCCGGCGGCGTTGGCGCGCATCCGCTTCTTCAGTCCGCGCTCGTGCATCAGGCGCTTGAACTCGTCTTTCACCTCCTCGGCGCCCTTGGGCGCGCAGGACCCCTTGGGGTTGTCCGCGTCCCGGCGGTTCGTGCAGATGAAGACGTGCTTCTCGAAGTGCGGCTCGGCCATCAGGCTGGCTAGCATAGCAGCCGCGGCGGGCCGTCTGTCCGACGATCACGGTGCTCCCGGGGGGCCCCGCCTCGGCCCCCCGCGCTCATAGCTGGCCGATCGACGGCGCGCGCACCCAGCCCTCCAGGCCGTTCGCCAGGCGGATGCGTACCCAGTCCTGATCGCGGTCGAGAAGGCGCACGCGCAAGCCCGCGTGGACCTGGAAGCTGGTCTTGTAGTTGGGATCGGCGCCTTCTTTGACGTCCGCCTGATCGCTGAGCACGATGCCGGACGGCATCCGGTCCATCGCCACGCGCCCGACCAGCAGCAGGCCGGAAAGCGCGGCCCCCACACCCAGGATGGCCGCCAGGGCCGTCCAGGCCGAGGCATGGCCGCTCTCCTCGTCGGGCGCGGCCTGCCGGCGGGCCCGCAGCCGCAAGCCCAGGGCCGCGAAGAAGGCCAGGTACAGTCCCACGAACAGCCAGGTCTCGGAGGCGGCGCCCAGCTGGCTGACGGCGCGCACCCAGGTCGGCTCGCGCTCGGCCCCCTCGATCTTGTCGTGGACGCGCGTGCTCTCCAGCTTGCGCGCCTGGACCAGGTTGTAGCGCGCGTCCTCCTGATCGGGATCGATGGCCAGCGCCCGCTCCCAGCACCAGATGGCGCGGCCCAGCTGACCTTGGCGGTAGTAGGCGTTGCCCAGGTTGAAGGCCAGCTCGGCCGACACCACCTGCTGGCGATCGAGCTGTTCGTAGGCGGCGACGGCGGCGGCGTAATCGCCCCGCAGGTAGGCATCATTGCCGCGCTTCCAGACGTCGTCGGTCAGGTCGGCGCGCGCCGGCAGCGCCGCCAGCGAAAGCGCGACGATCAGGCCGGCGGTCCAGAGGCGAAGGCGCGCCGGCGACCTGCTGGCTTTGGTGCGTCCTTTCACGCGGCGCCTCCGTCCCGGCGTCCCGGCGCGCTCTCGATCGCGGCGACCACCTCGCCCGCCCGGTCCAGCGCCGCGCCCAGGGCGGCGTCGTCCCCGGCCATGCTGCCGGGCGCGAAGCGGGCCCGGTCGCACTCCTCCAGCAGCGCCACCACGCGTGCCGTGTCCGCGTCCGACAGGCCCAGCGAGCCGAGGTGATCCCGCAGCTCGTCCATGCGCAGGCCGGCGGCGGCGACGCCCAGCCGGTGCGACAGGGCCTCGCGCACCACCCGATCCAGCTCGTTGTAAAAGGCGCCCAGATCGCGGCGGCGGCGGTGCGCTTCGGCCGCGGCCAGGTGCGCCTGCATCTTCTTGCGCGAGCGGCGGCGCCGTGTGGCGCCGGTGTCAGCGCTCAGCTTGTCGCGCAGGCCCAGGCCCAGCAGCGCCGCGACGAACAGCAGCGGCGGCGCGATCAGCACGCCCGCGAAGGCGCCGCTGTGAAGGAAGCCGGCACCCAGGTGGCGGCGCAGCTCGCCCCGCGCGTGGATGGGGCGGATCTCGCCGGCGATGACATTCTCCAGCCCTGGGCCGGGCGCCGGGCCCGCGGGCGCCGCCACGCCGCCCGCGCCGGCCATCGCGGCGCCGGTGACCGTGACGGCGATCGGTGCCACGGTGGCCTGCTCGTACTTCTCCTTGGCCGGATCGAAGTAATCCAGCGCCTGCGCCGGGATCTCGAAGGTGCCGGGCCGCTCGGGGAGCATCAAGATCTCGGCCGACTTCGTCCCCTCGACGCCATTGCCGGGATCGATGTTCACCTGCACGCGCGGGTCGTACGTCTTCCAGCCGTCCAGCTTGGGGGCGGGCGGCAGCGCCACCTTGCGGATGTTGCCGTGACCGCTGATCTCCAGCGTCACCGTCACCGCGTCGCCGGTGGCGACCTGCGTGCGGTCGATGCGCCGGGTCAGCGTGAACGTGCCCACGTTGGCCGGATCGAAGGCGTTCGGCTGCCCCTGCGCCGGCAGCGGCAGGATCTCCAGCGTCGTGGGCGTCGAGCGCAGGCGCTGGCTGCGCATCGCCGTGCCGAAGAAGTCGACGCGCGACAGCTGCGCCTCCATCGGTCCGATGGTCAGCTTGCCCGCGTGCAGCGGGAACAGCGCCTTGCGCATGGCCGGGCCCACCTGATAGTGGCGGCCCTGCACCACCTCGTCGTTCAGCACCATGCCGCCGCGGCGGCTGGGCAGCGTGACGTCCTCGGTCCAGAACCCTTCCATCGTCGGCTCGACCTGGGTGTCGTACTTGTCGGCCGGCTGGTTCAGGTACAGGAACCAGGTCGCCGAGATCGCCTCGCCGACGTATGCCTTCTGCTTGTCCGTGACCAGGCGGATGAAGCTGCCGCCGGCGGCCGCCTCCGGCGGGGCCGTCGCTTCGGGCGCAGCCGCGGTGCTTCCTGAAGGGGACGACGCCTGGGGCATCGGGGGTGGGGCGGTGCCGCCGGCCGTGCCCACCACGATCGTGACGGGGCTGGTCTTGAGTTCGTGCCCGTTCACCTTCACGCGCGCCGGGCCGATGACGACGGTGCCCTTCTGCTGCGCCTGAAGCTGGTACTGCCAGGTATAGGTGGCCTGCACGAACATGCCGGCGCCGCCGAACTGCATCTGCGTCGACTGGTTGGGCTGTCGCGAGGCGCTGAGGACGCGCAGTCCTTTGAAGTCGGGGGGCCGGTAGTCGCTCAGCTGGTCCTGCCCCACGCTGAGGGTCACTTCCAGCACGAATGCGTCGCCCACGGTGACCTGGGTGCGCTCGACGTCGGCCTGGAACCGCGGCGCCTCGGCGTGGGCGGGCCGCGAGGCGACCAGCGCGCAGGCCACGAGCGCGGCGGCGCCGAACGGCGGCAGGCGGCGGAGCGGGGTCGGGATCTTCATCGGCCGGGTCAAGGTAGATTGCGGGGCGCGGGGCGAAGGTGGTGGTGCCGACCTTACCAGTCCCGCGTCGGTGGGGCGCGCCGGACCGCGCGCAGCAAGGCGCGCTGCTTCTCCAGCTCCTTGGGGCTCTTCTCCAGGTTGTCGAGCGTGGACTCGATCTCGCGCTCGGCCGGCGGCTTCTCGTCGGGAGGCGGCTGCTGGCCCTGGTCCTTCTTCTGGTCCTGATCCTTCTTCTGGTCGTCCTTCTTGTCCTGGTCTTTCTTATCTTTGTCCTGGTCCTTCTTCTGGTCGTCCTTCTTGTCCTGGTCTTTCTTATCTTTGTCCTGGTCCTTCTTCTGGTCGTCCTTCTTGTCTTTGTCCTGGTCCTTCTTGTCTTTGTTCTTGTCCTCGTTCTTCTTCTTGTCCTCGTCGTCCTTCTTCTTCTTCTGCAGCGCGATCTCCAGATTCCACTTGGCGCGCTCGTCCTTCGGGTTCAGGGCCAGGGACCGCTTGTACGCCTCGATCGCCTCCTTGAACTTGTCCTTCTTCATGAAGGCGTTACCGAGGTTGTAGAAGGCGGCCCCCTTCAGGCCCGGATCCTTCGCCTCGGTGGCGCGCAGGAACTCCTCACCCGCCTCGTCGAACCGCGACAGCGCCGCCAGCGCCGTGCCGCGGTCGAAGTGCGCACCCGGATCGCCGGGCAGCTCCTTCACCGCCTTGTCGTACGAGGCCAGCGCGTCACTGGGCTTGCCGGCCTTCATTTGCCCGTTACCGGCGGTGATCGCGTCGCTGGGGCTGTGGATGGGGTCGAACGCCATCAACCCCGGGCTCAGCGCCAGCACCACGGCCAGAAGTTCGACACGGCTCGGCCTGGTCATCGCACGCCGGCCCCTTCCGGCGCCTCGCGCCTGGTCCGCCTGCGATCGCTCATGCATGCCTCGCCCACCAGCAACAGAAAGGCGGGGAACAGCAGCGCCTCGTACACGTCGTCGTACTCCTTGACCACGCGCGCCTCGTTCTCGGTCCGCTTCAAGTTACCCAGCGCGGTTTCGATCTGCTCCACGCTGAACTGTTTCGCGTCGGCGTGCAGGTACTCGCCGCCGGTCTTCTGGGCGATCTTCAGCAGCGTGTCCTCGGCCAGCCGCGACGTGACGTACTTGCCGTCGGCGTCCTTCACGTAGCCGGTGACCTGCCCCTTGTCGTCGAAGGTCGGGATCAGCTCGCCCGAACGCGAGCCGATGCCGACCGTATAGATCTTGATCCCCAGCTTCGACGCCTCCTCGGCGGCCTCGATCGGCTCGCTCTCCGTGTCCTCGCCGTCGGTCAGCAGCAGGATCACCTGCGCGCGCTGGTTGACCCGCGCCTCGGCGGCCGCGCCCTGGCCGGCGTGCGTGCGCAGCCGGGTCAGGATGTCGGTGCCAGCGCGGATGGCCCGCCCCAGCGCCGTCCCGCCCACCGGCATGTCCCAGGGGGACAGGTCTCGCCAGAACAGCTTCACGGCCGCGTAGTCGGTGGTGGGCGGGTAGGTCAGCGTCTCGCCCGCGAAGGCGACCAGTCCGATGCGGTCGCCGCCCAGATGATCCATCAGCCGCTCCAGCTCGCGTTTGGCGCGCTCCAGTCGCGACGGGTACACGTCCTTCGCCAGCATCGACTTCGAGAAGTCGAGCGCGACGATCAGATCCAGCCCCTGCTGCTTGGTCAGCTTGGCGCGGCCCCCCGCCTGCGGTCGGGCCAGGGCCAGCGCCGCCAGCCCCAGGGCGGCGATGACGAACGCGGCACGGACGATCTTGCGCGGCAGCGACACGCCGGCCGTCATGCGCTTGATCAGCGGCGCCTCCCCCAGACGCGCCAGCAGGCGGCGGCGGTGCTGGAACGACAGGGTCGTCGCCAGGATCGCCAGCGGAACGATCAGCAGCAGCCATAGCAGGCGGGGATCTCCGAATCGCATCAGGGCAGGCGCCTCCAGCGCGTCTGGCGAAGCAGCAGCTCCAGCACCAGCGCCGCCACGGCCGGCCACAGGAAGCGAGGGAACAGCTCGCCGTACATGACGCCGCGATCGTGCAGGCGCGACTTCTCGAGGTCCTGCAGGATGCTTTGAAAGTTCTGGGCCAGCGCGCGCGTGTCGGTGGCCAGATAGGGGGCGCCGCCGGTCATGGACGCGATCTCCTCCAGCAGCTTCGGGTTCACCGGCTGGCGGGGCCGGCCGTCTTCGGGATCGGTGCCGCCGGTGACGCGGTTGTCGCCCGCCAGGATCGTGTAGATCTTCACGCCCAGCGTCTGGGCGAACCGCGCCGCCTGCACGGGCGAGATGTTGCCGGCGTTGTTGTCGCCGTCGGTCAGCACGATGATGACCTTGCTCTTGGCGTCGGAATGCCGCAGCCGGTTCAGCGACACGCCGATGCCGTTGCCGATGGCGGTGCCGCGGCCGTCGATGACGCCGATCTGCAGCTCGTTCAGCATGCGCAGGAACGTGCCGTGATCCAGGGTCAGGGGCACGTGCGTGTAGGCGTCACGCCCGAACACCACCAGGCCCAGGCGGTCGTTCGGCCGCCGCTTCACGAAGCGCTCGATGACCATCTTCGCCGCGTCGAGGCGGTTGGGGACCAGATCCGTCTCCTGCATCGAGCCCGACACGTCCAGCGCGATGACGATGTCGATCCCCTCCAGATCCAGATCGCCGATGGCGCGCGAGGTCTGGGGGCGCGCCAGCGTCACCGCCAGCAGCACCACCGCGAACAGGCGCAGGATCACGGGCAGGTCCCGCAGCCGCGAGACAACGCCCCGCCCCCCGCCCGCCAGCACGGCGGCGCGCGGGTAGCGGAAGGTGGCCAGCCGATCGCGCGGGCGGCGATACGTCGTCCACAAGATCATCGCCACCGCCAGTGGCGCCAGCAGCAGCGCGAAGGGGTGCGCGAAGCGGAAGCCCTCCTCGTTGCGCAGCACGTAGCCGTAGGCGGCGCCGGTGAAGATCAGCAGCAGGACCAGGACCCGGACGGGAATGGGGCGGCGCACCGCGGATTCAGCGGGGGGCAGCGGCGTGACCCCGCGCGGGACGGCGCCGGCATGCGCGGGCGCGGGAGCTTCGACGGCGTTCCGGGCCTCAGCCATTCGACACCTGGGGTTGTGCCATGGCGGCGGCCTGCGGCTCGGGACGGGGGCGGGTCGACTCGACGATGCGGATGGCCAGCTCCAGGGTGCCGCGCGCCTCCTGGGCGGTGGGCGAGATCTTGGCGAACTTCACCAGGTCGCAGGCCTGCAGCCAGCGGCCGATCTCGGCGAGCACCAGCTCGCGGCCGGCGCGTCGCTGCAGCTCGGCCATCAGCTCGTCGGTGGTCAGCTCCAGCGAATCGAAGCCGAAGCGCCCGCCCAGGTAGTCGCGGATGATCTCGGAGACGGCGAAGTAGAACGGCCGGTTGTCGGCGTTCTCGAGGAACCCATACGAGCCCAGACGGTCCAGCCGTTCGAGCGCGATCTCGTGCGCGGGGCGGGGCGGCGGGCCGGGCCGGACGATCACGCGCTGGCGCAGCCGCCGCACGATCAGCCAGGTGACCAGGGCGCCGATGAGGGCGGCCAGCAGGCCACCTGCGATGTAGACCAGCTTCAGATCCTGTTTCAGGACGACGACCGGGCCGGCGTTCTCCTTCAGCTGCGGCTCCGGCTCGTTGGCGATCAGGCTGGCGATCTTGATCTCGATCGGCTGCGTGTGGGCCTGGCGCACGTCGCCGCTGGCGCCCACGTAGGTGACCTCGATGGCGGGGACGGTCTGGGGACCGGGCTCGTAGGCGGCGATCTTCAGCGTGAACTCGCGCTTCACCCGGCCATCGCCGAGATCGGTCTCGCCTTCGCTGCGCTCGAGGACCGAGAACGGGTCCAGCTCCACGACGTTGGGCAGGTTGACCGGCACCCCCTTCTTCGCCACGGCCGTGACCGTCAGCGTGATGGCGTCGCCGACGTGGGCGGTGTTGCGATCGAGCCGCGCGGCGACGGTGGGCGCGCCCGGATCGGCGGGCGCGGCGGCCGGCGCGGGCGCGGGCGCGGGCGGCTGTGTCTGGGCGCGCGCCGGGGTGGCCAGCGCGAGCCCGAGGGCGAGAAGCGCCGTGAACGCGAGCGTGAAGCGCGGCGCGCGCGGGGACATGCTCGCTGAAGCGAGCGCGCCGCCCGGGCGGC
>Ga0207652_10001300_pt1 | contig 22206 bp, 21 predicted proteins | sample KBSC63BmetaG_FD_184334 | JGI IMG/M metagenome (GOLD analysis project Ga0207652, IMG submission 184334) | Corn rhizosphere microbial communities from Kellogg Biological Station, Michigan, USA - KBS C6-3B metaG (SPAdes) (version 2) | ecosystem: Host-associated > Plants > Roots > Rhizosphere ... | reverse complement strand
GCTTGTTCCGGCGCAACTCCTTGTTCCTACGTTGTTTACCCGGTGACGACGGGCCTGCTTCCTTAAGACTCTTCAGTAACAGAGCTGGCCAACATTGTTGTGGAATGGGGGCATCCAACCATGACATCATAGTCACTGCCGCTTCGATTAGACCCTTGAGGTGTTGTTTTGCGTCTGACCTTCAGGAATCTGTGTTTAGTTACTGCGTTGCTGGTATTTTGCGCAGGGTTCAGCAGCGCCCAACCCGCCGCCAAAAAGACTGCCGCTAAGGCTGCCGGCAAACATCACGCCCGCTCACGCCGCCATCACCGGGCGAGAAAGACATCATGGAAGCGGCATGGTCAGCAGCGGATTGACTCAGACCGCGCACGGGAAATCCAGGAAGCGCTGATTCGCGAGCATTACCTGACCGGCGATCCCACGGGTGATTGGGACACGCGCACTCAGGCTGCCATGGAGCGCTACCAGAGTGACAACGGCTGGCAATCGAAGGTCACGCCTGATTCACGCGCCCTCATCAAGCTCGGCCTTGGCCCCAAATACTCAGAGGATATGCTTCTCAACTTTCCTAATGCGCAAGGCGATACGTTAGCCAGCGCGGCCGGCTCAGACAGCAATCAGGCCAGCGCTGTCGGGGCTTCCAAGGATAAGCAGTAGATTTCAAGCACACTGGAAAGCCCAGGAGCGAGCTCACCCTTGCCGTGGCGCGGTCATTGGCGGCACCTTTGCTGAGTTGCGCCACCACTCCACCGTTTCCGCAAGACCCCGCGTCAGGTTGTAACGGGGCGACCATCCGCTTTGCAGCAGCTTTTGATTGTTCGCCCAAAACGCAGGAGCTTCTCCGGCCGAGCCTCGCGCGCCAAAGCGGAGCAGTTCCGGCCGGCCTGTCAACTCCCCGATCGTCATGAGGACGTCTCTGAGCGTCACTGCTTTTCCAGAACCTATGTTTACCGGACCGTCAACGTCGCTGCCCAGCATGGAGACGAACGCTGAAGCCACATCCTCCACATGGAGGAAGTCCCGCATCTGTGTTCCATCCGAGCACAGCGCTTCTTTGCCCTCTAGAAGTGATTGCGTTACGTAAGCCACCACGCGCGATGGATGTTCCTGAGGGCCATACAGAAAAAATACACGTCCCCAGGCCGAACTCAAGCCGGTTTGCCGGCCCCAGGAATCCAGAATCTGGCCGAAGGCGAGCTTGCAACTGCCGTACAAGGTATGCGGGAGCAGGGCCGTTTGCGCCTCAAGACATTCTCCGGAGTCCCACGCGTATTCCGCGCAGGTGCCTGCGGCCACAATCCGCTCACCGCCGCTTTCAGTAAAGGAGCGCAGCAGATCAAGGCTGGCGCGAACCCAGTCCAGATTTGCCGGGGCCGTCCAGAACTTTTGCGGCACAGCGTACCAGGCCAGATGCAGGAGATGGGTGGGACGTGTTTGCTGCACTAAGCTCGACGCGCTGCCTGGCTGCAACAGATCGCACTCATGCCACCGAACATCCTGCTCTATGGTCTCTTGCGGCTTTTGGCGGGCGACGGCGTGGATTTCATATCCTTGCTGCACCAGAAGGGGCAGGCAATACCTCCCGATGAAGCCGCTCGCGCCGGTGACCAGGACTTTTTTCATAACGCGTAGTCCGGGAAAGCAGCATCTCTTGGCGAGAGAATCGGTTGGGAGATGGGCCAGCGGATCTGGAATTGCGGATCGTTCCACCGAACCCCTCGCGCAAATTCCGGGCGATAAGCTTCAGTGATCTGATAGAAGACGGCGCTGTTATCTTCAAGCGCCTGAAAGCCGTGCGCGAATCGCTCCGGGACGTAAAGCATCTTGTGGTTCGCAGCGCTGAGTTCCACGCCAAACCACTGCTTGAAAGTGGCGGATTCAGGGCGCAAATCAAGAATCACGTCGTAGATGCTACCGAATGAGCAGCGCACCAGCTTCGCTTCCTGGTGGGGCGCATCCTGGTAGTGCATTCCGCGAAGTGTGCCTTTTTGCTTGTTCCAGGAAAGGCTGCATTGTGAAAGGCTGGAATTGAGCCCGTGTGCGGCGAACTCGTCACGGCACCACGTACGCGCGAAAAATCCGCGTTCGTCGAACGCAGGTTCCAGTAGGATGACGTAGGCCCCGGCCAAAGGGGTGCTCACGAATCTCATTCGATGACTTCGACCCTTGGAATTGGCACCACAAAGCGCCCGCCCCATTCGCGAATGTAGGCGAGTTGCTGCGTAATCTCTTCCCGCAAGTTCCACGGCAGGATGAGGACAAAATCAGGGCGCGCCTGCCGGATCATGTCAGGATGGAAAATCGGGATATGTGTGCCGGGAAGAAAATGATTCTGCTTGTGCGGGCTGATGTCCGCGGTGAAGTCCAGGAAATCACGTCCGATACCGCAGTAATTGAGCAGCGTGTTGCCCTTGGCCGGCGCGCCGTATCCCACAATTTTCTTGCATTGCTTTTTTGCCTGAATCAGGAATTCGAGTAATGCGCGCTTGGTTTCGCGTACCTGCTCGGCGAAGCGGGTGTAAGTATCAACGGTGCAAATGCCGGCTTCGATTTCGCGTTCCCGCAGCTCTGCCACGCGCGAACTCGGTGATTTCCCGTCTTCCGAATGAGCGGCATAGATGCGCAGCGAGCCGCCATGTGTAAAAAGCTCTTCCACGTCGTAGATCTTCAATCCGTGGTGCGCAAGGATCTTCTCGGCCGTCCAGAATGAGAAATACGAAAAGTGTTCGTGATAGATGGTGTCAAACTGGTTTTCCTGAATCAGGCGGAGAAGATGCGGGAATTCAAGAGAAATGGTTCCACCCGGTTTGAGCACCCGCTTGAGCCCGGCAACAAAATCATTCAGGTCGGGAACGTGCGCGAACACATTGTTGCCGATTACCAGATCGCCTCGGATAGCTGAGTTAACCAGCTCTTGCGCCGTTGCAACGCCAAAGAACTTTGTAAGCGTCTCAATGCCTTTTTTCCTGGCTGCAACCGCCACGTTCTCCGCCGGTTCGATGCCCAGAACCTTAATATCTCGTTGCCGGAAGTATTGCAGCAAATAACCGTCATTACTCGCAATCTCGATCACGCGGCTGGAGCCGTTCAGATTAAACCGGCGAATCGCTTTGGCGGCAAAATCGCTTGCGTGTTGCAGCCAGGTTGATGAGTAGGAGGAAAAATATGAGTAGTTTCCGAAGATGTTTTCCGGCCGCTCAAACTCCTCCACCTGTACCAGAAAACATGAGCTGCATACGCGCGCGTGCAGCGGATAGAACGGTTCCATCTGGTTCAACTGTTCGGCGCGCACATACGAATTCGACAGAGGCGAGAGGCCCAGGTCTACAAAAGAATTCTCCAATGGAGAACCGCAGAACCGGCAGCGCGGAAGATTCATGGATGCAGTGTGGCCGGCTGAAGCAGCGCGCTCTGATAAGCGCGAATCTGCTCCAGAGTGAATGATGCCGCGTTCTTCTGTAATTGTAGAGCTTTGTACCATTGAGCCGTTGCCTCCAGCGCCTCATCCAGTTTCCATCGCGGGCGCCATCCCAGTGTTGTTCGAGCTTTTGAAGAATCCAGTCTGAGGTATTTTGCCTCATGATGGTGCTGACCGTTGTCGATGCGCCATGTCATGCCCGTACCCCAACATTGGCCCAGCTTTTCCAGCAGCAGAGCCACCGGCACGCTGTCCGATTCGTCAGGGCCAAAGTTCCATCCCTGTGAAAACCTGGATGGATCGTCATAAAGCTTTTCCGCCAGCAGCAGATAACCTTGCAGAGGTTCCAGAACATGCTGCCATGGCCGGATTGAGTGCGGGTTGCGAATCAAAACCTCGTGATTTTCAAATACACCACGCACCACGTCCGGAATGAGACGATCGAGAGCCCAATCTCCGCCACCGATTACGTTGCCGGCGCGAGCGGATGCCACTCCTGCGCGTCCTGCAAGAAACGAATTACGATATGCCGCCGTCACCAGTTCCGCGGACGCCTTGCTGCTCGAATAAGGATCGAATCCGCCGAGCGGATCAGTTTCCCGGTAGGCGCGGCCGTCCTCCTGGTTTTCGTAGCACTTGTCGGTGGTTACCACCACAATGGCGCGAATGGATGAAACTTCCCGAGCGGCCTCAAGCACATGTGCCGTTCCCAAAACATTCGTCGCGTAGGTGCCGATGGGATCCGAGTACGAGTGGCGTACCAGGGACTGCGCGGCGAGATGGAAGACGATTTCCGGCTGAAATTCCCGCGTTACTTTCCCGATATGCTGGAGGTCGCGAATATCTCCTTCCACGCAGCGCATACCACGCTCAACGCCGGCGAGAACATACAGGCTGGGGTCTGTTGGTGGAGGAAGAGAGAAGCCGAGAACGTCTGCCCCAAGCGATTGTAACCAGAGTGAAAGCCAGCTCCCTTTGAAGCCGGTGTGCCCGGTGAGCAGAACCTTCTTATTTCGCCAGAACTGCGGATTCATTGCCACACTTTCCAGGGCGCATGACCCGAACTCCATAACGCTTCCAACTGGTTCTTGTCGCGCAGAGTGTCCATGGGATGCCAGAACCCGTCATGCGGGAACGCGCTGAGCTGGCCTTCATGCGCCAGGCGCTCCAGCGGTTCGCGCTCCCAAACAGTATCGTCGCCTTGAATATATTCGATCACTCGCGGCGACAGGACGAAAAAGCCGCCATTAATCCAACCGGCGCCTTCGGGCTTCTCCTGAAAATTCACGACCTTTGCGCCTTCCGTCACTAACGCACCAAAACGACCAGCCGGACGAACGGCCGTAACCGTCGCGAGTGTCTTCTGCTTGCAGTGAAACGCCAGCAGCTCTTTAAGATTTACATCGGCCACGCCGTCGCCATAGGTAAGGCAGAAATTCTCACCATCAAGGTACCGGGCAACTCGTTTCAGCCTGCCGCCGGTCATGGTTTCAAGGCCAGTATCCACCACGGTGACCTTCCACGGTTCGGCCCCATTCTGGTGGACTTCCACTTTGTTCCGCGCGATATCAAAAGTTACATCGCATACATGAAGGAAGTAGTTGGCGAAGTACTCCTTGATCACGTGCCCCTTGTAGCCACAGCAAATAATGAAGTCGCTGATGTCGTAAGCCGAATACATCTTCATGATGTGCCACAGAATCGGCCGTCCACCGATTTCGATCATCGGTTTGGGTTTAACGGTGCTCTCTTCTGAGATCCGAGTTCCCAATCCTCCGGCCAGGATCACAGCTTTCATTTAGGGAATATCGCTCCTCTCTCGTGCCTCCGCGTTTCCCCGCGTGAATTGTAGTGGAATTGGACTCTCTATCACTATGAGTCCAGGAAGGGAAGTACGCCGCAGAATGTTAATGGCACTTGAATTAAAGGTATCGTAGAAGCGCGAACCAGACAAGAAGGTACACTGCTTAGTACGCGATTGAAGAAAATGAGGTAAATGGCTTATCCGCAACGCTGAGTCCGCTGACCACCCGCAGAATCTTGCGCCGTCCGTTGCAATTTCGCGCCGCCGCAGTGAAACTAAGAATTACCTTTGCACATCCTCATTGCAAATCTTGATCACTACGTGGACCGGCCCGGCGGCGCACCCAGGCTCGCATGGGATGAAGCGCTGTACCTTGCAACCGCCGGGCATCAAGTCACCGCCGTCGCGGATGCATTGAATTCAGACGCTCCTGAGGTGGAATATCACGGAAACATCTGTCTTTTGCGTTACCGGTTGCGCGACTTCCATGCAGCAGATCCGCGTCGCGCTTCCGCGCACCAGAACGCCGCGTGCGAAGTGATGCGCCGGCACGTGAAAAATCCAGTGGACATCGTTCACGGACACGCGCCGCTTCCTTATCTTGCCGCGCTCAATGTCTTTGGCCGGCAAGCACGCGCGGCTTTTACCATCCACTCACCGGCGACCATGGAAATGGAGATAGGCTGGGGCAGCGCCACTCTCAAAGAGAAAGTACGCCGGTTATTCGGACTGCCGCTGCTGAAGCGCATGGAGCGACACTGCCTTGAGCAATCGACACTGCTGACTGCCTTGTCGGAATTTACTCGCCGGCAGATGATCCGGATACATGGGGCGGAACTGGGCGGGCGAATCCATGTGATTCCCGGGTGGGTGGACCTTGAACGGTTCCAGATTGTTTCCGACCGCACAGCCGCCAAGCGGGCGCTTGGCTGGCCGCTGGACGTTCCTGTGTTTTTTACTCTGCGCCGCCTCGTTCCTCGCATGGGGCTCGATCGGCTGGTGCGCGCTGTTGGTATCCTTCGCGATCGCGGCCAGAAGCTGCATCTGGTGATTGGAGGAACGGGTCCGCTGCGTCAGGAACTGGAGCACCTTGCGAGTTCGTTGAACCTGAGCAGTTCCATTCATTTTTTGGGACGTGTGCCCGACGCGGACCTTCCCACCATGTATGGCGCCTGCGATGCGTTTGTCCTGCCCACGGCCGGGCTTGAATGTTTCGGGTTGATCGCGCTGGAAGCCCTGGCCTGCGGGCGGCCAGTTCTGGCTACACCCGTGGCTGCCATACCAGAAGTGGTCTCCAACTTTGAAAAAGAATGGCTCGCGACTTCGGCGGATGAAGGCGCCATTGCCGACCTGCTTCATGCCTATTTATCAGGACGATTGCCCGACCATTCTCCTGCTGAGTTGCGGAGCCGCACTGAAGAGCTTTACTCGCAGCGAACTCGTTTGCAGCAATTTGCCAGAGCGGTGCTTGACTCTCCCGGCGCTGAAGGCGCGTGATGCCCTCGTACCGCGGCCGCCTGGCGCCTTCTCCAACCGGATACCTGCACTTGGGACACGCGCGCACCTTCTGGGTGGCCTACCAGCGGGCGCGCGCCTCTGCCGGGGAACTCGTGTTCCGCAATGAAGACCTGGACCCGCATCGCTCGCGCCCGCAGTTCAAGCAAGCAATGTTCGATGACCTCCGCTGGCTGGGACTCGACTGGGATGAAGGTCCCGATCTCCCCTGCCAATCTGTCGGCGCTTACGGCCCGTACTCGCAAAATGAGCGCCCGAGCTTTTATCTGGAAGCATGGCGCAGGCTGCGCGACGGCGGCTTCATCTACCCATGCACCTGCTCCCGCAAGGACCTCGAACACGCTCCTTCCGCTCCTCACGAAGAAGATGATGAAATCCGTTATCCTGGAAAATGTCGCAGCAAGGTGAGTCAGGCCAAAGATTGGGAAACACCTGCGGGCGTAAGCTGGCGTTTCCGGGTTCCTGACCAGAAGCTCGTCTCGTTCTTTGACCGCTGCCAAGGTGAGCAGCAGTTCACAGCCGGTGTGGATTTTTGTGATTTCCTGGTCTGGCGCCGCGATGACGTTCCCGCTTACCAGTTGGCCGTGGTCGTCGATGACGAGGCCATGCGCATCACCGAGGTTGTGCGCGGCGCTGATCTGCTGCGCAGCACCGCGCGCCAGTTGCTGCTGATCGACGCGCTTGGTTATCCCGCGCCTGCCTACTTCCATTGTCCCCTGCTCCGCGATGAACAGGACCGCCGCCTGGCCAAGCGCCATGACGCTCTGAGCCTCCGACACCTTCGAGAACAGGGTGTGGATCCGGCCGACCTGCGGCGGCGTTTTTCCGCGGAGATTGCGTGGGACCGAAATCTACCTGAACAGAGTTAACAGAATGCCGGGTTCACGTGCCGCTTGCGCCGAAAGCTTGCGGTGGGCAAAACACGATAGGCTGAACTTCAATTTGAGCGTAGCGCTCGTTTGCTCTTGGGATGCAACTCCACCTGGGAATGCGCCTGCGGATGAAGAACCTTTGCGCTCCTTTTTGCTGAAGTTGCTTTCTTCAGCCCCAGAGCAACGTCGGCCAGTTCCAGGAGCTTTTTCCCGCTTGCAGCTCTCGCGTTCGCGTCTTTGCGCACCTGAATCAGGTTGGAATTCGGGCGCACCCAAAGCTGGTCTGACATGCTGGCAGCGAAATTGGGTGCACTGTCTACCGGAGAGTCGGCGAGCGGCTTGCGTATCTTTTTTTGCTGACCGGTGAACGGAATTGTATCGCTCGGTCGAGCGGTTCTCGTATTGCGCTTGGAAATCGTTCCGTTTTCGGAAATGACCGTTTCCTAATCTGGTAATCACCTTATTTGTTAACAAGATCGGTGCTTTCGGCAGCAAATATTTGCGGCTGAGTAGGAACCGGACTAGAATGAGAAACCTCTAAGGATGGCTGCATCGCTCTTCCGGGTGATTGGGCGGCCAACCGCGACGGGAGTGCCTGTGATTGCCAAATCACGGATGTGCCATGTTCAGGGATGCATTTAAGCCTGGGTCGCCAGTCCCAAAAGATGCAATGTACTGGGTGCATCATTATCAGCACCGCGTGCCACACCTGAGCTATCTTCGGGCTGGGGAAAGCTTTCCTGTCTGCACAAAATGCGGTGAGCGCGTACGCTTTGAGGTTGCTCCGGAGCATTCCACCGCAGCCCACATTAGTCTTGATTCCGACTTTGGTGGAAGCGCGGCGGCAAGTGAGCAATCCAAGGCCGGCTGACGCGAATCTCCGGGCACGATGTGAGCGTTGCGGGTTTGCTGCTCCACTACAATGTTCCCTATGCCCGGAAACAAAGACTGGAAGACTTCTCTCATCCATTCTGACGCGGCGGTACCCGCGGACTTTCACTCTCTGGTCACTCCTGTTTATCGCGGCTCTACCGTGCTCTTCGAGCACGCTGCCGACGCGAATGACGAATGGAACCAGTGGGAGCAGGGCTACACGTATGGTCTGTATGGAACACCTACTGCTTTAGAGCTGGCGGCCCGGGTATGCGAACTGGAGCATGGCTACCGCACCTTGATTACACCCGGCGGCCAGGGCGCAATTTCTTTAATCCACCTTGCACTTTTGAAAACCGGAGACCACGTGCTGATGCCGGAGAATATCTACGGCCCAAACCGTAAGTTGGCCAATCACGTCATGCGCCGGTTTGGAGTGGAGGTCAGTTACTACACGCCTGGAATGGGAGGAGCAATCGATTCTGAGTTTCGCGCCAATACACGCCTGGTATGGTGCGAGAATCCCGGCTCAGTCACGATGGAAATTCAAGACGTTCCCGCTATCGCGGAAACAGCTCATCGGCGCGGCGCGCTTGTTGCTCTGGACAACACGTGGTCAGCCGGAGTCCATTTTGACGCTTTCGGCCGCGGCGCGGACGTGACCATGCAGGCGCTGACCAAATATGTGGGTGGGCATAGCGATCTGCTGCTGGGTTCAGTGACGGTCCGCGACCCGGAACTGTTCCATAGGTTGGGAGAGACCCATCAGGTACTGGGCTGCGCAGCTTCACCCGACGATTGCAGCCTGGCGTTGCGCGGCATGAAAACAATGGCCGTTCGGCTGAAGCAGGTTGAACGCTCAGCGCTGGAACTCGCTCGTTGGCTCAGCGAGCGTCCTGAAATTGAACGCGTGCTTCATCCTGCTCTGCCTTCGTGTCCCGGGCACGACCTGTGGCGCCGCGACTTCACTGGTTCCACAGGCCTGTTCTCCATTGTCTTTCACCAGCGCTTCACGAAAGCAGACGTGCAGCGCTTTGTCGATTGTCTTCGCTTGTTCAAAATCGGGTACAGTTGGGGTGGTGTTGCCAGCCTGGTGATGACATATGATCTGAACTCGCCCAAACGCCCGGCCTATGGCTCGCGCATCGTGCGACTGTATACCGGACTGGAAGATGTTACGGATCTAAGGGACGACCTTGCCCAGGCCCTGGCGACGTTGAACTGATCTGGCTAGCCTCCTGTTTTCGCGAAGCGCAGCGCCTTGCCTGCCGAGTTGTCAGAATCGCTTCGGATTGTGCTGTTTCACGTGGGTGCTTTCTTCGTTCGGGTGCGCCGTTTTGTTTGAGGGAGATTGCGATGACACGCGTGTCAAAGCATCAGCATCCGCCTTGGCATTGGCCACAACAATGACCGGCGTGCCATTGGCCGCGAATGTCACCGAGACGGAACTGGCCACTCTGGCAGTGACCGTCAGCTCGCCAGTAGCTTCCCGGCCGTTGCCGGGAAGCTGGAACAGAAACAAGAGCAACACAGGTACAATCATGCAGAATCATGTGATAGAGCAGCCGGAACCGTGGTTGCCTCCCGGCGCAGCCGCACTTTTCCTCACCATCAGCCCGCGTTGGTGTAATCATTTCTGCAATGCAGCGTGCCTTCTGGCGTGAGGCTACGAGGAAGTAACGTGAAGAACTCTCCAATGCCACGATTGGGACTTCGTGCGGCAGCGGGCCAGCAGACACACTCACTGTGGGAAAATAGAAAAATGGGCATCGTTGCAGTAAAAGGCAGGGCCGTGGCGATGGCCCGCCGCCTGCCTGCGTTCGAGAAGGTTCTCAACTGGGACCGGCAGGCATTCCTTTCGCGTTCGTATTTTGTCCTCGCGCTCGGATTCGGCACACTGATTGCGCTCATTGCAATTCTGGGCATCGGCGCAATCCGCCGCGCCCGCGCCATTTACACGGAAATGGAGTCTACCCAGGACGCCTACCTGCAGGCCGAGTCGTTCCGGCGCGATATCGCAACCGATATGTACCTTGCCGACATTCTGGTTCGCGACTATTTGCTCGATCCTTCGCCTCAGAACGCGCCCCTGCATCGCCAGCAGCTTCTGGAGATCCGCTCCTCGCTGCAGAAGCGTCTTGATGAGTTGGCCGGCAGCGCTTCTGATACTGATAGTCCCCGGCTGAAGCAACTCCAAAACGTGGTCCAGGGGTACTGGGATTCTCTGGATCCGATTTTCGACTGGACGGCGCAGGAAAAAGCCGACAAGAGTTGGTACTTTCTGCGGCACAAGATCCTTCCCCGCCGCCAGGCGGTCGTGGACCTCGCGCGCGAAATGGCGAAGCTCAACCGGGATAACCTGGAACGCGAACGCGAGCGGACCCGCCACAGCCGACGGGTGCTGGAAAGCTTTCTCTATCGCATGATCGGATTTGCCCTGAGCTTCGGATGCCTGGTGGCGCTGCTGAGCACGTACCGGGTGGCGGCGCTCGAAAAGAAGCAGGAGGAACAGCGCAAGCAGATTGAAGAAACGCAGAGCAATCTCAGAAAACTTTCCCGTCGCCTGGTGCAGGCGCAGGAGGGCGAGCGTAAGGCCTTGTCACGCGAGCTGCATGACGAAGTCGGCCAGACCATGACCGCGCTGGGGATTGAGATCAGCAATCTGGAAAAGCTGCGCAACTCCGATTCTGAAGCGTTTCACGCGCGAGTCGAAGATGCCAAGCAGTTGAACACCAAGGCCATGCACATCATCCGCGATCTTGCCATGGGGCTGCGGCCGTCCATGCTCGATGATCTAGGTCTTGAGCCGGCGTTGCGCTGGCAAGGGCGGGAATTTTCCCGCCGCACCGGAGTACCTGCCACCGTGCAGGTCACAGGCCTTGTGGATGAACTGAGTGACGCTCAGCGCACTTCCATCTATCGCATTGTGCAGGAGGCGCTCACGAACTGCGCCCGCCACGCAGAGGCAAAGAATGTTCTTGTCTCCGTGTGCGCCGAAGACAGCCAAGTGGTCCTGGTGGTTCAGGATGATGGCAGGGGATTCGACGCCACGGCGCGCTTGCGTAGCGGCCTCGGTCTCCTTGGCATACAGGAACGTGTTCAGGAGCTGGACGGGTCTCTGCGAATCGCGTCAGAAAAGAACAAAGGCACGACGTTGCGCATCGAGATTCCCATCGGAGCCCGGGCATGAGCAAAGTTCGCATCCTGATTGCCGATGATCATGGGATTGTTCGCAGAGGCCTGCGCCTGCAGTTGGAACAGAATCCTGGTTTCGAAGTAGTAGGCGAAGCTGCCGATGGGCGGGAAGCGGTCCGGCTGGCGGAGGAACTCGCTCCCAATGTAGTCGTCATGGATATCGCCATGCCCAACCTGAATGGTATTGAGGCAACTTCGCAGATCGCCAAGCGAAATCCCAGGATTGGCGTAATCATTTTGAGCATGCACTCTGACGAGAGTTATCTCACTCGCACCCTGGCAGCAGGAGCCAAAGGTTATCTGCTGAAAGGCAGCGCCGATGTTGACCTTTACCGCGCGGTTGAGGCGGTGGCCGAAGGAAAGTCCTTTTTCAGTCCTACTATTGCGGACACTCTGCGGGAAGATTATATGCGGCAACTGCAACAACGCGGGCTGCAGGATTCCTATGATCTGCTGACCGACCGGGAAAAAGAAATTTTTCAGCTCCTTGCTGAAGGCAAGTCAAACAAAGAGGTGGCCAGTACTCTAGATCTTTCCACCAGCACGGTAGAAACTCACCGCACCCGCATCATGCAAAAGCTTGACCTGCACAGCTCGGCAGAGATCGTGCTATACGCCGTGCGCAAAAAGATCATCTCTTAACAGCTTCTCCTCATACCCTGATTTTGACGCAGTCGTACAGTCCCTACTGTATTTTCTTCTGGCAGGCCAAGCCTCATAGTGGGCATAACAGTGGATAGCTTCCTGCCCGGGCTGGAGCTTTTTCCCGATTCTCCTTCGCAGCCCGGGCAGCCATTTTGATCTTGAGGAGCCCCCGATGTGCGCAGCAGCAGCCACCCCGTCTTCTGATATCGCAGTGTTCTTTCACCGGTTAAGGGATTCCCAGAGCCGTCTGCTCATGCTTGATTACGACGGCACTATCGCTCCATTTACGACCGATCGAAAGCGCGCCTTTCCGTATTCTTCGATCCCTGAACTCCTGGACAGCATCAGTTGCACCTGCAGGACACGGCTTGTATTGATCAGTGGGCGTTCCGCCCGCGACATTCAGCCGCTCCTTGGCGTCGGCCTCAGGCCCGAAATCTGGGGGACACATGGCCTTGAGCGCCTCTACCCTGATGGCCGATTTGAACTCGCCTTCCTGGCGCCCGACGTATCGCGCGGTATCCGCCAGGCTGAAGTCATTTTGGAGGAAGGAGGCCTCGCGGAACTCTGCGAGATCAAAACGGGGGCCATCGCCGTCCACTGGAGAGGCCTGCAGCGCCACCATTTGGAAGATGTGCGCACGCAGTGCTATCGGCTGCTTGCACCCCTGACCTGCCAGAGCAATCTGCTGCTCACAGAATTCGACGGCGGCATGGAATTGAAAGCTCGGTCCGCTAATAAAGGCGACGCAGTAAGAACGCTGCTTGCTGAGACCAACACAGAGACAGTGGCGGCCTATCTTGGCGATGATATGACCGACGAAGATGCCTTTCGCGCTATCGCCGGCCGCGGTCTGTCCGTTCTGGTGCGCAACACTTACCGCTCGACAGCGGCCGAGGTTTGGCTCAAGCCTCCGGGAGAGGTGGTGCAATTCTTCACTGAATGGATCCACGCCTGCGGAGGTGATGCATGAGTGAGCAGAACCGGCTTCTTATCGTCTCCAATCGCCTGCCCGTCACGGTCCAGAAGAACGAGCAAGGAATCGAAGTGAACACCAGTTCTGGCGGGCTGGTGACTGCGCTTCTCCCGATCTTTAAAACGCACGGCGGAGTGTGGATCGGCTGGCCAGGCACCGAGTATGACAGCGAGATTGAAAAAGTTCTGCGTCACCACTGTGCTCCCGAATATTCAATGGAGCCGGTGTTCCTGACTCCGGCTGAGATACGCCACTTCTACAACGGCTGCTGTAATGAAATCTTCTGGCCGCTTTTCCATGACCTGCAATCGCGTTGCGATTTCAATCCGCTCCACTGGGCGGTTTACCGCGATGTGAATGAAAAGTTTGCCGATGCTGTTGAGCGGACGATGCACAGAGATGATTTTCTGTGGGTGCACGATTATCACCTGATGATGCTGGCCGAGTGCCTGCGCGCTCGCAGCATTCGGGCCAGAGTGGCATACTTTCATCACGTTCCCTTTCCTCCTCCGGATGTGTTTGAAAAACTTCCGTGGCGTACCGAGATTCTCCGCGGGCTCATGCGCTTCAATACAGTTGCATTTCAGACCGACCGCGACCGCAGGAATTTCATCGCTTGTCTGCGTCGCTGTATGGGCCACGTGAAAGTGAGGCGTAGCGGCGGCAAGTTCCTGGTGTGCGCACAAGGCTTGCACAGCGAGATCACAACAGCGCCCATCAGTATTGATTTCCAGGGCTTCTCCCGCCGCGCGGGCAAACCGGAGGTTTGTCTCCGGACCAGCCAGATCCGGGAGTCTCTCGCCGGCAAGCGTTTGATTGTGGGCGTCGACCGCCTGGACTTTACCAAAGGTATTCCCGAGCGTCTCATTGCGTTCCGGACGCTGCTCGAGCAAAGACCAGAGCTGCACGAGCGTGTCACGCTGGTGCAGTTGGTGGTTCCCAGCCGCGAGGAGATCACCGGCTACCGCGATTGCAAAGCGCGCGTAGAACGGCTGGTAAGCCAGATCAATGGTGAATTTGGGAAACCCGGCTGGTCGCCGGTAAGCTACCTTCACCGTCATGTCTCTTGCGAGGAACTGCTCGCCATGTACTCCGCGGCAGATGTGGCTCTGGTCACGCCGCTCAAAGACGGTATGAATCTGGTGGCCAAGGAATTTTGCGCAGCCCGCAATGATGAGCGCGGTGTGCTGGTGTTGAGCGAGTTCGCCGGGGCCGCCGCTGAACTCAAGTGTGGCGCGCTTCTCGTGAATCCTTACGATGCTGAAGGCGTGGCATCGGCACTACGGCAAGCTCTGCTGATGCCGCAGGATGAAGAACGCAACCGCATGAGGAAGATGCGGCGGACCATCCAGTCTAGCAATGTCTTCCAATGGTCGAAATCCATCTGCGGCCATCTCTCCGGAGAAAAGACGGGACCGCAGCTCATCATGCCGAATGGGGATTCCCTGAGCATGGCTCGGGCCGTGTAGCGACTCAATCGAAGAGCGCGCATCGGGCCCGCCGCAGGAGCACAAGCATTTACAATGTTCCGCGATCATGCTGATGCGACTTCTTGTTTTACTCTTGATAGGGTTGCCGCTTCTCGGGCAATCTTTGCCACCCGCTCCGCAAGCGCACATGGTGGACGTGACACCGAAGGCAGGATTCTTCAATGAGCCGGCCATCGCCGTGAATCCAGTCAACCCACGTCAGCTAATTGTGGCTTGGCAGATCAATGCCAGCGTCGCCTATACCACGGATGCCGGACAGACCTGGACCGTGGCGGAAGGAACCGCGCCCAAAGAATACAGAGTCTCTGGCGATGTTTCCGTCGCTTACGATGCCGCTGGGCACGCGTTTCTCTGCTACATCGCTTTTGACAAACTTGGAACATCGAACTACTGGGCGCATGGCGCCACCCGCAACGGCATATTCGTTCGCCGTTCGATGGACGGAGGAAAGAACTGGGAAGCTGACGCGTCTACCGTCGTTGCGCACGAGTCCACGCCCAACATCCCTTTTGAAGACAAGCCATGGATTTTGGCCGACACCAGCGGCCGCCATCCCAACAACATCTATATAGGTTGGACACATTTCACTCTCGCTGCCAGCGATTTGTTTTTTTCTCGCTCGACCGACGATGGAAAAACCTGGTCAGCGCCTATCAAGTTGAACAGCGTACCGGGACTTCCCCGCGATGACAATGGCGCGTTAGAAGGATTTCACGGTGTGGTTGCGCCCGACGGAACGCTCTACACCATCTGGGACGATCGCTCCGGGATCATCATGGCCAGTTCCCGCGATGGCGGAGCAATGTTCACACACGACCGCCGCATTATTCCCGCGGGGCCGGGGTATTTCGGGATCAGCGGCGTGGCGCGTTCCAACGGCTTTCCCCAGATCGGCCTCGACCTCCGCCCCAAGCCCCATGGGGGCAATCTCTACGTTTCCTGGAGCGACTACACCAACGGCGACGTGGATGTCTTTGTCAGCTCATCAGCAGATCACGGCCGAACCTGGAACCCGCCCGTGCGCGTCAATACCGATCCCATCCACAACGGGGCTGACCAGTTCTTTCAATGGATGGCTGTGGATCCCGTAAATGGAGCTGTCAACCTGGTGTTTTATGACCGTCGTCCTGATAATGACCAGACCATGGTCACGCTTGCCCGCTCGACTGATGGAGGAAAAAGCTTCGCGAATTACACGCTCGATCGAGATTCCTTCGAAGCTGAAGGCGACTTTCTGGGCGACTACACCGCGATTACGGCCTACGGCAACAAGGTTTGGTCCGCCTGGGCGCACCAGACGTCCGAAGCAACGAAACTGACTGGCACGCGAAAAACCAGAACGGTCCTACGGGTGGGCAGAGCAGACTTCGAGTAGTTTTTGTCTTTATTCTTGAGCGTGGCGAGGGAACCCTATAGCGTTGAAGAAGACGGGGAGGCAGCTTGCGCCTGAAAAGCATCCAAGCATGTAGGCATCTCCCGCCACGCTCGAGATATGCAACCAGAAATCCGCATCGGCACCTCCGGGTTTCACTACAGGCACTGGGTAGGGCCGTTTTATCCACCCAAGACCTCGACGGCACGGATGCTCGAGTACTACGTTCAGCACTTTGACACTCTGGAGTTGAACAACAGCTTTTACCGCTTGCCAACCATTGAAGCCTTTGAGTGCTGGAGAGATTCCACGCCGACGGAATTCGTCTTCGCCGTCAAGGCCAGCCGGTTCATCACTCACAACAAAAAGCTCAAAGACCCAGAGCACGCTCTCGACAATCTTTTACCGCGAGCCGAGCACTTGAAGAGAAAACTTGGGCCAATTCTGTTTCAGCTTCCGCCGAAGTGGAAGGTGAACGCCCAGCGCCTTCAAGAGTTGCTGGAGATCCTGCCACGCGAACACCGCTATGCATTTGAGTTCCGCGAGCTGAGCTGGATGACGCCGGAAATCTGCCGCATTCTGCGCCGGTTTAATGCCGCCTTCTGCATTTACGAACTGGCGGGCTATCACACACCGCTGGAAATCACGGCAGATTTTTCTTACATCCGGCTGCACGGACCGGCGGCCGGCAAATATCAGGGAAGTTACTCCGATGAACGCTTGGGGGAATGGGCGCGCTGGATTGAGCAGCAGAGCAGCCGTTTGAAAGCCATTTACGTGTATTTCGATAATGATCAGGCCGGCTACGCCGCGCAAAATGCGCTGACGTTGCGCCGCATGGTCATGGACGCCTCCCAAGCCACACCCCGTCACGTGGCCTGAGTTTGTGCAAAGCCGTCGCCCGAAAATATTCCTCCGAGACGTGAAATAGAATCGCCGCAAAGGAATTATCACTTATACTCGGCCATTCATGAGCGTTTTCTTGCGAGCACTGGGTCGCTGGACGTTTTGTTCTGCTGTCTTCGTGTGCTTCATCCCGCTAACATGCTTCTGTTTCGCTCAAACTGAAAGTAAACAGTCCAGCGAAGCGCAGGAAGAACTCGCGGCGAATCCTGGTCGGCCAACGGTCTCTACTCCCGCAACCCTGACCCCGGTTGGCTACCTTCAGTTCGAGACCGGAATTCTGGGAGCACAGCACTCGGGCGAGTTTGCCGACCGCACGGCGATCAACGAGGTCGCAAAGTTTGCCATCACCAAGCGGCTTCAAGTACTTGTAGCCAGCGAGCCGGCAGTCTTTTCTGACCTGGGTGACAGGCATTCGCGCGATCCGGGCGGGCTCTCTCTAGGTGCGCAGGCTGTCCTCTTTTCCGGAAATGAGCGCAGGCCAACAATCTCTATCAGCTATTTCCGGACGGTCTATGACGGTACGGCTCCCGATCTCGACATCGGCTCCAGCCGCAACTCGGCGATTGTGCTGTTCAGCGCTGATATCCGCAAGTGGCACATCGATACGAATTACCTGTTCAATGAGCAGATTGCGAACAAGGTGCGGCGGGCGCAGTTCGGCCAGACGCTCTCCGTCGCACATCCCATTGTGGGAAAACTTTCATGGACGGGCGAGTTGTGGCATTTCACCCAGCCGTTTCAGAACGGCCATGCGGCGGGATTCCTCACCGGTCCCGCATACGCAGTAACGCCCAGGCTGGTGCTCGATATCGGCTTCAATCGAGGCCTCACTTCCACCAGCACGCGCTGGGAATTCTTTACCGGATTCACTTATTTGCTGCCGAAGAAATTGTGGTGACGGCGATGGCCGTTATCGATTCACAACTCCCCCGTGTGAACGCTGAGGAAGGGTTCGGGGATGGTGTGGCACAGACTCTCTGTCCGTGCCAAAGCCTCCTCCAGAACAGAAGCACCTGCAGGCAGGAGTGCCCGTTCGACTTTTTCGCTTACGCTCAGTCGCTCAGGGCAGGCTCTGTGCCACACGAGCGTCTTTAAACGGTATTGCTTTATCTCTTGCCCGCCACTTCCAGCCGAGCATTGGCTCGCTGAAGGGCGGCATGGGCTTCGGAACTGCCATCTATGCCGGCAGCGCGCAACGCTTCTTCCGCGCGCTGCTTCGCGGCCTGGGCGCGCGCGACATCGATTTCTTCAGCGCGTTCGGCTGTCTCCGCCAGGATAGTGACCTTCTGCGGAAGCACCTCGGCAAAGCCCCAGGCGACCGCGAGACGTTTTGTTTCTGCGCCCGACTTATACGTGATCTCGCCCACGGCGAGCTCGGTGATCAGAGGAGCGTGGCCCGGAAACACGCCGATGTACCCAGTACTCGCTGGTATCTCGATGTACTCGGCCTTGTCATTCACGACCAACCGTTCGGGTGTGACCACTTCAACCTGGATCTGCTCTGCCATGAATTTATGCCGCCGCCGCGCCGCTCTTCATCTTCTCGGCTTCTTCCAGCACTTCCTCAATGGAACCTTTCATATAGAAGGCCTGCTCGGGGATTTCGTCGTGCTTGCCTTCGATGATTTCCTTGAAGCTGCGCACAGTGTCCGCAACTTTCACGTAGCGGCCCTGACGGCCGGTAAACTGTTCGGCCACGTGGAACGGCTGCGAGAGAAACTTCTGCACCTTGCGCGCTCGAGCGACGGTCACTTTGTCATCTTCGCTCAACTCTTCAATACCGAGAATGGCAATGATGTCCTGCAGATCCTTGTAGCGCTGCAGTATTCGCTTGACGCCCTGGGCCACTTCGTAGTGCTCCTGGCCGACCACGTGCGGGTCGAGAATACGCGAAGTGGAAGCCAAGGGATCAACCGCGGGATAGATTCCGATCTCCGTCAGCGGACGCGAAAGCACCGTGGTGGCGTCGAGGTGAGCAAAGGTCGTGGCTGGCGCCGGATCAGTGAGGTCGTCGGCGGGAACGTAAATTGCCTGCACCGAGGTGACGGAGCCCTTTTTCGTGGAGGTGATCCGTTCCTGCAACTCGCCCATTTCGGTGGCGAGGTTCGGCTGATAGCCCACGGCTGACGGCATGCGGCCCAGCAGTGCGGAAACCTCCGATCCTGCCTGGGTGAAACGGAAGATGTTGTCAATAAAGAGCAGCGTATCCGAGCCTTCTTCATCGCGGAAATACTCGGCGACGGTGAGGCCGGTCAGCGCTACGCGCAGACGAGCTCCAGGGGGTTCAGTCATCTGGCCGTAAATCAGCGCCGCTTTGGACTGGCTGGGATCGCCTGGCTTGATCACGCCGGATTCGGTCATTTCCAGCCAGAGATCGTTGCCTTCGCGGGTGCGCTCGCCCACGCCGGCAAAAACCGAGTAGCCGCCGTGTTGCTTGGCCACGTTGTTGATCAGCTCCATGATCACGACGGTCTTGCCCACGCCCGCGCCGCCGAACAGGCCGATTTTGCCGCCCTTCAGGAAGGGCTGAATGAGGTCGACGACCTTTACTCCGGTTTCGAACATCTCGGCGGTTGTGGACTGCTCTTCAAAGGAAGGCGCAGGACGATGGATCGGGTTTCTCTGCGTCGCCTGAATGGGTCCGAGGTTGTCCACTGGTTCGCTAATCACATTGATCACGCGTCCGAGGGTGCCCTTACCCACGGGAACTGAGATGGGCCCGCCCAGATCGATGACTTTCATGCCGCGTACCATGCCGTCGGTGGCTTCCATCGCCACGCAACGGACGCGCCCTTCACCCAGGTGTTGCTGCACCTCAAGGATGACGTTGATGGGAACTGGAACCTTGAAGCCCTCGCTGGTCACGCGCAGTGCCTGATAGATGGGAGGCAGGTGGCCTTCCCCGAATTGCACGTCCACTGCGGGACCGGCAATCTGAACGACTTTTCCGATATTTTCTGCCATAGAATTTGATAACCCTTTGCAGTGCGGAACCCTGCGGTGCGCCACTGCCGCTTACTTCTTCAAATGATTCCGTCTCTGCGAGACGGGAGAGTCGCGCCTTAGAGCGGTCAAAGCTGCCCTATCCAGCGGCGGCCGCCCCGCTGACAATCTCAATAATTTCCTTGGTGATCTTGGCCTGGCGCACACGGTTCATCTGCAACGTAAGACCGTCGATCATGTCGGACGCGTTGTTGGTGGCCGAGTCCATGGCCGTCATGCGGGCCGCATGTTCCGCAGCTTCTGACTCCAGCATAGCGCGGAAAATTTGCACCGAAATATAACGCGGCAGCAGACTACGGAACAGCCTCTCAGGCGGCTCTTCATAAATGTAGTCAACTGGCGCGGTACCAAAGCCCGCAGCTCTCTCATCGATGGCGGAAGTATCGGCCGCGCGCACGCCTGCGCCGGCGTGCAGAGCCGCTTCGATCCGGCGCTTGCGCTCTTCTTCGCTGACGGTTTCGGCCATCTCATGCACCTGCTCGCCGACCTTGCTCACCGGCAGAACTTCATCGACGACGAGCCGCTGCGCGATGACGGATTTGAATTCGTTGTACACGATGTACACCGAATCGATCGCCGCCTCGATATAAAGCTGGCAGACTTTCTCTGAGATTTCGCGCGCGCTGGCGAACTGGGTACGGTTGATCAGGCCTACGTACTCAGCAGTAATCTGGATCGGCCCTTTGCGGCTGCTTCCATCACTCGCCGGGAAGCGGCGGCGGAAGAAGTCGCGCGCCTTGCGCCCGACCGTGACCAGATCAATGTTCTTGTCCTTCTTTTCCGCCATAAAGCGTAGGGCGGCTTTCAGGATGTTGGAATTGAATGCGCCGGCAAGCCCTTTTTCACCTGATACCACGATCAGCAGCACGGTTTTTTCCGGACGGCGCACCAGTAAGGGATGGTGCGGTTCTCCGGTGACCGGGTCGAAAATTTCGGCGCGCGAAGCCATCGACTTCAGCACGTTGGTGAGCATCTGCGCGTACGGCCGCGCGGCCAGCGCCCGCTCCTGTGCCCGGCGCAGCTTGGCCGCCGAGACCATCTGCATGGCGCGGGTGATCTGCCGCGTGTTCTTCACGCTGCGGATGCGCCGCCGTATATCGAGGAGGTTTGCCATTTACGCCCTGGCTCCGGCCACTTCCTGTTCGCTGACAAAACGCTCTTTGAAGTCCTTGAGCGCCTTCTGAATCTCCGCCTTGAGCGCGTCATCAAGCGTTTTCTTTTCCATGATCGCCGGCCCGAGTTTCGGATACGAAGTATCAATGAACTTGTACAGTTCAGCCTCAAACGCGCGGATCTTCTCTATTGGCATGTCATCGAGGAAGCCGTTGGTGCCGGCGAAGATGATCAGGATCTGCTTGTCGAACGACAGAGGCTGGTACTGGTCTTGCTTGAGGATCTCTACCAGGCGGCTGCCACGGTTGAGCTGCTGCTGCGTGGCTTTGTCCAAATCGGAACCGAACTGCGCAAACGCGGCCAGCTCGCGGTACTGCGCCAGTTCCAGCTTCAAGGTGCCTGCGACCTGACGCATGGCCTTGATCTGCGCCGAACCGCCCACGCGGCTGACCGAAATACCCACGTTCACCGCGGGACGAATGCCGGAGTTGAAGAGGTCGGTTTCCAGGAAGATCTGGCCATCGGTGATGGAGATTACGTTCGTCGGAATGTAGGCGGAAACGTCATTGGCCTGGGTCTCGATCACCGGCAGAGCGGTGAGGGAGCCGCCGCCTAGCTTGTCAGACATTTTTGCCGCGCGCTCCAGCAGCCGGGAGTGAAGATAAAAAACATCTCCCGGGTAAGCTTCGCGTCCCGGCGGACGGCGCAGCAGCAAAGAAATCTCGCGATAAGCCGCGGCGTGCTTGGAGAGATCGTCGTAAATGACCAGCGCGTGCTTGCCATTATCGCGGAAGTACTCGCCCATGGCGCATGCAGCATAGGGCGACAGGTACAACATGGGAGCGGGCTCGGACGCCGATGCGGCAACGACGATGGTGTAATCCATGGCGCCGTAATCCTGCAGTTTCTGCACAACCTGAGCAATGGAAGAGCGCTTCTGGCCGATGGCGCAGTAGATACAAATCAGGTTGTTGCCCTTGCTGTTGATGATGGTATCCAGCGCGACGGCAGTCTTTCCGGTCTG
>Ga0207652_10001297_pt1 | contig 22216 bp, 17 predicted proteins | sample KBSC63BmetaG_FD_184334 | JGI IMG/M metagenome (GOLD analysis project Ga0207652, IMG submission 184334) | Corn rhizosphere microbial communities from Kellogg Biological Station, Michigan, USA - KBS C6-3B metaG (SPAdes) (version 2) | ecosystem: Host-associated > Plants > Roots > Rhizosphere ... | reverse complement strand
GCAACCGTCAGGGCAACGACATCGGCACGAGCTATCGGTCGGCGATCTTTTACACGAACGAAGAGCAGCGACAGACGGCGCTCGACACCATCGCCGATGTCGACGCGTCAGGCCTGTGGCCAGGCAAAGTGGTGACGGAGGTGACGCCCGCCGGACCGTTTTGGGAAGCCGAACCCGAGCATCAGGATTATCTCGAGCACTATCCAAACGGATATACGTGCCATTTCGTTCGACCCGGTTGGGTGTTGCCGAAACGACAACACGCGTGAGGGGCGCATAGTCAATGACGAAGCATCGCGGCCGCGTTTCGTATGTCGTGCGCACCATTGCGTGTGCCGCAGTGCTCGTCGGCTGCTCGACTGATCCGATGGTCAGCCCAGGCCAAACCGCGCAGGGCATTCTGTTTCCGTTGGGTGTTGGCACGCGCTGGACCTATGACCGCGTGGACTCAGTCGAGTTCACGACGGACACGCTGCTCAAGTCCTTTCATTCGACCGTGTCGTTTGGCGTGCTCGCCGATACGGTCGGCCCCACTGGAACGAAGTGGGCGGTGCTGGAGAACACCAGCGATGTCGTTGGAGGCCTCAACACCGGGCACGAATACGTCGCCAATCTCGACGGCGGCACTTGGACGTGGCTCGTACCAACGGGAACCGCATTTGGCGCAGGGCTCCCGGCGCTTCTCGACTACCCATATCCGGCGGCCAGAGGCACCACGTCAAGTTTCGGAACCGTCACGGTTCTCGCGAGCGATAGCACCGTGACGGTTCCCGCCGGCACCTTCCATTGTATGGTCTATGCCGCGGCGCGCGACCGAATCTTCGTCGCCCCGGGCGTTGGCGTCGTGTGGCGATCCCTGGGCGACATCACTGCGCTCGACTCGAACGGAAAGCTCCAGGGCCGATTTCAGGCGTTCTTTTTCTTGAGATCCGTCGCCGTCCCCTGAGCTATTCCTTGGCGACGTTCACGAAATACAAATCGGTCGCCACCTCGAACGAGTCTTTCGTCAACCGCGTCGGCATCGACTTCCACTCGGTCGTCGGTTGGATGATCTGCCACGCGCTCTTGGCGCCGACGCGGATCGGCATCGCGAAACCCGGTTCGTCCGCTTTCCAGCGATAGGCCACGGTTCGAGCTGTTGAATCGAACTTGAGCTCGAGCACTGGCAAGGCCGTGTGCCGCAGGTATTGGTTGAACACCGGCGTCAGATTCGTGCCCGTCTGCTGATTGAAGAACGCGATGATGTCGTCGGTGGTGATGTTCTGATACTTGAATCGCTGATAGACGTCGTGCAGAAGCTTGAACCAACGCGTGTCGTCGTTTACGACGTTGCGCAGGGTGTTCAGCATCAAAGCGCCCTTGAAGTACATGTCTTGCGGCGGCGTTCGCATCAATCTGCCGGGCGGAATGATCGGCTGCCGGTTCTGCACCTTCGTCTTGTATCCGTTCACGTACTTGAGCGCGTCGTCATAGCCGTACGTGTACTCGACGTAGAGAACCTCGAGGTACGTCGTCCAGCCCTCGTGAATCCACATGTCCGAGCGGTCTGCCGCCGACACGGCGTTGCCGAACCACTCGTGACCGCTTTCGTGGATGATGATGAAGTCGAAGCGCGGGCTGACGCCGACCCCCGTCCAATCTCGGCCGTAGTAGCCGTTCTTGAAGCCGTTGCCGTACGTCACGGCGCTCTGATGCTCCATGCCGGCGTTCGTCGCTTCGACGAGCTTGTAGCCGTCCTTCTTGAATGGATACTCGCCGAAGTAATGCTCGTACGCAGCCAACATGCCCTTGGCCTGGCTGAACTGTGCTTTCGCTTTGTCCAGACTATCGCGTAGCACGTAGAAGTTCAGCGTCATGTCCTTGTACGTGTCGGTGAAGTGCACGTAGTCGCCGATGTTCATCGACACGTCGTACGAGTTGATCGGGTAGTGCACCGTCCAATCCCAGCGCGTGTAGCCGTCGCCTAAATCGGTCTTTCCGGCGAACGCGCCATTGGACACGTCGACCAGATCGTTCGGGATCGAGACGCTGATCTCCATGCTGTCCACTTCGTCGTGCCACTGATCCTTGCTCGGCCACCAGGTGCTCGAGCCAGTGCCTTCGCAGACGGTGTTGATGAAGGGCTTCCCGCGAGCATCGGTCTTGAATCCGATGCCGCCTCTCGCGGCGCCAATCTCGGCCGGAATTCCCGAGTAGTGATACTCGATGCTGTACACGCGGTCTTTCCTGAGGGTCTCGGGAAAATCGATGAAGACCGCGCTCTCTTCGCGCGTGTATTTGAGCGGCGCGCCGTTGAACAGGATCCGCTCGGTCGCGAGGTTCGGATGCAAGTCGATCTGGATGCGGTTGTCGTCGGACAGCATCCGGAACCGGATCGTGTTCTTACCGCTGAGGAACTTCTTGCCCGGGTCCACGCGAACATCGAGATGGTAGTACAGCAAGTCGTTGTTCGCCCGGTAGCGACCGTACTCTCCGCGCAGCAGCTCGGAGCGCGCCGCCGAGCCTTGTTGCACTGGAGCGACTGCGGCGTGTCGCGAGCAGGCCGCGAGAGAAGCGCCGAGCGCGGCCCCTGCCAGTGTGCCGGTCAAGCATCGACGAATCATCTGAGTCGCTCCATGGGAGTGGTGTCGCGCCGAGTTGTAAGTCGGCTGACGTCTCTCAAGAATGCGGCGGAGCAGGGCGTTCGCCTAGATCCGCCCCCTGGTCTCAGCGCTCGCGGCACCGGTTGCGATCGTTCTTTGAAGATCGCGAAGACTCAGTTTCCGTTGGCGGGGAGTCGTGGCTCCGCGATGTATCTCGACGGGATCTCGCCGGTGAGCGTTCGGAGCCACGCGTGGATGTCCTGCACCTGCGCCGTCGACAACGCCAGGCCGAGTTGATAGTGCGCCATCATCACGATGGCGGAATCGAGCGATGCGACGTCTCCAAAGCTGAAATACGGTCCCGTCTTCTCGACGTTGCGTAGCGCCGGCACCTTCAGTACGTAGAGATCCGTGGGATTTTTCGTCACGAGAAAACGCCCGCTGTCTGGCTTCAACGGCCACGGGTGCACGAGGCCGATCTTCTGGAACATCTGCCCGCCGACTGTCGCGCCCGAGTGGCAGGTCGTGCATCCCGCGGCGACGAACGTCTTCGCGCCGCGCTTCTCCTGCGTGCTGAGCGCGGAGGTGTCACCTTTCAAAAACGCGTCCCACCGACCCGGAGTCACCAGGCCACGCTCGAACGCCCCGATGGCTCGGCCGACGTTGTCATAGGTGATCGGATTCGACTCCCCCGGGAACGCGGCGGCGAAGGCCGCGCGATACTTGGCCGACGACTTCATATGATCCAACACCGCCTGCGGATTCGGCATTCCCATCTCGGACGGATTGAGGATGGGCCCCTTGGCCTGCTCCTCGATGCTCGGCGCGCGACCGTCCCAAAACTGCGCGATCTGGCCGGCAGCGTTGTACACGGTTGGCGCATTGCGCGAGCCTTCCTGCCCCTTATGGCCGAAGCTCACCTTTCGACCATCGGCTCCGAACGCGTTCAGTCCGTGACAGGAGTTGCAGGAGATGTCGTGTCCCTCGGAAAGGACCGGTTCGTAGAACAGCATGCGCCCGAGGTCGATTTGCGCCTGACTCGGCGGCGTGCCCGGGAGATCCATACGCGCCGGAAGCGGTGCGAAATGCGCAAGGTCAGCGCGACTGAGCGTCGCATTGCCGACATCGGGGAGCATGCGGACCTCGCCGCCCGCCGTGCTCGTTTTGTTGTGTCCTTCAGGCCGAGTTTGGCACGCCGCAGCCGCGAGCAGTGCGGCTCCCACTGCCACGATTTGAACGCTCCGCATCGTTCCTCCCGTATCGGGACGGCGCTCACTCACGTCTTCGACGCCGGCCGTCGCACGCAGGAACCGAACCGCGAGTGAGGTAGCTGAGCGGCGGTTCGGTGCGTATCTTCTTCCGCGCATTCCCGACCTCAATGGCGCCTGCCCCCCGCCGCAACTTGACGCGTCCGATCCGTGGGTGTGCAACAGCGTGAACGCGATCAAAATGCGACGCAAATCCCCTCGATGACGACCGCGACCCACGATGCGGTGGGCTCCGCGCTGGCCGGGCGATACCGCGTTGAACGCGAGATCGGCGCCGGTGGCATGGCGACCGTGTATCTCGCTCGCGATCTCAAACACGATCGCGACGTCGCCATCAAAGTCCTTCACGCGAATCTGAGCTCGGCGCTCGGCGCCGAGCGCTTCCTCACGGAAATTCGCACCACCGCGCGACTCCAGCATCCGCACATTCTCCCGCTGTTCGACAGCGGCGACGCCGACGGCATGCTGTTCTACGTCATGCCGTTGGTCCGCGGCGACACGTTGCGAGATTGGCTCGATCGCGAGCGCCAGCTTCCGGTCGACACCGCGGTCCGCGTCACGAGCGAAATCGCGGGCGCACTCGATTATGCGCATCGCGAAGGCATCATTCATCGCGACATCAAGCCCGAGAACATTCTCCTCCAGGACGGCCACGCGCTCGTAGCCGACTTTGGCATCGGGAAGGTGTTGTCGACGGCGGAGGGATCCACGTTGACACAGGTCGGCGTCGGCATCGGGACCCCGGCGTACATGAGTCCCGAACAGGCCGTTGGCGAAGCCGTCGACGGACGCAGCGATCTCTACTCGCTCGGATGCGTGCTCTACGAGCTCCTCGTCGGCGAACCGCCATTCACCGGGCCGAATCCGCAGTCCATCATCGCAAAGCGCTTCGTGCAGACGCCTGCCGACGTGACCGCGTTGCGCGAGGGTGTTCCGCGGCCGGTAGCTCGCGCGCTGCAGCGCGCGCTGGCGCGAACGCCGATCGACCGGCCGTCGACCGCCGCGGATCTCGTCGCGCTGCTCCAGGAACCGGACGCGCCCGCGTCCGTTGCGGTCGCGGCGCCGGCGCAATCCATCGCAGTACTGCCGTTCGTCAACCTGAGCCCCGATCGTGACAACGAGTATTTCGGTGACGGCATCGCCGAGGACATCATCAATGCCCTCGCCAGCATCGACGGTCTGCATGTCGCCGCGCGAATCTCCGCGTTCTCGTTCAAAGGAAAGGACGCCGATCTGCGCACGATCGGCGAGCAGCTCAACGTCGCCACCGTCCTTCAAGGCAGCGTGCGCAAAGCCGGCAATCGGATCCGCATCACGGCGCAGCTCATGGCGGTGTCCGACGGATATCAGCTCTGGTCGGAGCGATACGATCGCGATCTGATCGACGTGTTCGCGGTGCAAGATGAAATCGCGAGCGCGATCGCATCGCGATTGCAGCTCACGTTCGCAAAGCCCACCGCGGCCACCGCTCCTGCGACCACGGCCGACGTCGAGGCCTACGAGCTCATCGTCCGCGGCCGCGCGCTCACGGCGAGGCGAGGGCGCGCGATCCTCGAGGGCGTCGCGTGTTTCGAGCGCGCCATCGAGCTCACGCCGATGTCCTCCGCCGCGCACGCGGGCCTCGGCAACGCGCTCCGGGCCAAGTCGCAGTATGGGCTCGCGTTGCCCGAGGAGTGCGTTCCCCGAGCACACGCGGCGTTCGAGCGGGCGCTGGAGTTGGACCCGGAGAACGCGGAGGCAATGGGCAATCTCGCCACATTGCTGGGCAACTCCAGACTCGATATCCCTCGCATGTTCTCGTTGTGGGAGCGTGCACTCGATCTCGATCCGCGGCTGTCCGAGGTGCGCGTGCTCTACGCCGCCTGGGGACTCGTGATTCTGCAACAAGGCCGCGGCGACGAACACGCTGCGCGTGAGTTCCGCCGCGCGATCGCCGACGACCCGCGGAACCCGATCAACGCGACCGTTATCGCGATGGGATTGTCCGCGCTCGGCCGGACGAACGAGGCCATCGCCCTGGCGAAGCGCGCATGCGACATGGATCCCACCGCGTTCGCGCCTCGCTACGCGTTGTCGTGGGTGCAAACGTGGGGGCGCGATACTGAGGGTGGCTTCGCGACCGTCGAGATCGGGATGGACCAATTCGGACGGCATCCGTGGTTTCTGCAGACGTTGACGGGATTGTACATGCAGCGCGGCGATACGCGGCGCGCCGAGGCCATTCACGCCGAGATCGAGGCGCGTGCGATCACATCAAGGATCTCATATTTCACGCGCGCGATCTCGGCGATCTATCTCGGCCGCATCGACGAAGCGATGGAGCACGCGATGCGCTCCGCCGAGTTGATGGACGGTCTCGGGCCGATCTGGTATCGCTGGCCGGACATCGAGCCGCTTCAGCGCCATCCACGGTATCCTGAGCTCATCGCGAAGATGGAAGCATGAGCGGCGACGTTCGCGCGCACCTCGAAACCACCCTGGGCGCCGCGTACACGATCGAACGTGAGCTCGGCGGCGGCGGCATGTCGCGTGTCTTTCTTGCGCGCGAGACGTCGCTCAATCGATCGGTCGTGCTCAAGATGTTGTCGACGGAGCTCGCCGCCAGCGTGAGCGCCGAGCGATTCGCGCGTGAAGTGAAGCTCGCCGCGCGGTTGCAGCAGGCGAACATCGTTCCACTGCTGAGCACGGGCGAGGCGAACGGCGTGCCGTGGTACTCGATGCCGTACGTTCGCGGTGAATCGCTGCGGGCGCGGCTTGCGTCGGGCCAACCCGTTCCGCTGACGGAAGCGACGCACATCCTGCGCGATGTGGCGCGCGCGCTCGCGTTCGCGCACGGCGAAGGTGTCGTCCATCGCGACATCAAGCCGGAGAACATCCTGCTCTCGGGCGGCGCGGCGGTCGTGACCGACTTCGGCATCGCGAAGGCGGTGAGCGTTTCGCGGACCGAAGACAGCGCGAGCTCCGTCACGATGACGCAGGCTGGCTCATCGATCGGCACGCCCGCCTACATGGCGCCGGAACAAGCCGCCGGCGATCCAGCAACGGATCATCGCGCCGACATCTATGCCTGGGGCGTCGTCGCGTGGGAGTTGATCGCGGGCAAGCATCCCTTCGCGTCGCGCACCACAGCGACGGCGATGATCGCGGCGCATTTGACCGAAACGCCGGCGACGCTGGCGTCTGTTCCTCCAACGCTGGCGTCACTCGTCGCACGATGTCTCGAAAAGGATCCGGCGCGGCGTCCGCAGCCGGCGGGTGAGCTGCTCTCGGCGTTGGATCACGTCGGGACGCCGAGCGGCGAACGTCCTGCGGCCGAGAATCGTGTCGGGTTGAGGAATGCGGCGATTGCCGTCGGGACAGTAGGGGTCATCGCGCTCGCCGGATGGCTTCTACTGCACCGCGCGCCGAGCGCCGGTGTGAGCGACAAGTCGCTCGCCGTGCTCCCGTTCGAGTCCGTCGGCGGTGACACCGCGAACACGTACTTTGCCGAAGGCATCGCGGACGAGTTGACGACCGCTCTCGCCAGAGTGAGCGGGCTTCGGCTTGCTGCGACGAGCTCCGCGTTCTCGTACCGCGACAAAGCGGCCGACGTCCGCGAGGTGGGCAAGGCGCTCAACGTCGCCGCGGTGCTACAGGGCCGCGTGCGTCGCGAAGGCGCGCGCATGCGCGTCTCGGCACAGTTGTCGAGCGCGAGTGACGCCAAGATTCTGTGGAGCAACAGCTACGAGCGCGAAGTGAAGGATGTGTTCGCGGTGCAGGACGAGATCACGCGCGACATCGTGAGCGCGCTTCGCATGACGCTGGTCAACACGGCATCGTCGATCGATCCGTCCGCTCGCCACGACACGACAGACGTCGAAACCTACGAGCTGTACCTCCGCGGGCTCGCCTTGCTCGCGCAGCGCCGCGATGGCGTGTCGCGCTCGATCCCGTACTTCCGCGACGCGCTTCGCCGCGACTCCACGTTCGCGCGCGCGTGGGCACGACTCGGCGAAGCCTACTGCGTGCTGCCGCTCTTTTCACCCGTCACGCCCGATTCCGTTCTCTCGACGGCGCGAGCGGCCATTGCGAACGCGCATCGCCTGGATGCGTCGAATGTCGAAGCCTGGGCCGCGGAAGGATTCTGCGACGTCCTTTCGCTCCACGACAAGGAGGCTAGCGTTGCGCTCGAGCACGCGTTGAACGGCGATCCGAGCAACGCAGTGGCCAATCGCGCGTATTGGGCACCACTGGCAGCGCTCGGCCGCATGGAGGACGCGGTGGTGCAAGTCCGCCGAGCGATGCGCGTCGATCCACTGTCGTCCACGACCACGTGGGTCGCCGCAAACACGTTCTTCATGTCGAATCGCCGAGAGGAAGCGCTCGCGACGGCGCGCCGAGCGTTCGAGCTCGACTCGACACCGGCGAGCCCGGCTCGGCAGATGTTCGCGCTGTTGTTGTACGCTTCGGGCAAGACCGACAGCGCGAAGGCGCTCATGCGAGGCACGACTGCCGCGCCACAAGCAGCGCCATGGGTCGGCTACTTGATCGCGGCGACCGGCGACAAGGCGGGAGCGGCCGAGTTCATTCGACGCTACGAGTCCGAGCGCGGAAAGAACGCGTTCGCGAACGCCACGCAGGCCTGGACGTACCTGGGCGCGGGCGACACGACGCGCGCGCTCGACGCGCTCGAGCGTTCGGCGAGAGAGAGAGAGCCGCTGTCGTTCTCCGTGCCGTTCGGCATGACGATGTATGATCCGATTCGCGCGAGCGCTCGATTCGCGAACGTGATCAGGACCTACGGCCTGGATCCGGCATCATTCCATGCCGGGCCGAGGTCCGCGAAATGATCGCTATTTGTCCATCGGTGGCCCGAGTCGCACCAGCACTTTGAGTGTGCTGTCCGCGAAGAAGCCGGTCGCGTGGCGCTGATCTGGATCGCGCGCATAGAAGATCGGTCCCAATTTCAGCACGGTGACTCTGGTGGTTGCCGGCAGCGCGTGATCGAAATGCGACGCCAGCTGCCGACACACAGAGCCGTCGAGCACCACGGCCACGCCAAGCTGCGTTGCCGATGGTATGCCTTGTTCCTGCCGAAGCTCGGTGAGGACGGGCGTATTGCTAAAGAGAACGCTCATCGCTTCGGCACGAGCGCTGTCGACGACCGCCTTGGTGCCGGCACAAGGAAGCTGGTCTCGCTCACGCTGGGCGGCGAGACTGCCACGAGCGCTCTGCGCGGCGGCGGAGCTGGCGCCCAGCGCAATGGCAGAGAGCGCCAACGACGTAGCGAACGCGACTGTCGTGTGCATACTGATGTCCAGTTCGGAGTCTGTGCGCACGATTAGCAAGTGCGAGGCCGAGCTGGTGTGGCGTGGATCACCAGTGTGTGCCCTTGGGTCGCAACGCCGGACTAGGGCAGCGCTCCGTTCATCCAAATCCGAAGAATGCGATCGTCGCCACGGCGCGGGTGTCCCCGACCATCACGGTTGCTCGTGCTGACGTACACGCTGCCGTGCGGCCCAATCGCGACATCTCGAAGACGTCCATAGCCGACGAGCACGGAGTCGTCGAGCAGCGATACCGCGTCGCCGGCGACCGAGAAGCGCATCAGGTGACCACTCAGCGACGCGACGAGCATGTCTGATCGTCCAACGAACGCTCCAGGAATGAACGTGGCACCCGTTGGAGCGCGATGAAAGACAAATGCTGGATCTCTGTACCGTGGATCGGCGGCCTGCCCGCGCGCGTTGGGCCAACCATAGTTGCCGCCGCGCCGAAGCATGTTGATCTCGTCGTCCACGCCGCTGCCATGCTCGGTGAGGTACGCGATGCCGGTCTCGGGATTCCACGTGATACCCTGCGGATTTCGGTGGCCGAGCGACCACACTGGCGATCGTGGAATCGGATTATCCGACGGGATCGAGCCGTCGAGATTCAGTCGAAGCACCTTTCCCGCGAGCGACGACTCGTTTTGCGCCGGCAGCTCGCGATACGAATCGCCGGTCGTGATGTAGAGCTTCTCGTCGGGACCGATCTTCACGCGGCACCCGTTGTGATACCAGCCCGCGGGAATCTCGTCGACGAGAACGGAGAGAGAGTCGCCGTGACCGTCGCGCTCACGCAATCGAGCAACTCGGTTGATGAAGCCGTGCGAAGACGCCGTAGTGTAACAGACGAACACATACGGATTGCGCGCGAAGTCCGGGTGGAGCGCAAGGCCCATGAGACCCGTCTCCCAGTTGTGCGGCGTTCCGTCGACAACGGGGATTGTCGCCCAGATGTCTTTGGCGAGCGTGTCGTGCACGATGACGCGAATCCGCCCTGGCCGTTCAGCAACGAACACGCGTCCGTCGGGCGCGATCGCGAGCGACCACGGAACGTTGAGATTCGTGGCGATCACTTCGACGCGCAACCCGTTTCGCTGCGGAGGCGACGGATCTGGGCCGCATGCCAGCGAGACGAATGCTGCTGACGCCAGCGCCAGCCACGCGCATCGAGGTCTGATCATTCACCCACGGCGTCGATATAGTGGAGTCCTATATGTGTGGCCGTCCGCGCCGGCGGGCAAGTCGCCTCACGTGGATGTAATCAACACCTAATCGGGTGTTGCGGACGTTGGAGGCTCAGTCGGCGTGCGGGCTCACCCAGCGGCGTACACGGCACCGAAATCCCTGGCAGGGCACGTCGAGGAGCCGGATCATTTCGGGTGACCGTACACTGTCCCCACGCGCCAACGCCTCGACCACCGGATAGACCAGCTCGGTGTTGCCGCCGTGCGAGTCGAGCTCCATGACGTTGTGCAGCAGCTTGGCCGAGGCAGCGAAGCGATAGGCGGCGACAGTCGCGCCGCGATCGGTCCAGCGCTGCGCGAGATCGAGCGTCGCGTCCTCACTGACGGTGTGGTCAGCCTCATTCAAGAGCAAGACGATATCGTGCACGGCGGGCGGCGCGCTCTCCGCCTCGTCGTACACTCGACGACCAAGTCGCAAGAGCTCAGCCAAGCCGCGCGTCGAAATGCCGGGGATATTCTCGGGTCGGTTCGTGTCGATCGGCGCGGTCCTGCGAACGATGTCCGGCAGTACGCCGGCGAGCATGACGACGGCCTCACCTTCGCTGTCTGAAATGCGGCCCGGCGCGATGGCAGGCGCGATGAGCACGGTGCGCAGCACTTCCGGGTGATGCTGCGCGATGCTCCCGGCGAGAACGCCGCCCGCGCTCAAACCGACGACGACGATGGTGTCGCCCAGACCGCGCGCGATCTCGGTCGTAGAATCGGCGAACCGCGCGAGCTCGTCAGCGCGCACGCGCCCGATCGCGCGCAGCGACGACTGTCGCTCGGCGTGGTGGGGTAAGCGCGGGATGTAGACGTTCGCGCCGTCGGCGAAAAGATGCCCACCGACAGTGAGGAACTGCGTGGGTGCGTCGGTGAAGCCGTGCAGCAGGACGTACACGCGCGCGGCGCGATCGCCGTGCGACATCAGGATCGAGCGACCGCCGGCGACGGCGACACTGTCGTCCTGCCGCTGTCGAATGCCTATGCGGAGCAGCGCGTCGGCGTACGACGGAGCATCGGGATGCGCATCGGGTTGTGGCGCGATTTGCGGCGGCCCGGTGCAGGCGCCGCCGACGAGCGCGAAAACGAGGGCGGCGAGGGCGGAGAGGTCTTTCATGCGTGCGACTAATCAGAGGCACGCGCGGCCCTTCGTCCAGAGCCTTGCCCGCCAGTCTATTGGCGCACCATTCGCATGCGCCACCCGGTGGCCTTGGACGAGAATTCCTGCTGCATCAACGATCGCGATTCTCTATCGATCCAGGCGGTCATCCGCCCCGTCGGGCCGCGCGAGATGCGAACGACCCACGTGTCATGCGAAACATCGCCCACCATCAGCGACTCGCGGCCGACGACGCTGAGTGTATCGACGCGCAACTCGTGGCTCTCGTATTCGTACGTCGCAAGCAACGCGCGGTAGTCCGATGTCAGCGGGAGCGAGCTCGCCACGAGAAAAACGTCCGACGAATTGAACGGCGGCGACGGAGGCTGCGAGAGTGCGAGCGGGGCGGCGGGCGCTGAAAGCGCCCGCCGCCCCGCTGACTCTCCCACCAAATGACCTACGGCTGTGGCTGCAGTGATGTCGTCGTCACCGCTCCAGTCGGCTTCGAGCCGTACTTGTCGAACCACGCCCGCAGATACAGCTGCGTGCGCAGCCAGTTCGACGGCGTCGAAGACGTTCCGTGGTACTCGTTGTTCACACGAATCATCGCCGTCGGCACGCCCTTCATCTTGAGCGCACGGTAATACTCCTCGATCTGCGGAATCGGCGTCCGGAGATCCAGCACGCCCGTCATGAGCAGCGTCGGCGTCTTCACGTTGCCGACATACATGATCGGCGAACGCTTCAAGTACTCCGACGGATCCTCCCAGAACGGCTTTTCGAAGTTCTGATACCATCCCGCGCCGTCGGTCTCGCCCACGAAGCTGATCCAGTCGATGACTGGGCAGAGCGCCGCCGCCGCGGCGAAACGCGTCGTGTGTCCGACCGTCCATGAGGTCAGCACGCCGCCGCCCGAGCAGCCGAACACGAACATGTTCTTCGTGTCGATGTAGCCGCGCCCCACGACCGTGTCGACACCAGCCATCAGGTCGTCGAAATCCTTGCCCGGGTACGCGTTCTTGATCTCGTTCGTGAACTTCTCGCCGTAGCCCGTGGAGCCGCGCGGATTCGTGTAGAGAATCACATAGCCGTTCGCCGCGTGGTCCTGTCGCGCGAAGTTGAACGCCACATTGTACATGCTCTGCGGGCCGCCGTGAATCTCGAGCATCAGCGGATACTTCTTGCTCGGATCGAAGCCCGGCGGCTTCACGATCCAACCCTGGATCTTGAGGTTGTCCTTCGACGTGTACCAGATCTCTTCCGTCTGTGCGAGCTGCTTGCCGCCGAGCACGTCGTCGTTCACCGCAGTGAGCTGATTGAACGTCGACACCGTGCCGGTCTTCGGTACCGTGAACGTCACGACGTCATTCGGCTTTGTCGGCGTCGAAAGAATGCCGACGGCGAGGCCAGTCTTGCCGACGCCCGCGACCGTGAGCACATGCTTGCCGGTCGTGATCGGATGGAACTGGCCGGCAGTCGTCGTGAAGTAGAGATCCTTCGATCCCTCATGCTCCACGTTGAAGTACACGCCCGTGTTGTCCTCGGCCCAAGTGACACCTGAGATCGGACGATCCAGGGTGCCACTGATCGGATGCGCGTTCGAGCCATCCGAGTTCATCAACCACAGCTTCGTCTCGGCCCATGCCGAGTGGTCGACGGAGTCGGCCGACATGAAGGCGATGAAGCGGCCGTCTGGTGAATACTCGGGATTGCCACTCGTGCCGGCGCGACGCGACAGCTGCTTGATGTCGCCGGTCGCGAGATTCACCGCGTAGATGTTCGATTGACGGAACTTCGCTTCGGCTTCCGGCTCGCGCAGCGACGAGAAGGCGATCGTCTTGCTGTCCGCCGACCAACTCGGCGCTGAGTGATTCCATTCGCCATTCGTGATCTGGCGCGCGGTGCCGCCGTCGGCCGGAATGACGAAGATGTGTCGATAGTACTCGTCGGTGTAGCCGACGCGATCCGAGCGATAGTTGAGTCGCGTCACGACCTTGGGCGACTCCGTCCACTTCGCGCCCTTGGGTGGCGCGGGCATGTTGATGCGAAGTGAGTTGTCGCGCGCGGGCACGTTCATCGTGAATGCGATCGACTTGCCGTCGGGCGACCACTCGAGTCCACTCGGACTCTCGGTGAGATGCGAGATCTGTGTCGTCGCACCCTCGGCATCCATGTAGCGAACGAAGATCTGCTGTCCGCTCGGCTCGCCCTTCGCGACGTACGCGATGCGCTTGCCGTCCGGCGACCAGTGCACGTCGCCGCCCTGGACGAGCTGCCGCTGATGGGTGCCGTCGGCGCTCATCTGCCAGATGGATGACTCCCAGCGGTCATTCATCTTGTCCACCCAGCGGCGGCCGAAGAGAATCTGCGCGCCGTCGGGCGAAAGCTGCGGGTTTTGTACCTCTTCCCAGTCGAGGTACTGCTCGAGCTGCACGCGGTTCTGCGGGCGTTGCTGAGCGGTGATCGGCGCGACCGCGACGCTCGAAAAGAGCAGCGTCACGCCGGTAAGACGAAGGGCGCGCATGAAGCCTCCGGGGTCGAAAAAGAGCGGTGGGAAGCTTCAATAGTGTAGGCCCGGCGCCGGCGCCGGAAGATCCAGTGCGTCAGCCTGCGCCGCAGACCGGGCCGGGCAGTACCTAGCTCGGCTGGCGGTACAGAAGCACATGCACTATCTTCTGTACTAACGGGAGGGTGCTGAAAATGACCAAGAAAGCGAGCCGTGTATCGGAGCCGGCTGTTGCCAGAAAGAACATGGACATGGACGTGCACAAGCTGGCCGAGGCCCGCCGTATTCTGGGTGCGCGCAACGATACCGAAGCGGTGGACCGCGCGCTCGATGCGGTCGTGTATCAGGACGAAGTGTTTTCCGCGCTCGATCGATTGGCCGAGGTGGGCGGAGTGACGGACGTGTATGCACGCCGTGCAAAGCCGAAATCGTAGCCGGCGATGCCTTCGGGTTTGGCGCTCGACACCAATGTGTATATCGATGCTCTTCGGGACCGGAGTGAGCTTGCGGCGCTGAAACAGTTCGTCGCGCGATTCGGCGTTCGCGTGTGGCTCGCCGGCGTAGTCGCCACGGAGCTTGGTGCCAGTGCGTTGGCCGATGCTCAGCGCGAGGCGGTCGACGATCTCGTTCGGCCATACGCGACGCGCGATCGCGTCTTCGGCGTTTCGTTCGCGGCCTGTCGCGAGGCCGGACGCGCACTCGCCACATTGGCGGCGCGCGAGCGGGTGCGGCTGGCCACCGCGCCGCCATCGCTCACGAATGACGCACTCCTCGCGGCTTCGTGCCGCGAGGCAGATGTGGTGCTGATAACGCGGAACTTCAAAGACTTTTCACGACTTCAGCGGCAATTGCGCGGATTTCGCTTCATCGCGCCCTGGCCGTAGAGCCGGCCTCAGGCTCCGTCATTGAGCGCGATCTTCGGATCCATCGCGGCGGCGCGGCGAGCCGGCACGAACGCCGCGAACGCACCGGTGATTGTGAGAATGGCGATCACAAACACGTACGTCACCGGATCGGTCGCGGTCACGCCAGCAAGTAGACTCGACAGCACGCGTAACGACCCGAGCGCGAGTGGAACGCCGAGCACCAGCCCGAGGGCAACCAACAGGAGACCCTGTCGAACGACCAGCGCACCCACCTGACGTCGCTGCGCGCCCAACGCGATGCGGATTCCGATTTCGTGGCGCCGTCGTCCGACGACGTACGACAACACTGCGTAGATCCCGCCGATCGCGAGCGTGAGTGCGACGGCAGCGAAGGCGGCCAGCGAGAACGCAATGAGGCGCGCGTCGCTGAACGACTCGTCGAGAACGGTCCGCGAAGTCTTGAGTCCGATGATGGGCAGCTCGGGATCGCGCGTGCGGACGAGAGCTCGAATCGACTGGAACAACGACACCGGATTTCCGGCGGTGTGGACGACGAGCGAGTACGAGTCGTTGTCCGTCGCGGAGTCGACGCGCGTCATCGGCATGTAGAGTCCAGGAATCATCGGCTTGGACAGGCCGTAATGCCTCGCGTCGTGCACGACGCCAACGACCGTCTGCCAGTTCTGTGATGTATCGCCGAGACTCGTGAGCCGCTTCCCGACGGGGTCGGCGACGCTGGGCCACAGCTGCTTCGCCATCTCTTCGTTGATGACGATCGGGCGGAATCCCGTCCTCGCCAACCCTTCGTTCTCGCGGAACGGGCGGCCATGCACGAACTGAATTCTCATCGTGGCGAAGTAGTCCGGTGACGCGTAGCGCGTGAGCGTCACGGGATTCGGTGCGTCCTTCGCGAGCGGCGGGGCACCTTCCGCCGTGTAGAATCGTCCCCAATGGCAACCGAGTGGCGGACAGCTGACGAGTCCCGCGTGATCGACGCCCGGCAGTCGTGAGAGATCACTCACGAGTCCTTCGAAGAATGCCTTCTGCGAGAGGCCGGGCTTGTATGTCGCCCGCGGAAGCGTGAGACGGAACTGCGCGACGCCATCAGGTCTGAATCCCGGATCGGCGTTGCGAAGCGCATCGTACGCGCGAAGCAGCAGGCCGCCGCCGGCGAGAAGCACCGTCGCAAGCGCGATCTCGATGACAACGAGGCCGCCAAGGAGTCGGCGATCGCGGCCAGACGTGGAGACGCGTGTCGTGCTCGATCCAAGTGCGCCATGCACCGACTGGCGTCGAAGCTCGAGGGCTGGCGCAAGACCGAAGAGAACGGTGGTCGCAACGATCACGCCCAACGAGAACAGTACCGTGTGCGATCCCGCGGCGAAGACGGTCCAGCGTGGTGCGAACCCCACGTTGATCGCCAGCACCGCGTGCAGTGCCCACAGTCCGAGTGGAATGCCGACGACCCCGGCGAACGCGGCGAGCGCGAGCGACTCGGTCAACAGCTGTCGCGTGATGCGACCCGCGCTGGCACCGAGCGCGATACGGATCCCAATTTCGCGCCGGCGGAAAACGGACCGCGCGAGCATCGCGCCCGCGACGTTCGCGCAGGCGATGAGCAGCACGAGCGCGACACCGGCACCGAGCGCGGAGCCCATCGTGCGATACGACGAGACCAGTCGGTCGCGAAGCAGCATGACTCGCGGCGACACGTTGCGCATCGTGTCCGTCGTCGCCCACACCGGCGCATGCGCGTCGTACAAGTCTTTCTCGGCGGCTGCGACGGTAATGTTCGGTTTGAGCCGGCCGACGCCGTCGAGATAATAGTTGCTATAGGGCCATTTGGGGTCTTCACCCAGCGGCATCCACAGCTTGGCGCGGTTTGGGAATTCGGCCGCAAGCGGCAGCACGCCGATGATCGTGTAGACGTCGCTGTTGAGCCTGATGGTTTTTCCGAGCACGTCGTTCGACCCGGCGAAACGCTGCTGCCACAGATCGTAACCGATCGCGACGACCTTCGGGCCTTTCGGAACATCCTCCGCTGGCGTGAACAGCCGGCCGATGACCGGCCGCACGCCAAGCACGCTTGGAAAGTCATAGCTCACCATCGCCGCATCGATCCGCTCGGGAGTGCCGTCGCCCGTCGCGAAATTGACGCTCAGGTCTTCCCAGACGCCCATCGCCTCGAACGCATGCGCGCGATCGCGCCACTTCGCAAAGTCGGGGTAGTTGATCCCGGTGAACTCGAGATTCCAGCGGGGCGCTTTCTCGTTGAGGTACACGAGGCGCTCGGCATGTTGGAAGGGAAGCGAGCGCAGGAAGAGGCCGTCCAGCAGCGTGAACACCGCGGTGTTAGCGGCAACCGCGAGCGCGAGCGTCGTGAGCAGCATCGCCGTGGCGCCTGGCTGACGGGTGAGCGTGCGAACGGCGTAGCGTAGATCCGCGAGAAAGAACCACATGCGATGCTCCCGGCGATTCGGGCGGCCACGCCGCCGCCAATGCTCGTACGGCGCGCGGCGAACGACGTCGCTCGCCGCGCGGATCCACACCAAGAACGGAGATGCGCCTGTCGCGCGAGCGTCGCGCAGCTCGTGCTCGAACGCGGCATCGAGGATCTCGCCGTATTCCTCGCGCATCGATCGCGGCAGCAGTCGCACGAGTACGCGAAAGCTTCGCTGGGCGAGACTCACGGCGCTCCCGCGAGGCGGCGCGTTGCGATGCGCGCCGTGGCTTGCATCTCGTCGACCTCGGCTGCCAGTACACGTCGTCCGGCGGCGGTCATGCGGAACCATCGCTGTCGCGCGGTGCCGTCGGAGCCGGGCGGCGGCTCGTCGAGCGCGCGAATCCAGCCGCGCTCGCAGAGCTCATCGAGCGAGCCGTACAACGTGACGGGCCAAAGCTTGAGGCCGCCGTCCGTCAGCTCGAGGATGTCGCGCATGATCGCGAGTCCGTGGCGGTCGCGATCGGCGAGGGAGAGGAGAATGAAGAACCAGTGTCGCTTCATGGCGGCTATTATACTGAACGATATAATGGCGCGCCAGCGCGTGTTGTCACAGGCACGGTGAGGGCCCGGCACTTCGGTTCACCGGCAACCGAAACTGGGCTGGCGATGCGACCTTCACGGAATCGTAATCCTCGGCACGTTCCGCGGGCGGTGAAGTCGTCGTAAGCTCAAACCGTCCACGACGATGCCGAGCCGAATGCGACTACGTGTCACCCGTGCCGATGTCATCCCGAGCGTAGCGAGGGATCTGCACGTCCTGTTGTTGCTGTTCGTGGCGACGCTGATACCCTCGTTGGCTGGCGCCCAGCTCCGCGGCAGTGTCGTCGACGGTCCAACACGAGCGCCGATCCGCGGCGCAGTCGTCTCGCTGCTGGACGCGGGCGGTGCTACCACAGCGCGCGGCATCACGGACGGAAACGGCGCCTTCACCCTCGCGCGCAGCCCACAAGCTGTGAAGGCGCGCGTCATCCGCATCGGCTATCGCCCGATCGATGTCGCGTTGCCAGCGCAGGGTACGCCGCTCCAAGTCGTGATGGAGCGAATTCCGCCGATGCTCAATGCCGTCCACGTGACCGACAACGAGTTGTGTCCCGGCTCGGCCGATCGCGGTGCGGCATTCCAGCTCTGGGACCAGGCTCGAGCGGGACTCCTTGCGACCGTGGTCGCGCGCGAGCTCAAGCCCGCCAATGCGCGAACGCTTACGTATGAAAGCCGGCTCGCGACGAATGATGAGCGAGTCCAGAAGCAGACGAAGCGGATCGCGACCGGACGCACATCGCGGCCGTTCATCGCGTCACAGACGCCGGTCTACTTCGCGCGGCACGGCTACATCCTCGAGGACACGTCGACGCGCATCTACAACGCGCCAGACGCCGACGTGCTCCTCGACGAATCGTTCGCGACGACACATTGCTTCCACGTCCAGCCCGCCGATGCCGAGCATCAAGGCCAGATCGGACTCGCCTTCAATCCTTCGCCCGGTCGCGACACGGTGGCCGACGTCGCCGGCGTGATCTGGATCGATGCCGCGGTGCCGCAGCTTCGCTCGCTAGACTTTCTATACACGGCGCTCGAGCGCGCGGCGATGGCAATGAAGACCGGCGGGCTTATCGAGTTTCGGACAATGCCGAATGGCGTCGCGTTCGTCGAGCGCTGGCATTTGCGAATGCCTGCGTTCGAGATGCTGGCGTCGGCGCGCAAGACCAGCAGTCCGACACAGGATCTGCTTCGCCCGCCGACGCGACGAGATCGAACCGACTTCCGCGTGCACGAGATCATCGAGGCCGGCGGCCTGGTGATGAGCGCGAAGTGGGACGACGGCGCTGAATATCGCGATACGGCGGCGATCATTCGCGGAACGGTGACGCAGCGGCGAACGAACGCGCCAGTGGCTCATGCGATCGTGACGCTCGTCGGAACGAGCGATTCAGTGCTGACCGACGCCACGGGCCAATTCGCGTTCGAGGTGATTCCAGGGAAGTACGGCTTGTCGGTCGCCGACACGTCGCTTCACGCGTACGTGCAGTCGCGTATGACCACCCAGACGGCGACAGTCGCGCGCGGGCAAACGACGTCGACGCGTCTCGAGCTCGCGCCGATGGGCGACGTGATCAAGGATGTCTGCCACGACGTTCCCGTCTACGACACCGAGCTCATTCTCCTCGGGCACGTGTTTGCGGCGGATCGGCCACGAATTCCGAACGCGAGTGTGACGGCGACCTGGCTCGAACCAGTCAGCGTCGTCAACGGAGCGCTTTCGTATCGAACGGCACGTCGAGATTCGGACGTCGACAGTGAGGGTCGTTTCGTGATTTGCGGCGTTCCATCAGACCGCACGACGCGAATGAAGCTCATGCTCGGCAAGGATGCGCTCGCGGATACGACGTTTCGCTCGGAGCGCCGCGGCGACACGCAGCCGTTCGAGTGGCGAATCACGCTTCCGCCGCAGAAGCCATAGCTGTCATCCCGAGCGAAGCGAGGGATCTGCACGCCCACTGTCATCCCGAGCGAAGCGAGGGATCTGCACTTCCGCGCAGTTTCCCGCTTACCCCTCCAATGATTTGATCACGCGCTTTGCGGGATGGGACGTACTCTGTCGTCATGCGACAGTACTACGTCTACATCCTGGCGAGTCGATCTCGGACGCTGTATACCGGAGTGACCAATAACCTTCTGATCCGTCTCGAGCAGCATCGACAGGGATGGAGCATCTTCACGTCGAAGTATGGCATCGAACGGCTTGTCTATTTCGCGGCGTTCGGTACTCCACGCGATGCCATCGCGGCTGAGAAGAAGATCAAATCGTGGACGCGAGCAAAGCGCGTTGCGCTGATTACGTCGATGAACCCGGCTTGGGATGATTTGTCAGAGGAGTGGCGGTAACGACGTTACTACGGCTAGGTGCAGATCCCTCGCTGCGCTCGGGATGACAAGGCACGGAGAAGCGCGAGTCCGGCCGCGTCGCCGACGGTTGCGTGACGTGCACGAGTCGCGCGTCGCCGGCGTAGGGAAGCCGGCGGAGCAAGACTTCCCGCCCTCGTCGTCCGTCGTCCGTCGCCCGTCCCCCACACACGTCGCCGGTCCGCGGCTTTCATCAGCCGTCGCCCGTCGCCGGTCCCCCAAAGACCTCGCCCGTCCCCCACCCAACCCTTATCTTCTTTCGACTGTCTAAAGGAACACTATGGCTTCATGGCCGACGACCGACGTCCTGCAGGGCACCCTCGACATGCTCGTGCTCAAAGCGCTCGAGCTGGGCGCCATGCACGGCTGGGGCATCACCGAGCGACTCGAGTCGGGGTCGCGCGGGGTGTTTCAGCTCAACCAAGGGTCGCTCTATCCCGCGCTCTATCGGCTGGAGCGGCAAGGGCTCGTGTCGTCCGCATGGAAAACCACCGAGCACAAGCGTCGCGCGCGGTACTACGCGCTCACTGTCGCTGGTCGCAAAGCCCTGGCGGCGGAACGAGAGAAATGGCAGCGCCAATCCGACGCGGTGAATCTCGTGCTGCGAATGACCAATGCATGACAACATGAGATCGAAGGAGTGATCATGCCGCTCTCGGTCCTCTCCCGAATTCGCTCGGCCCTGGGGCTCATCACCGGTTGGTTCCGGTCGTCCGACCGCGACGAACGGCTCGCCGAGGAGATTCGCTTCCATATGGATATGGCGGCCGAGCGGAATCGGCAGCGAGGGATGACGACGGACGATGCGGCGCGCGCGGCGGCGGTGAGCTTCGGCGGACGCGAGCAGTGGCGCGAAGCGTCGCGCGACGAATATCGAAGCCGGCCGCTGGACGATCTCACGCAGGATTTCCGATACGGCGTGCGCACGCTGAAGTCGGCGCCGGCGTTCACGATCGCCGCCGTGCTGACGCTCGCGATCGGGATCGGCGGCAACACCGCGATCTTCAGCGCGGTCGACGGTGTGATGCTCAAGCCGCTGCCGTTCTCGAACGAAGATCGTCTCGTTCGCTTGTACGAGAACGATCGCACGAAAGGACGAATGCGCGACGACGTCGCGCCCGGTGACTTTGCGGATTGGCGTGCGCGCGCCACAGCGTTCGCGTCGATGGCAACGGCGGAGCCGTACGGGTTTCGTCTGACCGGCAAGGAAGGCACGGAAGAGATCCGCAATTGGAACGTGACCCAGGACTTCTTCGCGGTGCTCGACGCGAAGCCGCTGCTCGGCCGGCTGTTTCAGCCGTCGGACTTCGTGCCGGGACTGCCACAAGTCGTCGTCCTCACCTACGCGTCGTGGCAAAAGCGATTTGGCGCTGACCCGGCGATCGTTGGAAAGCGCATTTCGCTTTCGAGCGGGCAGACGACCATCGTCGGCGTGCTCCCGCGCGACTTCTCGTATCTGGAGACGCGCACGCCGCAGGAGTTCTACGCGCCGAAAGTTCTCGACTCCATCGAGCTGAGGCTTCATTCGTCGGGCTGGTACAATGCGGTCGGACGACTCAAGCCGGGAGTGAGCGTCGAGCAGGCGAGCGCGGACATGAATCGCGTCGCCGCGCAGCTCGCGCACGACTATCCGAAGTCCAACGGAAATCTCGGTGTGACGGTGGTGCCGCTGCGCGACGGGATCGTCGGCGGCAACTCGTCGCGCGCGCTCCTGCTATCGCTCTTCGCAGTGGGCCTCGTGTTGCTCATCGCCTGCAGCAACGTGGCGAACCTGATGCTCGCGCGCACGAATCGTCGCGGACGCGAGTTCGCGGTTCGCTCGGCATTGGGTGCGGGACGGTGGCGCATCGTTCGCCAGGTGCTCACTGAGGGTTTACTCATCGCGTTCATGGGCGGTGTCGCAGGAATTGGGCTCGCCTACTTGGGCGTTGGTTTCATTCGGGCGGCGAGCCCGTATCA
>Ga0207652_10001296_pt1 | contig 22239 bp, 21 predicted proteins | sample KBSC63BmetaG_FD_184334 | JGI IMG/M metagenome (GOLD analysis project Ga0207652, IMG submission 184334) | Corn rhizosphere microbial communities from Kellogg Biological Station, Michigan, USA - KBS C6-3B metaG (SPAdes) (version 2) | ecosystem: Host-associated > Plants > Roots > Rhizosphere ... | reverse complement strand
ATCCGGACTACAACAATCTCGACGGGGCGATCGCCATCACCGCGAACCGCAACGGCGAGGAGCACACGCCGGGGATGCGTCCTAGCGCGCCAACGGCAAAGTGCAACGCGATCCTGGCCCGCACCGGGGCGGCTCCGGTGTACGAGCAGCCATCCGGTCTCGGCGGCATGATCTGCAGCGAGCTCTGGTTGTTCAAGGCCGCCGTCGAGCACGCTCCAGTTCTGGCCCGCGAGGCGCTCGCCGCCGGACTTCAGGCGGCGCAGGCGATCCCGCTGGCCTACCCCGAAGGGCCAAACAATCTCGCGGGCGCGCACAACACCGTGTGGATGAACTACTGGCGCGTTGATGAGTTCTTCACCAGCTGCAAATGCTGGCGGGTTATCGACCACACCTTTCATCGGAGCTACTCGTGACTACCGAAGGATCACCATGAGCGTCAATCAGGCGAGCATCTGCTACGACCCGTACGACCTCGCGGTCAACACCGACCCGCACCCGATGTTCCGGCGGATGCGGCACGAGGCTCCCGTTTACTACAACGAGCAACACGACTTCTACGCGGTCAGCCGGTATGCCGACGTCGATCGCGGGCTGTCCGACCGTGACTTCTTTAGCAACGCCAGATCGGACGTGCTGGAGTTCATCAAGGCCGACGTGGAATTTCCGTCGGGAATCTTCATCTTCGAGGACCCGCCGTTGCACACGATCCACCGCGGCCTCGTGTCCGGCATCTTCACACCGAGGCGGATGGCTGCACTCGAGTCTCAAGTCCGCGAGTTCTGCGCCAACGCGCTCGACCCGCTGGTCGGCGGTGATCGATTCGACTTCGTCCACGACTTGGGTGCACAGATGCCGATGCGAGTGATCGGCATGCTGGTCGGCATCCCCGAGGACTTTCAGGAGTCCATCCGCGACCACATCAACGCGTCAATCGCCACCGGTACCGGGCAACCGATCACGGACATCTCCACCGTCATGTCGGGCGAGATCTTCGCCGATTTCCTCGACTTCCGGATGAAACACCCCGCCAGCGACATCATGACGGACCTGATCAACGTGGAGTTCGAGGACGAGACCGGTGCGACGCGACGGCTGACGCGCGACGAGATCCTCAACTACGTCAACATCGTGGCCGGTGCGGGGAACGAGACGACGACCAAGCTGATCGGCTGGACCGGCAAGGTACTCGCGGATCATCCCGACCAGCGACGCGAGCTTGCCGAGGATCCAACTCTGATCCCGGACGCGATCGAGGAGCTGCTTCGCTTCGAGCCGCCAGGACCTGCGGTCGCCCGCTTCGTCACCAAGGACGCAGCGTTTGGCGAGCAAACCGTGCCGGCAGGGAGTGCGCTGCTGTGTCTCGTTGCGTCGGCGAACAGGGACGAGCAGCGCTTCCCCGACCCCGACCGCTTCGACATCCACCGAAAGCCGCGAGGCCACCTCACCTTCAGCGTCGGCGCGCACTTCTGTCTGGGTGCGGCTCTGGCCCGACTACAGGGGCGCGTCGCCTTGGAAGAAGTCCTCAAGAGATTCCCGGAGTGGAGCGTCGACGAGGACGCCGCGAAGCTTGCGGTCACGTCGACGACCCGCGGCTGGGAAAGCCTCCCGGTCCTCGTCTAGGAAGGTCTGCGTATGAGCGTGACCGTGGATCTGACCGGTCGCCGGGTTCTCGTCACCGGGGCGTCGAGCGGCATCGGCGCGGCGACTTGTCGATCGATCGTGAGCTGCGGCGGCTCGGTCGCGATGCTGGCTCGACGCAAGGAGCGTCTCGACGATCTGCATCAAGAACTCGGGGCGCAGGCCGTCGGCGTTCCGGCTGACGTCACGGATCTCGGTGCACTCGAGGCTGCCATCGGCGAGGCCGCCCGCGCGCTCGGCGGGCTGGACGGCGCGGTGGCGGTTGCCGGTCGCACCTTCGCCGGCGGGATGGTGACCGGCTCGCCGCAGGCCTGGCGTGAGCTCATGGACATCAACCTCGTCGGCCCGCTGGCGACCGCGCGGTACGCCCACCAGCATTTCGCCGGCTCCGGCCGGCGCGACATCGTCGTCGTCGGGTCGACAGGATCCATCACGCCGATGCCCGCGGCCGGTGCCTACAGCGGGTCGAAGGCAGGACTGCGCGCGGCCTGCGAATCTCTGCGGCTGGAGCTCGCACCCGCCGGCGTCAACGTCGGTTTCGTCATGCCCGGGTTCTTCGACACCGAGGGCCTCACCCTCGAAGGCATCGTCATCGATGGCGACGTACCACCGAACGACTTTCCGCTCTTCGCCGACGGCGGAGCACCCGGCGATCCGGCTGTCCTCGGTGACACCATCGCCTTCATGCTCGGCATGCCCGACGGCATCGCCATCAACGAGCTAGTCGCCCGACCGACCCGCCAACTCAACCCATAGTCACGAGCAGCGCACTACTTGGGGGTGCAGCGAGCGGCCGTCGCGGTTGCCGTGTCCGGCCGGCCGGACTGGATCGACTCCCACCCCGACCAGATGCCGGCGAAATACGGCCCGGGCTGGCCGGCCTTGGCGTAATAGCCCTGCGGGTCGTAGACCTTGGCTTCCGGGTAGGGATACGGACAGGCCACCGACGTAGCCGCGCCTGACCACTTGATCACCGCAAACCCCAGACCGTAGACCGCATAGGCCACGTTGAGGATTGCGAACATCACCACGAACGTGCCGAGAGCCGGGCGCCTCGCGAGGACACGGGCTCGCTGAGCGAGCTTCTCCGCCACCGTCCGCCCGGTGTCGTCGCGGTAGAGCAGCACGGCCGCCGGGATCATGACCAGGGTGACGAACGATGACTCCCACAACAGCGGGAACTGGTAGCTCTTGCCGGTGAACACCGAGCCAAACGGCATCACCTGGGCGTAGATGTAGAGCCCGGCGCGGATGCAGAAGATCTCGAGGAACGCGTCGAAGATGAACCCGATCACATAGACGAGTACGGCCAAGCTGATCAACGGATGCCGCCACACGAATGACTCGACCGGCCGGCGTCGTTGCACCCGGCGCAGAAGCCAGATCGCAGGAAAGAACGGCATCAAGTAGAACGTCACGTAGCCGAAGACGACGAACGGCTCGACCGTCGGAGACAACGACGCCAGCGGCCAGCTCTCCGGCCAGTGCCAGAGCTGCGGGTTGTAGACGGCGTACGGCGCCCAGTTCATGATCGGGTCCATCCAGAGGATGGCTTCCGTGCAGATCGCCATGAGCAGGATCGGGTGCTTCGGATAGCGCCGCCACAGCACGACAAAGGCGATCGCGACGACGATCATCATGCCGAGCGTCCCGGCCTGCAGCTTGGTCATCCAGTGGGGATCACCGAACAGCGGGGTCACCGGGCGCGGGTGCCCGCTCACCGCAGGGTTTGCGACGCGGGCGTCGAGGTCGCCGGGCGCTCGCACGTTGTGCCCGACCAGGACGAGCACCGCAACCACGACGATCCCCAGCAGAGCCCAGGCGATGCCCGAGCGCAGCGACCTCGAGCCGTTCGGCACCGCCGCCGTTGCGGACGCCGCCGTCGCTTCCACGGCCGTGGACATCAGACGTCACCGAACCGGGCGACCAGATGCGAGTGTTCGCCGTCCGGATCGAGCCGGCGCGCGACGAGGTATCCGGCTCCCATCCAGCCACGGTGCGTCCACTTCCCGAAGGAGATCCGCGTCCCGGGCGCACACGCCGCAGCCGGCACCATCCGCACCCGCTCGAGTGCCTCCTTGACCCCGCGCGGGCTCAGCGGGTGCGCGTCCGCGAATGCGTGCAAGAACGTCGTGGCGAAGTCACGGTTCATGAGCGGCACGACCCATGCCGGCCGCCGGCCGACGACTTCTTCGTAGCGGTCGAGGAACTGCTGTCCGACGGCGTTGCCCTCGTCGTACTGGTCGACACCGACCCAGCCGAGGACCGCCTTCCACACCGCGTCGTGGAACCAGGCGTTCTGGAACGCGGTGCCCATCAGACGCAGCGGGTCCCATCCGATCGTCTCCAGCACCGAGTTGACCTGCATCAGGCCGAACCCGAAACCGCAGTGGACGAACGCCGTCGCCTTCGCCTCGTAGACGCTCCGGACGGCAGCTTCCACGTTGTCCGCGGTCTGCGCGATCCACTCCTCCGCGACGATGCGAATGCCACGATGCCGGCAGGCCTTGCGGAAGTTGCGCGCGTAGGTGTCCCCCACGAGGGAGTGCTCGATGAGCATCCCCACCTCGGAGTGGCCGTCCTTGGCCAGCAGATCGGCCCAGAAGATCGGTTCGTCGGACAACGACCCCTGCGGCAACGAGAACGTCCACTCACCGAGCCAGTCGTCGGAGCCAGACATGCTGAGCGCCGGCACCTTGAACCGTTCCTCGATGACCTCGCGCACCGGAATGCAGTTTTCGCTGATGCCAGGCCCGAAGACCGCGAGACAGCCCTCGTCCACGAGCTCGCCGTACGCGTCGATGACCGCTTTGACCGATCCCATCGGGAGGCCCCACGTCTGCCGGACGACGAGCTCGACGGGCCGGTCGATCAGCCCCTGCGCCCGCCCATCCGCGAAGACGATCTCGAAGGGCTTGAACCAGTCCTCAAGACGTTCCTGCGGATGGTCCTCCGGGTTGCCCCAGTCCATGAGAATGCCGAGCTTGATGGGTAGGGCGTTGCTTTCGAACGACACACGCACTCCCGGCGCAGTGGGCCTAAGCGACACGAACCTGAGATTTGTTCCGCAACTTTTCGGACTGTATCGAGCCCATTTGCGACGGTCAACGCACGTGGATCAGCCGGGAAGGTAACTGTCGATCATCTCGGCCAGCCCGGCCGTGACAGCAGGGTCGTCAGTAAGCGGACCGGCAATCGCCGCGCGCGCCGCATCTCGAAGCAACAGCCCCTCCGCCACGAGCCGCCCAGCGGCGATCAGCACCCGGGTCGAGGCCACCTCGCGGAGCCCGGCCGTCTCGAGTCGACGCACCGCTTGCGCAAGGCGCACCAACTGCGCCGCGACATCGCCGCTCAGTCCAGCTTCGTGCGCGACGATCTTCTCCTCCACCTCGACCGGCGGGAAATCGAACTCGATCGCCACCATCCGCTGCCGGGTCGAGTCCTTGAGGTCCTTGAGGACGCTCTGATAACCGGGGTTGTATGACACGACGAGGCAGAACTCCGGCGGGGCGTCCAACGTGACTCCCAGCCGGTCGATCGGCAGCTGGCGACGGTGATCCGACAGCGGGTGCAAGACGACGGTCGTGTCCTGACGCGCCTCGACGACTTCGTCGAGATAGCAGATCGCACCGTCGCGCACAGCCCGCGTCAACGGCCCGTCGACCCACACCGTTTCGTCGCCCTGGAGCAGATATCGGCCGACGAGATCTGCCGTCGTCAGGTCGTCATGACACGCGACCGTGACGAGCGGGCGCCCCAGGTCATAGGCCATCGCCTCGACGAATCGAGTCTTGCCACAACCGGTTGGACCCTTCAGCAGGACAGACAGCCCCTGTCGGTACGCCGCCGTGAACACCTGCTCCTCACTGCCGACCGAGACGTAGTACGGGCGAACGCCTGTCACGCCGTCCTCCTGTCCATCGCCAGCAGCTCGCGCGTCCGAACGGTCCGCTGCCAACTGCGTCGCTGCGCCTCCGCCGACCGAAGCCCGGCCCGGAACAGCGGCGCAACCACCCCGGGCAGTTGCTCGATCCGCGGCACGCAGGCATGGGCTGCGGTGCCGAAGACTCGTCGCAGCGCGTCGGCATCCGTCACCCCGCCGATGCTCAAGCAGACACAGCCGGTCCCCCGCCGACGTGCCTCGGCAAGCGCGCGGCGGGCATCGGCTTCGCCGTACGCACCTTCGTAACCGTGGTCGTAGGCGAACCCGTCGGAGAGCACCACGAGCAGCCGACGCCCCGTGCCACCACCCGCCTCGAGCACCGCCGCTCCGTGGCGGATCGCTGCACCCAGCCGGGTATAGGCACCAGGCGCAAGGGCGTCGAGGCGACGCAGCATCAATGAGCCGGCTGCGTCATCGAACCGCTTCACCGGCGTGAACTGGACTGAGCGGCGGCCCATCGACCGAAAGGCATAGAGCGCGACGCGGTCGCCGAGACCGTGCAGGGCAGTGGTCAACGCCGCCGCGGCCGAGCGCTGCGACTCGTGTACGGCGACACCGCTCGCGCCGGGCTGCGCCGCCGACCCCGAGACGTCGAGCAACACGAGCACCGCGAGATCGCGGCGGCGACGAACATTGTCGACGTAGAACTTCTCGTCCGGCACGCTCCCAGCGGCCAGCTCGAGCCGACCATCCACCACGGCGTCGATGTCGATGTCGTCGCCCTGCGACTGCCGATACAAGCGCTCCACGTCGAGTCCGACGTGCCCCAACGATCGACGGAGCGCACGAATGTTCGAGACATCGAAGGACACCCCGTCGCTAGTCTGCGCCGGCACCTCGTTGACGAGGCACCAATTAGCCCGGTAGGTCTTTCGGCGCAGGTCCCACTCGGGATAGCTCCATCCGCCCGGGCGGACGAGTGACACGTCGTCCTCCAGGATCGCGGTGGCGGACGTCAACGCGGCGGCGCGAGAAATGCGGTTCCCGTGTCGTGAGTAGTGAGTGGCATCAAGGCCGGGTGGTCCCGTGTCACGATTCCGAGCGTCGCGCAGCATTCGCTTGAGCAGTCGCCCGATCGCACCGCCACCGTTGAGCGGGCTGAAGACGTCGACGCCGTCACCTTCCGGGCCGGCCGAGTCGGCCACACCCTCGATCTCTTCCAGGTTCGCCGCCATGACCTTCCGCGGCTGCCCGTCGCTGGTGCCCGCCGCGCTGAACGATGCGTCGAGACGAACCCGACGCGGCAGGATCGTGCCGAAGACAGGCGGCGGCGGGTCGATCGGCTCACGTCCGGTGGCGATCGCGAGCGAGGCGACGGCCGAGTCGGACCGGGCGGCGGCGTCGCGGTCGAGCAGCATCCGAGCCGCTCCGGGCAACAGCGTTTCGTGCGCGCTCAGCGCGCGGTGAGCCTCGACGGCGAGGTAGCGCGACACGAGCGATGTCCTGCGCTGCAGCGCCGTGACGACGTCACTGTTGAGGCTGCCCGCACCCAGCAGACACGCCTGGACGACGACGCCCAGAACCTGCTCCGCGGCCGCGGCCGCTTGGTCGACGAACACGGTCGAGCCGTCCGTCCACGTCCGGGTGTCGACCTCGGCGGGAGCAACGTCGAGGGGCCGGCCCGCGACCGCGGAGGCGAGCAGCGACAGCCGGCCCACCCCGGTCGTCATCCTCGTGAGCGGCGCACCGCGACGCCTCGCAACAGCGTGTCGCGGGCGTGCACGAGAGCGTTCCGCTTCCCCACGCCGCGGATGATTGTCTCCGGGATCCAGGTCATCTCGAGCACACAGCGAGCGGTGAGCCCAGCGGACGCCCCGTGAATGGAGACGTCCCCGGCGCGAACGCCGGTGGCGAGCTCGTCTTTGAGGCGTCGCATGACGGCAGCGAAGGACCAGCCGATGCTGGGAATGTCCGGCGGCACTTGACGCAGCCAGGCGAGCTGGATCTTGAACTCGTCGTAGAAGCGCTCCATGACATTGATCTGAAGCCAGGCAACCGCGTCGAGCTTCTCGACCACGGTCGCGTCGGATCCGAGGGCGGCGCTCCAGCCCGCGGCCGCCTTGTCCGAGAACTCGCGCATGATCGAGGTGAGCAGCTCCTCCTTCGAGCCGATCACGCGGTAAACGCTGCCGGTGCCCAACCCGGCTGCCGCAGCGATGTCGCGAACCGTGGTGACCTCATAGCCACGGCGGCCGAACTCGGAACGGGCCGCTGCATGGATGACGGCGGCCCGGTCGTGGGGATCGGGGTCGTCCGCCTTCGGCCACGTCTTGATGACCTCCTTGACCGCGGTCAACGCCGCAGACCGGTCGAGCTGGCTGTTACTCGGCGAATCGGTCGCGAGTCCGTCGAGCAAGATTCCGCACAGCACCGGGGCGACCCGTTCCGCTGGGTAGCGATGAAACAGGCCAAGACCGACGTGCAGCATCGTCTGGCAGATCCGGTCACTGACGACGGACAGATCGAGGCCCGAGCGGATGAATCCCGTTTTCCGTCCGGCTTCCAGTGTCCTCCGCATGGTGGCTTCCAGAGCGTCCGGCGGGCGGCGCGCCAACCGGACCAACTCGTCGCTCGCACCACCCGGCGGGTCATAGAAGGTGAACTGCACCGCGGCCGAATGCCGCGCCGCGCACTGTGCGATCGCCGTAGAGAGCTGCAACAGCCGCTCTCGGGCAGCGGATGCATCAGACACACCGTCATCGAAGCGTCGCGCCTGCGCGAGCCGGTCAACCTCGCCGTGGTAGCGCGCGATCAGTTCGACGACGATCGCTTCTTTGGACTCGAAGTGGTGGTAAAGGCTGCCCGGCTGTATTCCGCACGCGTCGGCGATCTCTTGTAACGAGGTGCGCAGCCCCTGTGACGCAAACAGCTGCGCTGCCGTGTCGAGGATCTCGTCTCGGCGACGTAGGTCCGACGGAGAAGACGGGGCGACGCTCACGAGAGACACGCTGCCACACCCCAATCCTGCGTCGCTGTCAACGCGCCCTGACGATCACTTGTAGGCGGCATGGAAGTCCGGCTCCGCGATGCGCCAGCACTTACAGCTCTCGACGAACCGATCGGTGCGCCAGTAGTTCATCCACACGGTGTTGTTTGTGCCCGACCAGATGCCCGGACCGGCCGGGTACGAAAGGTCGTCGGAATGCGCAGCCTGGAAACCGGCCGCCAGTGCCTGCTGGCTCAATGCCGGTGCGTGTTCGACAGCCGCCTTGAGGACCCACAGCTCATCGCATGCGGTTCCACCCACTCCCGCCTGCTGTTTGTAGACGGGTGGCTGGGCGCGCTTGGTGTGGATGGCGTTGCACCGCTGGGTGCCGGCGCTCGGGTGGTAGCCCGGCGTCCGCTCCTCGCCGTTGCGGAAAGGTGTGATCGCGATGGCGTTCGCGAGGTTGTTGTAGTCGGGATGATTACTTCCGTAGCTGATCGCGACGATCTGGTCGTCGGGGATCCCGTACTTCGGCCGAAACTGCTGCTGCTCGGCGATCCGGGTGAACAGCCAGAATCCGCCGACGAACTCGGCGGAAGTGACATGCGTGACGCCGGCCGCCTTGAACTTCAGCACCGCTTGCTGAATGTCGGACGGGTTGGGAATCGTCGTCGAGCTGCCAGCCGAAGTCGTAGGGCACGATCTTGTCCGCCGGGACACCCGCCTGGTGAAGCCAGTTCGTCATGTCGTCAATGAGGTAGGGGTAGCAGGAGTTGTAGATGAACCCGAGCTTGCCGAACCCGTTGCCGGCAGAGAAGAAGCCACGGTCGCGAAGTGCGAAGGCCGTGTTGCGATAGATCCCTTCGTACGACGAGTTCGCGAACATGTAGGGATAGAACTTCCGGGACTCCGCCTCGGTGATGGGATAACCCGTGAAGAACGGGATGTGGTGCTGCGCGTAGCAGTCTTTCTCGGGGAAGGGGCCATAACCCCCCTCGTCGAGCGTCGCAAACACCCCGGCCTGCACCACGTCCAGACACTTCTGCTGCAGATCAGACTGGTCCGCGGGATTGACGTTGTAGTACAGCGGCACAATCTTTCGGCACGCGATCCCGCCGGCCGCGTTGATGTCGTCGATGACGTCCTGGTACCACTTCTTCGTCGACGAGGTCGGCGGCACTCCGAACGCACCGTTCGCCGCGGGGCCGGCGATATCGGGGATCATCACCGCGACCTTGATCTCTCTGTCCGTGACCCCCGGGGCCGATCCAGGTGGCGAGACGCAACCGCTCGCCGTGGTGCGGCTCGTCGCCACTCCCCCGGATGGCACAGGTCCCGGCACGGTTCCCGGCGCGGCCGAGGCGTCCGAGCCGACTGTGCCGGCAGCTGCAGGTGTTGCGGCATTCGTCGACGCCGATTGACCGGCCTGGACTCGGTTCCTCGCCGCGTTGGCCGTGGCCGCAGGCGCGGTCGAACTGGTGGACGGGGCGCTCGCCAGCGAGGCGAGGCCACCGGCGGCGCCGGTGGTCGAGTCCGACGGAATCACGACCCAGGTGAGCAGTACGACGACGACGGCCGCAGCGACCGCCGCAAAGGCGCGCTCACCGGTCGGCGCCCGACGCGTCCACAGACGGAACACCTGGAAGGGCGTCATCACGCTTCGGCTTCCTCTGGACGACAAGTCCCGCGGCCAACGTAAACCAGGACCGAATATTCGGTCCATGGAGGTCAGCCCGCCGGGTCGAACACCACGGGCAACGATGTGGGCGAGCGAAATATCTGGCCACGGATGTGCGGGTCGTGGCCGTCCGGGTCGAGCCGGAGGTTCGGCAAGCGGTCCAGGAGAAGGTTGAGCGCGACGCGCATCTCCAACCGGGCCAGGTGCATGCCGATGCAGACATGCGGTCCGCTGCCGAAGGAGATGTGCGGCTTCGGATCCGGCCGGAATATGTCGAAGGTCTCGGGATCGGCATAGCGGTCCTCGTCACGGTTCGCTGCAGCGTTCATCAGCAGCAGCGTCGAGCCGGCAGGGATGGCGACCCCGCCGAGCTCGGTGTCCTTGGTCGCGACACGGGTGAAGTTCAGCAGCGGCGTCTCGTAACGCAGCGCCTCCTCGATCGCCTGCGGGACGAGCGCGCGGTCCCGGCGTACGGCATCGAGCAGATCTGGCCGCGACAGGAGCAGATAGATCAGGTTGCCCGTCGACCGATAGGTCGTCTCCACGCCGGCCGGAAGCAGCAACCGGACGAAGGAATAGATCTCGTCGTCCGAGAGGCGCTGCCCGTCGAGCTCGGCCGTGGCGAGGTCGCTGATGATGTCCTCGCGCGGGTTGACCCGGCGCTCGGCCAGGATGTCGGTCAGGTAGTCCTGGATCTCGCGCGACGCTGCGATGGCCTGGTCACGCTTGCTGTGGAAGTTGAGAATGTCGATCGACCAGCGTTGGAACTTTCGGTAGTCCTCGCGCGGCAGACCCAGCAGGCCGGCGATGATCTTCGTCGGGTAGGGGAACGTGAACTCTGGCACCAGGTCGGCGCTCCCGCGCGCGGCGAACTGGTCGATCAGCTCGTTGGCCGTCTGCCGGACGAGCTCGTCCTCCCACCGGGCGAGCTGCTTCTGCCGGAACGCCGTGGACACCAAGGCGCGGTAGCGGCCGTGGTCCGGGTTGTCCATGCCGAGCATGATGTGCTCGCCCATGACATCGCCCATGATCAGCTCGATGATGTGCGCCGACGAGAACGTCTCGCCGTCACGGAGAACACGAAACACGTCATCGAAGCGGTAGACGAAGAACACCGCCGAGCCTTCGTCGTGCGGCATCGCCGACATGTCCAGCTGCTGGACGGGATGCTCGCGTCGCGCTTGGGCGAGCTCGGGGTACGGGTCGCGGGCGTCACCTGCGACGGCGTCGTCGAAGGCGGCGAACTCGTGGTCGGCGTCGCTCGGCTCCGCGCTCACCTGCTGCTCCCTCTGCGGAACGAATATTCGGTTCGGTACGTTAAGGTCGCCGAGGACGACCGTCAATCACGAGAGCAAAGGCCGTGCCGATGACGACAGCCCCGCGGTTCGAGACGAAGATGCTGATCGACGGCCAACTGGTCAGTGGCGAAGCCGGCACCTTCACGAACGAGAACCCGGCTACCGAAGAGGTGCTGGGCGAGGTCGCGGACGCTTCCCCGGCCGACATGCATCGGGCCATCGACGCCGCGCGGCAAGCCTTCGACGAGACCGACTGGGCGACGAACCATCAACTGCGCAAGCGTTGCCTCGAGCAGCTGCAGCAGGCGCTGGAGACCGAGCAGGAGGAGCTGCGGGAAGAGCTGATCCTCGAGGTCGGCTGCCCACGCATGACCACGCACGGGCCGCAGCTCGACGCGCCACTGTCAAGTGCACTCACTTATCCGGCGAAGCTGATCGAGCAGTTCGAGTGGGAGACCGATCTCGGTCAGACCGTCGTCGAACTCACCGGGCAGCTGACGCATCGCAAGGTCTGGCGCGAACCCGTCGGCGTGGTGGGCGCGATCGTCCCGTGGAACTTCCCGTTCGAGGTGACGATCAACAAGCTCGGTCAGGCGCTGGCAACCGGCAACACCGTCGTCCTCAAGCCCGCGCCCCACACGCCATACAACGCCACGCGCCTGGGCCGGCTGATCGCGGAGCGCACCGACATCCCCGCCGGAGTCGTCAACGTCGTCACCGCGTCAGACCACTTGGTCGGCGAGGAGCTGACGCTGTCGCCCAAGGTCGATCTCATCTCCTTCACCGGGTCGACCGTCGTCGGGAAGCGGATCATGGAGAAGGGCGCCGCGACGATGAAGCGGCTGTTCCTGGAGCTCGGCGGTAAGTCCGCGACCATCGTGCTGGACGACGCGGACCTCGGTCTCGCCTGCCTCATCGGCATCGCACCTTGCATGCATGCCGGGCAAGGCTGCGCGATTCCGACCCGCATGTTGTTGCCGCGGTCGAGATACGACGAAGGCATCGACATCCTCAAGGCAATGTACGAAGGCATCGCGGCTGGCGACCCGCAGCTGCCCGAGACGCTTTGTGGTCCGGTGATCTCCGCGAAGCAGAAGGAGCGCATCGTCGGCTACATCCGTCGCGGCATCGACGAAGGAGCCAAGATGCTGGTCGGCGGTCCGGAGACGCCGGATGGCATGCAGACAGGGCACTTCGTCAAGCCCACGCTTTTCGTCGACGTGGACAACTCGATGACGATCGCGCAGGAGGAGATCTTCGGACCGGTTCTCGCAGTCATTCCGTATGACGACGAGGACGACGCCGTGCGCATCGCCAACGACAGCGTCTATGGCCTGGCCGGCAATGTGATGTCGGCGTCGCTCGACCGGTCACTCGCGATCGCGCGCCGGCTCAAGGCCGGCATCATCGGGGTCAACGGTGGAGCGGCGTACGGGGCCGATGTCCCCTTCGGCGGCTTCAAAGCCAGCGGTGTCGGACGACAGAACGGGCTCGAAGGATTCCACCAGTACCTCGAGGTGAAGTCGGTCGCCTGGCCGGCCGACTAGCGCCGGCGGGAAAGAGGCGCCGTTGTGGGGGCAATAGTGATGCTGGGGACGCTGCTCGCCTTGATCGTCCTGATCTTCGGCCTCGTGCTTCGCTTCGACCCGGAAGCCCGCCGGGCGCCGCGCGACAGAGCGACCGATGAGTGACCACCTCACTCCCCTGCTGACGGCGGCGATCGGCTTCGCCTACGTCGGCGGTCTCGGCTTCGTCGTCGTTGGCGCTTACTTGACCTACCGCCGTCGCAGGCTGCACCCACTCCTGCTCGTCTGCATCTCGGCGATCTCGATCTCATGGATCGAAGCGCCATACGACTGGGCGATGTACGCGCAGTTCGCACCAGCCATTCCCCGGATGCCGTCCTGGTGGCCCTTGAACATGACCTGGGGAGGCCTGCCGGCGTCGGTGCCGCCCGGCTATATCTCCTACTTCGTGTTGCCGGCCCTGATCGGCGCAGGGATCGGGCGACGGCTAAGCGCGCGTTTTCGGTGGCGACGGCCGCTCACGCTTCTCACGGTCGGCTTCTTCGTCGGGTTCTGCTGGGCATTCCTCTTCAACGCGATTCTGGGTGCCCGCCTCGGCATCTTCTATTACGGCCGCGTCATCCCGGGGCTTGCGCTCTGGCAAGGCAGCAAGCATCAGTACCCGGTCTATGACGCAGTTGCCATGGGCGTGCAGATGATGGTGTTCGCCTATCTGCTCGGACGCACCACTCCGGACGGACGCACAGTCATCGATACGTGGGCCGACAAGGTGTCATCGATTCGGCTTGGGTCGGCGGCGCTGTCCATTGTCGGCGTCGTCCTGCTCGGAAACCTTCTTTACGGCGCGGTCTTCGCACCGCACCTCATCACGAAGACGCAGGGCTGGGTGACCGCCGGACCCACGGAGCGGCTGTTCCCGGGGGTGCCCAACCAACCGCTCACCGGCACAGCACGTGGACCCGCCTCAGCAGGTCGGGTCGCGAAGGTCGTATTGACGGGCGTAATAGTCCGTCCGGTCAACGCAGCGCCGATCCCCGGGGAACGGCCACACGCCGGGCGCAAACTTCGCCACGTGCAGTCCGCCATACACCGTCACCCACCAGATCTCGCCGAGATCGCGACGGATGATCGGACGCGCACCGGCATAGTCGATCGTCGGGTCGGCCGGGCTGAGCGTGCCCATGTTGTAGTAGGCCAGCTCGCGCGGGTGCCGCGGGTCACGGATGTCGAACACGCGCAGCCCTGACCCGAAGTTGGAGCACGCCATGATCGTCGGGTCGTGCAGACGATCGACCGTGCACATGTGGAAGTCGTAAACAAGCGCCGACCCGATCGCGGCCCAGAACGGGTCGCCCTTGGCGAGACCTGACTTCTGCGGGAACCGGTCTGCGGCCTCGGCCGCACAGTTGGCGGGATTGTCCACCCCGGTCTGGATCCGGGACACTTCGCGCGGTCGCTGTGAGTTGGATACGTCGAGGATCTGCGCGTAGCCCCACATCGACGACCAGGTGGCGTCGTGGCAAGCCTGCTCAGGTTGCTCGATGGCGGCTGACTCTGCCCAGATCAAGAGGTAGCGACGGCCGCTGTAAGTGATCGGAACACTCGACTGCTGGGTCAAGTCGTCAGGTGTCGGATAGATGTTGAGGATGCGGAAGTTTGCGTTCTGCTTTCGTGCCTGCGCCTGGCTGGTGTCGACGATCTCGACACCGCCGGTCAGGGTGTCGGAGAAGTAGCCCGTCTTGCCGTCCTCGCTGATCGAGCAGCCGTGCGGATAGGGCAGTTTCCACGGCGCGGACAGCTCGCGCGGATGCCGCGGGTCGGACAGGTCGATCGGCGTGAAGCCCTGGCTCATCACGCTCGACATGTAATAGACCATGCCGTCCGGCTGGAAGCAGCCTTCGTGACCGGCCGCACGCGGCATCTTCACGTCGGCGAGTAACCGCGGGCGCCGGCAGTCGTGGCGCACGTCGTACACGGCCAGGTAGTGAATGTAGTTGACCTGGTCCGGGTTGGCTTGAAGCGTGTCGTAGTGGTCGCCGACGAGCAGACCGCGACGCGCGTTGACGCGCAGTGACTCACCCGGGTTGCTGAAGGCGCGGGCCGTGAGGTGGTCGGTGATTCGAGGGTGGCGTGGGTCGCCGAGGTCGGCGACCACCACGGAGCCATTCGCGATGCCGGAGCCGCCCGGGGCGTCGGAGAAGTAGGCGCAGTTGCGGTAGGTGTCGAGCGTGACCGCAGCGGTGCTCTTCAGACCACCGATGATTCGCAGGTTGCAGCTGTATCCCTGGGCGGCTCGCCCGGAGAGCCGGTCGGCGACCGGGACCTGGCCGTCGATCCCCGTGTCGGGGTGCGACCCTGGGGCACAGTGCGTCGGCGGCGGCGTCGTCGTGACTTGTGCAACGGCCGGAGCAGGGGCCGCAGAGCCAGCGAACGCTGCGGTCATCAGGCTGACGCCGGTGATCGCTAGTCCGGATGCGACCACAACTGCCCGGCGGCGTGGCATGTCGCTGGATTCGACGAAGGCCGCCGCTCTCCTACTGCGGGGAGCTGAAGAACCGGACGCTCGGGGGCGGGTCGAGCTGGACGCCTTCCGGCCGGGACATGCTTCCGCTGGAGAGCGCTGCACCGAGGTTGGCCTTGGCTTCGTCGATGTCGACACTGAGCTCGTAGACCGCGAGGAAGGACTCGCCGTCGTCCGAGGCGAAGCGGCGCGCCGACGCGACGCCGGCCAAGGCGAGCATCTCGGGCAGGTGCACGTCGTCGTACCACTTGTTGAACGTGTCGAGCTCCTCAGGCGAGGCGGGGCGTGACTCGACGACCAGGATGCCGGTGCTCAATCTCGTCTCCTCGGGTGTGGTGAGTGGGATATCAGGCCACTGCTATCGAGCGAAGCTCGACGAAGCCGTCGAGCCCCTCGCGCCCGAGCTCTCGGCCGATGCCACTGTTCTTGAAGCCGCCGAACGGTGCGGCGGGGTCCATGGGGTACTGCTGGTTGACGCCGAACGTCCCGGTCCTGATGCGGCGCGCGACAGCGACTCCGCGGTCGGCGTCGGCGGTCCAGACGGATCCGGACAAGCCATAGGGTGACTCGTTCGCAATTCGTACGGCGTCCTCGTCATCCTTCGCCGCGACGACGCAGAGGACAGGTCCGAAGATCTCCTCTTGCGCAATGCGCATGCTGTTGTCGACGTCGGTGAACAGCGTCGGACGGATGTACCAGCCGCGGTCGAGACCAGGTGGCATGTCGGAGCCGCCGACGACGGCGCGCGCGCCCTCCTGCACACCGATGTCGATGTAGTCGCGGACGCGCTGCTGTTGGCGTTGCGACACCAGCGGCCCAAGGTCGGTCGCAGCGTCGGTGGGATCGCCGACGACCACCGCCTCGAACATTGCGCCGAGCGCGTCGACGAACTCGTCCTTGCGACGTTCCGGTACGACGAGACGTGTCAGCGCCGTACAGATCTGGCCGCTGTTCATCAGCCCGGCAACGCGCTGCGCGGCGGCGAACGACTCCGGGTCGGCGTCGTCGAGGGCGATGCCTGCCGACTTGCCCCCGAGCTCGAGGCTGACGCGCTTGAGGTCGCGTGCGCACGACTCGGCGACCACGCGCCCGGCGGCAGTCGACCCGGTGAACGAGACCTTGTCGACACCGGGATGCGCGACAAGCGTCGCACCGACGTCAGCGCCGCCGGGGAGAACGCTGACGACCCCCTCTGGCAGCCCCGCCGCAGCGATCAGCTCGGCCACGAGGTTCGCATCGAGAGGTGTCTCCGGCGCCGGCTTCAGGACGACGCAACAACCGGCGAGAAGCGCCGGGATGAGCTTGGTGGCGATGAGGAACTGCGGCATGTTCCACGGGACGATCGCGGCGACGACGCCGACCGGCTCGCGGACAACGGTTACCGGCCGGCCCCAGGCACCCGGTCGCGCCTCTTCCCACGGGTAGTCCGCGGCAATGTCGGCGAAAGCGCCCATCATCGCGGCGGGTAGTGCGGTGTGCGACCGTGCTGCCCACTTGGCCGGGGCTCCCATCTCCAGAGTGATGAGAGCGGCCATCTCGTCGAGTCGCGTTGCATAGCGCTCGACGAAGCGTCGTACGGCGGCGACGCGTTCCTTCGGGTCGGTGCGCGGCCACGGTCCCGTGTCGAATGCGGTGCGAGCAGACGTGACCGCACGGTCGACATCAGCGCCGTTGGCTGCGGCGACTTCCGCCACTACTTCCACGGTGTGCGGATTGACGATCTCGATGCGGTCAGTACCGGATGGACTCAGCCAGCTGCCGCCGATGAACAGCTCGCTCCGGGTCAGCAACGTGGCCCCTCGAGCGCTTCGATGTGGCGTTCGACCAGGGCGACGGTCTCGGGGTGACCTGCTCGCACGCCGAACTCCTCCTCGATGAGCATGAACCGCGAGACGCCCGACATGAGGATGATGATCGACACCGGGGGCCACTCCAACGGATCGACGCCGTAACCCTCGAGCACGCGCGTGAGTGCCTTCAGCTGCAACTGCCGGAAGCGCTTCGATGCCGCGCCGATCTCGGCGCGGATCGCCTTGCGGTGGTTGGACAGTGCCATGAATTCCATCGTCAAAGCAGTGCTGCTGTAGTCGTGAATCAGGCCCCACATCGCCCACAGCGGCTGCGGCGAGTCGAGCGCTTGCTCGAGCCGCGCGAAGCTGCGCTCGGAGCCACGGCGGAACAGCGCGACGAACAGGTCGTCCATGTTGGCGAAGTAGTAATAGAGGAGAGCGGAGTTGGTGCCCGCCTTGGCGGCAAGCCGTCGCGACGTGACGGCGGCGTAGCCCTCCTCCAGGAGCAGCGCCTCGGCGGCGTCGAGCAGCGCGGTGCGGGTGGCCGAGTCGCCATCGTGAACCCGGCGGCGAGCGACTGCCCCTGCGCTCGGCATCGGCGGCATCCTCCTGACGACCCTCTTGCGCCTCTGCAGGCAGCGGGTTTTAATCAGTCGATTAACTGTTGATCGATCGATTAAAACAGCAGGGAGTGCCAGTCCGCAATGACAAGTGCATCGGCGGCCGCCTCCCGCGTCGCTGTCGTCACCGGCGGGGCGTCAGGCATGGGCCTGGCCACCTGCCGCCACCTGGCTGCGGCGGGACACCCGGTCGCGGTCCTGGACATCGACGCCAACCGAGCCGAGCAGGCGGCGGAAGACCTTCGTGCGCAAGGGGCGCAGGCGCTGGGCGTCGGAGCAGATGTCGCCGACAGGTCCGCCGTGGCCGATGCGTTCGGCAAGGTGCGCAGTGACCTGGGGCCGACGCTGGTGCTCGTGACCAGCGCCGGAATCTCCGAGTTCTCCGACTTCAACGCCATCTCTCCCGACGACTGGCATCGCGTCATCGACGTGAACCTGACCGGCACCTTCTATTGCTGTCAGGCCGCGCTGCCCGACATGGTCGCCGCTGGGTGGGGTCGCATCGTGACCATCTCGTCCTCGAGCGCGCAACGGGGCTCGCCGCGGATGGCGCACTATGCCGCAGCGAAGGGCGGCGTCATCTCCCTGACGAAGTCGATGGCGCGTGAGTTCGCGAAACATGGGATCACTGTCAACAGCATCCCGCCCTCCGGCATCGAGACACCGATGCAGCATCAGCAGCAAGCCGCCGGCGATCTGCCCTCCAACGAAGTGATGGCGGCGTCGATCCCGCTCGGCCACCTCGGCACCGGCGACGACATTGCGGCAGCAGCGGCGTTCCTCGCGTCGGACGCGGCCGGATACATCACCGGGCAGGTCCTCGGGGTCAACGGCGGAGCCGTGTTGTGAAGACCAACGGCACACCGCGCCTCGCCCCGTTGCCACTGGCCGACTGGGAACGGGACGCGATCGAGCAGATGCGCGGGCAGTTCCCGCGCGCAGACCGCTACCTCTCCGACGCTCCGGGCACGCCGGCGCTACCCGGGATCCTCGGCCTCTTCGGTCACCATCCCGGAGTGTCGCTGCCCTGGTTGGCCTTCAACGCGACCTTGCTGGAGCAGGCGTCGATCGATACGCGCGACCGAGAGCTGCTGATCCTCCGGGTTGCCTGGCTGACGCAGTGCGCCTACGAGTGGACCGAGCACCAGCGCATCGGCGCGCAGGCCGGCCTCACCGCCGAACAGATCGCCGCGGTTCGCATGGGTGCCGACGAGCCCATCTGGTCACCGCGCGAGCGAGCGCTGCTGCGTGCCGTCGACGAGATGATCGACCGGCACCGGGTCGGCGATGACACCTGGCAGTGCCTCGCTGAAGACTTCGACAGACACCAGTTGCTCGAGATCCTCTTCATCGTCGGCGCCTACACCTGTCTGGCTTTCGTGGTGAACAGCGCGGATCTCGCCCCCGACCGACAGCCGATCCCGGACATGGAGGTCTGACATGGGCAAGTGGCCCAAGCCGGCCGAAGGAACCTGGACCCAGCATTACCCGGATCTCGGGACGGGGCTCATCTCGTTCGACGACTCCGTCTCACCGGAGTTCTACGAACTCGAGCGCGACGCCATCTTCCGGCGAGCCTGGCTCAACGTGGGCAGGGTCGAGGACGTGCCGCGGGTCGGGAGCTACTTCACCAAGGAGATCGTCGCGGCCAAGGCGTCGGTCATCGTCGTCCGGGACAAGGACGACACGATCCGCGCGTTCCACAACATCTGCCGGCACCGCGGCAACAAGCTGGTGTGGAATGACGACCCGACCGCAGAGACCAGCGGTACGACGCGGCAGTTCGCTTGCAAGTACCACGGTTGGCGCTACGGCATCGACGGGGCGTGCACGTTCGTGCAGCAGGAGAGCGAGTTCTTCGACCTCGACAAGGCACAGCTCGGACTCGTGCCGGTGCACTGCGACGTGTGGTCCGGGTTCATCTTCATCAACCTCGACCGCGAACCACGGCAGACACTGCGCGAGTTCCTCGGCCCGATGATCACGGGGTTGGATGGTTATCCGTTCGACAAGCTGACCGAACGCTACGACTTCGTCGCCGACAACAACAGCAACTGGAAGCTCTTTGCCGATGCGTTCCAGGAGTACTACCACGTGCTGTCGCTGCATCCGCAGCAAGTGCCGATCGCAGTGCGCAACCCGCAGTCAACTTTCGAGTGCGCGCACTTCCAGCTCGACGGACCACATCGTCTCGTGAGTACGGCGGGACCGCGCAGGTGGACGCTGCCGCCGGAATACATGTATCCGATCGAACGCGCCACCCGCAGTGGTCTTGTCGGTCCGTGGCACACGCCCGACATCGGCGAGTTGCCGAGCGGGCTCAACCCCGCCGGCCTCGACGAGTGGGGCATCACCAACTTCCAGATCTTCCCCAACATCGAGATCCTGATCTACGGCGGCTGGTACCTCATCTACAGGTACTGGCCGACGTCACCGAACACCCATCGGTTCGAAGCCACGCTGGCGTTCCATCCCGCGCGCACCGTCCGGGAACGCATCGAGCACGAGGTCGCCGCCCTCGTGTTCAAGGAGTTCGCGCTGCAGGACGCCGGCATGCTCGGCGGCACGCAACGAGCGCTCGAGACCGGTGCCGTCGACCGGTTCCCTGTCAGTGACCAGGAGATCCTCGTTCGGCACTTTCACCGCGTGGTCGCCGACTGGGTCGAGGATTATCAGAAGGCGACCGCTGGGGTGCCGGCATGAGCGGCATGCTGCCGCCGGGGTTCGCCGAGCTGGAGCGGTTTGCCCCCACCTGGTGCCTCGCCACCGAGGAAGAGCGGTTCAGTCAGCGCATGGGCAGCTCCATGCAAGACCTGATCGACTTCTACGACGCCTTCTTCCCGAGACTGGAAGAGGCCATCGACTACTGCGACAAGTTCCCTATCGACGATCTTCCGGCTGATGTCGAGCACCTGGTGCAGCTCATCCACTCGCTCGCCATGGTTGCCATGGCCGTGGAGATCTTCGGCCAGGTCAAGACGGTCGACGCTGCAGACGCCGTACTGACCAGGGTCAATGAACCGCGGCCATGACTGTCGACACACTGCCTTCTTCGGTCGGCGCCGAGATCTCCGGCGTGGACAGCGATCGGCTGGTCGAAGACGCGTCACTTGCGGCAGAGCTGCTCGACGCGCTCGCGCATCACGGGGTCCTTGCCTTCCGTGATCTGCATGTGACTCCGGAAGCGCAGGTCGCCTTCTGCGAGCGACTCGGTCCGATCGACTACGAGCCCGGGCATCACCCGGTGCGGGGCATCTACCGGGTGAGCCTCGACAAGAACAAGAACTCCTCCGCGGACTACCTGCACGCGACGTTCGACTGGCACATCGACGGCTGTACTCCGCTCGGCGACGAGTGCCCGCAGCTGGCGACCGTGCTGAGCGCGAAGGCCGTCGCCTCGACGGGTGGAGAGACCGAGTTCGCCAGCACCTATTCGGCCTACGACCAGCTGAGCGACGACGAGAAACGCGAGCTCTCCTCGCTGCGGGTCGTGCACTCGCTCGTAGCGTCGCAACGGCGCCGTAACCCCAACCCCACCGACGAGCAGGTCGCTCGGTGGGAGGCACGCCCGACGAGCACGCACCCGCTGATCTGGACCCACCGCTCGGGGCGCAAGTCACTCGTCCTCGGCGCATCTGCCGACTACGTCGTCGGGATGAACGTCGATGAGGGGCGAGCGCTACTCGATGAGCTGCTCGCTCGCGCCACAACCGCGGAGCTCGTCTACCGGCACACCTGGTCCGTCGGCGACACCGTGATCTGGGACAACCGCGGCGTACTGCATCGCGCGGCGGCGTACGACCCCGGCTCCGACCGGGAGATGTTGCGCACCACCGTGCTCGGCGACGAGCCGATCCAGTAGGTAACGGAGGACACCTTGTCTCGCTTCCCGAAGCCCGCTGAGGGCAGTTGGACCGAGCACTTTCAGCTCGACACCTTGCCGATGTCCTACGAGGACTCGATCTCGCCCGACTACTACGAGCGTGAACGCACGCAGGTGTTCAAGCGCGCGTGGCTGAACGTCGGGCGAGTTGAGCAGCTCCCCCGCGTCGGGAGCTACATCACCAAGGAGATCGCTACGGCGAGGGCGTCAGTCATCATCGTCCGGGACAAGGACGACACGATCCGCGCGTTCCACAACATCTGCCGGCACCGCGGCAACAAGCTGGTGTGGAACGACGACCCGACCGCAGAGACCAGCGGTACGACGCGGCAGTTCGCTTGCAAGTACCACGGTTGGCGCTACGGCATCGACGGGGCGTGCACGTTCGTGCAGCAGGAGAGCGAGTTCTTCGACCT
>Ga0207652_10001292_pt1 | contig 22268 bp, 16 predicted proteins | sample KBSC63BmetaG_FD_184334 | JGI IMG/M metagenome (GOLD analysis project Ga0207652, IMG submission 184334) | Corn rhizosphere microbial communities from Kellogg Biological Station, Michigan, USA - KBS C6-3B metaG (SPAdes) (version 2) | ecosystem: Host-associated > Plants > Roots > Rhizosphere ... | reverse complement strand
AATTTACTCAGGTTCCAGACTACATCCCGGTAATAAGATTGAGGCTTTTTACCGCCAATCAAATCAATATCGCCACACCAGGAATTAAACCAGGGAAACGTCATCGCAAATGATGTCTTTCCATCTAGGGTGGCGTGGCCGATACCCGTTTCGCCGAGGTAATCCATCGCTGTCCAAACAAAATCACCAATTACATAAGGATGTTGTTCTACCTGTTGCCAGTTTTCAAAAGCTTCGCGTGGAAAAGATTCGGTGCCCATCATAATACGGTGAGGATATTTCGCGTGATCATTTTCATATTCTTTCCATTGATAATTATAACCACCTACATCAAGCAGGGCAAAAGCGGCAGCGGTGGTATCCCATTTATAACCGGGATGATCCCAAAAGAAACAAATCGCTTCTGTTACGGGACGCGTGCTGTCGAGGCTTTTCACTTCATCACGCAGTGTCTTTGCAATGACAAGCCCTGATGAATCAACGCGTTCATTGATCTCGTTACCAATGCTCCAAAAAACTACTGAAGGATGATTGCGGTCGCGAAGCACCATCGCATCAATATCTTTTTTCCACGAGGTATCAAAATAAAGGTGATAATCCTGCGGGTTCTTCCCCCGTTCCCACATGTCAAATGCCTCATCAATAACAATGATTCCAAGCCGGTCACAGGCATCGAGAAATTGTTGCGACGGCGGATTATGACTGGTGCGCACTGCATTGTAGCCAAACTTTTTCAAAAGTTCCACTCTTCGCTCTTCCGCACGATCGATGGTTGCAGAACCCAGCGGCCCGTTGTCGTGATGCATGCATCCTCCACGAAGTTTAATGGACTTTCCATTAAGAAGAAAACCTTTATCTGCAGTAATGCTCACAGAGCGGATTCCAAAATTAGTTACCACATGATCCAGGTTTTTTGCGCCTTGTAAAATATCGGTTTCTGTATGATAGAGGTAAGGCGATTCCGGCGACCAAAGCTGCGGATGCGAAACAGACACAGTTTGAGATATTGAAACGTTTGACTCAACTTTAGGAATATCCGTTTCCTTTACTGCAACTACATTGTTTTTAGTATCCAAAACTTTTGTGCGAAGTTTCAGATTACTTAAGCTTTTGAGGTCTTCAAAACCAGTGATGTTTGTTGTTACATCTATTTTTGCAGATGTCTTTGAAACACCTGGTGTAGTAATATGAACGCCCCATTGTTCCACATGAACAGGGTTTGTTATGGTCAGCCACACATGGCGATAAATGCCGGAACCGCTGTACCAGCGGGAGTTTTTCCCTTCATTGGGAACGCGCACTGCAAGAACGTTTTCTCCGTTTTGTGTAAGATAAGGAGTCAGGTCGTAATAAAAGGGCGTATAACCATAAGGATGATTTCCCAGGTGATGACCATTGATCCACACATCACTGTTCATATAAACCCCATCGAAATAAATGCTCACTTTTTTGTTCGCCATATTTTTTAAAGTAAAATGTTTGCGATACCAGCCAATACCTCCGACGGTATAACCGGTTGCTGTTGCACCAATACTTTTTGCGCTGAAAGGCCCAATGACAGAATCAGATTGATCAGGGAGGTCTTCAATGCTCCAATCGTGCGGAAGATTCACGATGCGCCATTTGGAATCATTGTAACCCGGCGCGTCAGCAGCTATCGTGCTGTCTTTTATAAAGCGCCATCCGGAATCAAACAAGCTGCTGCGGCCAGCAGTATTTTGTGCGTTACTGATCACACAACAAACGATGCAGCAAAAAAAGAATAAAGTTTTTTTCATGAGTAAAATTTAGAGGCGAATAAAATTAACGGATAATATCTTTTAATAAATATTTTTTTGGTATAAATGCCACGTTGCAGTGAACTAATCTTATTACTGAATAAGGGGTGGCTTTAAATAGAACCAACCTTATTTATCCGTTCTGATTAAAATAAAATTCTCCGTATTTTTTATATCATAGTAAGAGGTATTAGTAATTATTTCATATTCGGTTCTATACGAAAAAGGAATTCCTGTTTGATACTGTATCAATGCTTTGCCATTTTGATTGCCTTTGATATAAAATTCATCACCCGGAGACCGCCGCGCGAAAATGTTGGATTGGATTTCAATCACTGCCGTATCGCCATTCTGGCTCGCAAGGACATTATAATTACTAAAGTTGATCGGGTGTTTGGTGTTCAACGTTATATTACTGATCCATGTATCCTGAGGTTTTACTTTCTTGGCGGGTATTACGGAAAAAATCCGGGTAAGCAAATCCGTTATTGCCGTCTCGCTTACCTGGTCAGGAATTACACCATTAAGATATTTGCCGGTGCCGCTATCATTTTCAATATCCTGCAAAATGACCGCCATGCTTTGAACCGACTGTACTTTTCCACTGTCGTTTAAAACAACGGTTGTTGACAACGCATGCATCAAATCTCTCTGGTAATTCACTTTAAATTTTCCTTTCCATACAAAACGGTGCAGCGTGAATTTGCAGGTATCAGAAGTGTCTGTTCGATGAATATTTTCCAAAGAAAAATCAAGATAAACCGTATCAAATATGCTCCACGGAACCGATTGATACGTCCAACTTTGTGAGGAATATTTTGTGAGCGAAAAATGATACACTTTATTCACCGGCGGATTGAATATTAATTTTTCGTTTTTACCAGACCAATTACATGACAGGAATACAATCGCGGAAATTGCTGCCAGTGAGAGTAATTGAAGGGCGTTTCTTACATTCTCTTTAATTAGATGATTCATTTAAAAAATGATAACGATTGGATGAAGATAAATAAGAAAAGGTAATATTTATTGGTTTGCTGCGAAGGAAGTCTTTTTGAGTTTACACATTCTTCCCGATTTTCCTGCTTCCTTCATTTCTTCTAAACCCTCCTTTATTCTTGCCACGACTTTCACCTCTTTTTGAAGTTTTAATATTCCTTTTTTATGCCACAGATACTTTTCCCTTTAATCAACGACGGACTTTAAACGGATTTATTACGGCTGTTATTCGTTTCTTGCGAGCGAATTACAACCGAATTACAACCGAATAAGAACCGAATAAGAAGCGAATTACAACATGAGAAAAGAGGGGTGTCTTATACTGAAAAAACTTTACAGGTTAGGATGGTAATACTGCCTGAGCTTTACCGCGTTTGCAATAATAGTTTGCCAACAGTGTGAACCAGCCGGTAACAGGAGTTACCATCCAATCACAGGACGAGAAATGTAGTGTGGGCACAGACAGTGATGGCAACTACGGTATCAGTCGGATTGCTACTTTAATAGTTTACATTGGAGGCTCATCGTTTTTTCGACGGTGAGATATTATTTGGAAGAAATTTTTTCAAACTATAGTACCTTACATCCTCATCCAAAATCGCAACTCACATTCCATGAATCAATTAAATTCTACTAAATCATTACATCTCATTCTCTTCACTCTCGCATCTTTCCTTTCTTCTCAAACCTTTGCCCAGCCTGGAAAAACAGAGATCACCAAATGGCAGGACGGGAAGAAAACTGCGGTGTCAATCACTTATGATGACGGTTCAAGAAACCAGTTTAAAGTGGCTTTGCCAATTATGGAACAACTGAAATTGCCGGCAACATTTTTTGTAATCACCGGGCCGATAAAAGGTTCTGTTCATCCTCCAAAGTTTGTGGGAAGGCCGGTTGATGAAATCATTGCTGAAACCGCAACAGTGCCTACCAATGCGGATAATTTTTTTGAACGCGCTTCGGCTTGTTTATATCTCGGTTATGCCGGCACGTTGCCTTATTACAATAAAGCGGATGCACTTTATGAAAGCGGAAAACCGGAAGCAGCCTGGAAAGTCATGGACACACTTTATATGAAAGCACGAAACAAAGAATTGTCAGCTGGCAAAGATACCAGTATGGAAATGGCGCAGGAAGAAGGTTTGACATGGACAGACTTGAAAAATTATGCAGCCAGGGGGTATGAACCGGCAAGCCATACTGTAACTCATGCGCACCTGGCAATTTTGGACACCGCGAACATGGGTTATGAACTTAAAAAAAGTAAGGATGATATTTTAAAACATCTTGGTCCGAAATATACTTTTTCCGCCGAAGTACCTTTTGGTATTGAAGATAAACGTGTGATGAAATTTGGTTTCCCGATCTACGATGCGCTCAGAAATTCAATGCCCGAGCCGTGGATGGAAGAGATCAACCGCGGCTATAAGGAACAGCCGGGAAACTCAACTAAAGAATACGTGCAATGGCAAAGAGGCCCTTTATCGAAAACGACGATGGACTTGATGAAATCGTGGGTTGATACGTCGCTGGCACATGATAATATCTGGCTGGTGCTGGTTTTCCACGGAATTGATGATATAGGCTGGGAGCCAACGCCGCATGAAAAACTGAAGCAATATTTTGAATACATCAAATCAAATGAGAACAATATCTGGGTAGCTCCTTTTGGTGATGTAGCGCGATATGTAAGAGAAAGAATGGATGCCAAAGTGAAAACCAATAAGGAGGAAAATAAGATTACCGTGAATCTTACTCATTCTCTCGATCATCAAACGTATGATCTGCCTTTGACTTTGAAAACGTATGTTTCGCCGCAATGGAAAAATGTTTTGGTGAAACAAAATGGCAAGCAACAAAATATCCTTTCTCAAAAAGACACGAACGGAAGTTATATTTTATACAAGGCAGTTCCTAATTCAGGAAGCATCGCTATTTCAAAAAGTTTAAAGCACATTTGATGAATCAGAAACCTTAGTAACAATCAACCAATCAGCCTTCCTCAACCTTATTACCTTACGATCACGAAGGTTAGGAAAATAAGGTAATAAGGTTGTAAAATTAGTTGCTCGTCTTTTACTAAGGTTCAAAAACCGCTCTCCAATTTATTTTAAACAATTCTATTGAATTAATGCTAATTAAAAAATCCATTTATTTCTTGCTTTACGGCCAAGTATAATTTTTGTTACATGAAAAAAGGATTTTTATTTCTACTTTTATAGGAAATATTGTATTGCTTAATAACCTGATTTTTAAAAGTGATCTTTTCTAAAAACCACAATTTTTTTCTTATGCGAAAATGTTCCGGAATGTTATTTTTTATGTCTTTGATGATGATGTCAAATAGTTCTTTTTCTCAAAATGCCTGGAGTGTCAAAAACACAGAATTTGCGGATCATTGGCAAATCCAATCCTCAGATAAAGTCAAAGCGAATGATGAAGAAATTTCTACGTTAAAATTTCATCCGGAAAATTGGTATGCCACAAAAGTTCCGAACAGTACGTTGGGTTCTTTGGTAGATGCCGGTGTTTTTAAAAATGTTTTTTACAACCGCAATCTTGAAAAGATTCCCGACAGTTTGTTCCAGGCGCCGTGGTGGTATCGGCGCACTTTTAATATTGAAAAAATAAATCCTGGGCAGGTTTACCGACTGCGTTTCAATGGCATCAGTTATTATGCGGATATCTGGCTCAATGGAAAAAAAGTTGCTTCAGGCGACACGGTAAAAGGAAGTTTCCGGCAATTTGTTTTTGATGTAACGCCATTTATTAAAAAAGGCGAAAACGTACTTGCAGTGAAGGTTACACAAGGTGCACCGGCTGATTTGAATATAGGCTTTGTGGACTGGAATCCTGAACCTGCTGACAATCACATGGGAATCTGGCGTGATGTTCATTTTATGGAAAGTGGCCCTGTGGCGATCGAAAATCCTTTTGTGATCACAGACGTGGATACGGCGACTCTCAGCTATGCAAATATCAAAGTAAGGGTTGATCTCCAGAATTTTTCAGATAAAAAAGTATCCGGTACGTTAAAAACGAACATTGGGAATGATATTCACCTTTCAACAAATGTTTCCCTCGAACCGCACGAAATCAAAGAGGTAATTCTTTCTTCGGAACAATATCATCAATTGACCATGATGCATCCGAAACTCTGGTGGACACACGATTTGGGTGACCCTTATTTATACACGCTGCAAATGAATTTTGACATTAACAAGCAGCTTTCTGACAGCAAAAAAATAAAGTTTGGTGTTCGTTCTGTTTCAGGATATATGACCGACAGAGGTTTTCGTGCATATCGTTTGAATGGAAAAAAGATTTTGATAAAAGGTGGCGGCTGGACAGACCCGATGTTGCTAAATGCCACACCCGAATATGAACGCGCTGGAATCGATTATGCCGTTCATATGAATCTGAACGCCATAAGGATGGAAGGCTTCTGGGGGTCAGACGAGCATTTGTATAACCTCTGCGATGAAAAAGGAATTTTGGTCATGGTTGGTTTCAGTTGTCAATGGGAATGGAAAGGGATTTTTGGAGGAAATTACGAAGACAAATATGGCTGCATCGTCACTCCCGATCAGATGGATGTTGCTGCCAGGTCATGGAATGACCAGATCGTTTGGCTACGAAATCATCCGAGCATTTTTCTTTGGCTTTACGGAAGCGACAAATGGCCAAGGCCGGAACTGGAAACAAAATATCTGGCAGTTTTAAAAGAGCAGGATCCGACACGTCCTTATGCTCAGTCTGCGAAGGAATGGAAGAGTGAGATCACCGGGCCAACAGGAATGAAAATGCGTGGCCCTTATGATTATGTTCCACCGGATTACTGGTACATCGATACTTCTTATGGGGGCGCCTTTGGTTTCAACACCGAAACCGGCCCTGGCCCGCAGGTTCCTGTTTTGGAAAGCCTGGAAAAAATGATTCCAAAAGATTCTTTGTGGCCAATCGGCAGTTCCTGGTTGTATCATGCAGCAAGAGGAAAATTTCATAACCTCGATGCCTATAATAGTGCAATGAATGAAAGGCTCGGCCAGCCAAATGATCTGAAAGATTATTTGCGCAAAGCGCAGTATATGAATTATGAAGGAATGCGTGCCATGTTTGAAGCTTTTGAAGCCAATCGTCCTGAAGCTACCGGCATCATTCAATGGATGTACAATGCTTCATGGCCAAAGCTTTGGTGGCAGTTTTATGATTATTACCTCATGCCAACCGGCGCTTTGTATGGAGCGAGAGTAGCGAATGAGCCACTGCATATTTTTTATGATTATGGTCACCAGGCGGTAGCTGTGATGAATAATACTCCAAAAAAATCAGGTGATCTTACAGCGGATATCAACGTGCTTGATGCGAATTCTAAATCAGTATTAAAAAAATCATTGCCGGTTTCTGAACTTGGTTCTTTGGAAACTAAAGAAATTTTTCCTCTTCAAGATAATCTGAATGTGAGCAAAACATACTTTTTAGATCTGCGCCTGTTCGACAAACAGCATCAATTGGTAAGTAACAATTTTTATGTTTTATCAACGCAAAAAGACAGTCTTGCAGAAAAGAAAAGTACCTGGTACATTACGCCACAATCGCAGTATGCAGATCTGACTTTGTTGGAAAAATTGCCAAAAGTAAAATTGCAAAAGAGCGAAACTGTATCACAAAAGGGAGAGAACACCGTCATCGACGTGAAACTAAAAAATCCATCGCAGCATGTAGCATTCATGGTTTATATGGATTTAAAAAAAGGACAGACCACCGAATCAGTTGTTCCTGTTTTTTGGAAAGAAAATTATTTTACGCTTTTGCCGGGAGAAGAAAGAACAGTTTCTGTTTGGGTTCATACAAAAGATCTTGATGGACAAAAAGGGAGGGTAGTTGTTGGAGGATGGAATGTGGAGTAGAGGATGATTCCGGGTGGTTTAAAATTCGTAAGTCTTAATCTTTAATTAAAAATGAAGACATTAAAAATAGCAGTAGCACAATTTCAGCCGAAAGACGGCGATAAAGATTACAATCTTTCAGTAATAGATAAACTAACCGGAAAAGCAAAAGAGGGTGGGGTGGAAGTAGTTAGTTTTCATGAAATGTCAATCACCGCTTATACTTTCTTCAAAGACCTTACAAGAGATGAAGTAAAAAGCTATGCCGAAAAAGTGCCCGGAAAAAGTACGCAAAGATTAATTGAAATCGCTGCAAAGTACGACGTCACTGTTTTAGCGGGACTTGTCGAAATCGATGGTGAAGATAAATTGTATAACACATACATCTGTGTTGATAAGAATGGCCTCAAAGCAAAATACAGAAAGATTCATCCTTTCATCAGTAAATATTTATCTCCCGGAACTGAATATGTTGTCTTCAATATCAAAGACTGGAAATGCGGCATTTTAATTTGTTATGATAATAATGTGGTTGAAAATGTAAGGGCCACTTCTTTGCTTGGTGCTGAAATTATTTTTGCGCCACACGTTACGATGTGTACGCCTTCTTCCATGCCTGGAAGAGGTTTTGTAGATGATGCACTCTGGCAAAAAAGAGAATTGGATCCTGTGCCTTTGCGCATGGAATTTGACGGCCCAAAAGGAATGCAATGGCTGATGCGCTGGCTTCCTGCACGAGCTTATGATAATGGAGTTTATTACGTTTTTACCAATCCGATTGGCTACGATGGCGATCAACTGAAAAATGGAAACTCGTTGATCCTGGATCCGTATGGGGATGTGATGGTCGAAATAAAAAGTTTTAATGATGAAATCGCGATGGCAACAGTGACGGAAGATAAATTGAAACTTTCAGGAGGCTACCGGTATAAGAATGCAAGAAAACCAGAATTGTATAAAGACATTTTAAGCGCCGATCATAATTCACAGACAAAGCCTGTTTGGATGGAGAAGGAGGAAGTGGTTTAGTTGAAGTTTCCCATTTCATGGTTAAAGGCGGAAAGCAATTAAAAGAAGAAACAATAATATTTGTTTGTTTATTGTAAAGTTTATTCACAAATAAACGAATTGATTTAGTTTAGTTTTATAACGGTTATCAATACACGTTTTCATCGAAAGGTTTTAGAGAAAATAATTGTAGATGCTTGTTTTTCAAATTGGTGTAATTCGTGTTTTAAAATTTGTGTTTCAGTAAAATAAATTCATTCCTCATCAAAATCCATAATTAATTATTCAATGGCAACTACCACCACTGCAAAGAGAAACTACTACATCGTCTTCCTGATCATGCTCACTTTTTTCGTGATCTCATTTTTGACAAACATCATCGGCGCTTTGATTCCTGATATCAAATCCGGCTTTCATCTCAGCCTTACGGAAGTAGCGATTTTGCCATTTGCATTTTTTATTGCTTATGGTGTCATGTCAATTCCTTCCGGAATTATGAATGAAAAGTATAAAGAAAAAAAGATCATGGTGGCGGCGTTTGTGGTTTCATTTGTCGGTTCGCTGCTGCTGGTTTTGTTTCCTAATTATTCCAGTTATATCATCTCGTTATTTTTGATTGGTTGCGGCATGGCGATGCTCCAGGTAGTGATCAATCCTTTGCTTCGCACCTCTGGCGGAGAAGAGAATTATGCATTTAATTCTGTATTGGCTCAATTGATTTTTGGTGCGGCTTCCTTCATCAGTCCACTTGTATATTCTTACCTGGTGACCAATCTTGCAAACAAGGGAGAAATAGACCCGGTTCAACGGATCTTTGCTTCTGTTGTTCCGCAAAACCTTCCATGGATTTCATTGTATTGGGTATTCGCAGCCGTAAGCCTCATCATGTTTGTGGTTATTTTAATCTCGCGTTTTCCAAAAGTAATTCTCAGTAAAGATGAGAAAGCCGGCGCTTTAAAAGTGCATTTGGATCTTTTAAAAAAGCCGATCGTTATCCTGTTTTTTATAGCAATGTTTTGTTATGTGGGAACGGAACAAGGCACCGCCAACTGGATTTCTCAATTCCTTTATGAATATCATCGCTACGATCCTCAAACAACAGGAGCCAATGCTGTAGCATATTTCTGGGGATTAATGACAGCAGGCGGTGTGCTTGGATTATTTTTATTAAAGATCATGGACAGTGCAAAAGTGCTCATCGCATTTACCATTTTAGCAATCATTACTTTAAGCATCGGATTGTTTACAGGCAGCGACCGCGTTGCGTTATATGCATTTCCAATCGTTGGTTTTTTTGCCTCTGTAATGTATCCGATCATTTTTTCATTAGCATTAAATTCGCTGGAAGAGCATCACGGCGCTTTCTCAGGGATCTTGCTGACAGGGATTATTGGCGGCGCAGTGATCCCATTAATCATTGGTGCCATTGGTGATCATTTTGGATTGCGCACAGGAATGTTCTTTTTGTACATCACTCTTGGATATATTTTAAGCGTTGGTTTTTGGGCAAAACCGATTATTAAAAATAAAACGATTCAGATGAAGAAGGTTGAAGGTTGAATCTGCAAGTTTGAAGTTTCAATTCTTAATTTTCAACCCTTAATTTTTAATTCTTAAATAAAAACGATGTCGACAAAAATCATTGGTATTGATCTCGGCGGAACTCACGTGCGTGCAGGCGTTGTGTCAGAAGGGCGATTAGAAAATATTGCATCAGTTCGCATTCCTTCAGATGGCTCTGTAGATGAGGTGTTGCGCGTAATCTTTCAATTAGTTGATCCTTTGATTGATGGCAATACTAATGCGATCGGTATTGGTGTTCCAAGCGTGGTTGATGTAGAAAAGGGAATTGTTTATGATGTCCAAAATATTCCTTCATGGAAAGTGGTTGAATTAAAAAAACTGATGGAGGAAAGATATCGCCTGCCGGTTTTAATAAACAACGATGCCAATTGTTTTGCTCTTGGGGAAAAATATTTTGGTAAAGGACGGAAAGCGCATTCTTTAATTGGACTAACGATTGGTACCGGTTTAGGTGCCGGCATTATTATTAATGATAAATTATATCCCGGCTTGAATACGGGCGCCGGCGAATTTGGATGTGTAGATTACCTTGACAAATATTATGAGTATTATGCGAGCGGCCAGTTCTTTGAAAATTGCTATCATACCAATGGGGAAGTTGTTTTTCAAAAAGCACAATCAGGCGATCCGTTATCCACGATGATTTTAGAAGAATTGGGAACCCATATTGGAAATGCGATCAAGATGATTCTTTACACCTATTGCCCTGAATTGATAATCCTTGGCGGTTCTATCAGCAAGTCATATTCTTTCTTTGAAAAAACAATGTGGCAACGAATTCACACGTACATTTATTCAAATACACTTGAACATTTTCATTTAGAAATTTCAGAACTGGAAAATGGTGGAGTGCTTGGCGCCGCTGCTCTTTATTATGATCAGCAACCTGATCATTTTTAAAAATAATTCGAAAAATCCAATCATGCACAAAACCAGTTTCCTGATTATTTCTTTGTTTGCTGCAGGGTTGTATTTTATTTCCTGTAAATCGAACATAAAACTGCCAAAGCCTTTGCACATCGTTGTGGTGGTGGAAGAAAATCATGGGTATGACCAGATAATTGGATCAGAAAACGCACCTTATATAAATCAGCTTGCGAAGGAAGGAACACTTTTTACCAATTCGGAAGCAGTTACCCATCCCAGCCAGCCAAATTACCTGGCACTTTTTTCCGGCAGCACTCAGGATGTGGATGGTGATGCATGTTTGTTCGGAAAAGGACCTTACACTACTCCAAATCTTGGGGCAGCGCTCCTCAAAGCGCGATACACTTTCAAAGGATACTCGGAAACATTACCGGAGGTGGGTTTTTTAGACTGCAGTTACCAGGAAAAAGAAGGTTATAATTATGCCAGGAAACATAATCCATGGGCAGATTGGCAGGGTGACCAAGAAAACGGATTACCTGATTCTGTCAACCAACCGATGACTGATTTTCCAACTGATTTTAGGAAATTACCGAATGTGTCGTTTGTGATTCCGAATGAAGGAAATGATATGCATAACATAGATTTAGACGGTGACACTGGCGCGATCAAACGTGGCGATCAATGGTTGAAAGATCATCTTTCCGGTTATGTGAAATGGGCAAAAAAAAATAACAGCCTTCTCATCCTCACTTTCGATGAAGATCAAAAGGCCAGCATGTTTCATAATCATATTGCTACCATCTTTGCCGGTCCAATGGTTAAGCGTGAATTAAACAGCAGCGCTATCAACCATTACAGCGTTTTGCGCACTATTGAGGGAATGTATCATTTACCTCCTTCGGGGAATGCAGGCGAAAAAGCGATTGAAGGAATGTGGAAATAATTTTTTTAAAATAAAAACAAGACTCTTATGAAAAAATTGATGGTAATCTTATTGACTGCTTCTGTACTTCTTTCTTTTAATGAAGCAAAAAGCGCACCCTTCCAATCATTGCAAACTATCGCTGATACGTTGCCTGTGCGGGGATTTGCAATTGGTGCACCAAGGCCGACAGGTGTTGATTCTTTTGTTACATTCATCAACAAAGAACTGGCCCCAAGGCATGTAAATACGTTGATTCTCCGGGTAGATTATCATTACGAATTCAAAAGTCATCCGGAACTGATTGACAGCTTTGCGTTATCCAAAAAGGAAGTAAAAAAAATAGTCAAAGCGTGTAAAGAAAACGGCATTCAAATCATTCCACAGATCAATTTGTTGGGGCATCAGTCGGAAAGAAACCGGATAGGAAAATTGTTAGCTGCCTATCCTCAGTTTGATGAAACTCCTTCAGTCCTAATGCCTGTAAAATATGAATGGCCGAACTCCGATTATCTGTATTGCAAAAGTTATTGTCCTCTTTATCCGGGCATTCATGATGTGATTTTTCCAGTCATAGATGAGCTTTGTGATGTGTTTGAAGCCAATGCATTTCATGCAGGAATGGATGAAGTGTTTTATATCGCGATGCCTAAGTGTCCACGATGCGGCGGGCACGATCCGGCAGAAATATTTGCAGATGAAGTGAGGAAAATCGACAATCATCTTGCTGAAAAAGGAAGACAATTGTGGATTTGGGGCGATCGCCTTCTCGATGGAAAAACAACCGGGCTGGGAGAGTGGGAAGCCAGCAAGAACAATACTTACAGAGCGGTTGATATGATTCCAAAAGATGTGGTTATTTGTGATTGGCATTATGAAAGGCCTGATCAGACAGCGGTTTATTTCGCTATGAAAGGTTTTAAAGTAATGACCTGCCCGTGGAGAACAGGAGAAACAGGAGCGCAACAGGTGAATGATATGTATAGATTCCGGCAAAGTGCTACTCCTCAAATGAAAGAACGTTTCCAGGGTATCCTCCAAACCATCTGGAGCCGCAATGATCTGTTTCTGAAAGAATTTTATGCACCGGATTCTACGAATAGTCCTTACAACCGCGGCCAGGCAGATTGCTTTAGAAAAGTTTTTTCTGCTATGAATGTGAATAAATAAATATCATGATTAAAAGAAGACTTGCTTCCATTGATGTTATCCGTGCACTTACCATGTATTTTATGGTTTTTGTAAATGATCTGTGGACAGATAAAAGCATCCCTGCATGGCTTGAACATGCTCCTGGAAAGGCAGATGCAATGGGTTTTGCCGATATTATTTTTCCTGCATTTTTATTTATTGTCGGATTGTCGATTCCTTACAGCCAGCAAAGCCGTCAGGCTCGTGGTGAATCAAAAGCACAAATTTTTCAGCATATTATTCTTCGTTCGATAGCACTGATTGTGATGGGTTTTTTCCAGATGAATATGGAAAATTACAGCAACCAATCTTTGTTGCCTCGCCCAATTTGGGTGATTTTAGTAACGGTTTCTTTTTTCCTCATCTGGATGGATTATCCAAAAGAAAAAAGCAAAAAGTGGCGCTGGTTGCAAATATCAGGATTGGTGATTCTTTTTGTAATGGCCGCGGTTTATAAAGGTAACTCACCTCATGGAATCATCTGGATGAAGCCTCATTGGTGGGGCATATTAGGATTGATCGGGTGGGCGTATTTTGCCTGCGCTACCATCACGCTTTTTGCTGACCGAAAACTGCTGGTACTCATTGTCTTTTTTATCTTTTTTGTGATCTTTAATTCTATTGTAATACTGAATCCTTCCATGTTTTCGTCTTCATTGAAAAATACCATTGGTTCCCTGGGACTTGGAAATGCATCCAATTCTTCTATTACCATATTGGGCGTCATCTGTGCTGCTTTATACAGGAAGTTTTCAGAAAAAACGGTAAAGGTTGAAATCGTTTTAATTATAATCGCAGGTATTCTTTTTGTTTTTGGTTTTGCAACAAGGCCGCTCTGGGGCATTTCAAAAATAAGAGCCACACCTTCGTGGACGACGATTTGTTCAGCCATCAGCATTCTTACTTTTGCATTTCTAATATTGCTGGTTGATAGAGAAGGAAAAGAAAAATGGTTCAAAATAATAAAGCCTGCGGGAACGAGTACGCTCACCTGCTACCTGCTTCCGTACTTGCATGAAGCGATTTTTTTGTCCATTATCGGCATCCAATTGCCACTAATTATCAGAACCGGATGGATGGGAGTGATCAAATCGCTTGTGTTTGCACTGGTTATTGTTTTGATTACCGGTTGGGTGGAAAAGCGTCGTTTGAGATTGAAGATTTAGAGGAAGATGTGGATAAAAGGGTTCTTTGTTAAACGCAACGGCAATAAAAGGAGATAAATTTAAAGGCTGCTATTTGTGTTTTTTATTTCATTCATGGCGTCATTCAATAAAGTTTTTCTTTCGCAGTTATTTAAGCGCTTCGTCTTTTTCTTTTTCAAGAAAATGTGCGTCAGCTCCAATCTCTTCTTTCTTCCATTCCATCAAGGCGTTATCAGGCACTGCTTTCAAAGGAATGGTTGCAGATTGTGAAGGTTCGTTGTAAGGAATATTGGAACTTCGGTTATAGACCGAAATTAAGGACCAGCGCGGTCTGTCCGAAAGATTCGCTTCTGAACGGTGTAATAAATTGCTGTGGAAAAACAATGCATCGCCTGCTTCAATTTCTACATAAATTAATTCCATTGTTTTTAAAGCAAGATCCACATAATGTTGTGATGCGCCTACCTGCTCGCCGGCAAAACCATGTTCGATGCGTCCCATTTTATGTGAGCCTTTTATTACCTGCAGGCAACCGTTTTCTTTCTTTGCTTCGGTAATTGCAATCATCACAGACATCATCTGATCAGGAAATAAAAATTCGTTCTTGTACCAATATCCATAATCCTGGTGCCATTCCCAGGCGCCGCCAACCTTTGGTTCTTTCTGCATTAGCTTGCTATGAAAATGACAAACCGCACTTTTACCTTCCATTAATTTGTCAACCGAATTTACCATACGCTCACTTTTTGTGAGCAAGCCATAAGCATCATTTCCGGGAGTGTACCACAAGGTAAGTTTTGTTTTTTTTCCTGACTGGTCATTTAAATCAAAAGCATGTTTTCGTAACGTATTATCGCCTGTTGCGACCTGGTATAACTTATCTACTTCCTGCTTCTGCAAAAAGTTTTTTACTACCAGAAATCCATCGTTTTTATAGATTTCCAATTGCTCAGGTGATAAATAAAAAACTGACATGTTATTTGATTATTGGTGATAAAAATTCATAAAAAGATACAGGCATTGCATCAATTGTGAAAATAAAAATTATTTTGATACTGACCTAAGGAACGGTTGTGAAAAAGTTATTTAAAAACAAAAGCGTTGATGATTTTTGTAATGAAGAAAAGCCCTGTGATAAATGGCAAATGTTGTATCGGGTTTTATAAGTGCACCCAGTAAATGAACAAATACGCACAATTTGTATTTTGTGATAAAAGTAAATACCGGCATTTCTGTTTCGGACAACACTGCTGCTGTGGTTCGATTTCTTGAATATTTTAGTTACTTGCTTTTGAGTTGCAGTTTCATCATAACGTCTGTCTGCTCCTCGTCGCCTAATTTGAAAATGTGTTTGTCAAACTCCACAAATCCATTTTTTTGGTAAAACCTGATGGCTCTTTGGTTTTCTTCCCATACTCCTAACCAAACATACTCGACATTTTTCTGCTCCGCAATTTGCCTTGCCTTTTGATACAGCAGTTGTCCAATCTTCTTACCGTGAAATTCTTTCGGAACATAAATGCGCTCAATTTCTACAGCTTTATCGTCCTGTAATTCCGTTTGTGAACGTCCGAAGTTTAGTTTGAGGTAGCCGATTACTTTGTTGTCAAGTGTTGCAAAATAAAATTCTGTGTTTGGATCGTTAAGTTCGGCTGTTAGTTTTTCTGTGGAAAAACCTTCATCCAAATACTTTTTCATATTTTCTTCAGTGTTCACTGCTGAGAAGGTTTCAAAAAAAGTCAGTCTGCTAATCTCTTGTAATTGCTCAATGTCGTTAATTGTAATCTTTTTTATTGCAATGTTTTCCATTCATAATTTTTCAGGATCAAAGATTCCGATTTTGAAGGTCCGCCGGTTTTTTTTCTGGGTTTTAACTGCCGAAACAAAAGCAGCGATGTTCATACCACTTTGGCAACTAGTGTTTCAAGCTAACTTTTATTTACTCAAACAACCCACTGCTCAGATAGCGGTCACCCCGGTCACAAACAATAAATACGATCACGCCTTCTCTCAAGTCATTGCTCAGTCTGAGCGCTGCTGCCGCTGCTCCGCCACTGCTCACCCCTGCAAAAATTCCTTCCTGTTTGGCAAGCTGCCTGCAGGTCTCTTCCGCTTCCTGTTGTGAAATATCTAACACCTGATCCACTTTTTTCGCGTCAAATATTTTCGGTACATATTCAGCAGGCCATCTGCGGATACCGGGAATTGAAGATCCTTCTGTCGGCTGGCATCCCACAATTTGTATAGCCGGGTTCTGTTCTTTAAAAAAATCAGAGCAACCCATAATAGTGCCGGTGGTACCCATCGCGCTTACAAAATGAGTAATGCTTTGGTTGGTATCTCTCCATATTTCCGGCGCAGTTGTTTTATAATGTGCCATTGAATTATCAGGATTGGCAAATTGGTTGAGAAGAAAATAATCGCCACCAGCGGCTTTTTCTTCCGCATAATCACGGCTGCCTTCCATCGTTTCCAACAATGTTACTTTTGCCCCGTATGCTTTCATCGTCAAAACGCGTTCACGGGTAGAACTTTCGGGCATCACCAGTTCAATGTCCAGGTTAAAAAGGCTGGCCATCAAAGCCATCGCAATACCGGTGTTTCCGCTTGTTGCCTCTATTAGTTTCGTTCCTTTTTTAATATCGCCTCGCTCCATGGCACTTTTGATCATATTCAAAGCCGGGCGGTCTTTTACGCTTCCTCCCGGATTGTTTCCTTCCAGTTTTGCGTACACTTTTACTGCCCTGTTTTTGTTCATTCTTGTCAGTTCCACCATTGGGGTGTTGCCTACGGTGTCTAAAATAGTCGCCATTGTCTATACATTATTATTAATGAATTTATTCTCTACAATCGTTATTTCAGGATTTTGAAATACCAGGGATCCGGGCGGTACCGATTGCGTTAGCCACACATTCCCACCAATCACTGATCCTTCGCCAACAACCGTTTCGCCGCCTAAGATGGTGGCGCCGGAATAAATAACCACATTGTCTTCAATAGTTGGATGTCGTTTTTGCATGGCCATGCTTTTGCTGATGCTTAATCCCCCCAACGTTACTCCCTGGTACATTTTTACGTGATGGCCGATAATGGTAGTTTCGCCAATAACAATTCCGGTGCCGTGATCAATCATAAAGTATTCACCAATTTCCGCCGCCGGATGAATGTCAATGCCCGTTTTGCTATGGGCAAATTCTGTAAGAATACGCGGCAAAAGAGGGACATTCTGCAAATAAAGGATGTGTGCAATCCGGTAAAAGCAAAGTGCATAAAATCCCGGGTAAGCGCGGATCACTTCGAACTCACTTCTTGCGGCAGGATCCCCTTGTTCAATAGCTTCAATATCTGCATTTAGCATCCGGTACAATTCCGGTAAACGGTTAAAAAAATCTTTACTTACAGCATTATGATCACAATCGATACAGGCTCTTGTCGCATCAAGCATCCGAACCAGTTCTTTTTCCAGCCTGAAAAGTTCCTGATCAATTGCATCAATGGTTGGATAACTGCATTTCGATAATTCGGGATATAAAATGCAAATCAGCTTTGACGCCCAATTTGCAATCACGTCATTAGAAGGAACCTGTTCTTTTTGCTGCTGCTTTAAAAATATATCTTTTAGAAATTGTTCTTTCATGCTATTCATCTTCTAAGAAATGCGTTCCATTAAATTTTTGCGATGTAAAATTAAATGTTTCAGTTAAGGTAGAATGAATTTTGTTGAAATGTGAAACGATGCTTATTCATTTATAGATTGGGTTATAAAAGCTATTCTTCAGCAAAACAACAAATATGGAACATTCGTGTTTTTTTATGCAAACAAAAACACGTTTATAAATCATGAGCAATTCAATTTTTTCTTCAAATATTTTTTCAGGATAAATATTTAGTTTTATTTTTTCAAAAATATTTAGATGAATACTGCTTCCGGCTCTCATAGAAATGTGATCTTCATTGTAATAGTTGCCTCTCTTGGTTATTTTGTAGATATATATGATCTCGTCATTTTCTCCATTGTAAGAATTCAAAGTTTTCATGACATTGGTATCGCGGAAACGCAGATGCGAACCGGTGGGGAATATGTGTTGAATATGCAAATGGGCGGACTCTTGCTGGGTGGCATCATTTGGGGAATTATCGGGGATAAATTTGGCAGAATCAAAGTTCTTTTTGGTTCTATTCTTCTTTATTCTTTTGCCAACATGGCCAATGCATATGTAACCAATATTAATAGTTATGCAACTGTGCGTTTCCTTGCCGGCGTCGGCCTTGCAGGAGAATTAGGTGCAGGAATTACCCTTGTGAGTGAAAGCATGCACAAGAACAAACGCGGCTATGGAACAATGATGGTTGCGGTGGTTGGCGTGCTTGGCGCTATTGCAGCATTTTATGTTGCCAAACATTTCGCCTGGCGAAATGCTTATCTTGTTGGTGGCGGCATTGGGATTTTGTTGCTTGCGCTTCGTGTCGGAACTTTTGAATCCGGGTTGTATAAAAACGTAACAGATAAGAAGATTGTGAAGGGAAAATTTAGTATGTTGTTTTCTAACCGGGAAAGGTTTTTGCGCTATTTATATTGTCTGCTTATCGGGCTTCCGATATGGTTTGTGGTGGGAATTTTTGTTACGCAGGCGCCTGAATTTGGTAAAGCTTTAGGCGCCCCTGAAACTTTGAGCGCCGGTGTAGGAATTATGTTTACTTACATCGGTATTTCTCTTGGCGATCTGTTTGCAGGACTGTTGGCGCAAATGACGAAATCAAGAAAACTGGCAGTTTTTATTTTCCAAATAATGATTATCGTTAGTTCTGTTTGGTACTTGTCCAGCACAGGAATCACTCAGCAAAAATTTCATTGGCTTGCCTTTTTTATGGGATTGGCTGTTGGCTACTGGGCTACATTTGTAACCATATCATCAGAACAATTTGGAACCAATCTGCGTGCAACGGTTACCACTACTGCACCAAATTTTGTAAGAGGCGCTTTGATTCCAAGCACTTTTTTGTTTGAATTTTTTGTTCACAGATATAATATTATTACTGCCGGCTACATCATGATCTTTGTGCTTTCTGCGATTGCCATATTTGCACTTACGCAATTGAAAGAAAGCTTTAATAAAGATTTGAATTATCTGGAAGAATGACGAATGAATTAACAATTAAGTGAGCTGCATTTTATTCATCAGTCACCCTTTAGGTTTGGCTTCTTCCCTCAGCTTTTTGCCTTTTACTTTTCAGTTTTACCTTTTAGAAAAATGAAATTTTGTCGGATTTTTTTCACAAAAAAACTGACAGGTATTTATATTTTCTGCCAACTAATCTGATAAAATATTTTGGTACAATTATTCGTGCTACATTTGCAACCCAAATAATAAATTAAATAAATTTAACAATTATGGCAAAAGAAACTTTTGAACTCTTTGATGACAGAGTTCTGGTTAAACCGAATGCGGCTGAAGAGAAAACCGCCGGTGGAATTATTATTCCTGACACAGCAAAAGAAAAACCTCAGAAAGGTACTGTAGTAGCTGTGGGAAAAGGAAAATATGCAGAACAAACCGGAAACCTGATCCCAATGCAGGTGAAAGAAGGCGATACAGTAATGTATGGCAAATACGGTGGTACTGAAATCAGCATTAATGGCGAAGATTACCTCATCATGCGCTCTTCAGATATCTTAATGAAAGTTAGTTAATTCATCCTTTAAAAAATTTAATAAAAAACAAAATGGCTAAACAAATATTTTTTGAAATAGAAGCCCGCAATAAAATGAAAAAGGGCGTTGATACCCTTGCAAATGCGGTAAAAGTAACTCTTGGACCAAAAGGCAGAAACGTAGTTATTGAAAAGAAATTTGGTGCTCCGCAGGTTACCAAAGATGGTGTAACTGTTGCCAAAGAAATCGAACTGGATGAACCAATCGAAAATATGGGTGCACAAATGGTAAAAGAAGTAGCGTCAAAAACTGCCGACATTGCAGGTGATGGTACTACAACTGCTACAGTTCTTGCCCAGTCAATTATCAATGAAGGCTTACGCAATGTGGCTGCAGGAGCAAATCCAATGGATTTGAAACGCGGAATTGATAAGGCGGTAACTGCTGTTGTTGAAAATTTGAAGAAACAATCTGTAACTGTTGGAAACGATAATGATAAAATTGAGCAGGTAGCTTCTATCTCTGCCAATAATGATGAATCTATCGGAAAATTGATTGCTCAGGCCATGACAAAAGTGGGTAAAGAAGGTGTGATCACTGTAGAAGAAGCGAAAGGAACTGACACAACTGTAGAAGTGGTAGAAGGTATGCAGTTTGACAGAGGTTATGTATCTCCTTACTTCGTTACCAACAGCGAAAAAATGGAAGCTGACCTTCAGAACCCTTACATTTTGATTTATGATAAGAAGATATCTACCATGAAGGATATTCTTCACATTCTTGAAAAAGTGGCTCAGAGTGGCCGTCCGCTTTTAATCATTTCAGAAGATCTGGAAGGCGAAGCATTGGCTACTTTGGTTGTAAATAAATTGCGTGGTACTTTGAAAGTAGCTGCAGTTAAAGCTCCTGGCTTCGGCGACAGAAGAAAAGAAATGTTGCAGGATATTGCTGTACTGACAAAAGGTATTGTGATCAGCGAGGAACAGGGTTACAAATTAGAAAATGTTGACCTTTCTTATCTTGGTGAAGCTACTGCCGTAACTATTGATAAGGACAACACAACAATCGTTGGTGGAAAAGGTGATAAGAAAGATATTGATGCAAGAGTAAACCAGATAAAAGCGCAGATTGAAAGCACAACATCTGATTATGATAAAGAAAAATTACAGGAACGCCTTGCCAAATTAAGCGGTGGTGTTGCTGTACTTTATGTGGGCGCTGCTACAGAAGTAGAAATGAAAGAAAAGAAAGACCGTGTGGATGATGCGCTGCATGCAACAAGGGCTGCTGTTGAAGAAGGAATTGTACCTGGTGGTGGAGTTGCTTACATCCGCGCCATCGAAAGTCTTGAACAACTGAAAGGTGTTAATGCCGATGAAACAACCGGTGTTCAGATCGTGAAACGCGCTGTGGAAGAACCTCTTCGCCAGATTGTGATCAACAGTGGTATTGAAGGAAGCATCGTTGTTCAGAAAATCAAAGAAGGAAAAGGTGATTTTGGATTTAACGCACGCACAGAAGTTTATGAAAACTTATTAGCTGCCGGTGTCATTGATCCTACAAAAGTTACCAGGATCGCTTTGGAAAATGCCGCTTCAATTGCCGGAATGTTGCTGACAACAGAATGCGTAATTTCTGACAAACCAGAAAAAGACAAACCAGGAATGCCTCCGATGGGTGGCGGAATGGGCGGTGGAATGGGTGATATGGGTTATTAATCCAACCATTTGTACCGAAAGATATAGATGTTTAAAGTCAATCCCTTTGCAGAAATGTGAAGGGATTTTTGTTTCCAATAATATTCACTGGTTTCCGAAGTTTTTAGGCTATTAAAAAATGTTAGCGCTGAACAGCCCACGCAAGTCCGTCAGGCATTCCACCTACATCAATTTTAGCAGTTACAGTCAATGATTTCAGATCAATGACTGCTAAATAATTGTCTCCCGAACTTGCAACAAATGCACGCGGGCTATCTTTGTCCATTAATATTCCGGCGGCGCCGTTTCCAATGTTCAAGCGCTTTATCTCAGTACGTGTTTTGGCGTCATAAATTGCAACGTCACCGCTTTGAAGACTGGAAATAAAAACCATCTTGCCATCAGGAGTAAATTTCAAACGGTTGGCACCTGAAATCTTTGCATCAATTTTCGAACTTAATTTTTTAGCAGAAAGATCAATAATAAAGATGGCGCCATCTTCAGCCGATACCGTCCATAATTCGCTGCCGTC
>Ga0207652_10001287_pt1 | contig 22335 bp, 12 predicted proteins | sample KBSC63BmetaG_FD_184334 | JGI IMG/M metagenome (GOLD analysis project Ga0207652, IMG submission 184334) | Corn rhizosphere microbial communities from Kellogg Biological Station, Michigan, USA - KBS C6-3B metaG (SPAdes) (version 2) | ecosystem: Host-associated > Plants > Roots > Rhizosphere ... | reverse complement strand
GACGATCATCGCCGTGTGCAGGCGTCTCATCTCGCCACCAGAGAGGTGTCGGGCACGGCGATCGAGCAGGTCGCCGAGCGAGAACGCCTCGGCCACCTCGTCGATTCGTCGCTTGAGATCGCGCCTGCGCAGTCCCGCGAGTTCGCCGAAGAAACGCAGATTGTCGAAGGCCGAGACGGTCGGGTAGATCCCCGTATCCTGCGGGGCCAAGCCGAGTTGTCGTCGGGCCAAATTGGGATGGGTACTGGCATCGATCCCGTTCAGCCAGACATCGCCCCGGTCCGGTTTGCGCAGCCCCGCTATGACCGAGACCAGCGTCGACTTGCCGGCTCCGTTCTGGCCCAAAAGAGCGACGATCTCGCCCTGGTCCACGTCGAGGTCGACGCCCCTCAGCGCTTTGACCGGCCCATAGCTCTTATGGACCTCCCTCACCTTCAGCACTGAGGCGATCCAGTCCGAGGGCGGGAGGGGGCGGGCGTTTCAGCCTGCCCGCTCAAGCTCACTCGGATGCCTATTCCGGGATCGCGCGCGATCTCCCGGCAGCGGTAGCGCTGCGCCTTGCCGCTAGGCGTCTTCGGAAACTGGCCACGACTGAGGAAGACGAAGTCCTTGACCGAGAGACCGCATGCTTCGACCGTGCGCTGGTAGAGGCGCGCGGCTAGCGCCTTCACGTCGAGATGTGTGCCGAGGATCTCGGCGACCAGGGTTACCTGGCGGATGCCGCCGACGTGGACGTCGACTATCGCGCAGTTGCCCTCTTGGATCGCCTCCTCCTCAGCGAGCGTGCGCTCGACATCCTGGACGTAGACGTTTCGCCCATGGGTGGTGAGGAGGTCGTCGTTGCGGCCGCTGATGAACAGCCTTCCCTCATGGAGGAAGCCGATGTCCCCGGTGTAAAGCTCGTCCCCACGGAAGCGGGCGGCGGTCAGCTCTGGGCTGCTGAAGTAGCGTGTCCCGAGCGCGGTGCTGCGGACCACGATTTCGCTGTTCTCGGGCTCGATTCTGACCGCGACGTCGCGCAGCTCGTCGCCGGTCGAGACCAGGCGGCGGGCGCTCGGATGGTTCGGCTCGACCGGCTCGACCTGGCCCGCGGCGAGGGCGGTGGCGTCGACGTCAAGGTACTCCGGTGCGACGCCAAGGCCGCCGATCGTGACCGCCAAGGTCGCCTCGGCAAGGCCATAGGCGGGGGTCAGCGTCTCCATCGTCATGCCGCGCGGCGCGAACGTGCGGGCCGCCTCGGCCAGCGTCGTCCACAGAATCTCCTCAGCCCCGACCAGGCAGAGGCGCAGCTTCAGCGGTTTGCCGCTCGAGCGGACTCGCTCCACTCTGGTGGCGACGTCGAGGGCGAAGGGCGGCGCGGCAGTGATCGTGGCGCCGAAGTCGGAGCAGTCGTCAAACCAGGAGCGGGGGGCTCCGAGGAACCGCTCGGGCGATCCCACCACGCCGGGAATCCCGTTGTACCAACCCATCATCAGGCAGCCGAAGAAGCCCATGTCGTGCGACATCGGCAGCCACGAGCAGCCCAAGTCGCGTTCCGGATCGACCCCCATCTTCTCCGAGAGGGCGCTGAGGTGGGTGTCGATCGCTCTGCCGGTAAGCTCGACCCCGCGCGGTTCGCTGGTCGTCCCCGAGGAGAACTGAATGAATAGCGTCTCGTCTTCTGGCGGCGGCGATATGTCTCTCGTCCCCGGAGTTTCGAGCAGGCTTCTACAGCCAACGATGTCGACGCCGATCTCGGCGTCAGGGGGCATGAAAGCGAGAAACCGATCTTCGGCAACCAGACACTTGGCGTCGAGCAGGGAGCAGAGCCGGCGCAACTGCGCCGTGTACTGGGCGACATCCATCCCCCGCGCAATGATCGGCAGCGAGGCGATCCGGGCACCGAGCATCCAAGCGCCACCAGCGGCCGGCAGGGCATCAGGACCGTTGGTCAGCACTGCGGCGACGACATCCCCTTGCCGCACCCCGCGTTTGTGTAGGCCAGCGGCTGCATGCCTCGTTTCGGCGATGCCCTCGCCCCAGGTCCGTCGTCGGAAGGTGGATCCATCCCACTGCCACGTCTCTTGCGACAGCGTTTTCGGCAGCAGTAGCCGATCCCACAGATTCATCGCGCCTGTCCTCCTGGCGATCGTTTGCGTAGGGGGACTTCACCGCCGTCTCGCGCGCGAAGTCAAAACGCCTGCGTTGTCAGGCGTGAATTTGAATGTGGACCAGCGTCGCCGTACCTTCGATTGGAAGGGGCCACGAGAGAATGATCCTCAACACGCGCAGCTGGGGCGAGGCAAGACCGGAGGGCGTCGTCTGCGTCCACGGGGTTGGGCAACACGGCGGGGTCTTCGCGGACCTCGGAGAGCACCTCGCGGAGTGTGGGCACGCAGTAACAGCTGTCGATCTCCGTGGTCACGGCGACTCGGCGCGCGAGCCGCCCTGGAACGTCGAGCGCCATCTAATCGATCTGCTTGAGACCCTCAACGCCCGCGGGATCCGGCGCGCCGCCTTGGTAGGCCATAGCTTTGGCGGCCGGGTTGCAGCTGCGCTCGCCGTCGCTGCCAGCGAGCGGATCGGGTGCCTGATTCTGCTCGAGCCCGGCCTGCAGATTCCCCCCGACCGAGCTCTGCAGGGCGCCGAAATGGATCGGCTCGACTGGAGCTTCGAGACCCCCGAGGGCGCGGTCAACGCGCTGCTCGGCCGCGACGACGCGGCTGCTACCCCACGTGTCGTGGTCGAGCGCTATGTCCGCGACGACGTTCGCCGGGGCCCCGACGGGCGCTACCGCTTCGGGTTTTGTCCCGGCGCTGCGGTTACCGCTTGGAGCGAGATGGCGCTGCCGGCGCCGCCGATTGCACTGGTGCCGACCCTGATTGTCCGCACCGAGGTCTCGTTGGTCAGCCTCGGCGTCGAGCAGCGCTACCGTGACGAACTAGGAGCGGGGCTGACATTGGTCACGGTGCCAAATGGGCACAACGTTCTCTGGGAGAGCCCAACGGAGACGATCGCCGCGGTCGCCGGCTTTCTCAAGGAGGGAGTTGATGTTGGCGGCAGTGCTCCGGTGGGGCCGATGCCGGGCTACTTTGAGGATTCGGGGACGTTCCGGCCGCTAGTCTGAGGATGGATACACACCGGGTGGCCAACCGCATTTCTCCCGACGTCGGGAGGTCCAGTCGAGATGGTTGAGCGAGTCCTGCCGCGCATTGTCGCCGCAGTCAGCACCAAGAGCGAGATTCAGGTGGAGTTGGCGATGTCGGAGGCGGCGGCGATCCGGCGGGCGGTGGCCTCGCGGCGCCGCGAGTTCACCACTGCCCGCGCCTGCGCCCGCACGGCGCTCGCCCGGCTCGGCCTCCCAATGGGCCCTATTCCGCCGGGCCCCGCCGGCGAGCCGCGATGGCCCGCCGGGGTCGTCGGCAGCATCACCCACTGCGAGGGGTACCGTGCGGCCGCGGTCGGGAGGGCGAAGGAGGTCGGCGCTCTCGCGATCGACGCCGAGCCTAACCGGCCGCTGCCGTCGGGCGTCCTCGCGGCGATTGCCGCGGACGATGAGCAGGCTCGGTTGCGGCGACACGGGAAGGAGGTGGCGGACGTCTGTTGGGACCGCCTCCTGTTCAGTGCCAAGGAGGTGGTCTTCAAGCTTTGGTTCCCGCTCACCGGCGACAAGCTCGGGTTCGATGACGGCAGCGTCGAGTTCGACATCGCCGCCGGGACCTTTCACGCTCGTCTGAGCGGCGGCCAACCCGCTCTGCGGGGCCGCTGGGTGGTCGGCGAGGGCCTGATCGTGACCGGAATTTGCCTCTCCTCGGAGCAGTCACTTCAATGCTCCGCGACCTCGAATCGAGCGGGAGAGTCGAATGGCAACGGACAAAACCACCAATCCAGAGCGCGTAGCGGCGGCTCTGCGGGAATCGCTGAAGACATCTGAGAGGCTGCAGCGGGAGAACGAGCGGCTGCGCGCACGCCAGAGCGAGCCGATCGCGGTCGTCGGCATGAGTTGCCGCTTCCCGGGGGGAGTGCGGAACCCGCAGGAGCTCTGGGACCTGGTCGCCGCTGGAGGCGACGCCGTATGTGAGTTCCCGGCGGATCGCGGATGGGCGCTGGAGACGCTCTTTCACCCTGACCCAGAGCACCCGCGCACGGTCTACGCCCACGAGGGCGGCTTTATGCACGAGCCCTACATGTTCGACGCCCCCTTCTTCTCGATCGGCCCGCGCGAGGCGCTAGCGATGGACCCTCAGCAGCGGGTCCTGCTGGAAACCGCCTGGGAGGCGTTTGAGAGTGCCGGTATTGACCCTGATGGCCTGCGCGGCAGTGACACCGGCGTTTTCGCCGGGATCGCGGCTACCAACTACGGCCTCTTCTTCGACACGCCGGAGGAGCTCGAGGGCCACCTCCTAACGGGGACGACGACCAGCGTTGCCTCGGGCCGGATCGCCTACACCTTTGGGCTCGAGGGACCGACGATCTCGATCGATACCGCCTGCTCATCCTCTCTGGTCGCCCTCCATCTTGCCTGCCAGGCGTTGCGCCAGGGCGAATGTAGCCTCGCGCTCGCCGGCGGCGCGACGATCTACGCGACGCCGGAGCTGTTCATCTCCTTCTCCCGCCAGCGCGGCCTCGCGGAGGACGGACGCTGCAAGTCCTTCGCGGCCAGCGCCGACGGTGTCGGCTGGGCTGAGGGCGCGGCGTTGCTGGCATTGGAGAGGCTCTCCGACGCGGAGGCGAACAGGCACCGGGTGCTAGCCCTGGTCCGCGGTACGGCGGTCAACCAGGACGGCGCCAGCAACGGGCTCAGCGCGCCGAGCGGCCCGGCCCAGGAGCGTGTAATCCGCGACGCACTTGCCAATGCTGGCCTGACCGCCGCGGACGTGGAAGTGGTCGAGGCGCACGGGACAGGGACCGCGCTCGGAGATCCGATCGAGGGCCAGGCCCTTCTTGCCACCTACGGGCAGGATCGCCGCGACGGTCCTGTGAAGCTGGGCTCAGTCAAGTCCAACATCGGCCACACGGTCTGTGCAGCGGGAGCAGGAGGCATGATCAAGATGATCATGGCGATGCGCGAGGCGCAGCTACCGCGCAGCCTGCACCTGGACGAGCCGACGCCCCTCGTCGATTGGTCGAAGGGCGAGGTGAAGCTGTTGAGCCAGGCCGAGCCGTGGCTGCGCGGGGAGAGCCCGCGGCGGGCAGCTGTCTCCTCGTTTGGGATCAGTGGCACCAACTCGCACGTGATCCTCGAAGAAGGGCCTGCCAGCCCCGCTGTCTCCGGCGCGCCCGAACGCGACCACGAGGGAGGAGCCGGCCCCCTCCCGTTTCTGGTCTCGGCTAAGAGTGAAGAGGCGCTGAAGGCGCAGGCCCAGCGGTTGCACACGCATCTACAGGCGAACCCGGAAATTGATCAGGTCGACCTCGCCTACACTCTGGCACGCGGACGCGCTCAGCTCGAGCACCGGGCCGTGGGGGTCGCCTCCGACCGCGACGAGTTGCTGCGGGCGCTTGACGTAATCCGAATCGGTGCTCCCAGCGGCAGCGTCGTGCGCGACACCATCGGTGAGGGAAAGACCGCGTTTCTGTTCACCGGCCAGGGCGCCCAGCGATCAGGCATGGGACGGGGGCTCTACGACGGCTTTCCGACCTTTGCCGCCGCTCTCGATGAGGCCTTCGCCGAGCTTGATCCCCACCTTGGGCGGCCGCTGAAAGAGGTGATGTTCGCGGCCGAGGGCAGCTCCGAGGCGGAGCTGCTCGATCGGACCGAGTTCGCGCAGCCGGCGCTGTTCGCGCTTGAGGTTGCCCTCTTCCGGTTGCTGGAGAGTATTGGGGTGAAGCCCGATGTACTGATCGGCCACTCGATCGGCGAGCTCTCGGCCGCTCATGTCGCCGGCGTCCTATCGCTGGCCGACGCGGCAAAGCTTGTCGCTACCCGCGGGCACCTGATGGGAGCGCTGCCAGAGGGTGGCGCGATGCTCGCGGTTGAGGCCTCCGAGGAGGAGGTAGCGAAGGCGATCGAGGAGTTCGATGGCGAACTCGCAATTGCCGGTCTCAACGCGCCGCTGGCCAGCGTTGTCTCGGGTTCGGCGGCGGAGATCGAGCGTTTCGAGGAGGTCTGGAAGGAGCGCGGCCGCCGCACCAACCGCCTTCGCGTCAGCCACGCTTTCCACTCGCCGCTGATGGAGCCGATGCTGGAGGAGTTCGGCGCAATCGCGGCCGGCCTTGAGTTCGGGCCGGCGCAGATCCCGATCATCTCCAACCTCAGCGGCGAGCTTGCCGGCGAGGAGCTCTCACAGCCCGACTATTGGGTCCGCCACATCCGTTCCGCTGTCCGCTACGCCGACGGTGTCGCCGTCCTCGAGCGGATCGGAGTGACGCGCTTCCTCGAGCTTGGCCCCGACGGGGTCCTGGCGGCGATGACCCAACAGTCGCTCGCCCCCGAGATCGCGGCCGACATCCTCGCGGTGCCGACCCTGCGCGCCAAGGACGAGGACGAGCCGGTCTCGTTCATGACCTTCCTCGCCGCTCTCCACGCCAACGGCATTACGGTCGATTGGGAGGCATTCTTCGCGCCGCAGGAGCCGCGCCGTGTCGAGCTCCCGACCTACGCCTTCCAGCGCGAGCGCTATTGGCTCGAGGATCCGGGCATGGTCGGCGACGTCGCTCTCGTCGGTCAGGCGCCGACCGAGCACGGACTGCTCGGCGCCGCCGTGCGCCGGGCCGACGACGACGGTTGGATCCTCACCGGCCGACTCTCGCTGAAGGACCAGTCCTGGCTTGCCGATCACGCGGTGATGGGTGTGGTGCTGCTGCCGGGCACCGGCTTCATCGAGCTCGCCCTGGCAGCTGGCCGGCAAGTCGGTGCCGAGTTGATCGAGGAGCTGGCCTTCGAGTCGCCGCTGATCCTGGGCGAGGACGCGGCCGTCCAGATCCAGGTAGTGGTTGACGAGCAGGAGGACGACGGGACACGCCAGATTGCGATCTACTCGCGCCCGCAGGACGAGGGGGACGCGCCCTGGGTCCGCCACGCCAGCGGCGCCCTTTCATCGCCTCTGGCAGAAGCTGGGGCAGAGGCCGAGGAGGCGCTGGCAGAGTGGCCCCCGGAGAAGGCGGAGCCGGTCGATATCGAGTTCCTCTACGACCGCCTAGCCGAGGCAGGATACGATTACGGGCCCGCGTTCCAAGGGCTGCACGCCGCGTGGCATCGCGGCGAGGAGCTTTTTGCCGAGGTCGCCCTCGATGATCAACAGGCGCGAGACGCCGAGCGGTTCGGCGCTCACCCGGCGCTGTTCGACTCGGCCTTGCATGCGGCCTTGCATGCGGCCCTTGCAGGGGAGGAAGGAAAGCTAGTGGTGCCGTTTTCGGTACGCGGCGTACGACTGCGCAACTGCGGCGCCACGGCCCTCCGGGTGCGGCTCACCCGCGGAGACGACGACACCCTGCAACTCGAGGCCCACGACGACGATGGTGCCTCGGTACTTAGGGTCGATGGCCTTGTCGCGCGGCCGATCGATGTCGATGCGCTGCGCGGGGCCAGCGAGACGGTCCACAGCTCCCTCTACAAGGTTAACTGGGCGATCCTGGCGACCCCGGCGCCGGCGGACGGGCCGGCCCGCCTGGCTCTCCTTGGTGACCTCGAGCTGCCCCAGGTCGAGCAACGCTATGGCGACCTCGACGAGCTCGTCGCCGCTATAGAGAGCGGCGACCCCACACCCGATTTCGTTCTCGTCGCGGTCAACGTCGTCGCCGGGGACGATCCTGCGGCAGCCGTCCGCACCGTGGTTCGTGAGACCCTGGCGAGGGTCCAGGCCATGGTCGGGGAGCAGCTCCTCGCGGACGCCCGTTTCGTGTTCGTCACTCGGGGTGCGACGAAAGCGGTCGAGGGCGAGGTGCCGGAGCCGGCGCAGGCCGCGGCCCTGGGCCTACTGCACAGCGCCCAGTCCGAGTACCTGGGGAGAATCGTGCTGCTCGACCTCGATCCGACGGCAAGCGCCGCCGAGTGCGACCTGCAGGGTCTACTTACCACCGGAGAGCCGCAGCTCGCCGTTCGTCAGAGGTCGGTCTATGCCCCGCGGCTGGCGAGCGTCGAGGCCGGCTCCTTCCTCACGCCGCCCGAGGGGGAGAAGCTCTGGAAGCTGGCGAAGGGCGAGCAGGGGACGCTGGACAGCCTCTCCCTGGTTTCCAACCCGAAGATGGCCGAACCACTCGAAGGCAGGCAGGTGCGGGTCGCCCTTCACGCCGCCGGTCTCAACTTCCGCGACGTTCTGCTCTCGCTCGGCACCTACCCCGGGGTCGCGGTGATCGGCGCCGAGGGTGCCGGGATCGTTACTGAGGTCGGCCACGCGGCGGAGAACCTTGCGGTCGGCGACCGGGTGATGGGACTGATCGGCGACGCCTTCGGCCCGGTTTCGGTGGTGGATGAGCGTTGGCTGGTCAAAATGCCCGACGACTGGATGTTCGCGCGCGCCGCCTCGGTTCCGCTCGCCTACATCACCGCCTTCTATGGGCTCGTCGACCTCGCCAAGCTGCAACCCGGCGAGCGGGTTCTGATTCACGCCGGCGCCGGCGGCGTCGGCATGGCGGCGATCCAGGTCGCACACCATCTCGGCGCCGAGGTCTTCGCAACCGCTAGCCCCAGCAAGTGGGAGGCACTGCGGGGTATGGGGATCGACGAGGACCACATCGCCTCTTCGCGCGACCTCGAGTTCCGCGAGAAGCTGCTGGCAACGACTGGCGGCGAGGGTGTCGACGTCGTCCTCAACGCGCTCGCCGGCGACTTCATCGAGGCTTCGCTCGAGCTGCTGCCACGAGGCGGGCGATTCATGGAGATGGGGAAGGCCGATACCCGCGACGCCGACACAATCGCTGCCGAGTACGCCGGTGTCGCCTACCACATTTTCGACGTGCAGGATGCGGGAATCGCCCGGGTCGGAGAGATCCTCGAGGAGCTGATCGGTCTCTTCGAAGCGGGCACCTTGACCCCGCTCCCGGTCGTGACCTGGGACGTGCGGCGCGGGCGGGAGGCGTTCCGCTACCTGCGCGACGGGCGCAACGTCGGCAAGGTCGTGCTGACGATCCCGCGCCCGCCAGACCCCGAAGGCACGACCCTGATCACCGGCGGGACCGGAGCTCTGGGGGGGCTGGTCGCCCGGCACCTGGCGGCACAAGGCACCCGCCGCCTACTGCTATTGAGCCGCAGCGGTCTCGACTCCGAGGGCGCAAGAAACCTGCGGGCAGAGCTCGCTGAAGCGGGCTGCGACGCGCGGATCGTCGCCTGCGACGTCGCCGACCGCAGCCAGCTCGAAGCGGTGCTCGCCACTGTGCCCGAGGAGCACCCGCTGACAGCGGTGATCCATGCCGCTGGCGTCGTCGAGGACGCCGCGATCGAGTCGCTCGACGCCCAGCAAATCGACCGTGTGCTGGCGCCAAAGGTTGATGCGGCGCTCCACCTGCACGAGTTGACCAAGGGTCTCGACCTGAAGCGGTTCGTTCTCTTCTCCTCGGCGGCGGCGACGTTCGGTAACCCCGGCCAGGGCAACTATGCGGCGGCTAACGCGTTCCTCGACGCGCTCGCCCAACGCCGCCAGAGCGAAGGCCTGGCGGGCCAGTCGCAGGCTTGGGGCCTCTGGCTCCTGGAGGACAGTTCCGGCATGGGGGGCGGCCTGGACCAGGCGGCGCTGGCCAGGCTCGAACGGCTGGGGATCATTCCGATTGGCGACGAGGAAGGCCTGCAGCTGCTCGACGCGGCGGCGGAGATTGACGAGGGAGTGTCGGTGCTGGTCCACCTCGACCACTCCGCTCTGCGCACCCTCGCCCAAGCGGGGATCCTGCCGCCTCTTCTGCGCCAGCTTGTGCGGGCGCCGGTGCGCCGCAAGCGGGCTGGCGGTCGCTCGCTGGCGCGGCGTCTGGCAAGCCTGCGAGAAGAGGAGTGGGGCGAGGTTGTGCTGGAGACCGTGCGCGGTGAGGTCGCAGCGGTACTCGGCTATGACTCGGCGGAGGCGATTGACACCGAGGTCGCCTTCAAGGACCTCGGCTTCGACTCCCTGGCGGCGGTCGAGCTGTACAACCGCCTTTGCCAGCTGACCGGGATGAGGCTGCCGACGACGCTTGGCTTCGACTACCCGACGCCGCTCGCCGTCTCCGAATACGTCTGCGAGAAGATGAGCGGCCAGGAGAAGGAAGGCGTCGAGGAGGGCGAGGGCGAGCCATCCGACGCCCAGTCCGTCGAGGTCGCCTGAGCCTCCGAGCTGCTAGGAGACTTCCTCAAGCTCGTCTCGCTGGCGGCGGCCGAGTTCGAGCAGGCCAGCGAGGTCGAGCTCGTCGATCGCCTCGACCGCTTCCTCGTCTGGGGTCGGGGTGGGGGGCTTCGCCGCAGTTGGCTCGTCTTCGCCGTCGAGCTCGAGCAGCAGCTTGCGTGCGACATCGCGGGGCGTTGGGTAGTCGAAGGCGACGGTCGTGCTGAGATCTAGGCCGGTCGCTTCGATCAACCTGTTGCGCAGGTCAACTGCCTTCGGCGAGTCGAAGCCGAAATCCTTAAAGGGGCGCCCCGGATCGATCTCGGACGCCGAGTTGAGTCCAGCCACCCGCGCCACTTCTGCGCAGACGAGGGCGAGAACTACGGCTTCCCGTTCGATATCGGGTACGTCAGCGAGGAGCCCCCTCAGTGCGACTCCGTCGCCGCTTACGTCGCGCTGTGCCGGCCAGAACTCAGCGGGGATCAGTGGCTCCTCGCTGCAGATTGCCTCCCAGTCGACATCGACGCCGCTGACGAAGAGCTCTGCCAGCGCCCGCAGGAGGTAGCCGGGGTCGGCTTGGTCAAGGGTCCCGACGACGATCGCGTCAGCGCCCGCATCAGCGATGGTTTCGGTGAGCACCTCAGCGAGTACGCGACGCGGGCCGACCTCAACCAGCACGTTGTAGCCGTCGGCAAGGACCGCGCGTAGCGCCGGATCGAAGTAGACCCGCTGGCCCAGGTTACTGCTCCAATAGAGCGCGTCGAGACCAGTCTGATCGACCTCGCGGCCGACCACCCCTGAGTAGAACGGGATCGTGCCGGGTCGTGGCGAGATTGAAGTGAGCTCTTCCGCGAACCACTGATGGATCACCGCGACCGCCGGAGAGTGGCCCGGAGCCGAGATCCCCATGGGCCGCCCGGCTACGTCGTCGTCGGCGAGCACCGCGAGCAGCTCGTCGACCGCCTCCTTCTCACCGGATACCGAGGTCCACCGAGGGCCGGTGAGGGCCGAGATCCAGAGGCGGCCACGCCAGGGCGCGACCCGCTCCTTGAGCTCGGCTGCCGGCAGCGCGATCGAGGCCATTTCCCCCTGGTTCTCGAAGCGCATCGCCGAGCGACAGAAGGTGCTGGTAACCCGCGCCGCGTCTTCCAGGGTCAGCGAGCCGCTGATCACGGCCGCCGGAATCTCGCCGACGCTGTGGCCGAGGACCGCCTGGGGGCGCACTCCGAACTCTTCCCAGAGTTGCGCCAACGAGGTGCACGCGGCGAACAAGGCGTGTTGGCCGACGTCGAGGCGGTAAAGGTCCGGAGCGTCGGAGCGTCCGTGCAGGACGTCGTCCAGGCACCAATCAGCGAAGGGTGCGAGAGCCCGTTCGCATTCGTTCATCTGCCGGCGAAAAGTGGGCGAGGCGGCGATTAGGTCGATCGCCATCCCCTTGAACTCAGTCCTCAGTGGCGGGAAGACGAAGGCGACGCGCGCCGGGTCGCGAGCCTCTCCACTAACCAGATCGTTGTTGCGGCGCCCCGCTGCGAGGTCGTCGAGGCCGCGCTGGAGGTCGTCGCGGCTGCCACCGAGCAGTACTGCGCGGTGGGACTGCGGCGCCTCCTCGGTGGCCAGTGCGGGGAAGATCATTGCGAGCTCGGGGGCGGGCGTCCCGTCGAGGCGCTCCAGCAGCGCACGCGCTCGCTCCCGCAGCCCTTCCGCACTTGGGGCGGTGAGGACCCAGGGGGTTGAGAGATGGTTCGTTTTCGGCTGCATACGTGTCCTCCTCGCGCTACCGGAAGCGACGATATGGCGGCTCGCCGCCACGACCCAAATAGAAGCCTCGATTCAACCGCCGTCGCCCGGTCTCGTAACCGGCTCCTGACTCTCCTCGGGGGTCGACCAAGAGCGGCTTGTTGTACGGACTGGCGCGGCGAACGTCCAGTTCCAGCGCCCGAGGAGGACCATCAGCGACGGCACCAGGACCAGTCGGATCACAGTCGCATCGAGGAACACCCCGGCAACCAGGCCCACGCCGAACTGCTGCAGTGCCACTACGCGACTGGTCGTGAAGCCGGCGAAGATCACGATCATCACCAGGGCGGAGGCGGTGACGACACCTCTGATTCGGCGCAAGCCAACCAAGACTGCGCGACGGTTGTCTCCGGAGTGCAGCCACTCCTCCCGCATCCGCGTCACCATGAAAATCTCGTAGTCGGTCGAGATCCCGAACATGGCGGCGAACAGCAGGACGGGAACCCAGGCGACCACTCGATCGCTGGTACCGAGGCCGATGGCGGCTCCCCATCCAAGTTGGAAGGCGAGGACGAGGACGCCACAGGCAGCGGCGACGGAAAGGATGCTCATGGCGATCGCCTTCAACGGCAATACCACCGAGCGGAGCATTGCCGCCAGCAGGCAAAACATGACAATGGCTAGTACGAAGGCGAAGGGGGGGACGCTGGCGGTGATCGCGTGGACAAAGTCATAGTCCCGCGCTGCCACTCCGCCGACGCGGACCGTCATCGTGCCGAAGTCGGCTGCTGGTACGTACACGTGGCGCAGGCGTTCGACCAGGGCGTCAGCAGGCCGCGAGCCGCTTTCCTTCGAGCCGGTGATTCGGATCCGCGCGAAGCGCCCGTCTCCGTTGACGAGCCCGAGCCGCTCAACTCGTTGCCTGACGGCGGCGCCCGGCAGACGTGCTCCTGCTAGCGCGCTCGGCGCCTGTACCGTCGTTACGGCTGGATCCGCCGCCAGCCGCGCCACTAGACGCCGCTCTGCCGCGAGTGTCGACGCCGCCCAGGCGCCGCCCGCGCGTCCGCTGTCGATCAGAACTTCAGAGGGTGCCAGCACCGTCCCCTCGCCAGCGCTGTTCGACCCAGACGGGACATGGGCGAGCCTGAGAAATTCAGCGCTGCCGCCGGTAAGGCTGAGTCCGAGCGCTGGCAGGGCGATCAGGACCATGACCGTGCCGGCCGTAAGAGCCGACAGCAGCGGGCGCCCGATCACCACTGTCGCCAGGCGATCGGAGAGCGGTCGGTTGCTGGAGCCGAGCCGCAGTTGGCGCGGGACCCGCACGGGCAGCCGCTCGAGGTGGGGGCCGAGCAACTCCAGGAGCGCCGGCAGGAGAGTAGCGGCGGCGAGGACGGAGGTGAGCGGAATTCCGACTGCCGCCAACCCCAAACCGCTGAAGAAGGGAATCGGGATCAGGACCATGGGCAGAAGGCCGGCGGCGACGACCATGCCCGAGATCGTTAGCGCCCGCCCTGCAGTGTGGGTGGTCGCACGCAGCGGGCCCGCCCGGTCGGGTGCGCGGCTGCGAACCTCTTCGCGATACCGCGAGACGTAGAGCATCGAGTAGTCGACGGCGAGCGCGATTCCGACCAGGGTGACGACGCTCGTCGCGTAAACCGGGATTTCGACAAAGGCGGCCTCGACCCAGACGATCCCCATCGCGACTGAGATTGTTGCCAGCGCGAACAGCAGTGGCACAGCGACTGCCGGGAGCGACCCGAACAGCAGCACCAGGATCACGGCTGTGATCGGGATCGCTACCACCTCGGCGCGGCGCAGGTCGTGGGTCATGATCGAGCTCAGCTCTGTGGAGACGATCGGGAAGCCGGTTATCTGAACCCGCGCCCCCGGAACATGTCCAGCGGCCTGCTTGATCGCTGAGGCAAGCTTGGTCGCATCCGCCGTCGATAGATCAGTCGGTAGCGCGGCGTAGGACACCTGAGGACTAACGCTCACCAGTGGCGACGAGCGCCCCGCCGCAGCCTGAGCGGCTTTCCGCACCGATGCTCTCACGGCCTTGACGAAGGTCGGCGAGCGCCAGCGGACGGACGGGGCTTCGTAGAGGACCATGAACGAGCCTGTGCCCGCTTCGCCGAAGTTCCGGGTGACGATCTCGGCGACCGTATGCGACTCCGATTGGGGGGCTTCCCCGACGCCGTTTAGGCGGCCGCCGAGGTCGCTCCAGGCAAACATGCCAGCCAGCGCCGCCGCTGCCCAGAGCACGAGTAGCCATCTTCTCGGTTTGAATCGGTTGGCGATGATCCAAGGACTCTTCAGTCAGCGCCGGGCCCGGTCAAAAATGCTGCAAAGGCCGTGAGGCCGAATTGTGGGGGGCCGCCGTCGAAGCGGATTTAGCCTTGCCCCGCATGGCACTAGCGCCGGGTCGAGCGTAGGAAGCTGTTGAACTGGAGGTCCCGGAAATCGCCATGGCAGTGGCGGCCGTTTAGCCGATACCGCATCAGACACATCTGGTCGAGAACGTTGGGCCAAACGTTGAGGGGCGCTCGCGCTCGCGTTTCGCCCGCCATTTCGTAGGTCTCGCCGCCGGCGTCGAGAAGCCTGACCTCGACGCCCTTCGGCGCGGCCCCGTCGTTGCCGCGGATTGTCCGCATCCAGGCCGCCTCCAGCGGCCTTGTCTCGCCGTCGCGCCACACGTATCCCCAACTCAGCTTCTCCCTGTCAAGGCATTCTCCGTCGCGCGCGGAGAAGTGGAAGGCGAGGTCGGGGCCGAAGACGGCCCCCACCCAGGCCAGCGGCGCGGTCGGACCGTCGCCCTCGGGCCGCACCGTGGACCACCGGCGCTCGCGCGTGAAGTAGCTGTCGATATCGATTCGCTCGCCATCGAGTATGAGCTCGCCACGAGTGTGCATTGCCTGGGTAAAACGGCCACCACCAGGCTTTCCTGCTGCGGGCATCAATGCCTCTTGGACGAGTTCGAATCTCAGCCGTCCACCCGGCTCGGCATAGCTCAGTTCCACTAACTCCAGTGCCTCGAGAACCCGAACCCGGACGCCGCTCGGATAGACGCCGTCGCGGAGATCACCGGTCGCCATCGGCAGGAAGGCGTGGTAGTCGATGAAGTCGGCAAAGGCTGCGTTTTCGGCCTCGCCACGGATCAGGACCACACCACCGCTGACCAACCCGAGGAACGGATGGAGCGAGTGGTGGATCGTGCAGTTGAGGTCTCTCTCGGGGACGTTGAAGCCGAGAAACGAGGCCTCCGCCGCGGCAGGATCGTCGGGGAAGGGGTGCATGAGCTCGTCCGCGGGGTCAACACCCACCACGCCGACGCCGGTTACCGGCAATTCTGCATTAGCCATACAGCCAGCGTAGGACCCCCCCGGTTCTAGGGGAAATCGGGGCCTTGAGTCCAGCGGAGGCAGCGAGATTTGAAGGTCGTTGGCGGGTCGAATTTGCCAGCAACACCGCACGAGCCTAGCCTCTCGGCGTCTCATGGCCAGCCGCCAAAATCACCCGTCCCGCTTGGGGATCGTCCCTCATTCTTCTTGGGCAAGTCTGATTTCAACTCCAGCGAATAAATACAGCCCTCGGAATTACCGTTGCCTGTTTCTCGGCATCATCGCCCTAGCACTCCTTTTTGCAGCGTACGAATCTCAGCTGAGCAGGGCCAAAGGGATCCAGCCCGGATACTTCACGGTCAAGCCGCATGAACCGATGCCCTTGCGCGAAATTGATGAACCTCCGGCGGAATACGAACGCGTAATTGATGCAAAGAAATATCTAGAAGCCCCCATGGCCTCGAAGGCAGGCGCTCATCCAGATTTGACCGTAAGTCTCGTCTTCATAGTCGAAAGCAGAGAAACAGCGCTTAATGGAGAAGATGTGCCCTCTCAATATGTCGTTCAGCTCCCCCCGGGTCTGGTTGCGAATTTTGGGTCCGTACCAGCCTGCAAACTATTTGTCTTTAACAGCACCGTGTACGACAACGAAACTCCCCATTGTTCGCCGGCGAGCCAACTCGGAGTCGTAAGTGTGCTGTACGGCGGCGAACTTCGCGATCGCAGTTATCCACTCTATAAGATAGATATACAGAACCTATATGGCACCCACGGCGAACATCTGGCGGCAATCGGATTCCCGTACGAACTTATCACCCAACGGGTCCCAATTATCCTTCGTGCCGATTTGAGAACTGACAGCGACTATGGGCTGACGCTGACTGGTCGAGGTCGTTTTCCAGAATTTACCCCCGCACCGTTCTTCACCTTCTGGGGAGATCCGTGGTCCCCCGCCCACGACCGCGAACGCTGGAATCCTGAAACCCAGCAATGGGGCGCATCGGTTGACGAGCCCCCCGTTCCCCTCATTACGACCTCAAGTAATTGCAGTTCCGGTGTCCTAGAATCCAAAGTGCAGGTTCAGTACTGGTTTGAACCTGAACGCTGGTTTCCAGACAATCCCGAAGATTTCGCATATCGCTCATTTCTCCCTGAGGCCACAGGCTGTGAAACTGAGGACTTCGATCCGCGCGGTGCCATATCTCCGACTTCAAATGCGCCCGATTCGTCCACCGGGCTGAATGTGAACCTGGAAGCGCCAAGTCACGGTACAGACGGTCAAGAATCTCCACCGCTGAAAGACCTCAATGTCACGCTGCCGGCGGGAATGTCGGTGAACCCGGCAACGTTGAATGGCATGGAAGGCTGTACGCCTAGCCAAATTGGCCTTATGGACGCCGGTGCGCCGGGCTCTACCTCGATGCATTTTGCGGTGGGCGAAGCTCATTGCCCGGATGCTTCGAAGATCGGGACTGGTATCGCTGACACTCCACTTGCCGACGAACCGGTCAAGGTTGGGCTCTACTTTGCAACGCCCTACGAAAACCCATTTCATTCGCTCATGGCTCTGTACGTTGTCTTTGAAAGCCTCGGGTTTACGATTAAGCTCGCCGCGAAGGTCGAAGCTGACCCAATCACCGGGCAACTGACGACCAAGATGGAAGGCCTGCCTCAGCTGCCGCTTGAACGGTTCAACCTGAAGGTGTTCGATGGTCCGCGAGCGCCACTTTCCAATCCGGAGGCCTGTGGCGTGGGCTCAGGATCAGCGACGTTGGATCCCTGGTCAGCACCCGAATCTGGGCCGCCTCAGAGCATTCAGACCCGAACTACATTCAACGTAGCGGATGGTCAAAGTATGTGTCCGAACTCTGGGGCGTCGTCCCCTGCGCCGGTGCTTACTGCCGGCCTCAAGGACGTTGGGGCGGGAGGAGTCTCGCCGTTCATTTTTCGAATCGAGCGTCCCCAGGGCTCCCCGAGCCTAAAAGCGATAACCCTGAAATTGCCGCGGGGCGTGGCGGCAAATTTGCAAGTCGTCTCTTTCTGCGGCAATGCTTCTATCGAACTAGCCGAAGGGAGAAACGATCGCGGGGGAGGGATCCTCGAGCAGCAGGATCCTTCGTGCCCGATGGGCTCGAAGGTTGGTTCGGTCGTGATCGGAACTGGAACAGGATCAAGCCCGGTGTTCTCAAAGGGAGCGGTTTATCTCGCCGGGCCTTACAAAGGAGCGCCCCTAAGTTTGGTTGTGATTACGCCTGCGGTTGCCGGGGGCAGTGGAGAGCCGCTGGTCGATCTTGGAACCGTTGTTGTTCGCGTCGGCCTGCAAGTGGATCCACTAACGGGACAGATTACGGCGATCTCCGATTCCCTCCCACAAATCATTGACGGGATTCCTCTACGGGTTGACGACATCCGGCTTCTATTCGATCAGCCCGACTTTGTTCGGAGTCCAACCAGCTGCAACGGAATGAAAGTGGACGCCGAGATCGAAGGCCCTGAAGGTTCGGAGACTAGTCTTGTGAACCGTTTCCAATTGGGCGGGTGTCGTCGGCTTCGATTCCGCCCGAAGCTCAAGGTCTCGATCGACAGTGGGGGTGATCGCCGCAGTGAGCCCAGTCTGCAGGCTGTTGTGACGGCAAGGCCTGGTGAAGCCAATATCTCTGGGGCACGGATCACCTTCCCTGCCTCCCTGGCGGAGGACAGGATTCAGGCTAGGAACGCTTGTCCGTGGGGCCTTCTCCTCAAAGGCACATGCTCTCGGAAATCGATCTATGGCCACGCGGTTGCGTGGAGCCCTCTCCTTCCAGGACCCCTGAGTGGACCCGTATATGCGACTGCCAAGCACGGGCAGCCGGACCTAGCTCTCGCGCTGAACGGACGGGTGTCGCTCATTGCGTTGGGCAAGGTGGGTATGAAGCGAGGTCGTCTTCAGGTGACATTTTCCGGCCTTCCGGATCTTCCTCTGTCGCGGCTCAGGCTTTCGCTTCGTGGTGGGTCGCGAGGAGTCTCGATTAGCAAGCGTCACCTGTGTGGGCGAGCCCAAACGGTCGTAGGTCGATTTTCCGCTCAGAGCGGCAGTGTAAGTACGAGCCGAACGATCGTCGAGATCAGGAAGTTGTGCACTGGCCGCGTTCACGTCAATCATCCGAAACGTAAGCAGCTAGGTGATGGGAGGAGTCATGGGTTCTAGGTTCAATAGGTGGTTTGGTCCATCTGGCGTGATCGCCTTGGTCGCACTCGTCTTCGCGATGAGTGGCGGCGCCGTGGCGGCGAATCGATACTTCAAGAGTTCCGGCTCTCGCCATCGAGCCAAGGCAAAGAGGGGACCGCGGGGACCGCAAGGTCCACCGGGGAAGCAGGGCCCACAGGGGCCTAGCGGACAAAGCATCCGTGGGCCCGCTGGGCCGGAAGGCCTACAGGGGTCGGAAGGAAGCCCGTGGGTCGCCGGCGGCGCGCTGCCGTCGGGAAAGGCGGAGTCGGGGACTTGGATCGCCGCCGCTGTTGGGAAAGAACTCGAACCAGGAAAAGCTGAAGGCGCCGCGGCTATCTCCTTCGGAATTCGACTTCTAATACCGCCTGATGTATTTCTCGTGGCCGAAGGCGAAGAAGGAAAAGAACATGCGGTTGAATGTCCCGGGAGCCTTGCATTGCCGCGTGCCGCCAAAGGTGATCTCTGTCTCTATGTGGCAGAAAACCAAGGGCTTGAAATAGATAAAAGCTTTCCTTTTGTCAGCGGCGCTCTCATAAAACTGAAAGGGCCTCCCGGGGGCGCAGCTGCTGGCACTTGGGCAGTGACTGCTCCGTAGAAGAGTTCGTAGAAAGACGGCATTGGGAATTATGCGAGGTCATCAAAAAGCACTTCTTCTAGGTGGAGTCGCGCTGCTGCTTGCGGGCTGTGGGTCGCCGGGGCCAGTAGCAAACAACCAGTCTGTTGCTAGGCCGAGTACGCCCCAGACAGAGGAATGCACCCTCCAGCTTCAGCCTCGGACCGCGGGAAGGAATGATCGATCCGCCGCAACAGATGAATCCCCGCCAAAGGCTGGAGCCTATCTCTATGCGGTCAAAGGTACGCAAGCCATCCCTGGGCAAGCCCTGCGGGTAAAAAACCTCCCGCGCCGCAGTGAGCTAGTCGTCACGCCTGCACGCAAAATCAAGGGCGGCAGCTGCTTTAGGATGCAAACGCGCGTTTCACCCGACCTGGCCATAACCAGGACCTACGTGATTCATGGGGAAGACATCTACCTCGTTAGCTTGGTGACCGCGGCATTTGGCGAATCGCAGGAAATAAGACCCAGTCCTCCGGTCCTCTCTGCAACTAACTCCGGCTCAAAATGGTCTGGTCAATTTGGAGGGCCGACTTATGGGGCTTATACGTTCTCAGGTCTTGGTAAGCGCACTTTTCGGGTCGGTCACGCCAGGGTTCGTGCTGTGGGTATCTCATCGTCCGTCCGCTATCGCGGTGCATTGAACGGGAGCCAGGTGGCAACCGCATGGATTGCCCTACAGAAGAAACTCATCGTTGCGGAACGGCTGCGATCGCGGCAGGAGTTTGGTGCGACGACACTGAAGGTACGATCGTCTAGTCACCTCGTCTCGCTAAACAGCAAGCCGAGGACGAACCATGGATAGTGGCAAGCCTTCCTCCAAGGCTTCCGCAAGAGAGATCAAGGATGCTCTAAATCTGCTCGTGGCCGCGCTGATTGTGCTGCTGCTTGTGTTGGCGAACGTCCAACTGGCCAGCGGCGGCGGAAATAGCGGCTCGAGTGGAGGAGGGGAAGGTTCAAGAGCGCTGGCGGTTGCGCCGCCGGTACAGGAAACCAGTAATCACGTCTTGGCCAAAGAACTGAGGCAGTTGTCGAGAAAACTGACGTCGCCCCTCAACCTGCTCCGTGAAAAACTCGGGCCCCTGTCCGGGCTATCAGCAGGGCAGCTAGCCGCAGCGAACTCCGTAAAAGACCTTGGGAAATCCTTCGCCAAGGTCGGAGCGGTTCGGAAGGAACTGTCGCAGTTGGGCGAAGGGCTGGGGCAAGTCGTCGGAAGTACCGAAGCGATGGCGGGAAATCTTGGAGACAGCACGGAAACCCTGTCAGGAGTTGGACGGGATATCGGGGGGACCCGGAGGGCGACTCAAGGCATGGCACGGGTGATGCGGCGGGTAGAAGCGACTATTGCGTCCAGCGGTAAAGAAACGAGTGAATCCATGGCGCAAGTCGGAGTCGGGATCGAAGGGATGAACGAAGCGCTCGCGAGTCAAAGGAAAGAATTGGGCACCTCACTTGCGGAACTCAATTCGAACATGACAAAATTTCTGAAATTGATGTGCGTGCTACTGACGAGCGAACCGGAATGCAGCTAGGTTAACCTGCCGCTGTGATCGGAAGGCGATCGAGCAGCGCCTCTGTAGAGGCCTTGGGACGGCCGTTCGGGAGACGAATCCTCTGCTTGTATCATTGCTGAGTTGATTCAAATGCTGAACCATCCCGTGCGTCGGGAGGCTCGGAATAATTCATTAGGGCACCCCACGGACAGATGGGTCGCAGTCAAATTAGTAAGGCCATGGCCGGGAGTGTTCAGACCGTGAACAAGGATCTTGCGCGCGCTACGGCCCCCTCTTTGCCTTGCGCGTCTTTCTCTTCGGTCGCATTGTCTTCGCGAGCGATCCGGCGGACGCCAGGACGATCCTGACCGATGCCGAGCGCTTCCAGGCCTGGCGATATCTCACGGCGGCTCTTGGGGCTACTGGTTGGCACGAGCTCGGTCTTGACGAGCACGGGTGACACCCACCTTCGCCAGCGCAAGCTGCTGCTCCCCTCCCATGCATCAGAGTCACGCGCCAATGGGCACCGGTCGCCATGCGCCCACCGATGCAGAGGATCACGCCCGAGGTGATTTGCGGGCTTGTCTTCGGGCGGAGCGCGCTCAGATGGCCTAGCTGCGAGAGGCGCTGGCGCGAAGTCTGAGCTTCCCGAAGCTGACTCCGTTGCTGTTCTCCCGAAGCTGTTTGATCGTCCGGGTCGGCTCAACCCGGCCGCCGGCTTTCTCCCCCGGCGCGAGGAGGTGCATCGAGTGATAATCGCGATGATCGGACGAGCGTCGCCGCGGCGCCGATCTCGACAGCCGTGACGATGTCCTCTCGCTGCTGATCTCTGTCCGATCTTCTGCCGCAGCCGCCAAAGGTAGGAGTCGGCATATGGCATCGGCGGAGCATACGGTTTGGCCATACGGCCATTGTCAGATGACCCTTCCCTGTTGAGAGTTGACGCATGAACACAGACGTCATCCGCGCCGCAGCCATCGCCGATGCCGATGCGATCTGCCGTATCTACAACACCGCGCTTGCCGAGGGACGCTCCACATTCGAGACCGAGCCGCGCTCGAGCGATGATTTCGAGGACCGGATCGAAGACGCCCGCTTTCCGTTCCAGGTCGCCGCCGCGCGGCAAGGCATCGTCGGCTGGGCCGGGCTCGCCCCCTACAGCCCCCGTCCCTGCTACGCCGGAATAGGCGAGTGCAGTGTCTACGTCGCGCTCGAGGCGCGCGGTCGCGGCACAGGTACCGCGTTGACCGAGGCGCTTGCAAGGGCCGCCTTGGGCGAGGGCTTCCACAAGCTGATCGGCAAGCTCTTCACCGACAACATCGCGAGCATGCGCCTCGTCGAGCGCTGCGGTTTCTCTCGAGTCGGCCTCCATCGCCGCCACGGGCGGCTCGACGGCGAGTGGCGAGACGTACTGGTAGTCGAGCGACTGCTGGACGCCGGGTCGGGATGAACGCTTCCGAGCCGAGGCACACGGACTCTGTTGCCGGCGCTCAGGATGAGCCGATCCGGCTGGTCTCCTATGACCCCGCTTGGCCCGAGAGGTTCGCCGAGGAACGAGCAGCGTTGGAGGCAGCTCGGCTATCTCTACGCGCCCTACCGGGCCGAGGAGATGCACTGGTTCTGCAAGCCGCACCCGAGCCGGCGCAGCCATCACCTACACCTCGTCCCGACTGATTCGAACCGGTTCCGCGACGAGCTGGCATTCCGCGACCAACTACGCGCCGACCCCGAGACCGCC
>Ga0207652_10001286_pt1 | contig 22359 bp, 19 predicted proteins | sample KBSC63BmetaG_FD_184334 | JGI IMG/M metagenome (GOLD analysis project Ga0207652, IMG submission 184334) | Corn rhizosphere microbial communities from Kellogg Biological Station, Michigan, USA - KBS C6-3B metaG (SPAdes) (version 2) | ecosystem: Host-associated > Plants > Roots > Rhizosphere ... | reverse complement strand
GTGGTTCTCCGGATAACGAGGGGTGGAACGTCGCAGCGGCGGGCCTTGACGCAACGTGTTCGCCGACCGGAAGCCACCGACGCCGCGGGATCGACGCATCATTGTAACGCGTGGCCCCGGACCGGCCGTTACAATCAGGCGTTCTCCAACAGGATTTTCGGCATGTCCGACTGGTTTACCGAAAAGCACGAGGCCTCCGGTTCGTCCATCGGCTATCGCGTGGCCGAGAAGCTGGCCGACGAGCAAACGCCGTTCCAGCACATCGAGGTCTATCGCACCACCGACTGGGGCAACCTGATGGTGATCGATGGCTGCACGATGCTGACCAGCCGCGACAATTTCCTGTACCACGAAATGATGACGCACCCGGCGCTGTACACCCACGCGGCGCCGCGCAACGTGGTGATCATCGGCGGCGGCGATTGCGGCACGTTGCGCGAGGTGCTGCGGCATCCCGAAGTCGAAAGCGTCGCCCAGATCGACATCGACGAGCGCGTCACCCGGCTCGCGGAAAAATACTTCCCAGAGCTGTGCGAATCCAACGCCGATCCGCGCGCGAAGCTGCTGTTCGACGACGGCATCAAGTACATGGCCGAGGCCGCGCCCGACTCGCTGGACGTGGTGATCGTCGATTCCACCGATCCGGTGGGTCCCGCCGAGGGCCTGTTCAATGCGAAATTCTATGCAAGCTGCTTCCGCGCATTGCGCGAAGGCGGCATCCTGGTACAGCAGTCGGAATCGCCGTTGGTGCTGCTGGACCTGATCCGGTCGATGCAGAGCGCGATGCGCGAGGTCGGATTTTCCACGACCCGCACCCTGCCCTTCCCGCAACCGTGCTACCCGACCGGCTGGTGGAGCTGCACGCTGGCGCGCAAGGACGGCGATCTCGCCGTGTTCCGTGAGCACGACGCCAAGGCCAAGCCCTTCGCGACGCGCTACTACAACGCCGAGATCCATCGCGCCGCGCTGGCGCAGCCGGAGTTCATGCGCGAAGGTCCATCGGCATAGCCGCGCAATCGAAAGCGTCCCCGCAACGGCCCTTGGCCACGCGCCATCACCCGCCGCGCCGGCCAGCCCGCATTCACCCGTCCGCCCCTAGCTTTCACCGGATTGCCTCGTCGGTACCTGCCATGCGCCATGCCATGCCCGCCACAGTCCTCGCGGCGCTGCTGATCGCCAGCGCCGCGCTCGCCCAACCGCCGGCGACGCAGCCGGAGTCGTCGGCGCCGCCCGCGTCCGCAGCGAGCGCCGCCGCATCCGGCGAAGCCAGGCTTTCGCCCGCCGACCGCAAGCGCATGCAGGCGATCCGGCAATACCAGCACGATCTGGTCAGCGTGGTGGCGCTGCGTGCCGATCCGGATTACCTGCTGGGCGCCGCGATCCTGGCCAAGCCGTTCAAGAACCCGACGCGCGGACTCGATTTCGACGCGCTCAGCCAGCGCGCCGCCGCTGCGCCGAAAGCCGGCGCGCCCGCCGAATGGGCGCGGCTCGATGCTTGCCACTCGGAAAAGGATTGTCCGAATGCGCAAGCCTTTGCCTGGCTCAAGCAGCACGCCGCCGAAAACGCCGCGGTCTGGATGGTGGCGCTGGACGTGGCCGCACGCGACAAGGACGACAAGGCCGAACGCGCCGCGCTGAAGCAGGCCGCCGCCGCGAAAATCTACGATGACTATTACGGCAAGACGCTGGCTGGCGTCGCCAAGGCCGTCGCGGTGCTGCCGCCACTGGCCGACACCATGCAGGGCGCACACGACGGACAACCGGACAACCCCGATGGCGTGCGCATGCTGGTGGCCGTGATGAGCACCCAGGACCACATTCGTCCAGCGTTCGGACCGCTGGAACAACTGTGCGGCGACGATGCTGCGAAAGACGACGACCTCAAAAACGATTGCCTGAAGCTCGCGCGCACCTTGCAGTGGGGTTCCAGCCCGATCGCACGCGCGGTGGGCCTGCACATCCAGGGCACCTTGAACCCCGACGAGAAGTCCCGCAGCGATCAGACCAGCCAGAACCTCGCCTGGCAGGTACACCAGTATTCGGCGCTGCTGCAACGCGCGCTCACCGACCCTTCGCAGGCTTCGCAATGGTTGACGACCGCGCGCAACGGCGGCACCGAGCTCAGCCTGATGCTGGCCACGCTGCGCGCCAACCAGGTTCCGCTGGACGCGCCCGCGCCCACCGGCGCGGCTTCCACCGGCCAATGAGAACGCGCGGCCATGCGTGAACTGTTGTTGCTGCGGCACGCCGAAGCCATGTCGGTCGGACCCGACGGGCGCGATACCGAACGCCCGTTGAGCCTGCACGGCGAAGCGCAGGCGCGCGCGGCCGGCGCCTGGCTGGCCGAACGCGGCGCCGCGCCCGATGCCGTGCTGTGTTCGCCGGCGCGACGCACCCAAATGACCGCCGACGCGGTGGGCAAGGCGCTGCGGATGCCGGAACCGCAATTCGTGCACGCGATCTATGGCGCCACGCCCGGCGAATTGCTGGCGCTGATCGAAAACCATGCGCCGGACGCGCATCAGGTGCTGCTGGTCGGTCACAATCCCGGCATGGAAGAACTGCTGGCCCTCATGACCGAAGGCCGCTCTGCGGGCGCGCGCGGCATGTCGCCCGCGACGGTCGCGTGGATCGACTTGGCCGACGACGCGCTCGAACCCGGGCACGGTCGTTTGCAGGCGCTATGGTCGCCCTGAAGTCGGCGCTGATCTTCGCCCTGTTGGCAGGGACGAGTGCCGTGCCGGCAACACCGCCAGGCTCCGGCGCGCACACCTGGTCGATCGATGCCGCCCGATCGCAAGCGCAGTTCAGCGTGCGCAAGCTGCTGTTCGCGCATGTGCGCGGCACCTTTCCCGGCCTCTCCGGGACGTTGCGGCGGATCGACACCCACATCGGCGCGGACCTGGCGCAGGTCGATGCCACCCTCGAGGTCGCCGGCCTCGAAATGGACGACGCCGACGATCGCGCGCATGCGCTCGGCGCGAACTTTTTCGACGCCGCGCAATTTCCGGCGATCCGTTTCGATTCCGATCCGTTTCCGCTGGACGAACTCGCGAGCGGCGGCACGTTGCGGGGTCTATTGACCCTGCATGGGGAACGCCACCCGGTGAGCCTGGTTCTGCTGCCTTCCGATTGCCCGCGCCAGCCGCTGGCCTGCGTGATCCGCGTGCGCGGCGTGATCGTGCGCTCGGCCTTCGGGATGGGCGCATGGCGCGGCGTGCTTTCGAACAAGGTCGAACTGGATTTGCGGATCAGCCTTGACGAGCTTGCGGCGCCGCATTGACAGCCCCCGTATGATCCGGGCGATGCTGAAAACCTCGCGCGCAAAATTCGGTGTATGCCTGTGCGCCTTGGCGCTGTTGCTGCTCGCGGGCTGTGCGCCGCTTTCCACCAAGCGCATCCAGCGCGCCGACCACATCGTTGCACTGTCGGCGGACAGCCGCGTCGATTGCCATCGCGCCGATCGCTGCGCCCAGCCCTCGCCGTTCCTGGCGCAAGCCGACCGCGCGATCGCGGATTCCACCCGCGAGCACCCGCGCAACACCGTCACGCTGCTCAACATCGGCCAGAACGCGCTGGCGGCACGCCTCAACCTGATCCGGGGCGCGCGGAAATCCATCGACATCCAGACCTACATCTGGGCCAAGGACGACGCCGGCATGCTGGTCCTGGACGAACTGGTGAAAGCCGCGCGGCGCGGCGTGCAGGTGCGGATCCTCGCCGACCAGTTGGGGTCGCTCAACGATCCGCAACTGCTGTCGCGGCTGGCCCGCGCCAGCGTGAACCTGCACATCAGGTTGTACAACCCGACCTTCGACAGCGCCCACAGCAACTACGTCGAATACGCGGCGAGCGTGTTGTGCTGCTTCCGCAAGTTCAACCAGCGGATGCACACCAAATTGTTCCTGGTGGACGACAAGGTCGGGATCGTGGGCGGCCGCAATTACGCCAACAATTACTACGACTGGGATCCGCAGATGGATTTCCTGGATCGTGACGTGCTGGTGGCGGGCCTCGCCGGACGCCAGATGGAAAAGAGCTTCGAGCTTTTCTGGCGGAACACCCGCGCGGTGCCGCTGACGCACCTGAAGGACGTCAATGCCGACATCCTGAAGCATCCGTTCGATGTCGAACCCTGGATGGAGCCGGCCTTCGCCGATCCGCAGCGGGTGGCGACGACGCTCGAGGATGCGGAAGATCCCGAATGGCTGGCGAACAACCTGCTCGACCACAGCCTCGATGTCGGACTGGTCGATTACTTCTACGACCTGCCCTCGAAGGCCGAAGCGGTGCACGGCCCGGATTCGCGCGAACTGACGCGCGACCTCATGAAGATGCTGTCGGATGCGCGCGGCGAAGTCGTGCTGCAGACGCCCTACCTGGTGCTGACGCGCCGCGCCGGCAGGATCTTCAAGGCGCTGCAGCAGAAGCAGCCGCCGGTGAAGGTGCTCGTGTCCACCAATTCGCTGGCGTCCACCGATGCGATCGGGGTGTATGCGCTATCCTACAAGCACCACAAGAAATACCTCGTGGATTACGGTTTCAATATCCACGAGTTGATGCCGCATCCCGCCGACGCCGCCGAGATGCTGGGCGATTATTACCGCCTGTCCGGCTTCGGATCGGAGCAATCTTCCGCGCACCGTGGCGGACGCGCGCCGATCGAACCCGGCAGTCCGGGCCCGCGCATCAGCCTGCACGCGAAGTCGCTGGTGGTGGATGGCCGCATCGCGATGGTGGGTTCGCACAACTTCGATCCGCGTTCGGCCGACTACAACACCGAGGGCGGCGTCATCATCGACGATCCGGCGTTTGCCGATCAGGTGCGCGCGGCGATCCTGCGCGACGCTGCGCCGCAGAATGCGTGGCTGGTCGCGCCGCGGCATCCGATCCCGATCATCGGCGACGTCAGCCAGGCGATCGGCGACGTCTCGCGCAAGCTGCCAATCTTCGACATCTGGCCGTGGGCGTACGCCACGGACTACCAGTTGAAGCCCGGCTGCCAACCGGTGCCCGCCACCGATCCGGATTTCCTGAAATGCTGGGAACCGGTCGGCGACTTTCCGCAAGTCAACCTGTCGCTCACGGCCATCATCACACGCTTCATCACCGCGTTCGGCGCGGGCATCCAGGGGATACTCTAGGTTTGCGTTCATCCGTGAACGCCGCTTCACAAGCGTCTCCGAATCGTTCGAAGCCGGTACTCCGCCGGACACCAGAACGGCCATCCATGGCCTGGCTTTTCACGAAAGCCGAGCCCGCGCCAGTGATTGACGGGCCCAAGGCTGCTCGGTAGGCTGGCGCATTCTGCCGCCCCCGTTCGAGGATTCCGCCATGCCGATGGACATCAACATCCAGTTGAGCGACGACGACCTGCAGTTCTTCGTCAAGGGCATGCGCGAGGTCGAAGCGGGCATCCACAGCCAAAATCCCGACAAGATCATCACCGCCGCGCAGGCACTGCTGGACGAAACCCGCGGCGCAGAGCACGCGCCGCCGTTCATCTCCGAACGTCTGGACAGCGTCGAATCCCTGATCTCGATGGCCGGCGATGTCGGCTTCAACCTGCCCGACGAAGATCGCCATCGCGTGCTGGCAGCGCTGGCCTATCTGGCCGATCCCGAGGATTCGATTCCCGACCGCGTGCCGGTGCTGGGCTTCCTCGACGACGCGATCATGATCGAGCTGTGTCGCCGCGACCTGCAGTTCGAAATCGAGGCCTACGACGATTTTTGCGCGTGGCGCAACGACGAGGCGCGCGCACGCGGCGAGGACCCGGCCAAGCTGATGGTGCAGCGCGCCGACTGGGCCGATGCCCGCGCCGCCGAAGCCATCAGCCGGATGCACCGCCGCCGCCGCGAATCCTATGCCAGCGGGGCGTGGAAACCGACGCTGTTCAGGGTCGGATAAGACCGCCGCACAATCGTTGCGCCGTAGGTTGGGCTGACGCCGGCTTCATCGGCGGAAGCCCAACATCGTCAAGCAGCAGCCGTTGGGCTTCCCTGCATTCGGCCCGACCTGCGCGCAATGGCCGTCATTCCGGGGCCGCGCGACAGCGCGGAACCCGGAATCGGCTGCACGGTCATCGCATTTCCGAATCATGTGGCGTGGGTCGCCCCCAGACGCCAACCGATTCCGGATCGCCGCTGCGCGGCGTCCGCAATGACGAAAACACGTGTCCTTCGTGCGCCGCGCGGCAGACCTTTGCCATCATGGCCGCTCCATGATGGCGACCACACCCATCCCGCCCGCGGTGCAGATGGAAATCAGGCCGCGGCCGGAGCCCTTCTGCGCCAGCAGCTTGGCCAACGTCGCCACGATGCGCGCGCCGGTCGCGGCGAACGGATGGCCGGTCGCGAGACTCGATCCGTTGACGTTGATCTTCGCCGGATCGATCGTGCCCAGCGGCGCCGCCAGGCCCAGCCGGTCCCGGCAATAGTCCGGCGACTCCCACGCGCGCAACTGACACAGCACCTGCGCGGCGAAGGCCTCGTGGATTTCGTAGAAATCGAAATCCTGCAAGGTCAATCCCGCGCGCTGCAGCATGCGCGGCACCGCGATGGTCGGCGCCATCAGCAGGCCTTCGCCGTGCACGTAATCGACGCCGGCGACTTCCGCGAAGGTGAGATACGCCAGCACCGGCAGGTTGCGTGCCGCGGCCCAGTCCTCGCTGGCCAGCAGCACCGCCGCCGCGCCATCCGACAACGCGGATGAATTGCCGGCGGTGAGCGTGCCTTGGCCCGACGCGCGATCGAACGCGGGTTTCAGTGCAGCGAGCTTTTCCAGCGTGGTATCGGCGCGCAGCAGGTTGTCGCGCGCGACACCGCGAAACGGGACCACCAGATCATCGAAGAAACCGGTGTCGTACGCGGCCGCGAGCTTGCGATGGCTTTCCAGCGCCCATCGATCCTGCTCGGCGCGACCGATCTTCCACTCGCGCGCCATCTTCTCGCAGTGCTGGCCCATCGACAGTCCGGTGCGCGGCTCGACCACGCCCGGCACCTGTGGTTTCAGTTCGCGCAGCCGAAAACCGTGCGTCGCGACGCGCAGCTTCTGCCCGAACGTCTTCGCACGGTTCAAGTCCAGCAGGCGTTGTTGCAGGCGATTCGAATAGGTCAGCGGCACCTGGCTGGTGGTATCGGAGCCGCCGCCGATGCCGGCCTCGATCTGGCCGGTCGCAATCTTCTGCGCGATCAGAATCGCGTTGTCGAGCGAGGTGCCGCAGGCGCGCGCGGTGGTGATACCGGGCGTCGTCATCGCGAGGCCGGACGATTGCAGCGCCTCGCGCGCGAGGTTCCAGTCGGCCGGATGCTTCATCACCGCGCCGAACGCGACTTCGCCCAGCTCCAGGCCGTGCAGGCCGAACTTCTCGACCAGCGCGCCCAGCACTTCCACCGACATTCCGAAATTGCCGAGATCGGCGTACGCGGTGTCACGCTTGCAGAACGGAATGCGCACGCCGCCCAGCACGGCGACGCGGCGGGTTTGGGGGCTCATGTTCGACTCCTGATCTTTGCCGTCATTCCGGACGCCGCGCAGCGGCGATCCGGAATCTGCTCTTCACCCGGCGTGTTGTACAGCATATTGACTCGCGTCTCTCTTGGCGCTCGCCCTTCGGTCGCGTTCGCTTCGCTCCGCCTTCGGGCCGCCTCCGGCGTTCGCGTTTGCAATCCTGCAAACGCAGTCGGGTTCCGCGCCAATGCGCGGCCCCGGAATGGCCAAAAGCTAACCGAACTCGATGAATCCGCGCCGCAACATCTTGTACGACTCTTCCTCCATGCCGAGCGAGGCGTAGGTCCGCTGCGCGCGCGCATTGTCACGTTCGACATACAGGCGCAAGCCAACCGCGCCGGCTGCGCGCGCGCGACGTTCGACGTCCGCATACAGCGCGCGGAACACGCCGCGTCGGCGCGCGGCGGGCGTCACGTACACGCTCTGGAACCACCACCAGTCGCCGTTGCGCCAGTCGCTCCACTCATAGGTGATCAGCAGGCAACCGGCCGGTTCGCCGTCGCATTCGGCGATCAGGTAGAACCCTCGACGCGCATCCTCGAATACCGCGCGCGTTCCGCGCGTCAGGACATCGCGATCGAGTGTCTTGTGTTCGGTTTCGCGCGCCATTGCGATGTTGCTGTCGACCAGGAACGGCACGTCGGCGGGATCGGCGATGCGGATGGCGATGGGCATGACTTCGGATTGGAGCATTCGGGTGCGGGAAAGCCTAACAAACTTCGTCATTCCGGGGCCGTGCTGCGGGAGAGCCGCAGGAGGCGGCGAGTCAGTCCCGCGAGCCCCCAAGTGACGAAGCTATTTTTTCGAGTCCTGGCTACCGGATCCCGGGTCCCGGCTCTTCCGCGAACTCCCCAGTTTGCGCGTCAACGTGTTGCGGCCCAGCCCCAACGCCTTCGCCGCATGTTGCCGATGGCCACCATGCGCGGCCAACGCGGCGTCCAGCAACACACGCTCGAAGCGTTCGCGCGCGCGGGCGTGCACGCTTTCGGCGTCATCGGCGAGTTCGGCATCGGCCCAGGCGCGCAGCGCCGATTCCCAAGGCAGGCTCGCGTCTCCCGACCGCGAACGCACGGACGTACCGGCCTCCTCGAGATCCTCGCGGCGAATCGTCGCGCCGGGCGCAATCACCGCAAGGCGCCGGCACAGGTTTTCCAGTTGTCGCACGTTGCCGGGAAATTCCATCTTCGCCAGCGCCTGCAACGCCGCCTGGGCGAAATGTTTTTCCGGAAGTTTCAGATCCTGCACCGCAGCGGCGAGAAATTGCTTCGCCAGCAGCGGGATGTCGGCGCGTCGATCGCGCAACGCGGGCAGGTGGATGCGCAACACGTCGAGGCGATGCATCAGGTCGGCGCGAAATTCGCCGCGCGCGACTTTCGCATCCAGATCCTGGTGCGTCGCCGCCAGCACGCGCACGTCGCTGCGGATCAGTTCGCGCCCGCCCACGCGGTAGAACTCGCCGCCGGCCAGCACGCGCAGCAGACGCGTCTGCAGGATAAGCGGCATGTCGCCGATCTCGTCGAGGAACAGCGTGCCGCCCTCGGCCTGTTCAAAGCGTCCGGCCATGCGCCGCTGCGCCCCGGTGAAAGCACCGGCCTCGTGTCCGAACAGTTCCGACTCCAGCAGTTCGGCGGGAATCGCGGCGGTGTTGAGCGCAACGAACGGACGCGCGCGACGCGCGCTTTCTTCGTGCAGGGCGCGCGCCACCAGTTCCTTGCCGGTGCCGGTTTCACCGGTGATCAGCACGTTCAAGTCGCTGGCCGCGACGCGGCCGATCAGGCGGAACACCGCGCGCATAGGCGCGCTTTCGCCCAGCAAGGCATGACGCGGCGTCGGTGCATTGGCGGCGGCATTCGTTTGTTCCGACTCGTGCAGCGCGCGTTGCACCGACGCCACGGCCTGCGACAAGTCGAAGGGCTTGGGCAGGTAATCGGTCGCGCCTTCGCGATATGCCGCGGCGGTGGTCGCGACATCGGTGAAGGCGCTCATCACGATCACCGGCAAGCCCGGATGCGCGGCCTTGATGTGGCGCAGCAGCGCAAGACCGTCTGCACCCGGCAGGCGTACGTCGCAGACGATCCCTTGCGGCGCGGCCCGCTGCAACGCGGTCTCCGCGGCTTCGGCGTCGGCGAATTCGGTGACGTCGTGCCCGGCATCGCGAAGTGCCGTGGCCAGCACGAAGCGCACCGCGCGATCGTCATCGACGACGAAGATTTCGCTCATTCGGGTTCTCCCGTACGCGGATGCCGCGGCAACAGCAACACGAAACAGGTGCCGCCTTCGCGCGCTTGCAGGGCCAGGTCGCCGCCGTGTTCGCGGGCGATCTCGCGCGCCAGCGCAAGGCCGAGACCGGTGCCATCGGCGCGGCCCGAGACCATCGGCTCGAACAGCGTCGCGGCGATCGCCTCGGGCACGCCATCGCCATCGTCCTCGACCTCGATGCGCAGCGCCGGCACACGCTGGCCGCGGGCATCGCGCCAACCGGCTTCGGCACGGCTGCGCAGGACGATGCGCCGCGCGTGCGCTTCCGCCGCGTTGCGCACCAGGTTCAGGATCGCCTGCAACAACCGGTCGGGATCACCGTGCCACGCGGGCAGGCTGGGATCGTAGTCGCGCACCACGGCGACATCGCCGCGCTCGGCCTGCAGCAACTCCGATGCGCGTTCGAGGATCGCGTGCACGTTGACCACGCGTGTCGCCATCGTGTTGCGCGCGCCGAGCAGGCGTTCGGCGAGCGTTGCGAGCCGCGCCGATTCCTCGCGGATCAGTTGCGCGAGGCCGCGCTGCCGCGCATCGCCGGCACGCTGTTCCAACAACTGCGCCGCGCCCGAAATCGCCGCCAGCGGATTGCGGATTTCGTGCGCGAAACCACGCAGCGATTCAGACACGCGTCCCGAACCGGAAGCCGGTACGGCCGGATGCACTTCGACCCACACGCCGGCGCCACCCGGCGTGAAGGTGAAATCCAGCCGCGTCTCCCGTCCTGGCACCGCGCACACCGCAACATCGCGCAGGCGCAAGGTGGCGCCTTGCTGCTGCGCCCGCGCCGCGAATTCGTGCAGGCGTTCGCCCTCGGGCTTGATGACGGCAAGTGTGTGGCCGAGAACGCGCGAAAGCCCGAACCCGGTGTGTTCGACGAACGCCGGGTTGGCCTGCGCAACCCGCAGCGCCGGATCCAGCCCGGCCACCCCGGTGGCCAGCTCGCCGATTGATCCTGCATCCGGGTTGGTGCGTTGCATTGCACCAATCTAGTGCACGACGTCGGCGCCCACAAGCTCTAGCGTGCGACGCGAAACGTCAGGTTGTAACGCCGCGGGCCAGTCGACGGATGTTCCCCGTCCTTGATCGGTAGCACGCCGTGGTAGCGCATCCGCGACGGGCCGCCCCACGCCACCACGTCGCCGTGCACGAGCGGCAAGCGCCGCTGCGGTTCGTTGCGCACTAGTCCGCCAAACAGGAACGTGGCCGGCAGCCCCAGCGACACCGACACGATGGGAGCGTGGCGATCGCGTTCATCCTGGTCCTGGTGGAGGGTCAGGCGTGTGCCGATTTCGTATCGGTTGATCAGGCACACGTCGGGCGCGTAATCATCGAAGCCCGCCGCACTCGCCGCCTCGCGCGCGAGCTGCACGAACAACGCAGGCATCGGCGGCCACGGCTTGCCCGTTTCGGGATCGATGGCCGCGTACCGGTAGCCGCGCCGGTCGCTGAACCAGCCGACCGCGCCGCAATTGGTCATCGCCACCGACATGGTCTTGCCGCCGGGCGTGACAAGCCGCCGGAACGGCGACAGCGCCGCGATGTTTTCGATTTGCTGCAGCAACGCGTCGGCACGATCAAGCGCAAACCCGCGCAGCACCCAGGCGCCGGGCGCGAGTTGTTCGCGCGTCCCGGCGGGTGGCGTGTCATCGAACAGGGCAAGGTTGGCACCACGCATTCCCGCAGCATAGGCGCGCCGCCGGGTTCGTGCATCCGGATCACGAAGTCGACCCGAGCTGCAGCTTCGGCGTGGCCCGGATGGAGCCACACGAAGACATCGGCAGCCTGTCCGGCGCGCCGATGCGGCGCGCGAACGGCAGGAACCGCCTCTCCTGCAGTACGGGCGCAATGATCATGGCCCTGGACCGCGTTGCCTGAAGCGCGTCAAAGCAGGCGTTGCCAGTACGCGACGTCGATCCAGCGGCCGAACTTGAATCCGTTCTCGCGAAAATGCGCCACTTGGGTGAAGCCAAGTTTTTCGTGCAGGGCGACGCTGGCCGGATTGGGCAGCGCGGCACCGCCAATCACGCAATGGATGTCGCGCGCGCGCAATGCGTCGAGCAGGTTGCGGTACAGCGCGGAGCCGAATCCGCAGCCCGTGTGCGCAGGCGCGAGATAGATCGAACTCTCCACCGCAAACCGATAGCCGATGCGCGTTTTCCAGGACGAGGCATACGCGTAGCCGGCAACCTCGCCGGCGCGCTCGAGCACCAGCCACGGGAATTTTTCGAGCACGGCGCGCATGCGCGATTGCATGTCGCGCGTGCCCACCGGCCGTTCCTCGAAAGTCACGATGGTGTCCGTGACGTAATGGTTGTAGATCGCGCAGATGGCTGCGGCATCCGCAGCCGTCGCCATGCGGATCGTGCCGGTTGCGCGGGCCATGCTTTCAAAGTTCATAAGCCGATTCGCCGTGGCTGCTGATGTCGAGGCCCTGGCGCTCCGCGTCGTGATGGACCCGCAGGCCGAGCAGGCAACGGGCGGCGAAGAACGCGGCAAGGGCGACGAGCCCCGACCACGACACCGTGATCGCCACGCTCAACGCCTGCACCCCGAGTTGACGACCCACCGCATAGGCGGCCGCGCCGGTACCACCCAACGCGGGCGCAGTGAACACGCCGGTTAACAGCGCGCCGATGATGCCGCACACGCCGTGGATGCCGAAAACATCCAGCGAGTCGTCCGCCCGCAACCGGCGTTTCAGAACATTCACGCCCCAGAATCCGGCCAAGCCGCCCGCGCCGCCGATGCACAAGGCGCCGCCGACCCCGACGCTGCCGCAGGCCGGCGTGATCGCCACCAGGCCCGCGACCAATCCGGATGCCGCGCCCAGCATCGATGCGCGTTTGCGGAAGGTGGCTTCGACCGCGCTCCACGCCAGCACGGCCGCGGCGGCCGCGGCCAGCGTATTGAGGAAGGCCAGCGCGGCGATGCCGTTGGCCTCCAATGCCGACCCGGCGTTGAAGCCGAACCATCCGACCCACAGCAGCGCCGCACCGGTGTACGTCAACGGCAAGCTGTGCGGCGACAGGCGTTCGCGCCCGAATCCGATGCGCGGTCCCAGCATGTACGCGCCGACCAGACCGGCCACGCCGGCGTTGATGTGCACCACCGTGCCGCCCGCGAAGTCCAGCGCACCCATGCGGAACAGCCAGCCCCTCGGCGCCCACACCATGTGCGCCAGCGGCAGATAGGCAAACGTGAACCACAGCGCGGTGAACAGCAGCACCGCGGAGAAGCGTGCGCGTTCGGCAATGGCGCCCACCACCAGCGCGCAACTGATCGCCGCGAACGCACCCTGGAACGCGACGTAGGCGTACTCGGGAATCGCCACGCCGGGACTGGACGTCGCCGTCAACGAACCGGCATGGACGCCGTGCAACATCAGCTTGCCGAAGTCGCCGATCACCGCATCGCCGCCATCGAACGCCACGCTGTATCCGTACGCGATCCACAGCACGATCGCGAGCGAGGCGACCACCAGCACCTGCATCAATACCGACAGGATGTTCTTGGCGCGCACCAGCCCGCCATAGAACAGCGCCAGCCCCGGCGCGATCATCAGCACCACCAGCAAGGTGGCGACCAGCATCCAGGCCGTGTCGCCCGTGTCCACCGTGGCGGTGCGCGCCAGCGCGCCTGTCGGCGCGGCCACCGACGCAAAGGCGGCGCCGCGTAATATCCATCGCGCTGCAAGCACGAAATGCGTCCGACAGCGCGTTTCAGGAATGCGTGCCGCCATCGCGGCGTTCCGGATAGGTCAGGTGCAGGAAGCGCGTGAAGGTGTCTTTCGGCCGATCCAGCCCATGCGTGGCCAACACGCGCGCCGCCATGCCGCGATGATTGCTGCCGTGCGTGAGCAGATGCAGCAGCATTTCATCCACGCGCATCCGGCCGCGATCGCCGTCGGTGAACACAAACGGGATGTCGCGGGCAAGTTCCACCTCGTCGACTCGCGCGGTGTATTCGGCGAGCCAACCATCCGCCTGCGCCATCGCTGCACGCAATTCGGCGATCGTGGGGGTGGCCGCGGTGTTGTCCGCATCGAAGCCGTGCGGCTCGCCGGTAATGTGGCCGATGAAGATGCGATCGACCACATGGGTGTGGTTGAGGATGCGCACGAAGAAGCGCGCATCCTCTCCCGGCAGCGAGGGCCATTGCCGCTCGCCGTGATCCAGCAGGTCCTGGTTCGCCCAGGCCTTGTAGCGGAAGGCGTCGGCGAACGGATGATGCATCGCAGGCATGCTCCCGTCAGATCGAGTAATACATCTGGTACTCCAGCGGATGGGTCGACGCGCGATACGCGGTGACTTCCTTCATCTTGGTCGCGATGTAGGCATCGATGAAGTCGTCGCTCATCACGCCGCCGGCCTTCAGGAAATCGCGGTCGCGATCCAGCGCTTCCAGCGCGCCATCGAGCGACGCGCACACCTGCGGGATGTTGCGCTCTTCTTCCGGCGGCAGGTCGTAGAGATCCTTGTCCATGGCCGGACCCGGATCGGTCTTGTTCAGGATGCCGTCGAGACCGGCCATCATCAGCGCGGTGAAGGTCAAATAACCCGAGTTCATCGGATCGGGAAAGCGCACCTCGATGCGCCGGCCTTTCGGATTCGACACGTACGGAATGCGGCACGACGCCGAGCGGTTGCGTGCGGAGTACGCCAGCATCACCGGCGCTTCGAACCCCGGCACCAGGCGCTTGTAGGAATTGGTGGTGGAATTGGAGAACGCGTTGATCGCGCGCGCGTGCTTGAAGATGCCGCCGATGTACCACAGCGCGAGCTGCGAAAGCCCGCCGTACAGTTCGCCCGCGAACAGGTTCTTGCCGTCCTTCGACAACGACTGGTGCACGTGCATGCCCGAACCGTTGTCACCGACCACCGGTTTGGCCATGAAGGTGACGGTCTTGCCGTTGGCGTGGGCGACGTTGCGGATCACGTACTTCATCGTCTGCAGTTCGTCGGCCTTGCGCAGCAGCGTGTTGAACTTCACCCCGATCTCGCACTGGCCCGCGTTGGCGACTTCGTGGTGGTGCACCTCGACCGTCTGCCCGAGCGATTCCAGCACCGTGCACATCTCCGCGCGCAGGTCGTGCAACGAATCGACCGGCGGCACCGGAAAATAACCGCCCTTCACGCCGGGACGATGGCCATGGTTGCCTTCGTCGTACTTGTAGCGCGACGACCACGAAGCTTCTTCCGACCCGATCTCGTAGAACACCCGGCCCATGTCGTTCTGCCAACGCACCGAATCGAAGATGAAGAATTCCGGCTCGGGCCCGAAGAACGCGGTGTCGGCAACGCCGGTGGACTTGAGGAACGCTTCCGCGCGGCGCGCGATCGAACGCGGGTCGCGCGCATAGGCCTGCATCGTGGACGGCTCCAGCACGTCGCACACGATGTTCATCTGCTTGTGGGCGGCAAACGGATCGATGAACGCGGTGGCGGGATCGGGCATCAGCACCATGTCCGATTCGTTGATGCCCTTCCAGCCGGTGATGGACGAGCCGTCGAACATCTTGCCGTCCTCGAAGGTGTCGGCATCCAGGGCGTGCGCGGGGAAGCTGACGTGGTGCTCGACGCCGCGCATGTCGGCGAAGCGCAGGTCGACGAATTCGATGTTTTCGGACTTGATGGTTTCGAGGACTTTGTCGGCGGTCATGGGCGGGCTCGGGCGTGGGTGGATGGCTGGAAAGTGCAAGCGGCGTGCCAGTGATTGTAGCTTTTCAATCCAATGACTTGCAGGAGGATGACGAGAAATGCTGCACCATCAAGGTGCAGCGATTGCACCATTACATGAATTCATGCTTCAGCCGAGCTTCGCCCCCAAGGGCACCGGCCTGTCGGGCACACAGAGGGCGACGTTGCCGTCGACATCGTAGAACCCGGTGACCAGGCATTCGCTCATCACCGGCCCGATCTGCTTCTTCGGGAAATTGACGACGCCCACCACCAGCTTGCCGATCAGTTCGTCCAGCGAATACAGCTTGGTGATTTGCGCACTGGACTTCCGGACGCCGATCTCGTCGCCGAAGTCGACCTGCAGCAGGTAGGCCGGCTTGCGCGCTTCGGCGAACACACGCGCCTCGACGATGCGGCCGACGCGCAATTCGACCTTCGCGAAATCATCCCAGCCTATCGTTTCCATCGCCGTGTCGTGCATCTGCAAAGCCATGCATACTAGCCGCCATGCCGCCACGACGACACGCCGCGGCACGCTGATGCTGTCCGCGACTTCGCCGGATCCGGGTCCGCGCCGGATGGCGCGGCCGCCGTGAACCACGATGCCCGCCTCGCATGGAGTTTCCGATGCTGCCCCTGTGGCTGAAAGCCTTCCACGTCATCGGCGTGGTCACTTGGTTCGCCGGACTGTTCTACCTGCCGCGACTGTTCGTGTACCACGCGGAAGCGGGCGAAACTGTGATCCGCGAGCGATTCAAGGTGATGGAGCGCCGCCTGTTGGTGATGACTCACATCGGCGCTGCACTGGCGATCGCGTTCGGCATCGCCACGCTTGCCGCGGAGTCGTTCTACCTGCACGCCGGCTGGCTGCACCTGAAACTGCTGCTGGTGCTGCTGCTGGTCGTCTACCACGCGACGCTGGTGAAGCTCACCCGCGATTTCGCCGTCGATCGTTGCCGCTGGTCGTCACGCAAGCTGCGCGGCTTCAACGAGATTCCCGGCGTGCTGCTGCTGGCGATCGTGATCCTGGCCGTCGTCAAACCGTTCTAGTGCGATCGTCCGTGATCGCCGCCAACGGCGGTTCACCCGTCCGCACAAACTGCCTCACACGACTGACGGCAAGTAACCGTCCACGGTGCGCGCGCCGACCCAGCCCTCCCTGGCCGGGCGCTCAGCCGGGCACGCGATGCCACTGGCATCGCGCAAGCGCCCGTCTTCGCCCTGACTTTCACGACAGCAGCTTCGATGAGACGCGCGATCTCCTGCCGCCCCTGAGGCAAGCGATACGCCGGACACACTCCCGGCCTTGCGCCTTGGTATAGTTTTGCCGACGCAGGGGGAGTTTCCCACATGGCATCGCAGTTGTCCCAGCAGAAGCCCGATGCGGAACTGCAGGCGGCGTTTCGGCAGCACCTGCCGCAGCGCCTGCGCACGCTGCTCCGGCGTGCGCGTGCGCAATGCCGCAGCGGATGGGACTGCAACGTGCTGCGCACGCTGCACGATGAGATCGCTCAACTGGCCGGGGCCTGCGGCCGCTACGGCCTGCTGGAAACCGGCGAGCGCCTGCTGGCGCTGGAATCGGCGCTTGCGCCCGCGGTCAGCGCCAACCAGGTTCCCGACGCCGCCGCGACCACCGGCATCGACGCCCTGCTGGACAGCCTGCGCCCGCATCTGCAGCAGGCATCGCGCGGCCCCGGCTTGCCCGCATGGATGCAGGACCCGCCGCCGATCGCGAGCAGGGCGCCGTTTCCGCGCTGCGATACGCCGCCACCCGGCTACTGGCTGCAACTCGGCATCACCGATGCCGGCGGCGTCGCCAACGCCACCGCGGCCAACGAAGCACCGGCGCCCCAGCCGGACATGCCGCCGGTGCCTGACCACCCGCGCGGGCCGCGCGTGCGGATCATCAACGACGACGATCCGCTGATCAACGAACTGCTCCTGCGCCTTGACCAGCACGGCTGCGACGTGGCGTTGCTCGACCACCTGCCCGGCCTCCTGGAACAACTGCAGGGCGCGCCACCGGACCTCATCGTCCTGATCGCCGATGCGCACACCCCGCTGGAACAGCTCGCCAGCGCCCTGCGCGAAGCGCGGCGCGATCCTGCGCACCGCGTCCACCTGCTGGCGCTGCTGCGCGAAACCGATGTCGAATTGCGCCTGCGCGCGCTGCGCGCGGGCGCCGACCGCTGCATCGCACTGCCCGCCACGCCCGGCGAAACGGTGGGCGCCGCGCTGGAACTTGCGATGGTGGACGAGGAAAGTCCGTACCGCATCCTGATCGTCGACGATGACGCCCCGCAGGCGCTGTTCGCGCAAGCCATCCTGCGCCGCGCGGGCATGGAAACGCGGGTACTGGGCGAATCGCTGGCGGTACTGGAAGAACTCGATCGCTTCCAGCCGGACCTGCTGCTGCTCGACCTCAACATGCCCGACTGCGACGGCTTCGAGCTGACCGCGCTGATCCGCGAGCGCGAGGGTTACGTCAACACGCCGATCGTGTTCCTGTCGGGCGACCAGGACGAGGATCGCCAATTCGCCGCGCTGGACGCGGGTGGTGACGACTTCCTGATGAAGCCGATCCGCCCGACCCATCTGGTCGCCGCGGTCACCAACCGGGTGCGGCGTGCGCGCGCCGCCGCCTCGCGCACCCGGCGCAGGCGTCGCCGCGACGCAGCGACCGGCTTACACGAACGCGCGCAACTGCTGGATGCCTTGTCGGAACACCTGGCCGCGGCGGGCGGTTACGCCGCGCAGGGCGGCCTGCTGGCGGTGGAACTGCGCGATGCCACGATCCTGCGCGACCGCATCGGCCTGGTGGGCTTCGACCAGGTGCTGACGCAACTCGGCGATTTCATCCTGCGCCAGGTGCGCACCGGCTGCATGACCGCGCGCCACGGGCATGCGGCATTCCTGATTTTCTCGCCCGCCCGCAGCGAGCGCGAACTGGCGGCGCTGGCCAGGGAGCTGGTGACGAAGGCGGACGACGAACGCTTTGGCGCGCAGGCCACCGCGGTGCGACTGGATGCCGCGGTGTGCGCGTTCGACGCCGCGATCAGCGAATCCGCGGTGGCGCTGGCGGCGGTACAGCACACGCTGACGGCGGCACGCACCCAGCCCGATCGCGTCGCGGTGCATTCCACGCTCGCGCCCGATTCGAATGCGCTCGCCCAGCGCATTTCGGCGGCGCTGGCGCACGGCTCGTTCGACCTTGTGTTCCAGCCGATCATTCCGATCCGCGGCGGTGCAGGTCCGCATTATCAGGCGCTGCTGCGATTGCAACATGGCGAACAGGAATTCCTGGCCGCCGAGCTGATCCCGGCCGCCATCCGCGCGGGGTACATCGCGGCGGTCGATGCGTGGGTGGTCGGTCATTGCATCGACATCCTGGCGCAGCACCAGCGCGATGGCGACCCGGTTTGCCTGTTCGCCAGCCAGTCGTTGCAGGGCTGGGCGGATCACGGCCGGCGCGGCCAGCTTTCGGCGCGGCTCGCGACCACGGGCGTGGCACCGGAATCGCTGGTGCTGGAATTCCGCTGCGAGGAGGCCCGGAACAACCTCCGCGCACTGGTCGAACTGGCGCCGGAACTGAAGCGCGCCGGCGTGCGCCTGTGCCTCGCCGGCGTCGACACCGATGCAGTGAACGCGGGCTGGATCGGGCACCTGCCGCTCGACTTCGTCAAGCTCGCGCCCGATCTCGCCGATGGCAATCTTGAAACCGTCGTGCGTGGCGCGCATTCGCACAACCTGCGCGTGATCGCGCCGCGCATCGAAACCGTGGCGCGCGCCGAGCAATTGCGCGCCGCCAGCGTCGACATGCTGCAAGGCAACCATTTCCGGCCGCCCGCCGCCGAGCTCAATCACGCGTTTCCCGAGCAGGGAAGCTGAGGATGGCAAGCGTGACCGGTGGTGGTGAGCGGGCGTCGTGGCCCCGGGTACTGGGCAGCATCGCGCTGGTTGCCGCCGGTGCCGCGGCCGCGCTGTGGGTGCCGCTGCCGCAGGTGGCCGCGCTATGGGGCCTGCTGCTGATTGCACTGGTTCTGTTGTGGCTGGCGCGACCGCCGCAGCATGGCGCGGCGCGGAACCCGGCGCCGCCACCGATCCAGGATCCCGTGGACGTCGCGATGCGCACGCGCCTCGCCTCGGCGCAGTCGGAATTGACTTCGCTGCGCGGCGTGCAGCGCGAGCTGCTGGCCGCCAAGCAGGCCGCGGAAGCGGCGATGCTGGCCAAGAGCGAATTCCTGGCCAGCATGAGCCACGAAATCCGCACGCCGTTGAATGGCATCCTGCCGCTGCTCGACATCGTGCTGGGCACCGAGCTTTCACCGGTCCAGCGCGAATACCTGATCACCGCCAACGCCTCGGCCAAGGAATTGCTGCGGATCGTCGATGACATCCTCGATTATTCCAAGGCCGAGGCCGGCAAGCTCGATCTCGAATCGGTCAGCATCAACATCCGCGAACTGGTGGACAGCGTCAAACGGCTGCTGGAAAAACCCGCCGAGGCCAAGGGGCTGGCGATGCGTGCGGTCGTGGATGCCGATGTGCGGCCGGTGGTGCGCGGCGATCCGATGCGCATCCGCCAGATCCTCACCAACCTGATGGGCAACGCGATCAAGTTCACCCAGCGCGGCGGTGTGTCGGTGCGGGTGAGCAAGCGCAATGACACCGCGACCCAGCACGAACTGCTGTTCGCGGTGCGCGACACCGGCATCGGCCTCGCCGCCGACGCGGCCGCGCGGCTGTTCCAGCCGTTCACCCAGGCCGATGCTTCGGTGACGCGGCGCTATGGCGGCACGGGTTTGGGATTGACGATCTGCAAGAAACTGGTGGACCTGATGGGCGGGCGCATCGGTGTGCGTTCCGAACCCGGCCGTGGCTCGGTGTTCTGGTTCACCATCCCGTTCGAGAAGGCGCCGGGTGACATTTCCGGCGCGCACAAGAGCCTGACCGGCGCGCGTGTGCTGCTGGCCGCCAGTGCGCAACGCGCGCAGCACATCACGCCGATCCTCGCCACGCTCGAGCTCGATGCGAGCCACGTGGCCGATGCCGGCGCCACGCTGGCGCGGCTGAAGCAGGCCGCGCCGCTCGGCAAATCCTTCAGTTTCGACCTGTTGATCGTGGACACCGGCAGCGTCACGGGCGATGTCGGCGGGTTGCTTCGCGGCATCCTGGCCGACCGCCAACTCGACGCGCTGCGGATACTGGCGCTGGGTCTGGACACGGCACCCGATCCACGGGTGGTGTCGGCGCCGGCGCGTGCCGACGACGCCGCGCTGCGCCTGGGCGTACGCAGCGCGTTCGGGGTCGCCCCGCAGGCGCGCGCGCAGCCGGTGTTGAGCGCACCGCTGACACCCGCGGCGCCCCACAGCGACCAGCCGCTCGTCGGCAAGGTGCTGCTGGTGGAAGATCACCCCGTCAACCAGAAGGTCGCGCAGAAGCTGCTCGAACGTCTTGGGCTCACGGTGGACGTCGCGGAAAACGGCGAAGTGGCATTGGAGAAATTGCGCGAACAGCCGTACGCGATGGTGCTGATGGATTGCCAGATGCCGGTGCTGGATGGTTACAGCGCCACCCGCCGCCTGCGCGAGATCGAAGCCGGACAGGGCAAGCCGCGCACCCCGGTGATCGCGATGACCGCGCACGCGATGTCGGGCGACCGCGAGCGTTGCCTGCAGGCCGGGATGGACGACTACCTTTCCAAGCCGCTCGACCGGCAGTTGCTGGAACAGACGCTGGCGCGCTGGATGCCGAAACCCCCGGTTGCCGCGCCGGCCATGATGGCCGACCCTCTTCCCGCCCTCGCACCTGTTACCCCTCTGGAAGCCACGTCACCCGCCATGCAGAATCCACCGCCCCCCGACACGCTGGACACCGCAACCCTGGTCGATCTCGAAGACATCATGGGCGATGAACTGGTCACCCTGGTCGACGCCTATCTGCGCGACGGCGAAACCCGCATCCGCAACATGCGCGAAGCGGCCAACCGCGGCGACGGCACCGAGGTCGGCAAACTCGCGCATTCGCTGAAGTCGTCCAGCGCGAACCTCGGCGCGATGCCGCTGGCCAATCGCGCGCGCCAGGTGGAAGAAGCCGCCCGCAATGGCACGCTGGCCAGCCCCGGCGACAGCGTCGCGGCGCTGGAGAAGCTGTACGCCAACGCGGCAGCGGCGCTGAAGCAGCGCTATCAGCGGCCGTGAGCGTTCACGCGAGTGAGCGCATTCGATCCAGTAGGCCGGGCTGAGCAACGCGAAGCCCAACGTCATTGTGCGTCGAAGTTGAGCTTCACTTCGTTCAGCGCCAACCTACGCGCTACGCCTGCTTTTGTAGGGCGGGTGACAACCCGCGGCCGCGAACGTCGCTCGGCGGGATGCGCTGCGCTACTCCCGCCCTACGCGTCCCTGCGCTACGGCGACGCTGCAAGTATCAGCAGCTCATGCGACATTGCCTCGGCTCAACTCCGGATATGCGTCTGCAGGTAATTCTCCAAACCCACCTGCCCGATCAACCCGAGCTGCGTTTCCAGCCAGTCGATGTGTTCTTCTTCGGAATGCATGATGTCGCCGAACAATTGGCGGCTCACGTAGTCGCCGGTCTGCTCGCAATAGGCGATCGCGACCTGCAGGTCGGGTAATGCTGCGCGTTCCAGCTTGAGGTCGCACTCGATGCATTCCTTCGGCGCCTGGCCGATCAGCAGCTTGCCGAGTTTCTGCAGGTTGGGCAGGCCTTCCAGGAAAAGGATGCGCTCGATCAGCCGGTCGGCGTGCTTCATCTCGTCGATCGATTCGGCGCGCTCGTGTTCGGCCAGCTCCTTGTAGCCCCAGTTGTCGTACATCCGGTAATGCAGGAAGTACTGGTTGATCGCGATCAGTTCGTTGCCCAGCACCTTGTTGAGGTGCTCGATGACCTT
>Ga0207652_10001280_pt1 | contig 22404 bp, 31 predicted proteins | sample KBSC63BmetaG_FD_184334 | JGI IMG/M metagenome (GOLD analysis project Ga0207652, IMG submission 184334) | Corn rhizosphere microbial communities from Kellogg Biological Station, Michigan, USA - KBS C6-3B metaG (SPAdes) (version 2) | ecosystem: Host-associated > Plants > Roots > Rhizosphere ... | reverse complement strand
AAGTAAGAAGTAGCTTGACAAATAGTGAGTAATTTGGTATTATAAATACTTCGGTGATGACGGGGCCAACTTTGGTGCATCACCTCCTTTCACAACGCACCTCCCCGTCATCACCCTTTATTGCGGGTTAGAGAAGAAGTCTATCTCACTGGCCTCATACGTCAGAAATCGTGGTCGAGCATTTCCCACACCCGCAACTAATATCTGCGTAGTTCAATGGTAGAACGACTGCCTCCAAATCAGTAGACGTGGGTTCGATTCCTACCGCATTTGCCAATTTTCGAGGGAAAAAATGCGTCTTGAGTATAGTTTTGATTCTGTTTATCTGACTATTGAAGTTTCGGACGGTTCTTACAAAGACAAAATCCAAATATCCCGAGACGATTTTTTGCAATGGTTGAACGTCGAAGAACGTCAACTGACGACCAAAGATTTGTTTAAGTCCCCGTAGCTCAAAGTTAGAGCGGCAGTCTCTAAAACTGCGACGATGCCAGTTAGAATCTGGCCAGGGACACCATCTTTCCAGCTTTCATTTTGCAAAGCTGGCGCACTATACCGCGTAAGACCAAGGGGAGAAGTCGTATAGGACACTTCCCACATTTGTGTTTTGAGGGGATTATACTATGCTTATAATTCTAATCTGGCTCGGGCTCGGCTTGATCGGCGCGGGATTCTGTAATGCCTATTTCAAGAACGAATATCCGAGTCTGGATAGTCCGCGCGAACGTCGCGTTAACCTGTTATTTGCTCTAACACTTGCCATAGGCGGACCAATCAATTTGGCCGTCGTGTTTTGTTTCTCAAGTTTTGGCAAACATGGATGGGACCTAACTCTTGGTCCTCCTCACACTAAATCAAAATGGGATAAATAAATTGTAGACTACATTTTCATAGAATATTAGGGGTCCTCCCGCGAAATTTGGAACTTCCAAAAACCAAATTTCAATCAACGGAGAATATTCAAACATGTCACGCACTTTTCTTAAAGTAAGAATCAAAGAACTCGCAGGCGAAGCCAAGATCATTCGGCGCGAGGAATCCATAGCTACAGACTGGAAAGCCAGCACCAAGCACAAGCAAGGGCTGGAAGACTCCTACAATTACGCGTCTTGGAAACTGTTAGAACTTCGGAATCACCGCAAGACGGTTGTTCGCAATGCGTCCCGCGCGACACAAATCGCTTATGCATTTTTACGTGGTAAGAGATTTGATTCTGTCGAACATGGGTCGCTCTCGACAACAGAAATCGCCCGACTTTGGACACAAGTTGGTCGCATGATTTATCAGTATGGCAAGACTGAACGCTATCCTATGCCTGTCATCCTTACAAACACGCAGGAATACACTCCCAATCCTTACAAGAAGGTTACGATGTTTTCATATGAGAAATTCGTAGATTGGGTGAATGGTGAACATATCAATAAGATAAATAAACCGTAATTCCACAACCCACAAAAATTCTCGGAGAAAAAATGTCACAATCAAGAGGGTATGATTCATATGTCGGTAAACTCGGCATCGGATTTGATCCCGTTCTCGATCTTATCAAGAGTGTAGATGAATCTACCTCACTGGAAGATGTAACGGCCATCCCGCCATATAATATCAAAAAGGCCGCTGATGGCGGTTATGTCCTTGAATTGGACCTGACAGGTGTAGATCGTGGCGATATTACCGCAACGCTCGACGCTGATCATCTGACTATTTCAGCAACGACTAAAGTCGGTTTTGATGCTGCATCATCGGATGGTGATGTATACTTCCATCAAGGCATTCTTGCGGGCGGGAAAGTGTCTGCCAAGTTCTTGGTTGCACATAATCTGGCCTTCAAGGAAGCCAATCTTGATGATGGCATTCTATCGGTTGTCTTCAACGACACCAATTCACCGAGAACTCTTACAACGCTTCCTATCGGGCCTCTACCCAAGTCCGATACACCTTACACTGTTGAGTATGACGCCAAGGGTTCACCTGTTATGGTGCCTGCGGGTTCTGATCCCAACAGCACGGATGCAGTCCCGTTGGAACTCCCAACGGTTGAAGATCAACAGGCTGCGGTAGCGACCCCTCCTACTACTGCGCCTGTTGATACTGCGCCCGCCGACACAACTCAGGTCACGGTCAACGCCGACACAACTGCACAACCAACGGTCACAGTCAACACACCGACCGTAGTGCCACCTGTCGTGCAAGCCACGGTTTCGGCCGTCGTCAATGCGCCTGTTAGCAATTCAAGTGATCAACCTCAGGCTACCGTCACGGTCACACCTGCCACGGATAGTGTTGCACCCGACTCAACGCTGACGGTTGTCAAGACCGATCCTGACAAGCCTGACGTGGTTGTCGCCGTTGATCCCGCATCTGCCGCGACTGCCGCCAGCGCTGGCATTGATGTTCCCGCTGCTGTCTCGGCCGCGCTCGATCATCCCGACGTAACTGTCGCGCCCGCTGATCCTGCACCTGTCGTATCCAACACAATTCCTGTTCCTGTCGCCGCATCTGATTCGACCGCTCCTGCCGTCGAAGTTCAAGTCCCTGACACCGTGACGCCTGTCGTCAATGTCACGCCAGCGGTGCAAGCTGACAACTCTGGGAGTGTTCCCGCTGTCGCAATTACGCCTTCGGATGGAACGGATGTTCCAAAAGATAGCGTCATGGTTCCTGTCGTAACTCAGGATGGGGCAAGCAATGTTGTTGCTGCCGTCTCTCCTGACGCCCACGACGCTCTGACCAACGCTGGCGTTGATCCTTCGGCAGCATTGTCGCAAGCTGTGCAAGCTGCGGCCCCTGATGTGCCACACACGCCAGATGTGCCCGTTCCTGTCCTAACCAACGACCAAAATCCTGTCGTCGCCACGACAACTGTCGAGCTTCCTAAGGAACTTCCTCAAGTTGTAACCGCCGAAGCAACAGACGTGAAACCCGTCGTTAATCCAGCGGCGGCCGAACCTCAGGCCACGGTCACGGTATCTGATGCAACTCATGAAATCGTTTCGGACAATGTTGTCACGACTGTCGCCAAGACACCTGACACCAATGCCGACGTGGTTGTTGCGGTTGACGCCGATCACCAAGCCGATATGAAGGCTCAAGGTGTAGACGTTCTGCAATCGGCCAAGGATGCAATTGAACTTGCACCCGCTGGCGTGACGCTTCCGACACCGCCGCCTGCCCAAACAGAAGCGACCAAGGATAATGCACCTGCCGATGTTGTCGTTCAGCCAAGCGCAGATGCCAGCGCGGCACCTGTGACGGTCTCTGTTCCTGACACCTTGCAATCGGTCGTTCAGGCAACAGTCAGCGATGACAACAAGGTCGTGCTCTCGGATACTCAGGGACAAGTTCCCGCCGACGCGACACTGACACCTGTCGTCACGGCCGCCGACCAACACGATATCGTGGTGGCGACAACGCCTGACACCGACAAAAAGTTGGATGATCTTGGCGTAGACGTTTCGAAAGATGTTTCAAAGGCCGTTGTTGCCGCTGATACACCTGTCGTTACCTCAACCGACGTGGCAGCACCCCTGCCAGTATCTTCTGATACGCCCGCTGACGTTCCAAGTACACCAGTGGTTCAAGTAGATGCGACGGCCGAAGCACAATCAACCACGCCAGTTGATAGTTCAGCAACGCCGCCACCTGTAGCTCCGTCAACAGATACTGCGACGGCTGACGCAACCACAGTTGCGCCTCCAGCGACTGACTCTGTAGCACCTGCATCTGTAGACCAAAACGTTGCACCTGCGGCTCCTGCGGCTGATCCTGCACCAACTACGGACAATATAGCATCGCCTGTGACAGATACAAGCGCAACACCTGCGGTCGCTTCTGATCCGACCGTAACACCTGCGACTGATCCTGCGGCGGCTCCTGTCGAGCAACAAGCGCCAGACACTCTGGTTGCCAACACAAGCTCTGACCTGCAATAAAACTTTATAGAGAAAGGCCCTGAAAGGGGCCTTTTTTCTTGCCTATTACTCGATAATAGTGTATAATCCACACTCTTATCAATTTCGAGACATTAATGCGATATTACTCCAATGTCTCGCGCAAGGGGAACTTCCTCTATGTGCGAGGCAAAGACGAATTTGGCCGACGTGAAACCAAGATAGTCAAGTATAGGCCAACCATATATGTGCCGTCTCCTACGAACGACGGTATCCACAAAAATCTCAAAAATCATTTCCTGAAACCCGTCCGTTGCAAGGATATGTGGGATGCGAAGGAGTTTATCGATCAATATGATCAAATCCAGGATTACACGATCTATGGATTCTCCAAACACGAATATTCCTACATAGCCGAAACCTTCCCAAACTTCGAATACAAGATTGAGCATATCAATGTCGGCAACGTCGATATCGAAACCTTGCAGGGGGATCAAGGCTTCCCCGAGACTGATGCGCAAAAGCGCAAGACGCCAATAACAGTCATATCGATCCAGAAGGGCGATATGACCTATGTGCTGTCATGGAAGTCATTTGTCAGTAATGATCCATCCATAGTCTTCTTTCTGTGTGATGATGAAAAGGACATGCTTCTCAAGTTTATCAAACTTTGGGAGAAGCTTGATCTTGATGTTATTACAGGTTGGAATATTGATACCTTCGACATTCCTATGCTCATACTGCGAACCGAGGAATTGCTTGGGGTAGAGTTCTCCAAAGCCTTGTCACCGTGGAAACGCGCCCGTCGCAGAGAACGCAGAGAAGAAGTCAATGGCAAGCGCGTCGTTTATGTTGACTGGACATTGGATGGTATTTCAAGCCTTGACTACATCAAGGTTTATAAGAAGTTCTGCCCGACCAAACGCGATGGTTACTCACTCAATAATATCTCTTACATTGAATTAGAAGAAAGCAAGATTGATTATTCAGAGTATCGCGATCTTGACACACTTTGGGAACAGAATCCTCAACTCTATATCGAATACAACATTCATGACACCAAACTGGTCGCCAAGCTTGAAAAGAAACTCAAGTATATCGAGCGCTCGATTGTCGTCGCCTATGACGCTAAGGTCAACTACGAAGACGCCATGACTTCGGTGTTGCTATGGGAATGTATGTGTCTCAATGACCTTCTCCCGCGCAATATCATGATGCCCATCCCCAAGAAAAAAGAACGCGAAAAACTGAAGGGGGCATTTGTCAAGGAACCCCAGATAGGTTTCTTCAAATGGGTAGTCTCTCTCGACTTAACGTCTCTGTATCCGCACATCATGATTGGTTGGAACATTTCACCCGAAACCTTTCGCGGCGTCTGGTCAGGCTATGACGAAGATTCCATTCTACGCGGTGACTTCAATTCAGACAAACTCAGGGCTGAGAATATTTGTCTGGCGGCCAATGGTGCAATTTTTGACAATAGTCAACGCGGCTTTCTTGCTGAACTGATTGAGAGACAGTTTCAACTACGCAAAGACTACAAGTCGAAAATGCTTGAGCTACAACGACAATACGAGGAAACCAAGGACGAAAGTCTTAAAGAACTCATTGTTAAATACGACAACTATCAGTATGGCAAGAAAATCCAACTTAACTCTTGCTATGGCGCTGTCGCAAACCCTTACTTCAAGTTCTACAACATCGATTGCGCACGAGCCGTTACCTATACAGGACAGGCCGTCATTAAGTTTATTGCCGATGAAATCAACAAATTCCTCAATGCCAAACTGGCGACTAACATGGATTATGTCATCGCATCCGATACGGATTCGGTATACCTAAATCTCGAAGCATTCGTCGCGCAAACAGGCTTGACTGAAACGAGTGTTATTGTTGATGCGCTTGATGTCTTCTGCGCTGGTGAACTCGCTGACTTGATTGATAAGTCATTTCAGAAGCTAACGAGCGATCTGAACTGCTACAAGAATGCTCTCCACATGAAGCGCGAGAATATCTGTGAGAAGGGTCTATGGCGCAAGAAAAAGAACTACGCCATCCTGGTATGGGATTCCGAAGGCACGCGTTATACCAAGCCTAAACTCAAGATTGTAGGCATCCAAGCCGTCCGTTCTGATTCTCCCGAAGTCTGCCGCAAGAAGATTAAGGAAGGATTGGAACTTATGTTTTCCCAAGGCGAAGAAGCCGTGCAAAAGATGGTTGCAGATTTTCGTAAGGAGTATTGGAAACTATCGATTTATGATATTGCCAGACCCAAAGGCGTTCGCGACTACACAAAGTATCTCGGGCCAAACTTCACGGCGATGCACAAGGCACCACAACATGTGAAAGCAGCAATTGCCTATAATAAATTTTTAGCGGACAAAAGTCTAACTTCGAAGTATCGCAAAATCCAAAATGGTGATAAAATTAAGTATCTTCATTTGGTGAAATACAATCCATTATTTCAGGATGAATTTGGGGCTCCAGATGGGGCATTTCCAGTTGAACTGGAAATAGAAGAATATGTCGATAGGGCCAACATGTTCGAAGTCACGTTTTTGAAACCGATGCGTTCACTTCTCGATGCGGCGGGGTGGGCAATAGAAAAGCAACATAGCATTGAGGATTTTTTCTAAAATGTATCTGACCCGCGACCAACTAATAGTGATACTCGGCCCGTATCTTGATAAGCGGTTTATCACACCCGCTGCCATGGCCGATATTTTACTTATTGAGGAGGCCAAGGAGAAACAGAAACATGATGACATTACAGACAGACTAATGTGGGGGACAGATTGACAGAACACAACCAAGATAAGGAGACTAATGACTAACTTTTTACAAGACTAAAACATACATATTACTAAAAATTTTAGGAGAATCATTTAACTTTGACATCATTTCTACAAGACATTGTAACTGAATTCAACAAAGCAAAGTTCGCAGGTTCAATTGCAGACGATGGTGAGAACGCGGCAGAGATTGGGGGATATACCGACACGGGTTGTCTAATGCTCAACGCCGTAATCTCAGGCTCACTATTCAAAGGCTTCCCCACAAACAAGGTGACTGCCATCGCAGGCGAGGAAGCAACAGGCAAGACGTTCATCGCCCTTGGCATCACCAAGTATCACCTTGATAGCAATCCCGACGCACAAGTTGTCTACTTCGATACCGAAGCAGCGATCACCAAAGACATGTTGCTTGATCGAGATATTGACACCAAGCGCATGATGATTGCCGAGCCTGCGACGATTGAAGAATTCCGCACCATGGCTCTCAAGATCATTGGCAACTACGAAAAGGTAGCCGAAAACAAACGTCCGCCGTTGATCATGGTGCTTGACTCACTCGGCATGTTGTCATCCGACAAGGAAGTCAAGGATACTGAGGCTGGTGAAAATACCCGTGACATGACCAAGCAACAACTTCTCAAGGGCGTCTTCCGTGTCCTGACACTACGCTTGGCTCAGGCTGGTATCCCGCTGATAGTCACCAATCACATCTACCTCGCTATCGGCAAAGGAAACGCCAACTATACACCCAAGGAAATGGGGGGAGGATGTTTGGTAATGGGGACGCTTATCAAAACCCCCACAGGACCAAAGGAAATTCAGGAGATTAAAATTGGAGAGGTAGTCGAAACAGTCTTCGGACCTAAACCAGTTACTAACACATTTTCATTCAACGACAAAGATGTTTACGAATTGACATTAGATGATGGTAATACCGTCAGATGTTCAGGAAATCATAGATTTCTTGTAAGTGGAGAATGGATGTCTGTAGCGAACATGCTGGATATGGCTAAGAATACAGAATGTCTAAATATCGAAGTAGCCGATATTAGACAGGATTTAGATGTTCTTAGACAACAAATATACGAAAATTTACTATCAGATTATGGAGAAAGCGAAGCGGCGTAAATTACCAAATGTTTATGAAAAACACCATATAATACCTCGATCATTAGGGGGGCCGAATACAAATGAAAATAAGGCCCTCTTAACTCCCCGTGAACATTTCATTGCTCATTCCCTTTTATTAAAAATGGTAATTGAACCAAAACATAGACGTTCTATGTCATATGCATTTGTGGCTATGGGTCGCTCTCATAATAAAACGGGATATACCAGAATAGGAAATGGACGTTTATATGAAAAAATAAAAATTTCTATCCGTGATGAATTTTCAGGAACCAATAATCCTTTTTACGGAGACCATCGCTTCAAAGGTGAAAATAATCCGTTCTATGGTGAAACTCACACGGAGGAATCTCTTAAAAAAATGCGTAATAGAAGGTTATTTGGCGAAGCTAACTCATTTTGGAAACATACACATACGCAAGACACCAAAGACAAATTATCGAAATACCGAAGTCACAGAACGAAAATTATTTTTATCGATGGTAAAGAAATATCTCTTTCTCGGAAAATAGATATTGGTTCTTATTTAGGTGTTTCTACTGCATTAGGAGTGCAATTATGTTCAATCAAGAAACATCTTTGGCACAAATACAACATTAAGGAAATTATATGCGAATAACGGGAATTAGAAAAATCGAAACCTGCCCTGTATACGATATTACTGTGAAAGACGCACATCATTACATTTTAGATAATGGAATCATTACGCATAATTCTGGCCTCAAGTACGCAGCAAGTTCGATCATCTTCCTGTCTAAGGCACAAGACGCCGAAGGCACGGGCAAGGATAAAGTTGTGCGGGGTAATTTCATTACTGTCAAGATGCACAAGTCGCGACTGACGCGTGAGAAGATCGAAGTCAAACTCAAACTTTCTTTCACGGATGGGCTTGATCGATACTATGGACTATTGGATTTGGGCTTGAAACATGGTATAATTAAGCCTGTCACCAAACTCTCAGTGGAACTACCAGACGGGACGAAAGTCACGACCAAGGCTCTGCGCCTTGAACCTGAGAAGTATTGGACAACTGAGTTACTGACTACGCTTGATGAAGCTGTCAAGAAGGAGTTCTGCTACGGAAAGGCAAAAGATGTAGATGATGGAACAGATGATGGAGAACTCGATACAGAGGATGAAGTCGAGTGAAATATTCCTTCAAATACCATAGCAACTGTTCATTTCGCGTTGTGCCTGCCACCGAATCCGCTGGATATTCAGTAGAAGAAATTCGCGACATTTACAAAACACATCTTGAAACCGAACTCGATCAGTTGAAAACCATGACCGATTCTGAGTTCATACAATATTTTGGAGTCAAAGAATAGACACTTCACTAATCGTATTAAGTCACCTCGTCTTCAACGAGACCTATGCTCGAAAAGTCTTACCGTTCGTCAAGGCTGAATACTTTCAAACCAAACATTATCGCCTAACTTACGATATCCTCAATTCATTCGTTCTCAAGTATAACACTTTCCCGACGCGGGAAGCTCTGCTTGTCGAACTGAATAATACCACTGGCATCAACGAACACGTTTTCCGCGATGCCAAGGAGTTGATGATCGAGTTGCGACCCGAAGAAGAAACCAACGAACAATGGTTGGTCGATAAGACCGAGGAATGGTGCAAGCAACAGGCACTCGACAATGCACTTTCCAAGGCTATCGAGATACGCGGCGGCAAATCAGACCTTGATCGAGGTGCTATCACTCAAATTTTTGAGGATGCGCTGGCCGTCACGTTCGATAATCGCATAGGCCACGATTACATCGAAGATGCCATGGAACGCTTTGATTTCTATAACAAGGATGAAAAGCGCATTCCATGGAGTCTCAAGACTCTCAACACTATCACCGATGGAGGAGCACCAACCAAATCGCTCATATGTTTCATTGCCCCTACAGGTGGCGGCAAATCTCGTCTCATGGCGAACGAAGCTGCCTTTCAGATGGAGCAAGGTTACAATGTCCTTTACATCACTATGGAAATGGCTGCTGAGAAGATTGGTATGCGTATTGACGCCAATCTCTTGGACATTCCTATCAAGGAACTACGCGGCTATCCCAAGGCAATGTTCAAGGACAAGCTTGCCCGTAAAAAAGCCTCGATTGCTGGCAAGTTGATCATTCGTGAATTTCCTACGGCATCGGCTGGTGTCAATCACTTTCGTCATGTTCTACAGGAAGCCAAGCTCAAGAAGAAGTTTGTTCCCGATATCATTTATATCGACTACATCAACATTTGTCTGTCGTCACGCCTCAAGATGGGTGGCACAGTCAATTCCTACACGTATGTCAAGGCCATTGCCGAAGAACTGCGCGGCCTTGGTGTCGAGTATGAATGTCCTATCGTGACGGCGACACAGGTCAATCGTGAAGGCTTCAAGAACTCTGATATTGAAATGGAGAACACATCAGAGTCGATGGGTCTACCTCACACTTGCGACTTGCTCGTGGCCATGATGCCTGGAAAGGACGAAAACCTCGATCATGTGTTCTTCAAACAGTTGAAGAACCGCGACGGTGATGTGTCCTACATGAACAAGTTTGTGGTCGGTTTGGATCGCCCGAAGATGCGCCTCTATGACTTGGAAGACCCTAAGGAAGATATTGCAGAGTCTGGCCCAATCATGGACCTGACCGAATTTGGCAAACGAGACTTGGAAAACGACGATGACTACCCATTCAAATAAACAAGTTTTGAAGCCCGATCGAGACGATTACGATTTTGATCTTCCTGGTGGAGTTGAATGCTATTGGGATGCCTACGACCGCTGGCTTGAATATCGCAATGCTAATCGCAGGAAGTGGTTACGGGCCTGCAAACCGTGGTATTGGCCAGCCGATAAACGTTATCGGTGGTATGATGCCTATACGTGGTATACAACGGGATTCATCTTTCCTGGAAAGAACTGGCCTGTCATGGTATTTTTTGAATGGTGGTGGTTATGAAGAAATATAAATACGACGGATCGAAGGTCATTGAATACTCAACTGGCTTTGTCATCCAAATTTTGAAATCCAAAGAAGAAGCTAAAATTTTGGCCAGCCGTTTGAACTCAGGATGCGGGTTCGCTGGCGAGACGCCACGCTTTTTCATATATGTAAAGGATCAATCTATTGATATCCCAAAAAGTAATTGAAGACTTAGAAACTCATATCGAACAAGTTGTAAGTCACTTTTGGTTTGAAGTTAACAACCAACAAACTCGCGAAGATTTGCGCATCAGCATGTTTCCTTATCTCTCAAACCTCATAGAAGAAGGTTATGAGATAGAACAAGTATGCGATGAAAGTAATAATTCACATGAAGTCATTGATAATAATGAACTATATTATGTTGTTTATATCAAAAAAGACGACGACTTGCGACAAATCAATACTGTAATGCGAAAGACTGGTGTTAGTTTTCAAGAACTTCGGCCTGCATGAGTCAAAGAAAAAGTGGATATGATCGTAAATATCTTGATAAATATGAGACACCGCCTTGGGTAGCCTTAGCACTTCAACCGCTTATACCTGACAACGTATTATTTTGGGAACCTGCCTGCGCTTCTGGAAATATTTCAAAAACGTTGTTTGCAACATACAGTTCTGATTTGGTTACTGATTATGGGGATAGTGGTGTCGATTTCTTGCAAACAACCAAGATGCCAAAAAATTGTAATAGTGTAATAACGAATCCACCCTTCGGGAAAGATGCCGAGAAATTCATTCGTCACAGTCTGAAATTGCTTAGCGGTAATCCCGAGGGGTTTATTGCTATGTTGCTGCCAGTCGATTTCGATTCCGCCAAGACCCGTCGTGATATCTTCTGTGAGAACCATGGCCTCTTGAGCTTCGCAGGCAAGCTTGTCCTGACCAAACGCATCACATGGTTTGAACCTGCCACGGCTTCACCGAGCCAGAATCATGCATGGTATGTCTGGCAACAATCCTATGACTTCCCGCAGTTATGGTATCACTATGAGAAGTAAGAGTTTTCAGACATTCATCGATTGGAAGATTGAAGACTTAGAGTATTGGAAAAACAACCCAAGCGAACACTGTCCTAAACTTGTTGGATACGTGCTGGATATCAATGACAAAGCTGAGACGATCACACTTGATCTTATTATTCAGCCTGTCGAGCCTGTTCCATTCTTCACGCTGAATTTTGAAGCCGTAAAGACCAATGTATCATTTAACGAAGTAATCAAGAAGGATTTCTGAATGATATTTTATTTGTCGCATTCGCCGCAACAATCAGTGCAATGGTTGTGCGATCTTCATATCCGAGAAACATCCATTTTGACTATTCTAAAGCATGAGAGTTGGGCGAAGTGGATTATGGAGTCAACAGTGAATTGGGAATGGACAAAAGATTATCTGACGGCAGTGTCTGACGAACATCTATATCGTTTCCGCCGCCCTCACAAGGAAGATTTGATGTTGAATGCGGTTCCTGAAATACAGGGATTGAACTACATGACTTCCATCAAATGTGATATAATTCCCGAACTTTGCCAGATAGACCCGACGATTTCATTTCGGAACTGGTATGCCAGAACGTATGGCACAAACCAATGGACAAAGCGTAACGCTCCCATTTGGATCAAAGAGACGGCCTTAGCCGCCTAAAATCAATAAAAAATATGGAGACTGAATGCGCGGAACTGTAATCGCGAAACGTGGCTTTCTATGTGAAGAATTTGTAACCTATAATGTAAATAGATTATGCTCGTGGAATTTTGATGAGTCAGAGCCTATAACAACTGACTTGGATGAACAGTATTGTTTCAAAACTTGGAGTGATGCTACTGTAGTGGCCGATGTGCTGGTAGATTTTGTCAAACCTTTTGGTATTGTGAAGGAAGCTCACTGTATGGGGCGCAAACAGAAAAAAGGTGTAAAGGAGTTAACTGGTAAAGAATCACCAGCCGATATTGTTCTGGCATTTGACAATACTTGGTTTGGCATCTCTCTCAAGTATGGTGCCCCCAATCGTCGTGTTAAGGTATTCACCTCACACCCTGTTACTTTGGCCCAGAAACTTGATGAAATATACAAAGATGCCTACGGAGTGTCGAGTGGCCTCCCTCAGAAAATCGCCACGTTGATTGACGACAAGATTGATGACGCCGATGCTTTTGTTGCTCGCAATCAGCCGTTGATCAAATCGATATTTGGCGAAGAACTCGAATCGTTGAATAGTGATCAGCGCTCGACTATTCGTAAGATTAAACGTGGAGAAATTGAACACCCTGAACGTGAAGTTATCACAGAATTTTATAAGGTATTACTAAAATCATCCTCTGGTTCTAATTCAGAAATGGCTGACGAATTTTATACTATTGTCAGTCAACTTCCTGACCATCAACACAGAGTATTTCGTGTTCTCACAAACATTCCTGAGCCAAACGACCCTAATGTTCTTTCTACGGTTATGTTCGACGCCGAAATACAGCCTGATACAACTGCCAATATTAAAGTCTATGACTACATGAATGACGTGAACAACTATCTCGAAATGTTTGACACACCGATTCCTCTAAATAAGAAACAAGGAAGGTGCTGTTTTCAATTTGGAGCCGCCAACATCGAGGTAAACGGACGCGCTGGTAGTCGATCAGAAGGCGGGGTGAACGTGACACTCGAAAAGAAAATATTAACGAATGTCAGATTTCAGAAAATATCTAACGGAAAAGAAGATCAAGGCGAGCCCGATAGGGACAGACGGTCGCAAGACCAAGCAAAAGGAATTTCTTCAATTCCTGGTGGACCTGGACGCCAAAACTAAGAACAAACTCTATGGCAAAGGCTCAAAGGCTCTGGCAAATCGCTCTGCGTTTCCTGGGGCCTCTGGGCATTTCTTTAATCACAATCTCCAAGACAAAGCGTTGACCAAGGTCCGTTCGAAGATGGAAAACCTCCACGTCATGGTGCCCGACAACAGCAAATCCTATCTCGATAAGCACCTCAAGGGTGAGATTGGGGGGTTCAAGGTTGTCAATGTTGATAAGAAAGCTTCGAAATACACCGCCACTCTCCAAAACGTAAAAACCAATCAACACCACGACATTCATTTCGCCTTCAAGAAATTTGAGAACGGCGAACCTACGAAGTTCGCTCATTGGGGCGATACTTCTCATATGCGCGATCTTGGGTATGGTCTTCCGAATTCTGGCCGCCATCTCGTTATTCAGTCCCTGACTGCCGCCAAGGGTTATGGTCCAGGGTATGTCAAGACTGGTAAAAAATATGACTATCAAGACAACGTTGAAAAACATTCTTTCAATATGCGTGATGGACTCCGTAAAAAACACGTCCCGACGAACGACACACATCTTGGTGTTCCTGTCTTTGTGCGCGCTCCTACAAACGAACCGATCACTGATATTCCCAAAATCCTGACCAACCTTGTTGGCGTTCGGCCAAAGGTGGGGGATGTCAAAGATTCGGCACACTTCCATGGTATCGCCAAGTTTGCAGCAAACAATCTCAGCGCACCTGAAAAACGCAATGTAGCAAAGAAATTTCAGACATTGTTGGCATCCAAAAAATTCCATAAGGACCCGACAAAAGACGCTTATCAACGTAAACTGATTTCCAATCACTTCTCTACTCATTTCGGCAAATATATGGACAAGGAGAACCACAATATTCCCGAAGCAAAGACTATGACGACTATTAAAAAACTGAGGAAGAATGACTAATTTTGACGACCGTATCTATGTCCGCAAAGAAATCGTAGCCGATGAAACGGATTGGTTTTGGGTTAAGGAAGATACAGGATCATGGGATGGCCCAAGAGATGATTGGTTGTTATCTCATTCCAATCGCTATTTTACTCATGTCAAACAACGTCGTGTAGTCGTCGCCGCTGGCGGTAATATGGGCCTCTATGCGCGTCTTTATTCCAACTTATTTGAAACTGTTTATGTCTTTGAACCTGACATTCTGAACTTTCATTGTCTGGTCATGAACACGCAACGCATGAACGTTTTCAAGTTCAATTGCGCCCTTGGCGGTTGCGCCGCATCAGTCGCGATGGACGTAGGGAATCATACCAATCGCGGCATGTTCAAAGTCCTTGATCAAAAGGGCACGGTGCCAATGGTCATGCTTGATTCTTTCAATTTTCCTGTCGTTGATTTTCTGCAATTGGACGTGGAACGGTTCGAACACGCTGTTCTCTGGGGGGCGCGAGACACCATTCTCAGATGCAAACCTGTAATCGCCGTCGAATGCGGCAAGACTTCTGAAATTATCACTTTGATGACCGACCTTGGCTATGAGGCCGTCGATCAGTCAGTGTCTGACACCATCTGGATACCCAAAAATCGCTAAACACTAAATACTTCCACTATTAACACTTTGTTCAGCCCAAGGGAAACCAAAGTAGTGGAAAACAAGAAACACGTTCGAAAAATTGAGCCTATATCTGTTAAAGGCGTTAGAAAACGCGGAAAGAATCCGCATATTAATTTTGATCCGTGCGATCCTGACCCAAAAAAGATCGAACAATCCCTCAAAGAAAAAGCCGTAAATTCTGAACTCCCATTTGAACTTCTCCGTGAAGTATGGGAACGCGGCCTTGTCGATTACGTTACCTCCCAAGTTGAAGCAAGCAAACCCAACATAACTCCGTCACAATGGGCGTTTGCTCGGGTAAACTCGTTTATCGCTGGAGGACGCGCGATGGAACTTGATGAAGATTTGGTCTCGGAAGCCAAGTCATACAAAATTACCAAACAAACCTCCAATAAATCACTGGGTCGTTTAGCACGACGAAAGGATGCCCTCGGCGCGCAAGCCCGTGCTGAACTCGCATCCCGTCGTAGTCAAGTCTATGGTTCCAAGAAAGAAGCCTCGAAAACTCTTGGCGACGTTTTGCACGGCAAAGCCCGAATGGACCACTCGACGGCCAAGAAAATTATTCGCACGCTTGGAATACCGTCTAAGTCCGCCGCAGCCAAGACGCTGACGGCACACGGACGCGCTTTCGAAGCAAAACAAGCGCATATGAAATTACGTCGGCAGATTACCAAGGAAGTGAAGTCAAAGCTGCAAAAGAATCAAGCCAAGGATACAGCCGACTTGCTTGATGTGTTGAAGAAGGTGCAAGCAACATTCAACGCCCCTACAACATCACCAATACCGCCTCATGCTCCACATCCTCTACCTCAACGAAGATTAAGACACTTAGCGGATATCAAAGCTGATCCTGATGGGCCGTTTAAAAATTTGCCGTCTCGAAACAGTGTTGATATCACACCTCGTCTTGCACCCAAACCAAATGGTGTAATCAAACAACTCACATCACTAATTAAACGGAAGTCATAAATGAAAAAGAAAGTTGCTTACAAAGCACCAAAGAGAGCCTTCGGGCGTCGTCGCAAAGGTTTTGTGAGATTTGCACAGAAACTGAGTAAGGACGCGGTTAAACTACGCAAAACAAATACAGTGAAAGAAGACCTGAACGCCATTCATCACTTTATCGCTGATCCTGACGTTCATGCGACTGCTGCCGCGACGGTCGGCGGTTATGCCTCGCTGGCTATGATGGATCGCGTGCAAAAGCACAAGGAAAAGCGTGCCGCACACAGGGCTGGCCGTAAAATGATTGCAGGTATGACTGGTAAACCTCAAAAGTCTGAGGTAAAGACATTGGCACACAAGGTCAAACACGCAATCAAAAAGGTAAAATCCGCAGTCAAATCTAAGGTCAAGGAAGATATTGATCCAACCGAAATCTACATGACGGAATCGGAGTTCCAAGACCTTCTGGATTATATGGTCGAGAACTATGACGAAGCCGAAGTTTTAGAAGTTCTTGCAGAATGGGCTGGCCTGAATGAGGATGTGGAACCGATCAATGAAATCTCGAAGAAGACACTTGGACGTTATGTATCCAAAGCGTCGGACGACATTGTTGCACGTTCTCGTAAGTGGATTGTTGGCGGCTCCGCCGTGGAAAAGCATAAAGCATATGCAAAACTCAACAAGAAAAATGACTCACGCATGTCATATATGGACAAAGCAGTGAAGAAAATGAAACTCAAGGAAGAAGTCGAACCGATCAACGAAGATCGCGTGGAATCGACCAAGGTTGTGAAAGCATTTCTCAACAAGACTTCGGCTAAAGGAAAGCGTTCACATACTGATGGCACTGGCCTCTACCTCCACGGTCACAAGATCGCGTGGCACGCTGAAAATGGCGCTATCCATGCGACGATGGCAGGATGGGGAACCACAACAACACGCGACCGCCTCAACACGTTGACGCGCCATGTCCATGGCAAAGCGATGTTCAATCAAAAAGGTGGGGTGCAACACTTCGACGGCAAGCCGATTGGTTCGCATGATCACGTCACTATTCGTCATGGTCTTAAGGAAGACTTGAAGAACCCCAAGACCAAACTGGGCAAGAAAGCCAAAGTGTTAATCCGCAAGGGCAAACGTTTCTATAACACGACGGACGGCTAACTCTATTTTTGCTAAATACCACAAACACTACGGGCAAACGCCCCAATAATAATAAGAAAAAGGACTAAACGAATGCCATTATGGTCGATGAATGACAATGCGAACGGGATTCCCATTTCGCTTCCCGCTCAGCTAAACCAAACACCGAATACGGCAAATCGTAACGCAACTTACGGCAACACAACGGCCGATGCCTACTTCACAGGCCAGACAATCGGCGCGTATGCCGTTGATGAAACTGAAATTGCCGTGGGTGCCATCTACGCTACTGCCGTGGCTCCGAACAATCACGGTTCGGGCGGCTCATATATTCCTGGTGATTCAATCACAGCCAACGCAGCGGGCGCAACATTTTCTGACGCGACCAAGTTCAGCGTGGCGACGACAAGAGTTCGCACAGTCACGATTACGGCAGGTCATCTCGGCGCTGGCTATGCCAACAACGATACGGTCACTGTCAATAGCGGTATCATGACGACCAATGCCGTCTTCACGGTTACAACTGGCGCGTCCAATACTTCTATCGCTTCACTGGCCTTGACGACCAACGGCGTATTCACCACTAATCCGACGAACCTTGCCAACTGTGACCTAAAGAACGTTACAGTCGCCAATAGCTCTGCTAATGGCGCACAGGCTACGATCACGATGGGTGTTGATACCCTGACGATCACCGATCCTGGCACCTATACCGTTATCCCAACCAACATCACTTCGATGATTGGTGCAGACGGCGCGAACGGTTCTGGAACGGGCTTGACGATGGCAGTCACATTCGGCGGCAAGAAATCGAAAGGTGTCACGCACACAGGATGGGTAAAGCGCACAGTCGGCTCAGGCAACCGCGCGGGGCGTGTTCATTATGAAGTCTTGGTTGCAGGTGGCCCCACATCAGACGGTGAAGATGTGATATTTCCTGACGCGTGACGGGATACTTTGTTGTCTAAATAACTCCATGGAAACAATTATGGAGTTATTACTTTGGAATACGGCTTTGTCTACCTTTGGTTCGATAAGAAACACAAACGTTATTATGTAGGATGTCATTGGGGGACTGAAAATGATGGATATATCTGTTCCTCTAAATGGATGAAACAGGGATACAAACATCGCCCTACTGATTTCAAACGTCGGATATTGAAGCGAGTTTATACCAACCGTGAGGAACTATTGGAAGCTGAATATCATTATTTGAAGATGATCAAACCTGAGGAATTGCGCAAGAGATATTACAACATTCGTAATCATCATTGGGGTCATTGGTCAGCTAATCCAGACACAAGGTCAATTAGAGAAAAAATTTCAAAGAGTAAAATAGGTAAACCTATTCACTCAGATGAATACAAAAAGCGACTTAGTGAAGAAAATAGTGGGGAGAACAATTACTTCTATGGAAAGAAGTGGAACGGTGATCACCCTCGCGGAATGCTTGGAAAGAAACATTCCGCCGAAAGTAATAAGAAACGATCTGAAAGTCTAAAGGCTATCAAAGAAGATTGGATTCCGACTGAAAAGCGTAAGCGAATAGGAAGAATAAATTCAGAAAAAATGAAACTTCTTTGGCAAGACCCTGAATACAGAAAACATAGTTTAGAAGCTCGTAAATTAACATGCCAAACATCAGATTATATAAAGAACCAATCGAATAAAGTGAAACTTCTTTGGCAAGACCCTGAATACAGAAAGCGCCAATTAGAAGCGCGGAAAAAGAAAGTGATTAATGGCTGCTAACACCGCTGCTAAAGTCTCAAGTTATCAGGCGTGCAGTGCTCCAAAGGCATTGGACGCTCTGATGATTCTGAGTGCCAACACAACCAATAACGCTACCAACCCTTATATTACTAAGCATTCGACGGTCGCTCAACTTTTCTCCAATGTCACGTCGAACACAATCCAAGCGACCATCGTCACTTCAAATTCCATTGTCGTGTCAAGCCATTCAACACCCGCCAACAATTCCGCAGGTAGTTTGGCACTTGGAACAATGTGGACAGACGATGACTACATCTATGTCGTCACAGGAAGTGGTATCAGAAGGGCGGCACTTACAGACTTTTAATGCAAATTTGTAATGAACTCCTGACAGATGACAATTTTCTTCTCTACTGCGCCTCACACTATGATAAGCGACATTATGTGGATGATGAAGAATTTTATACTGATCTGAACAGGATAAAATATATCAAGAAACTCTTTACGCGTTATGAGCAAACAGGTGAGCTTCGAGAACGGTTGATTCTGAATCATATCATCGTCCTCAATAACGTTTTCGGGCCACAACACACCCCCCGAATTCTGTTCCTGAAATTGAGAGACCAATTCGTTTTAGTCAAACCGTTTCTGATACTGCTGAATATACTACCTGACTGTTTTGTGAATGTCGGAGGTCCATTTATACACTACACCGACGATTATGCACTCGACAAAGAAATCACCGAGAGGTTACGGACACTGTGATTTAGTCATTGTCTAAATAACTCCATGGAAACAATTATGGAGTTATTACTTTGGAATACGGTTTTGTCTACCTTTGGAGAGATAAGAAGAAAAATCGTTACTATGTTGGGTGCCATTGGGGGAAAGAAGACGACAGATATATTTGTTCGTCAACCAATATGAAACATGCCTATAAACGCCGTCCAAACGATTTCAAACGTCGTGTGATATCTCGAATATACACCAATAGACAAGACTTATTTGAAGAAGAATATCGATGGCTACAAATGATCAAGCCTGAGGAATTGCGCAAGAGATATTATAATTTACACAACAAGCGTTGTGGTCATTGGGCTAATGTGGAATACGATAGAAAAACCATAGGACAACGAGCCGCCCAAACTCGGAAACAAAAATATCCAAATTGGGGGCATTGGACGAAAGACAGAACTGTTTCAGAAACGACACGGAGAAAGATTAGTGACGCCAATCGCAAAAGACTACGAACTCCATGTAGTGAAGAAACCAAACAAAAAATAAGCGAAAGTCTTCAAGGGCGTAAATTTTCAGAGGTTCATAAGAGAAACATGTCAATATCTCATATAGGTAACGTTCCTTGGAATAAAGGAATAACATGGAAGAAAAAGTGCAAGCAAAATGTCTAAGCACATCGTAAAACTCAACGAAGATTACGCGATTTTCAAAACATATGAACAAGGTGATGTAAAGTTTGCGCGCGTGGTGGCACGCACCAATGATTTAAGAGACGCCATGAAGCTTGCGGAAGATGTAGGGATGGGTGGATGCGCTGCTCTCCCTGTAAATAATGTTGGGCAAGGGAACATAGCGGGCCTCGATATTGGTCTGCGCAGAAAAAAGAAAAACAAAAAGAAATGGACTTCATCGCTGATGCTATCGCGCTCCTAAAAATAGGGTTTGACAATCCCGCTGGTGCAGGGGGATGGATAGTGGCGGGTTTGGCGATTGTGTTCATGGTTTGGCGTTTGAGCATCATGGATAAGAGAATGGACTTATACGCCGACAAGGTTGCCGAAGTCATCAAGGCGCAAAACGATGAATGGCGTAAGATCGTGGATCGCACCGACGAAATGACTTTTGACATGCTTGAGACTTCAACCAAAACCATGACTTCACTGACCGAAAAAATCGCAACACTACAAATGATCATACTGCAAAACGGACGGAAAGAATAATGCAAAAGTTAGACAAAGTTATCGCAGATATTCAAGCTGATCTGCCTCTCAAATCTGAGAGCCAATATGACAAGTTCAAGGCAGCCAAGGAACGCCTAAAATTGCGTATCATATCATTGAAACGAACTTGCCAAAACACGGACGATGCCGAACTCCATGACGTATTGGACCTGAAAACCGACCTATAAGGTTGAATTTTTGTAGCCATTGTGGTATAATCCAGAATGGATTTATGGCTACAAGAAAAATACATTGTTCTACTAAGTAACAGACTCGACGGTTTCGTAAGGAAAGGCCCGAGTCTTTTTAATTTTCGCTGCGTTCTCTGCGGTGACTCCGAAAAGAGTAAGTCCAAAGCGCGTGGTTACTTCTATGAGAAGCAGGGGAATTATGTGTTCCACTGTCATAACTGCAACAAATCGCGCCGTTTCGAGAAATTTCTACAAGAGGTTGATCCCGAACTATACTATGAAATGGTCAAGGAAGGTATCGCAGAACGTGGTGCCGAACGGACACAACAAGTCTATATTCCGACTGTCAAGAAGGTTGACACACAGGATGGTCTCAAGGGCTTAGCACGCGTCTCTGACCTACCCAAATTCCACATGGCCCATAAGTATCTCCTTGGTCGCAAGATACCCCCAGCACGCATCCAAGACCTATGGTATTGCGCTGATTATAGAGCCTATGTGAACAGTTTTCTACCTGACAAACTCAAGAGTAATGCACACGCTGTTCCTAAGGTAGTCATTCCATTTTTCAATAGAAATAATGCTCTTTTCGGGTTTCAGGGTAGGGCGTTACTTCCTCAAGATGAAATCAGATACCTCAGTATTATACTTGACGAAAGCCAACCAAAAGCGTATAATCTCAATCGAATAAATTTCAACAAACGATACTATGTTTTTGAAGGACCGTTCGACTCTATGTTCTTCGACAACGCCATGGCCGCTTGCGGCTCAGACGTTTTGTCGGTTCTAAATAGCATTGGATGTTCGCGTGAAAACGGCGTCATAGTTTTCGATTCAGAACCGCGCAATCACGAAATCGTCCTGAACATCACCAAGGCCATCCAATACGGATGGAAGGTTGTCATTTGGCCTGAGCACTGGACCTACAAGGATATCAATGAAGGCATCCTTGCGGGCGAAAGCGCGTCGTGGATCAATCACCTCATTGACGAAAATACCTACGATGGCATGATAGCCAATCTGAAATTGAATGCATGGAGGCGGGATGAAAATTAACTGGAAAGCGGTTAGATGGACAATCATGACTTATGGCGGGGGTATGGCCGCCATAATCGCATTCTCTTGTCTTCCCGAATACATCATCCGACCTATTATGTTGGTCCTGATAATTGGAACGGCATCCTTCGCTTTGTTGGTGTTTCTACCGTTTATTGTTTACGATGGATTCAAGAGAAAGTTTCAAGAGAATACACTGAGCGAGAAACCACCACATGTTCCGA
>Ga0207652_10001278_pt1 | contig 22417 bp, 27 predicted proteins | sample KBSC63BmetaG_FD_184334 | JGI IMG/M metagenome (GOLD analysis project Ga0207652, IMG submission 184334) | Corn rhizosphere microbial communities from Kellogg Biological Station, Michigan, USA - KBS C6-3B metaG (SPAdes) (version 2) | ecosystem: Host-associated > Plants > Roots > Rhizosphere ... | reverse complement strand
AAAACAGCCGGTTTGCCCCAGGCGCCGGCCCAACGATAGAAGAGGTGCGCGCCGACAACGGCGTTCTTGGCCATGCTGGAAGCCCAGTAAGGCACGACATAGTCGGCGTGATAATGGGTGGCCCAGCCCACCGGCGCATACACCGCGCCGGAGAGCGCGGCTTCGGCGACCCACAGCGCGCGGTTCCATCCCTCAGCATCGGGCTTGCGATTGAGCGATCCGTCGCAGGTGAAGGTGAATTGGCACCCGGTCGGCCGGGTCGAGCCCTGATAGACGACGCCGCAGATGCTGGTCGGGAACGCCGGGTGGCGGACGCGGTTCAGAACCACCTGCGCGACCGCGCGCTCGCCATCCGCATCCTGGTTGCCGGCTTCGTAATAAACGGCACTGGCAAGGCAATTGAGCGCCTGCGTCCGCGCCGCCGCATTTCCCTTGAATACGAACGCGGCGGCAGCCGGATTGGGGCCGCGCGTAACCGGTGTCTCGGCATTGAGCTTCAGCGCTTCGCCGGGAGCAATCGGCTTGACGAGCATCGGCGGAGGCGCCGGTGGGGCCGCTTCGCTGTGCTTGACCGCGGGTGCGCCGGAAACCGCACCAATGGCGATTGTCGCCGCGGCGATGACTCCGATCGTCCCGCCGCCGACGATCTCCCGCGGATACGCGCGCCACATCGCCGCGACGCCACGCCTCGCGCGGACAGCGCGATCGCGTAGCCCGACGGACGGGCGAGGAGAGGCGAGCACCTGAGTCATTCAGCGAGTGATATAGCCAGCTAACACACTTGTTTCAACGACGCCGTGCGGACCTGTCCGTGAAGCGCCCCGTCTGAATCCACCGAAGCAATGGCTTCAGCGGGATGATCCAGACTATTCCGACGAAGAGATAGAAAGGAGCCTGAACGAGAATAGGCCATGCGCCGACGATCTGCGCGAGGCTTGCGACGAACGCCGCCCAGACGACGATCAACAGCAGGATCAGTGCAATTCCGATCAGCGTGCGATAGGAGGGCTCGGCCATTGCAGCCGCGCCTTAGCAGCCTCGTCGTGTCGAGTCTGTAGATGCCGCAGTTGCCGTCGCCGCCGGCCTTCAGTAATCGGCGGCGCGCCTAGCAGGGGATGATATGTTCAACTGGTTTCAGCGGCTCCTTCCGAGGACCGGCGACTTCTTTGGCATGTTCGAAGCGCATGCCGCGACGCTGGTTGCGGCCGCCGACGCAATGACGAAGCTGCTCGACGGCGGCGTGCCTGCGACCCAGCATATCGCCGAAATCGACCGCCGCGAGCACGAGGCCGACGATATTATCCGCCAGGTGTTGATTTCCGTTCGCCGGACGTTCCTGACGCCGTTCGACCGCGGCGCGATCACGTCGCTGATCGGCGCGATGGACGACACGATCGACGAGATGCAATCGACGGCGCGGGCGATCGACCTCTACCAACTCGACCATTTCGAGCCGGAGATGAAGCGCATGGTCGCGATCATCGCCGAAGGCGCGGGATTGATCGCCGAGGCCATGCCGCTGTTGCGAGACATCAGCCGCACCGGCGCGCGAATCCATACCATCACCGAGCGAGTGGTTCGCCTCGAAGGCGATGCCGACGACGTTCACGAGGCGGGGCTGAAGCGCGCCTTCCAGCAGCATGCCAACGATCCGATGAAATTCATCGTCGCCCGCGAGATCTACAAGCATCTCGAGCGGATCACGGACGCGATGGAGGACGTTGCGAACGAGATCGACGGCATCGTCATCGACCACGCCTGAGCCGGCAGGATGCACGAACTCGCACTTCCGCTGCTCGTCGGGCTAATCGCCGTCGCCCTGGCGTTCGACTTCCTGAACGGCCTGCACGACGCGGCCAATTCGATCGCGACTGTCGTCGGCACGCGCCTGCTCGGCCCTGTCGCCGCGGTCGGCTTTGCCGCTTTCTTCAACTTCGGCGCCTATTTTCTGGCGCTGCAGTGGCCGGAACTGCACAAGGTCGCGGATACGATCGGCAAAGGATTGATCGACAAGAATCTGATCACGCCCGCGGTCGTGTTCGGCGCGCTTGTTGGCGCAATGTTCTGGAACGTCGTCACCTGGATGAAGGGCATTCCCTCATCCTCCAGCCACGCGCTCGTCGGCGGCCTGGTGGGCGCTGGCGTCGCTCATGCGGGGGCTTCAGGCATCCAGTGGACTGGGCTCACCAAGACGCTCGTCGCGATTCCGCTTTCGCCGTTGCTAGGGCTGGTCCTGACCATGGCCATCATGCTCGCCACCAGCTGGCTTGGCTCGCGCGCCAGCGCGCACGGTGCCGAGCGGACATTCCGCGGTCTGCATCTCGTTTCCGCCGGCGCCTATTCGCTCGGCCACGGGCTCAACGACGCGCAGAAGACCATGGGGATCATCACGGTCCTGCTTTATTCGACCGGCTATCTTCACGGTGAGTTCCATGTGCCGCACTGGGTGGCGCTGAGCTGTTATGTGGCGATCGGCCTCGGCACGCTCACCGGCGGCTGGAAGATCATCGAAACGATGGGAACGCGGATCACCAAGCTTTCGCAGCACCAGGGGTTTTCGGCATCGGCCGGTGGCTCGATCATGCTTTTCGCTGCTTCGTACCTTGGAATTCCGGTTTCGACGACGCACACGATCACCGGCTGCGTGATCGGCGCAGGGGCGGCGCGGCGGGCGTCCGCGGTACGCTGGGGCATCGCCGGCAACGTCGCGATCGCCTGGATCATCACCATTCCCGCCTCGGCGCTGGTCGCGGCGACCTTCTATTGGCTGATCAGCGGCAACTTCGTGCGGGTGCTGGAAGTCGTCGCAGTCGTCGCCATCGTTCTTCTCGCGAACGCCGCGCTGCGGCGTCGTTCAGCGGCGGCCCACGCGAGGCTCGGCTGAATTATTGGCAGATGGTCGGCGCGGCGGGGCCCTGCGCGGCGGCGTAGCAATTGCCGGCCGCGGCATCGGCGCGATTCTCTTTCCGCAGCGCGACGAACAGCAGCACGCTGAGGCCGACAATCAACAGAAATGCAATCGCCTTGAGCGGCATGACTTTCACCCCTTGTCCGCGCACGGCAGGGCCGCGCGCGAGGGCTGTACGCTATCACTCAACCATCGGTGATTGAAGGAAAGTTTGCCGCGGATTCGCGCCGGTACGCGAAATCCTGCCGCTGTGACATTTGCGGCACGTGCCTTGTTACGTGCCGAACAACTCCAGCCCGTCGGGCGACACGAAGGCGTCGAGTGGAACATCCCAGTCGTCGGCGGGAATGGTTTCCGTCAGGCGCTGCAGCGGCCAGCCGACGCCGATCAACCGCGCGCCGTTTGTCTTCAGCCGAACGAGTGCGCGGTCGTAATGCCCCTTTCCGCGACCCAGCCTCGTGCCGCGTCCGTCGGTGGCGATCAGCGGCACGAGCACCAGATCCGGTTCCACCGGTGGATGCCGCCGCGCTGGTTGCATGATCCCGAACGGACCCGCTTCGAGCGGGTCGCCGGCGAGGAAGCGGAACGGCTTGGCCGGATTGGCGAAGCACGGATAGGCGACAATGGCGCCAACCGCCCGCGCTTCCTCCATCGCTGGCAGCGGGCTGATTTCTGAGCCGAGCGGGCAATAGCCGCCGACCACGGAAACTCCCGCGAACAAGGAGGTGAGATGCTCGGCGAGCTTCTGCTCGAGCCGGGCGCGGTCGGCGTCGCTCAGCGTGCGCACGAATGCCTTGCGCGCCTCGAGCGCGGCGCGGCGCAGCGACTCCTTGGAGAGCGGTTCGATATCGGGCCTCGGGCCGCGAAAGAAAGGAGGTGACGGGACCACCATGGCCGTTTGCCCTAAAATCCTCTGACGCCAAAACGTCAGGTGGGCGCCATATGCTCCCGATCCCGGTGAAACCACCGTGACCGGGGCAGGGACAGCTCCCGTGGATGTTCTATCGCCTCAGGGATTTTCCGAAGGCGCGCACCGGGTAGTGCCCGTCGCCTACCGATCTAGGGGTTGGCGGCTTCGTTCTCAAGCACCATCGCGAGCGATTCGAGGCGGTCGGCGAGCGCTTCGGCGCGCAAGATGAGCGCCGGGTCGGGACGTGCGGGAGGCGGCGGAGCGGCAGCTTCCGGGCTTTTGTCGATGAGCTGGTCCGCAAGAAGAAGCGAGGCGAACAGGAACTGGCGCGCTTCGCTCAACGTGCCGAGGCCCGCGAGCGCTTCACGGCTCTTCCCGTCGACCAGCCGCGCCGCGGCGCGCAGATTCTCTTCTTCGCCCTCGCGGCACGCGACCTGGTAGGTTCGCCCGGCGATCGTCAGGTCGACCATGCTCGACATCTAGGCCGCGGCCTCGCGGATCAGCTCATCGAGCTCGTCGACGACTTCGCGGACCTTGGCGCGAAGCTCCTCGTCACGCGCGACAACGGGCTGCCGGCTGGCGAGCGCGCGCTCGATCCGCTGCAGCGCGCGTTCCGCGCGGTCCAGTGCCGAATTGAGCTCGCCGTCGTCCATCGATTCATCGCTACGCAAGTTGGCAAAAGCGGGCAAGCGCGCGCGGTGCAATTTGACGCGCGCGGCAGGGCGGCTAATGGGTCCCGCATCACCGCCCGGGTGCTCCGGGCAGAACCCCGACCGTTGGAGCTTATGCAGCCGACCGACCGCAGTCTCGCCAACGCCATTCGCGCTCTCGCGATGGATGCGGTGGAGGCCGCGAACAGCGGCCACCCGGGAATGCCGATGGGCATGGCCGACGCCGCCACCGCACTCTTCACGCGCCATCTCAAGTTCGATGCCGCCGATCCGCATTGGCCCGATCGCGACCGGTTCATCCTGTCGGCGGGGCACGGGTCGATGCTGATCTATGCGCTACTCTATCTCACCGGCTACCAGCGCCCGACGCTCGAGGACATCAAGCATTTCCGCCAGCTCGGCTCGCCAACGGCGGGGCACCCAGAGAATTTCGAGCTTGCCGGCGTCGAGGTCACGACCGGCCCGCTCGGACAGGGCGTGGCGATGGCCGTCGGCTCCGCAATCGCCGAGCGTCACCTCAACGCCATCTACGGCGCCGAGCTGGTCGACCATCGCACGTTTGTGATCGCTGGCGACGGCGACCTGATGGAGGGGATCAACCACGAAGCGATTGGCCTCGCCGGCAATCTGAAGCTCGGACGGTTGATCGTCTTGTGGGACGACAACAGCATCACCATCGACGGCTCGACCGCGCTTGCGCGGAACGAGGATGTGGTCGCGCGGCACCGGGCAGCTCAGTGGCACACCACGGAATGCGACGGGCTCAGCGCCGACGACGTCAGCCGTGCCATCGAAGAAGCCATTGCCGATCCGCGCCCGAGCCTCATTCGCTGCAAGACGATCATCGGCTTCGGCGCTCCGAATAAGCAGGGAACTGCCGCGACGCACGGGGCGGCGCTCGGCAAGGATGAGGTCGAGGCGGCGCGCGCCGAGCTGGCCCTCGAGCCGAAGGAATTCAGCGTTCCCGACGACGTGCTGACCGCCTGGCGGGCAGCTGGCAAGCGCGGCGCGGTCGACCATGCTTTGTGGAAGGACCGGCTCGAGGCGAGCGGCCGCAAGGACGAGTTCCTGCAGCGGCTCAGCGGACAGGTCAGCGATGCCTGGCTCAAGCCCTATCTCTACAAGCTGCTCGGCGACCTGAAGCCGGTTGCGACGCGCAAGGCGTCGGAAATGGCGCTCGAGGCGATCAACGCTGCGATCCCTGCGACCGTTGGCGGCTCGGCCGACCTCACCGGCTCCAACAACACCAAGACCAGGAATCTCGAACCGCTCACCGCCGACAATTATGCGGGCCGCTACATCTATTACGGCATCCGCGAGTTCGGCATGGCCGCCGCGATGAACGGCATGGCGCTGCACGGCGGCGTCATCCCCTACGGCGGCACCTTTCTGGTGTTCACCGACTACGCACGTCCCGCGATCCGCCTCAGCGCGCTGCAGCGGGCGCGGGTCATCTACGTGATGACGCACGATTCGATCGGCCTCGGCGAGGACGGGCCGACCCACCAGCCGATCGAGCAGCTGCAGTCGCTCCGCGCCATGCCGCAGCTGGCGGTGTACCGCCCGGCCGATGCCGTCGAGACCGCCGAATGCTGGGCGTTGGCCTTGGCGAGCGAGGAGCCGAGCATCCTCGCCCTCAGCCGTCAGAACCTCGCGCCGGTTCGCACCCACCTGTCCGAAGAAAACCTGTCGGCGCGCGGCGCGTACCGGCTCAAGCCGGCAGAGAACGCGCGCAAGGTGATCATCCTCGCGACCGGCTCCGAGGTCGAGATCGCGCTTGCGGCGGCCGCGCGGCTGGAAGGACAGGGGATCGGCGCCGACGTCGTCTCGATGCCGTGCACCGAACGCTTTGATGCCCAGCCGCGCGACTATCGCGAGGACATCCTGCCCGACGTCAGCAATCGCGAGATCCTGCGCGTCTCGATCGAGGCTGGGACGACGTTCGGCTGGGAGCGCTATGTCGGTCTCCACGGCCTCAAGATCGGCATCGACCGCTTCGGCGTCTCGGCACCCGCCGCCGATGCCTATGATTATTTCGGGCTGACCCCGGACAAGGTCGCCACCCGCATTACTGATTTCATGAAGACGAGAGGAATCCGATGACTAGAGTTGCAATCAACGGTTTCGGCCGAATCGGCCGCCTGGTCGCCCGCGCGATCCTCGAGCGTCCGGACTGCGGGCTCGAGCTGATCAGCATCAACGACCTGGCGGACGCCAAGGCTAATGCGTGGCTGTTCAAGCGCGACAGCGTCCACGGCCAGTTTCCGGGCGACGTGACGACCGACGGCAACGATATCATCGTCGATGGCAAGCGCATCCACGTCACGGCCGAAAAGGACCCGGCCAAGCTTCCGCACAAGGCCAATAACATCGACATCGCGCTTGAATGCACCGGCTTCTTCACCAGCCGCGAGGGCGGCGAGAAGCATCTCGAGGCCGGCGCCAAGCGGGTGCTGATCTCGGCCCCGGCCAAGGGCGTCGACCTCACCGTCGTTTACGGCGTCAACGACGACAAGCTGACACCCGAGATGAAGATCGTCTCGAATGCGTCGTGCACGACCAACTGCCTGGCGCCGGTCGCGAAGGTGCTCAACGATGCGCTCGGCATTGAGCGGGGCCTGATGACCACGGTCCACGCCTACACCAACGATCAGAAGATCCTCGACCAGATCCACCCGGACCTGCGCCGCGCCCGCGCCGCGGCCATGTCGATGATCCCGACCACCACCGGCGCGGCGCGCGCGGTTGGCGAGGTGTTGCCCGAACTCAAGGGCAAGCTCGACGGCTCGGCGATCCGAGTGCCGGTGCCCGACGGTAGCATCATCGATCTGACCTTCGTGCCGGGCCGCGAGACCACGCGCGACGAGGTCAACCAGATCCTCAAGGCCGCGAGCGAGAGCAGCCGCCTCAAAGGCATTCTCGTCTATAGTGACGAGCCTTTGGTCTCGGTCGATATCGTCCACACGCCGGCGAGCTCGACCATCGACAGCCTCGAGACCGCGGTGCTCGAAGGCACGCTGGTTCGTGTCCTCAGCTGGTATGATAATGAGTGGGGATTCTCGAACCGCATGGTCGACACCGCCCATGCGATGGGGCAGCTGGGGTGAGCATCGATTCATGGAGGGATAGCCCCTCGCGAGGGACTGTCTCTTGAGCGGCTTCAAGACCCTCGACGACTTGCCCGAGGATTTGACCGGCAAGAAGGTGCACGTCCGCGTCGACCTCAACGTGCCGATGGAAGGCGCAAAGGTGACCGACGACACCCGGCTGCGCGCGATGCTGCCGACGGTGCTCGAACTGAGCGATCGCGGCGCGATCGTGCTGCTGCTGTCGCATTTCGGCCGGCCAAAAGGCGAGAAGCGGCCCGACATGTCGACCGCGCAGCTGGTGCTGCCGATCCACAGGCTCGCCGGGCGCTCGGTGCGGTTCATCGAGGACTGCCAGGGGCCGGAGGCCGAGCGCGCGATCGCGACCATGCTTCCGGGCAATATCGGCATCCTCGAGAATACCCGCTTCCATCCGGGCGAGGAGAAGAACGATCCCGCGCTCGCCAAAGGCATGGCGGCGCTCGGCGACTATTATGTCGACGACGCCTTCTCCGCCGCGCACCGGGCCCACGCGTCGACCGAAAGCATTACCCATTACCTGCCGAGCTTCGCCGGCCGGGCGATGGAAGCGGAATTGACCGCGCTCGAACGGGCTCTCGGCGATCCCGAGCGGCCGCTCGCGGCGGTCGTCGGGGGCGCCAAGGTCTCGACCAAGCTCGCCGTGCTCGGCCATCTGGTCGGCAAGGTTGACCATCTGATCATCGGCGGCGGCATGGCCAACACCTTCCTCGCCGCGCGCGGGATCGATGTCGGCAAGTCGCTGTGCGAGCACGAGCTGACCGGCGAGGCGGAGAGCATTTTCGAACGCGCCGAGCAGGCTGGCTGCACGATCCATCTGCCCTACGATGTCGTCGTCGCGAAGGAGCTCAAGCCCAACCCGCCATCGCTGCGCGTCTGCAACGTGCATGAGGTTCAGCCTGACGAGATGATCCTCGACCTGGGGCCGGCTGCAGTCGAGGCGCTCGCCGATGTGCTCAAGACTTGCCGCACTCTGGTGTGGAACGGCCCGCTCGGCGCGTTCGAGGTGCCCCCGTTCGATGCGGCCACGGTTGCGCTGGCGCGGATCGCGGCGGCGCTGACCAAGGAGGGCTCGCTGGTGTCCGTTGCCGGAGGAGGTGACACGGTCGCCGCGCTCAACCATGCGGGCGTAGCGCAGGATTTCAGCTTCGTCTCGACCGCGGGCGGAGCATTTCTCGAATGGATGGAGGGGCGAACGCTTCCCGGTGTTGCCGCCCTGATGCAGTGATGATCAACATCCAGGCCATCGATCACGTTGTGCTGCGCGTCCGCGATCTCGAGAGTATGACTCGCTTTTATGTCGACGTGCTCGGCGCACGCGAAGAGAAGAGCGACCCGGTGCTGGGGCTTTATCAGCTGCGCGTCGGCACCGCCTTGATCGACCTCGTGCCCGTCGACAGCCGCCTTGGCCGGAGCGGTGGGGCGGCGCCGGCCGTGGAAGGCCGCAATGTCGATCACATCTGCTTTCGCGTCCTGCCTTGGGACGGCGCGGCGATTGCCAAGCATCTTGCGGCGCACGGCTTCGATCCCGAGATCGTCTCGCGCTATGGCGCCGAGGGCAATGGGCCGTCGATTTACGTCACGGACCCGGAAGGCAACAATCTTGAACTGAAGGGGCCGCCGTGGGCCCCGGTTCCAAAACGCTGAGCATCGGGGAAGACATGAACCAGACTGAAATGATCGCCAAACTCGAGCAGGGCGACGGCTTCATTGCCGCTCTCGACCAGTCCGGAGGATCAACGCCCAAGGCGCTGAAAGGCTATGGCGTCGAGGAAGGCGCGTGGTCCAGCGACGAAGAGATGTTCGACCTTATCCACGGCATGCGCGAGCGGATCATCACCGCGCCGTGCTTCGGCACCGGCAAGGTCATCGGCGCGATCCTGTTCGAGCGGACGATGGACGGCCACGTCGGTGGAAAGCCGACCCCGCAGGCGCTGATCGACCAGGGCGTCGTGCCGTTCATCAAGATCGACAAGGGCCTCGAGGCCGAAGCGAACGGCGTTCAGCTGATGAAGCCGATGCCGGAACTCGACGCGCTTCTGACGCGCGCCAAGGTGCTCGGCGTGTTCGGGACCAAGGAGCGCTCGGTGATCAACCTCGCCAATCGCGAGGGGATTGCCGCAATCGTCAAGCAGCAGTTCGAGGTTGCCGTGCAGGTCCTCGCGCACGGCATGGTGCCGATCATCGAGCCCGAGGTGAACATCAAGAGCCCCGAGCGGCTGAAGGCCGATCACCTGCTGCTCGCCGAGCTCGAGAAAGCCCTCGACGCCCTTCCGGAAGGCCAGCGCGTGATGCTGAAGCTGTCGATCCCGGTTAAGCCGGGTCTGTTCAATCCGCTGGTGCGCCACCCGCGGGTGCTCCGCGTTGTTGCCCTGTCGGGTGGCTATTCGCGCGAGGAAGCGTGCCGCGAGCTGGCGATGAACCCGGGAATGATCGCGAGCTTCAGCCGCGCCTTGTTGTCCGATCTTCGCCACCAGCAAAGCGACGAGGAGTTCAACCGGACGCTCGGCACCGCGATCGACGAGATTCACCACGCGTCGACGAAGAAGGTGCCAGTGTGACCATCCTCCCCGGCAGTTGCCGGGGAGGGGGACCGCACGAAGTGCGGTGGAGGGGTCCTTCAGAATGGGCCAAGAGAACCCCTCCACCAGCTCCGCTGGTCCCCCTCCCCACGGAATCGTGGGAAGGATGAGCGTGGACGAATTCGACCCGATCGACTTTCCGCCGCCTGAGCGGAGCGAACCGGCGAAGCTTTACTTGATCAGTCCTCAGGAGGTTGGGGGCGCATTCTCGGATCGCTTGAGCGCTGCGCTCGATCCAGGGCTCGCATCGGCATTCCAGCTGCGCGTGAAGGACATCCCCGAGCATGAGCTGGCGCGGCTCGCCGAGCCGCTGCAGCGCATCTGCGCCGACGCGGGCGTCGCCTTCATCGTCAACGACAGCATGGCGCTGGCGAAGCGGCTCGGCGCGGACGGCGTGCACCTTGGCCAGTCGGACGGCGACGTGCGCGAGGCGCGCGCGCTGCTCGGTCCCTCGGCGCAGATCGGCAAGACCTGTCACGACAGCCGCCACCTGGCGATGGAAGCGGGCGAGGCCGGCGCGGATTACGTCGCATTCGGCGCTTTCTTTCCGACCACTACCAAGCCGTCCAACTATCGCCCGAAGCCGTCGATCCTCTCCTGGTGGTCGGCACTGTTCGAGATCCCGTGTGTCGCGATCGGCGGCATCACGGCCGAGAACGGCCGGGGTCTTGTGGACGCGGGCGCGGATTTCCTCGCCGTCTGCCAAGCCGTGTGGAGCAAGGACGACCCCACTGCAGCAGTGGCGGCGTTCGCCGAGGTGCTCGCCTAAACGCGGTGGATTCAGGCGTCAGCGACTCATCTGCCGCACCATGGCCCTGAGCGTCCGCGCGTCCTCGATCGCATGGCCATGGATGTCGTTGTTGAAATAGCACCAGCAGCTGCGGCCGCGGCGCGCCTGATCGATCAGCCAGTCGGTCCACGAAAGCAGGCCCTCGTCGGAATAGCGGCCCCAATATTTGCCTTCGCCGCCGTGAAAGCGGACGTAGGCGACGGGACCAACCGCGACCCGTTCGCTACTCGACCCGGGCATGTCGTGGACGCAGAACGAGGCGCTGTAGCGCTCGAGCAGTGCGTAGGTCTCGGGCACGTACCAGTCGCTATTGCGGAATTCGAAGACGTTGGTGACCTCGCATGGCAGCACGGCAAGGAATTGCTTCAGCCGCTCGAGGTTGCGTTTCATGCTCGGCGGGAGCTGGTAGAGCATCGGCCCGAGCCGATCGCCGAGATGCCGAACCGCGCTCATCATCCGCTCGAGCGGTTCCTCGCAATCGACCAGCTTCTTGGCCTGGGTGAGATAGCGATTCGCCTTCACGGCGTAGCAAAAGCCCGGCGGCGCCTGGTTGCGCCATTTCTCGAAGGTGGATGGTCTTGGTAGGTGATAGAAACTGGCGTTGATTTCGACGGTGTCGAATTCCTCGGCGTAGCGGTCGAACCAGCGCGCCTGTGGCAAGCCTTCCGGATAGAAGAGCCCGCTCCAGTGCTTGTAGACCCAGCCCGAGCAGCCGACGCGAATGTTTTCGGTCATTGCGAGGAGCCGAAGGCGACGCGGCAATCCAGGCGCCGCTGGATTGCTTCGCTACGCTCGCAATGACAAGCCACGGAAACCAACGGCACTTCCATCGTTGCGACTCAACAACGGCCACTGCCGGAGAGTTGCGAGTTCATGCTCAGAGTCATCGGAACGGCGCTGCTCACCGCGGTCCTGACCAGCGTTTTCTGGATCTGGTTCTACGGCGTCGCGCCCCAGCCCAAGCCGGAGGTCGCGCGCAGCGGCAATGTGGTCGAGGTCAAGCCGCAGAACGCTCCACCAGTCGAAGTCGCACAGCAGGTGCAGGTGACGCCTTCCGGCCTTGCGATCCCCGTGGTCGGGGTCAAGGCGGACCAACTCGTCGACACGTTCGACGATGCCCGCGCACAAGGGCGACGTCATGACGCCATCGACATCATGGCCGGCGAGGGGACGCCGATCATGGCGGCCGCCGACGGCACGATCGAAAAATTATTCAACAGCGTGCGGGGAGGAATGACGATCTACGAGCGCTCGCCCGACCAGAAATGGCAATATTATTATGCGCATTTGTCGGCCTACGCGCCGGGTCTCGCCGAGGGCCAGCAGGTCAAGCGCGGCCAGGTGATCGGCCGCGTGGGGCACACCGGCGACGCCAGCGCGGCGGGGCCGCATCTCCATTTCGCGATCAACGCGATGGGGCCCGGAGAGCGTTGGTGGCAGGGGACCCCGATCAACCCGTACCCGCTGCTTGCCGGGAAAAAGGCCAGCGGCTAGGAGCCTCGCGCAATCCTTCGAGACGCCGGTCCTTCGAGACGCGGCTTCGACAAGCTCAGCCGCTCCTCAGGACGAGCGGTGCTTCCGTCCGCTCATGCTGAGGAGGGGCTGAGTAAGCGAAGCGCATCGAAGTGCCGTCTCGAAGCACCAGTTCTTTCAAAGGTTCGAGGCACATGAAAATCTCCGGCGTGGACATCCGTCCCGGCAACATCATTGAATATGAAGGCGGCATCTGGCGCGCCGTGAAAATTCAGCACACCCAGCCGGGCAAGGGCGGCGCCTATATGCAGGTCGAGATGAAGAACCTCATCGACGGCCGCAAGACCAACGTCCGCTTCCGCTCCGCCGAGACCGTCGAGCGAGTCCGGCTCGACACCAAGGATTTCCAGTTCCTCTACCACGACGGCGACATGCTGACCTTCATGGACAAGGACAATTACGAGCAGATCAGCCTTCCGGCCGACCTGCTCGGCGACGCCGGCGACTTCCTGCAGGACGGGATGGATGTCGTGATGGAGCTCTACAACGAGCGGCCGATCAGCGTTCAGCTGCCCGACCAGGTCGAAGCGACGATCGTCGAAGCCGACGCCGTGGTGAAGGGCCAGACGGCTTCATCGAGCTACAAGCCCGCCGTGCTCGACAACGGCGTGAAGGTCCTCGTCCCGCCGCACATCACCAGCGGAACGCGGATCGTCGTCGACGTTTACAACCGCGAGTACGTAAGGCGCGCGGACTAGCATTAGCCCCTCTCCCCACAAAGGGGAGAGGGAAGCCGCCGAAGGCGGCAGGGTGAGGGGTGTGCTTCGACGCATATCGCCACACCCCTCACCCTCCCATCCCCGCGTTGCGGGGAAGGGCCCCTCCCTCTCCCGCAAGCGGGAGAGGGGCTGAGGAGTCAAAATGGTTGCCCATTCCGGCCTGATCACCGTCATGCAGCGCGCCGCGCGCAAGGCGGCGCCGCGCCTGCGCCGTGATTTCGGCGAGGTCGAGCAGCTGCAGGTCAGCCGCAAAGGCCCGGGTGATTTCGTGTCGATGGCCGACAAGCGCGCCGAGCAGACGATCATCGAGGAATTGAAGAACGCGCGCCCAGATTGGGGCATGCTGCTCGAGGAATCGGGCGAGATCGCCGGCAATCCCGACAAGCCGCGCTGGATCGTCGATCCCCTGGATGGCACGACCAACTTCCTCCACGGCATACCGCATTTCTCGATTTCGATCGCGGTCGAGGAGAAAAAGCCCGGCGGCGGGGCCGAGATTACGCAAGGGCTCGTCTATCAGCCGCTCACCGATGAGAGCTTCTGGGCGGAGAAGGGCAGGGGCGCGTGGCTGCACGACGCCCGGCTCCGCGTCTCTGCGCGCCGGGACCTCGGCGACAGCGTGATCGGGACGGGGATCCCGTTCCTCGGTCGTGGCGACCCCGTTCAATGGGCGAAAATCTACGCTGCGGTCGCGCCGCAGGTCGCCGGCATTCGCCGCTTCGGCTCGGCCGCCCTCGATCTCGCCTGGGTCGCCGCCGGCCGGATGGATGCCTTCTGGGAAGACGATCTCGACTTGTGGGACACGGCCGCGGGCGTGCTGCTCGTGCGCGAAGCGGGTGGATTCGTCAGCGATTATCGCGGCGCGGACCGCGCGTTCGAGCGCGGCGAATATGTCGCCGGCTCGGCGGCGATCCATTCCAAGCTGCAAAAGCTAATCGCGGGAGCGCTGAGATAGCGTCCCAGACGGTTGCGGGGCGCAACTCGCTGCCCTAAAGCGCCGCCCAAGTCCCAAGCCCTGGAGTTTCTCTTGGCAAGCGTTGCCACCGGCTACCTGCCGATTCTGTTGTTCCTGATCATCGCCGTGGGCCTGTCCCTGGCGTTCGTCGTGCTGCCGATGATCGTCGCGCGGTTCACCGGCGTTCACCAGCCCGATGCGGCCAAACTCAGCGAATATGAATGCGGCTTTCCGGCGTTCGAGGACGCCCGCGCCGAATTCGACGTTCGATTCTACCTCGTCGCGATCCTGTTCATCATTTTCGACCTCGAAGCAGCGTTCCTGTTTCCATGGGCGGTCAGCCTCGACTTCACCAAGTGGACCGGCTGGGCGGCGATGATGATCTTCCTGATCGAGCTCGGCCTCGGCCTTGCCTATGCGTGGAAGAAGGGGGCGCTCGAATGGGAGTGATGCTGAGCCCCCAGCAGGACCGCATGCCGAGCGAGGAGGAACTCGCGCGGATTTCCGGCCTTATTCCTGGCGAGGTTGACCAGAAGAAGCTGCTCGAGCTTCAGCAGTCGCTCAACGAAAAGGGCTTCATGGTGACGACGGTCGAGGACCTCGTCACCTGGGCCAGAACCGGCTCCTTGTGGTGGATGACATTCGGCCTCGCCTGCTGCGCGGTCGAGATGATCCATGTGAACATGCCGCGCTACGACCTTGAAAGATTTGGCGTTGCGCCGCGCGCGAGCCCGCGCCAGTCGGACGTGATGATCGTCGCGGGAACGCTCTGCAACAAGATGGCCCCGGCGCTGCGGCGCGTCTATGATCAGATGAGCGAGCCGCGGTACGTGATCTCGATGGGCAGCTGCGCCAACGGCGGCGGCTACTACCATTACAGCTACAGCGTCGTGCGCGGCTGCGATCGCATCGTCCCGGTCGACATCTACGTCCCGGGCTGCCCGCCGACGGCCGAAGCCTTGCTTTACGGAATCCTGCAATTGCAGCGGAAAATCCGCCGCGAAGGGACGATCCAGCGGTGACGGGAACGCACTAATGGTCGCTCTTCATGCTCCGAGAATGGCCTCCGACGCGGGGGTCATCGACGCCGCGAGGGCGGCGATCGGCGATGCCGTGCTCGAGGCGAAGGACGCGGTCGGCGAGATCACGCTGACGGTGAAGCGCGAGTCCGTCGTCGAGGCCTGCCGCGCGCTGCGCGACACGCCGGGCCTCGAATATCAGCAGCTGATGGAGATCGCGGGCGTCGATTATCCCGACCGGCCCGAACGGTTCGAGGTCGCCTATCATTTGCTCTCGCTGACCCGCAATCGCCGTATCCGCGTCAAGGTCGCGACCGACGAGGCGACGCCTGTGCCGAGCGTCACCGGGCTGTGGCCGGTCGCCGGCTGGCTCGAGCGCGAAGTGTACGACATGTACGGCGTACTGTTTGCCGGCAACGACGATCTTCGCCGAATCCTCACCGATTACGGCTTCGAGGGGTATCCGCAGCGCAAGGACTTCCCGCTGACCGGCCATGTGGAGCTGCGCTATTCGGAAGCCGAGAAGCGGGTCGTCTATGAGCCGGTCGAGCTGCCGCAGGACTTTCGCAGCTTCGATTTCCTCATGCCCTGGGCAGGGCCGGAATACCGCCTTCCCGGCGATGAAAAGGCGACTCCCGAGCAGCCGGGCGCGCCGTCTCCGGCGCCGGCCGCGAGCGGTCCGGCTCCGGTCAATGTGCCTCCCCAGGCGAAAACTCCCAAGACGACCGACGGTCCGGCCGACAGTGGCGCCGGAGCGCCAGCGAACGCCGAAGCCAAGAAGCAGGCGCGCAAGCCGCGCGCGAAGAAAGCCGAGCAGGAAGTGATCAAGCCCGAGGCCGGACCCGATCCGAAGCCGAAGACCGGCCGCCGGCCGCCGCGCACCGGAGGCGCGCAATGAGCGACGTCCGCACCGACACCCGCCCGCACACCCGCACCGTCTCCGTCAACGTCGGCGCGGGCGCGGAGGGCGAAAGTTTTCGCGACGAGCTCGGCCACCCGCAGGACCTCGGCGACGAGCGGATCAGCAATTACACGATCAACTTCGGCCCGCAGCATCCGGCCGCGCACGGCGTGCTCCGGCTGATCATGGAGCTCGACGGAGAAATCGTCGAGCGCGTCGATCCGCATGTCGGGCTGCTGCACCGCGGCACCGAGAAGCTGATCGAGTACAAGACCTACGCCCAGGCGCTGCCCTATTTCGACCGCCTCGATTATTGCTCGCCGATGTGCATGGAGCACAGCTTCGTGCTGGCGGTCGAGAAGCTTCTCGGCCTCGAGATCCCCATTCGTGCCCAGTACATCCGCACGATGATGGCGGAGCTGACCCGCATCTCCAACCACATGCTCAACCTTGGCAGCCACATCATGGATGTCGGCGCCATGACCCCGAACCTGTGGCTGTTCGAGGTGCGCGAGGACATCATGCAGCTTTACGAGCATGTGTCCGGCGCGCGGATGCACGCCAATTACTACCGCGTCGGCGGCGTCCGCGAGGACATCCCGCCGGTCGTGCTCGACAAGATCGGCGAGTTCCTCGACCACCGGCTGCAGATTTTCGAGGACGCGATCGCGCTCGTCGCCGACAACCGCATCTTCAAGCAGCGCAACGTCGACATCGGCAAGGTCAGCAAGGAAGACGCGATCGCCTGGGGCTTCTCCGGGCCGATGATCCGTGCCTCGGGCATTCCGTGGGACATCCGCCGCTCGCAGCCCTACGAAGTCTATGACCGGATGGATTTCGAGATCCCGGTCGGGAACAACGGCGACTGCTACGACCGCTTCCTGGTCCGCTGCGAGGAAGTCCGGCAAAGCTGGAAGATCGCGCGGCAGTGCCTCAACGAAATGCCGGCCGGGCCGATCGGCGCCGACAACAAAGTGTTCCCGCCGCGCCGGATCGAGATGAAGACCTCGATGGAAGCGCTGATCCACCATTTCAAGCTTTACACCGAGGGTTATCACGTGCCCGCGGGCGAGGTGTATGTCGCGACCGAGAGTCCGAAGGGCGAGTTCGGCGTCTATCTCGTCGCCGACGGCACCAACCGGCCCTACCGCTGCAAGATCCGCCCGACGGCTTTCAGCCACCTCCAGGCGATGGATTTCATGATGAAAGGCCACATGCTCGCCGATACCACCGCGGTGCTGAGCGCGATCGACGTCGTGTTCGGGGAGTGCGACCGCTAATGTCTGGCCAGGGTTCGATCGTCGAAGACGCCGGGCAGCGCGCGCGCTGGGAAGGGTTCGAGTGGACTCCCGAGCATGCCAAATCCGCGAAGGAGATCATCGCGCGCTATCCCGAGGGGCGGCAGATGTCGGCCTCGATCCCATTGCTCGACCTCGCCCAGCGGCAGGTCGGGCAGGAGACGAACACGCAGGGCTGGCTGCCCATTCCGGTGATGGAGTATGTCGCGAAGCAACTCGACATGCCCTATGTCCGGGTGCTCGAAGTCGCGACCTTCTACACCATGTTCAACCTGGCGCCGGTCGGCCGCTTCCACGTCCAGGTGTGCGGGACGACGCCGTGCATGCTGCGCGGCTCCGACCAGCTGTTCGAGGCGTGCTTCAAGCGCGGGCTCGAGAAGGGCCACACGACCGAGGATGGGCTGTTCACGCTGAGCGAGGTCGAGTGTCTCGGCGCCTGCGCCAATGCGCCGATGGTCCAGATCAACGATCATAATTACGAGGATTTGACCGAGGAGAGCATGGGCGCGATCCTCGACGCGCTGGCGCGCGGCGAGACGCCCAAGCCGGGACCGCAGGTCGACCGCCAGACGAGCTGCCCGATTGGCGGTCCGACGACGCTCAAGAAGATGGCCGAGCGCAACTACGACTATCGCCCGCAATGGACCGACACCGCCGGCCCGGCGAAGGAGGGCGCGCAGTGAGCTTCGTGTTGTTCCTCGTCATGCCACCGAAGGCTGGCATCCATGCTTCGGACGTGACGCGTGGCGGATGGACACGGACCCCAGGCTTCGCTGGGGTGACGATAGAGGGGCGACCGTCGTGATCGGGCTCATCATCGCCGTGATCGTCGGCATTCTCTTGATCGGGCTTCTGCTCAAGCTCTTGAAGATCGCGATCGTCGTCGCGGTCTGCGTCGCGATCGTGATGTTCGCGCAGAACAAGCTCGGTCCGAACCGCAAGAGGCTCAAATAATGGGCTACACCGGACCGCTCGCGGACAAGGACCGCATCTTCACCAACGTCTACGGCTTCCAGTCGCCTTACCTCAAAGCGGCGCAGCAGCGCGGCGACTGGGACGGCACCAAGGCGCTGATGGCGGTCGGCCAAGACGCGATCATCGACGCGGTCAAGGCATCGGGCCTGCGCGGACGCGGCGGCGCGGGCTTCCCGACCGGCATGAAGTGGGGCTTCATGCCCAAGGAACCCAAGCCCGGGAAACCCAATTTCCTGGTGATCAACGCCGACGAGTCCGAGCCCGGGAGCTGCAAGGACCGCGAGATCATCCGCCACGATCCGCACAAGCTCTTGGAAGGCGCGCTGATCGCCGCCTTCGCGATGCGCGCGCGCGCGGCCTACATCTACATTCGCGGCGAGTTCATCGAGGAGACGCACGTCCTCAGGAAAGCCGTGCAGGAATGCTACGACGCCGGGCTGTTCGGGAAGAACGCGGCGGGCTCCGGCTACGACTTCGACCTGTTCGTCCACCGCGGCGCCGGCGCCTACATCTGCGGCGAAGAGACGGCGATGCTCGAAAGTCTCGAGGGCAAGCAGGGCAAGCCGCGGCTGAAGCCGCCATTCCCCGCCGGCGCGGGACTCTACGGCTGCCCGACCACCGTCAACAATGTCGAATCGATCGCCGTCGTCCCGACCATCCTCCGCCGCGGCGCGAGTTGGTTCGCCAGCATCGGGCGCGAGAAGAACGAAGGCACCAAGCTGTTCCAGCTGTCGGGGCATGTGAATACGCCCTGTGTCGTCGAGGAATCGATGGGGATCAGCTTTCGCGAGCTGATCAGCCGCCACGGTCACGGCATCCGCGGCGCCAAGAACCCGGACGATTTCAGCAATTTGCTCGCCGTTATTCCGGGCGGCTCTTCGGTTCCGCTGGTGCCGGCGGCGGAGATCCTCGACGCGCCGATGGACTTTGACGGGCTAAAGGCGCTCGGCTCGGGCCTCGGCACCGCGGCGGTGATCGTGATGGACAAATCGACCGATGTCGTCCGTGCGATCAGCCGCATCAGCTATTTCTACAAGCACGAGAGCTGCGGCCAGTGCACCCCGTGCCGAGAAGGTACCGGCTGGATGTGGCGGACGATGGAGCGGCTGCGCGGCGGCGACGCCGAGGTCCAGGACATCGACAAGTTGTTCGACGTCACCAAGCAGGTCGAGGGCCACACCATCTGCGCGCTCGGCGACGCCGCGGCCTGGCCGATTCAGGGCCTGATCCGCCACTTCCGTCCCGAACTCGAGCGCCGCATCGCCGAGCGCGCCGGCCGTGCATTGCTGGAGGCGGCGGAATGATCGCGCTCTTCGCCCTTGCCGCCGCGGCTTCGAACGTCCCGTCGAACACGCCGGAAAGCGTCGCCATCCAGGCGGTGCACAATTTCGGCTCGTGCGTCGTGTCCCGCACTCCGGAAGGGGCGCGTGAGGTGCTCGCGCTCGACTATAATTCGGCCGACTACGAGAAGCGCATGCAGCGCTACATCAAAGGCCACGATTATTGCATCCCGTTCGATGCACGGATGGGCGCGGCGGGCGTGCTGTTCGCAGGGGCGGTCGCCGAGGCCCTGCTCAAGAACGACATCAAGGCCGACCAGCTGCCGCAGCGGCTTGCGTTCGACGCCAATCGCGAGCCGATCGCCGCGCGCGGGCCGGCCGAGGCAATGGCGCTGTGCACCGTGTTCGAGGCTCCCGACACGACCGCCAGGATCTTTGCGACCGATCCCGCGACGGCCGAGGAAACCGAGGCGATGAAGCCGCTCGGCACGGTGCTTCCCAAGTGCCTCAAGAAGGACATGACCCTTAACCTCAACAAGCCCGCGCTGCGCTCGCTGCTCGCGCTCGCCGCCTGGCGCATCGCCACCACCCCGAAGGCGGCGCAATGACCACGCAGACGATCATCATCGTGGTCGCGATTGTCGCGCTTATCGCGGTGCTGGCGGCGCGACGCGGCGGGCCGCGCGTCACCCAGATCGACCGCACCATTCGCAAGGAGAAGGACAGCCGCGATGCCTAAGGTCACTGTCGACGGCATCGAGGTCGAGGTCCCGCAGGGCGCCACTGTGCTCCAGGCGTGCGAGCTCGCGGGCAAGGAGATCCCGCGCTTTTGCTATCACGAGCGGCTGTCGATCGCCGGCAATTGCCGCATGTGCCTGGTCGAGGTCGCGCCGGGGCCGCCCAAGCCGCAGGCGAGCTGCGCATTGCCGGCCGCCGATGGCCAGACGATCCGCACCGACAGCGCGATGGTCAAGAAGGCGCGCGAAGGGGTGATGGAGTTCCTGCTCATCAATCACCCGCTCGACTGCCCGATCTGCGACCAGGGCGGCGAATGCGACCTGCAGGACCAGGCGATGGCCTATGGCCGCAGCTTCTCGCGCTTCGAGGAGAACAAGCGGGCGATCGACGACAAGTATATGGGCCCCGTCATCAAGACGTCGATGACCCGCTGCATCCAATGCACGCGCTGCATCCGGCTCGCCGAGGAGGTCGCCGGAGTCCCCGAGATCGGCATGCTCTACCGCGGCGAGGATTCGCAGATCACTTCCTATCTCGAGAAGACCGTGACCAGCGAGCTCGCGGGCAATCTCGCCGACGTTTGTCCGGTCGGCGCCTTGCTCCAGAAGCCCCACGCGTTCGAGTTCCGCCCGTGGGAGCTTCGCCGCGTTCCGGGGATCGACGTGATGGACGCGGTCGGCTCGAACATCCGCATCGACGTCCGCCAACGGCAGGTGATGCGTATCCTCCCGCGCATCAACGAGGACGTGAACGAGGAGTGGATCAGCGACAAGACGCGCCATCATGTCGACGCGTTGGTCCGCAACCGCCTCGACCGGCCGTGGGTGCGCGAAAAGGGCAAGCTGCGCGAGGCGCGGTGGGGCGAAGCGCTCGAGCTGTTCGCCAAGAAGCTCAAGAAGGCCGGGCCAAAAGTTGCGGCGATTGCCGGCGACCTGCTCGATGCCGAGACCATGTACGCGGCCAAGAAGCTGCTCGAAGGGCAGGGAAGCAACCTGCTCGAAGGCCGGCAGACGGGGTTGACCTACGATTGCACGAGCCTCGCCGCGGTGGCGTTCAACTCGACCATCGCGGGGATCGAGACCGCGGACGTGGTCCTGCTCGTGGGCTCCAACCCGCGCTGGGAAGCGCCGCTGGTCGCCACGCGGCTGCGCAAGATTTCGCGCAAGGGCGGCAAAATCTTCGCCATCGGGCCGGAACTCGATCTGGCGATGAAGGTCGAGTGGCTTGGCGACGACCTCAAGCTGCTCGGAAAGCTGCCCAAGGACGTGACCGACGCATTCGCCAATGCGGATCGCCCGGCGGTCATCGTCGGCCCTGGCGCGCTTGGCGCCGGAGCGCTCGGCGCGGCGCTGGCGCTGGTCGGGCCGCTCGGCCTCATCAAGGAGGGCTGGAACGGCTTCAACGTCCTCCACACGTCGGCGTCGCGGATGGCGAGCCTGGTGCTCGGTTACGCGCAGCCGGGCGGCATCGGCGACCTCGAGGCCGCCGTCCCCGAGCTGGTGCTGATGCTCGGCGCCGACGAGATGGCGGCGGACCGCTTCAAGGGCGCCTTCAAGGTCTATATCGGTCACCACGGCGACAAGGGCGCCAAGCAGGCCGATCTGGTGCTGCCCGCCGCCGCTTATGCCGAGAAGCACGGCACCTACGTCAACACCGAAGGGCGCGTGCAGCGCGGCGAGAAAGCAGCGTTCCCGCCGGGCGATGCGCGCGAGGACTGGGCGATTTTGCGCGCAGTCTCCGAGCTAGCGGGCAAGACGCTGCCCTTCGACAGCTTCGCCGAGCTTCGTCGGCAGATGGTTGCGGACTATCCCGAGCTCGCCCGCGACGGGCTGATCGACCTGCCGTGGTCACCGCCCAAGCTGAGCACGAAGGTTGAAGGCCCGGTCGTTTATCCGATCAAGGATTTCTTCCTGACCAACGCAATCTGTCGCGCCAGCCCGACCATGCATCGCTGCTCGGAAGAGCTGGTGCGCGGAGTGAATTATAGGGAGGCCGCGGAGTGACCGAGACCTT
>Ga0207652_10001276_pt1 | contig 22439 bp, 23 predicted proteins | sample KBSC63BmetaG_FD_184334 | JGI IMG/M metagenome (GOLD analysis project Ga0207652, IMG submission 184334) | Corn rhizosphere microbial communities from Kellogg Biological Station, Michigan, USA - KBS C6-3B metaG (SPAdes) (version 2) | ecosystem: Host-associated > Plants > Roots > Rhizosphere ... | reverse complement strand
CGCCTGTACACTAACACAATGATCCTGATAAGTGCCATCAATAAAAGTTTCATATTCCATCACCTTTGTCGCTATTGGCCCTTCTTCTATCAGTCGCAAATTGCCGGAGCTTTTTAATTGATTGATAATTGGTAAAGCAGGCTTATAAATAACTCCAACTTCATTTACAGGCGTGTTCCATTTTGCCAATAACACATAATTAAATTGATCTGCTTGCTTTACATTTAGATAGCATGATTCAAGCACCGGGTTTAATAGATTTATTTTGTTCAAAGAAATATGATATTGCGCTGTGTCATATTTCAATTCCCCGAACATGTTTGACAGATATTCCTTTTCTTTTGTCTTGTCACCCATATGTTCTCTTAATCCTTCTGCAAAAAAGCCAAGCGTTACCGCAAGGAATATCATTAAGAATTCTAAAAAATATTCTTTGAAATTTTTCTCCTTATGTTGAAGATCGGGATGATGATGTACTTCCATGCTTTGATTTATTCGTTGTTTAAATGATATTCTTCATTGATAACCTTTATGAGTGAAGAAGCGGCTTTTTTTTGCGCATCCAGGTAAGCAGTCTTTTCATAATCATAATCATTCCTGTACATTCTTTCATAATCAGGAATACGATCAGCATCTTTTTTCTTTAATATTCTGTAACCGCCTGCATTGGCAAGCTGTGTTATAATTGCGGTCATTTAAAAAAAAAGGCCTGTTCACTTTTGAATATTTAATCAATACCCCTATGCAGGATGTTGCTTTAATATTATTGAAAACAGTATCGTAGCACTGATACATGCTATTCAGGGCAATTATTTCGGTCAAATTGAATAATATCATTCATTCTTGCTGTATCTGATTCAAGCTCTTCAACGAGAGATTGAATGTATTGTTTTCCCGTTCACTTTCGTTAATTCGTTCTCTTATATTCTCTGCAATAAAACCCAACGTTACCGCAAGAAATATCATTAAGAACTCCAAAAAATATTCTTTGAAATTTTTCTTTTTATGATGAAGATCAGGGTAGTGATGCACTTCCACGTTATTATTGCTAAATTTTAGACCTGGTATTATAAGGTTTCATTCGGTGCAAAACATCGTTAGCATGCCGCGTGCATGTATACATCATCACATCAGACGGTTATATATTTTAAGATTCGTGGATCGCCACAAAATCGATGGATGCATTCGTCTATAAAATATTCTAAAGTAAAGTTGGTTTATTTTTTAATATTATTTAAAATTATTTCAACAATTGCCTGCTGGCAATTGAGTGAGGTAAATTTTTTAAGCAAGGCTTGATACAAAACAGGTGACAGTTTTTCGAAAAAACGTCACCTGTTTTGCATTTCCACCGCCCATATTCCAAAACACTTCACGCTGAAACACACGGCAGTAGGGTTTTTAATAAAGTCCTTCTGTAGTCAGAGCCGGATTTAACAGGGAACTGGGAATGGGAAAATAAAGGCAATTTGAAAAACTACATAGATGCTTCTGAAATAGGTGTCCCTGCAAGAAATAATTTAAATGGTTCCCAATACATCTTATGCCAGGCAGAGTCAAGTCCGCACTGGCGCAGATATGCAGGAGAGCTTTTGTGCGACTGGGTATCTGTGCCTTAAATGACCTTATCCCATTAAAGTATCCAATCTCATAATTTCTAAGAGCCCTTTGCCCCCAAAATAATCAATGGCGCTGCTATATTTCCATTCCTCTGCCTTTGTTACAAATCCTGCTTCAATAGGATTATGATGTATATAATCCAACTTCTGGTGCGCCATTTTAATATTGATTAATTGTATCGGGTGGCTTTCAGGTTGCCATAACTGAAACTTTGAAGTATGGTTATTTTTCTTTGCGGCCCTTTCACACATCCAGAGTATCCATTCTCTCCGGCTTTCTGAGCTGTTTGCCTGAATAGATTTATGCAATGTTTCAGAGGCGTGTCGTTTTAAATCTCTCATTATATTTTGCAACGGGTTGCCTTTTGTACCAATAATTAGATGAACGTGACTTGTCATAATGCACCATCCATATAATTCCAGTCCTTTATTTGTTTGGCAGTATCTTATACTTTTTAAAATTTCTTCTTTATATACTTCCCGAATAAAAAGATCAATCCAGTTAGTAATGGCAAAACTTACAAAGTACAATTTGTCATTATCTGCAAACTTATATTTACTGCTCATGCCCTAAAAATAACAAATGGCTTTTACAAAATAGCACATCTAAGGTAGGCACAGATACGCCAACGCTACTTTATCTTAACTGCATATCTGCGCCAGTGCGGGAAACTCATTCAACTTAATGAAGAAAGGATTGCGCTTTATAAATGGATGTTGAAGGAGAAGTATGAAATGAGGATAAGGTGGAGAAACTACTAGAAAAAAATAACCTAAAAAAAGAAAAATTTCCCTCCTTATCGTAGTAGCTCATCAGGTCAGTCCGTTCTTCAATCGCCTTCACTTTTTAAATATAGTGGTTATGATTTAAAAGCTGTGGTTCGTGACAGAACCAGTGGGGGCGATTTCAATGTTAGTTGTTTCTATAATTTTGCAACCAAACTTTGGTTAAGTATCATTCATTAATAACAACTTAAATTCATAAAAATGGAGAGAGGGTGAAAAGCATGGCCTACTACAGGTTGCTCAGCCGGATTTGGAAGAGAACTTGCAAAGTCAACCCTTTTTCTCTTACACAAAAAAAGATATGGCAAATTCAGTCCAAAATAAAATAAACGATTCATCATTTGATAAAGCCGTAAAACGAAGTGATGAACTAGAGAAGGATCTAAAACTAAATCCTTACAGGCACCGGGTTTTAACAGGTGACAGGCCCACGGGCAACTTACATATCGGCCATTACTTTGGTTCCTTGCAAAACCGGGTTCGTTTACAGGAACTTGGCGTGGAAACATTTATCCTGATTGCAGATTACCAGGTACTAACGGATAGGGATGTATTTAATGATATTTCAAAGTATGTAACAGAGCTTACTTTGGATTACCTGGCATGTGGTCTGGATCCTTTAAAAAAGCCAACATATATTTTCCCTCATAATTATATACCTGAGCTCAATCAATTGACAATTCCATTTTTAAGTTTGGTTTCGAATGCTGAACTGAACAGAAATCCTACTATAAAAGAAGAAATAGAGGCATCCGGGCAAAGTGTTATAAACGCGGGAATGTACACGTATCCTGTTCACCAGGCCGCTGATATTTTATTCTGCAAAAGTGATGTAGTTCCGGTGGGAAAAGATCAACTGCCCCACATAGAAATGACAAGAACAATAGCCAAAAGATTCAATAAAAAGTTTAACGTGAAAGTTTTTAAAGAACCCGCTGGCCTGCTTAGCGAAATGCCAATGATATTAGGGTTGGACGGTTCGCAAAAAATGAGTAAGAGCAGGAATAACAGTATCATGATAAAATCCACAGAAGATGAAACAAATAAATTAATCAGGTCGGCAAAAACTGATTCCGAAAGATTTATAGAATACGACCCCGTGAACAGGCCGGAAGTTGCCAACCTGTTAAGGCTTGCCAGCCTTTGCAGCAATCAACCCCCTGAAAGAATTGCAAGTGAAATCGGAAACCAGGGTTCCGGTAAGCTGAAACAAATTACATCTGAAGCTATAAATAGCCATTTCAAAACAATCAGGTTGCGAAGAAAAGAATTGGAGAATGATAAAATTTTTGTTAGTGAAATATTAAAAAAGGGAATTCACCAGGCAAGAGAAGTAGCTATTGAAACCCTTAGCGAGGTACGAAAAGCAATGAACATGGAGATATCGTAATAATGTAATTAAGGAGTAAATATGAAAAAAAATATGCTGCTTAAGGTTTTGAACTACTTCCGGAATCGTGCCTGTTAAACATTTCATACAATAGAAGTGAATGTCTATAGAATTATTCAATATTGATGAGGGTTATTATGTATTTTCCAAAGGAGATTACAAAACAAAAAAACATGCGCATTATGCGATTGAAATTGTATGCGCCACTGAAGGATCTTTCAGGATAACAACTGGTCTTGGTAAATATACAAACCTTCAAAGCGTAATCATTCCTCCAAACCTTCCACATAATTTTAATTGCATGAATTCGGAATGTAATCTGCTGTTTGTGGACCCTCTTTCGGTGATGGGAAAATATTTTATACAGCGATTTGGTCTGCCCTCGCGTAAAGACATTATCATCAATCCTGAGGAGTTGAAAGAATTTCAAAGCCAGGGAAAATATGATGTTCTTTCAATTTTAAAAAAAGCCGGGGACTACACCGGTAACAATCTAGACTTCCGAATCCTTAAATGTATAGATACTATTGATGCGCTAATTACCGATAATCAGATAACAGTATCTCAATTATCCAAAGCTTCATTTTTATCAGAAAGCAGGCTGGCCCATTTATTTAAGAAGCAGTTGGGAATATCGGTTCATCAATGTATTCTCTGGAAAAAAATACTATTAGCGGCACTAAAATCAAGAGAAGGATATTCCCTGACAGAATGTGCCCATTATGTTGGATTTTCAGATTCTTCACATTTCAATAAAGTATTTTATAAAATGTTTGGTATCACTCCCTTTTTTGTGTTTAAAGATTAGCAGGTTTATACAATTTTTTCGCTTCTCATTTTTTCAACTTTGCATCATTATTAACCTTAAAACAAAATATGATGGAAATATTTGAAAAAAAAATTGAGACCAGCGAAATCGCAGCCTCAAATAAAGAACTTATAAAACGATTCTACCACGAGGTTTATGTCGATTGGAATATGGAATTGGTGGATAAGGTCCTTTCCTCCCAATTCACGTCCCATGATTGGCCAAAAGGCGGTCCCACAGGCCCGCAGGCATTCCGTGATTACTATGCAATCATACGGTCAGCGTTACCGGATGCGTGGTATGAAGTAGATGATATCATTGCAGAAAACGACAAGGTGGTAGTACGATGGAGGTTACTTGGGACCCACAAGGGCGACTACCAGGGTATAGCGCCCACAGGTCGGCTCGTCACACTCAGGGGCATTGCTATTTATCGGGTAGAAAGAAGCCGGCTAATGGAGCGCTGGGTTGTGTCCGATCTGTATGGCTTACTTGAGGAGATCAGAGGATTTTCAGCGCAATAAATATTTCATCGAAGTAATTGCGTTCACTCAGCAAACTTATCCATGTACAAGTCATGGATCTTATTCTTTTATCCGGCGTTCCACTTTTAAAACAATCCGTAAATGATGCTTGGTTTTTTTGAAATATTGTTCTTTGTCTTAAAAAAAATAATGGAAGACATTTTTTAGATTAAAGCGCACCGTTCGTTTCAATGATAGCCTTCACTTTATAAGAACAGGATTATAATCTATTCAAAACACGGTGTGAGAAAATCAAAATATAAATCAATTTAATTACTATCAATTATGACCATTTTTCCGGCAATTACTTTTTTTCACGTAGCAGGAGCCATTACATTATTTATATCCTGGGCACTTGAATACAACTATTTAATAACAAAAACTCAATTCACAAATGAAGAAGCAACCGCTTCAAGTAAATTAAAGAATTATACGAGACTCGGAGGTATCGCAGTTTTTATAACTCTAAGTACAGGTATCTGGCTAATGATAGCTTTTGGACAATATACATCCTGGATGATTATGGCGCTGGTTTCAATATTTCTCATCAAAATCATTGACGTGTTATTTTCACGGAAGGCATCTTCAATAAAAACAGAGAAGTCACGGGAAATGTACTATCTGTCATCTATCAGGCTTCGGATAACGATAGGAATAGGTATAATCGCTTTAATGGTTTTTAAACCCTCTGCCCTGTTAACATCCTTATCTGTTGTTTTGATTTCTTTGATTGTGGGCCTGGGTGTTATTTGGGTCTTACCGTCATTAAAAAGAAATGCCATCTGAAGAGCGGATTTATATCAGGACAAAAACAAAATCGGGCAATGTGCAATAGCGTTGAAATCAGGAAACCTGTTGATACGACATTAGATAAATACAGAATTTTAAAACAACTCAACAATGAAACCTGTAAACAACAACGCTCCTGTTTTCAATACGAAAACAATTCTCATTAATGCAAAACCAGAAAATGTTTGGACCGTATTGACAAATATTGACGGATGGAATACATGGCTAACAACAGTAAGTAAATCCAAACTAAATGGTCCATTAACGCCAGGCACTACCTTTGAATGGAAAACAGGCGGTATGAAAATCAGGTCAAAACTCCATACAGTAGAACCATTTTCTAATTTTGGGTGGACTGGAAAGGTTTATGATATTTTTGCAATCCATAACTGGACTTTTAAAGAAGTTGATGGCTGGACAGAAATAACAGTTAGTGAAAGTATGGAAGGATTTTCAGCAAGATTATTTAAAAAGTATTTCAACAAATCACTTGAAAATGGAATGATAAAATCCCTCCAACTATTAAAGAAAGCCTGTGAATAAGCCATGCAGATAATTAAATTAATCAACCAGGTCGTTGCGTTTTTACTTGAAATAGCCATGATCATTGCCGTTGGCTATTGGGGCTTTCATCAGGGGAGAACTCTTTTAACCAAATATTCTTTTGCAATAGCTTTGCCAATTGTTGCCATCATATTGTGGGGATTTTTTGCAGCCCCAAAATCTGAGTACAGATTAGCATTTCCGCTTCGAATCGTTTTTGAGCTCTGCTTATTCGCAATCGCTTCATTTTTGCTTTATCAAACAGGAAATTCAAAATTAGCTACCTGGTTTGCTGTTATTGCTTTGACTAATGAAATTGTTGCGTATTTTTTCAAACAACAACTTATAATTGGAAAGGACAAAAAGATCACATGGTGGTGAGTGTGACCTGAAATGTTACAATGCGTTGTGGTGCATGTTTCAGCCATGTACCTGGCAGAAAGACCTTTATTGATCAATAAAAATAAATACAATGTTCATTATTTCACTAACCTATAAAAAGGAAATTAGCGAGGTTGAAAAATTTATTGTCGCTCATAACCAATTCCTGGAAAAATACTATTTCGAAAAGAAATTTATATTTTCCGGCAGAAAAAATCCCAGGACCGGCGGAATGATAGTAGTTCGCAATGTGGATAGAAATACACTGACGGAAATTATAAAACAAGACCCCTTCCATCAAAAAGAAATGGCTGATTATGACATTACTGAAGTAATTCCAACTAAATATGATGAGGATTTCGCTTGTTTTATAGAAAACACGAACAGAATTTCACGGAAAGACAAGTCAGAATATAGATTTCAGGAATAGCAGGTTTATACAATTTTTTCGCTTCTCATTTTTTCACCTTTGTACTAATATATTAACCACAAAACAAAATCATAATGGAAACAACAGAAAAAAAAATGAACATTGGTGAAATCGCTGACAAGTTTGTGAATTGGAGAAATAATGACGATGCCGGCACTTTGCGCACGGAGCTTTACAGCCCTGACATTGAAAGCATAGAAGATGGAAATACCAGTGACATTGGCCGGGTGAAAGGCATGGAGGGCTTAAAGAAAAAAGGAGAAGGATTGTCTCAAAATTTTGAAGTGCATCATATTAAAGCATCTAAACCAATTCTGGCTGATAACTTTTTCTCTGTGAAATTTGAAATTGACACTACGGATAAAAGAACAGGGAAACGTGCTATCTTATCAGAAATAGGTGTTTTTAAAGTTAATGACAGCAAAATTGTAAAAGAGCATTATTTTATGTGGTAAAACATAAAGAATTACAGCAAATTTAAAGGCGCCCGTCCTGGGATTGGCGCCTTTAAGTTTGATTTTGCAGATAATATTAGTAATACTCACTTGAAAAATAAAGATGATATTGGCTCGTCGAGGTCCTCAAACGCAGGGTTTAAGGTATTTAAGTTGTTTTCGCTTTTTAAATACAGCAGTTATACGTTAAAAGCGGTGGTTCGTGGAACATAAACGAAGACCTGTAAGGATTAGTGGTTACATTATACAACCAGCACCGGGTCTCAAATACATCTTTGGACGATTCTTCTTTCATAGAATCAATGATTGAATTGAACAATGATTTTTGCTTTCTACTGTTATTTTAGAGCCACCGACAACAGTTTTTGTAAAAGCAAAGTACATATGGCCTGATCCGGTATCCTACATACTTACTTTGTGTTTTACCGGTTTTACTTTGTTTTTTACATACCTTTATCCATCAATAATCTTTAAGATTTAAATTTGCTTATGATGAGTACAGCAACTACAAAAAAGATACATGAAGGCCGCAACATTAAACGTTTCCGCGAAATGCTGGGCATTAAGCAAGACGCACTGGCTGCCGACCTCGGCGACGACTGGAACCAGCAAAAAGTTTCGCTGCTGGAACAAAAGGAAACGATTGATCCTGCCTTGCTGCAACAAATATCTTCTGCATTAAAAATACCTGCTGAAGCGATACAGAATTTTGATGAGGAACAGGCTGTGAATATTATTGCCAATACTGCTTCATTTGAAAATTGTCAACAGCCTGCTTTTTTCAATCACAATCCTACTTTTCAACCGATAGAGAAACTCGTTCAACTTCATGAAGAAAAGATTGCTTTATATGAAAGGATGTTGAAGGAGAAGGATGAGATGATGGCGAGGCTGGAGAAGCTTTTGGAGTCAAATCACACAAGTTAACAATAGCCTTTGAATTTCATTATTTAAACTGTCTGAGACGTCATTATTTGAAGGGCCTTAGTCCTTGAGACTTCCTTTTTTTTAACCTTGGAAAAACACTTTGGAAAGCAATAATTTTTTGTGACTACATTCAATTTGACTTTAACTGTGTATTTTCGTTTTCAAATCACTAGAATTTATGCAGTGTCGCCTAATTATTAAAGACTTCGGACCAATTGATTTCGTAGACTTGAATCTTCGAAACGTAAATGTATTTATTGGTCCTCAGGCAAGTGGCAAAAGTGCAATCGCTAAAATATATACCATACTAAAGGCGCCTAGAAAATTTATTAAGATATCGGATAAGGGGTTGACTGAAGAAACCTCTATCCAAAAAGATGACTTTAAACATATTCTTGAAGAATATAATCTTGTTTCATTTCTGAAATCTGAAAGCGAAATAAGCTTTGAATCAGAACTTCACAATATAAATTATAAAGATGGAGAATTGGTTTACCAACCTAAACTTCGTAAAAAAATTGATCACCTAATAAGCGTTGAAAAAGATTTTGATTCAAGTCTTGAATTAATTAAGACTGAATTTAAAGAGATAAGTGAAAAGTTTATTTTTTTTGATATTAGAGTTGATTCCATACTTGAGGAAAGTGCTGGGAAGACTTATGACTATGGTAGAAAAAATAAATTTAAAAAACTTAGTAAACAAAATTTTTCTAGAGTTATTGATGTAATCAACAATATTGAAAACATTTTAAGTACCAATGCAGCATTATATATTCCAGCTGAACGAAATTTTATCAATATTATCAAAAACTTTTCTTTAAACTTAATCTTTAATAAAGTCCCAATCCCCAAGCATATTTTATCATTTGGGGCAGAATTAGAAAAGTCTTCCATACACCAAATTGATTTGAGCTTTTTACATGAAGAATTGATTTACAAGAGTGTAAATGGAGAAGATCGAATATTTATGGACGATGAACATAGTATAAAATTAATTGAGGCAGCATCGGGGATTCAAAGTGTTTTACCAATCCTTATTCCTATATTATCGATAAAGAATTCATTAGATCACCGCTCATTTGTAATTGAGGAGCCTGAACTAAATCTTTTTCCATTAGCTCAATATGAATTAATAAAGTTACTTGAATCTACTCGTCGTGAGGCATATTGGGAAGACTATGGAACCATCCATACTTACACAACCCATAGTCCCTATATTCTTTCTGCTATTAATAATTTACTTTATGCAAATAAGGTAAAAACTTTGTTGGGCTCGTCGGAATCGGATAAAAAGCTTCTTAAACAAGTAGAGAGGATTACTTCTGCTGAAATTAACCCATATTATTTTACTGCGTATGAAATATATAATGGGAAAGCCGAAAGTATTTTTGATAGAAGTATCGGACTTATTAGGGAAAACTATATTGATAATTCATCCGATAAAATGGGAGATGATTTTGATGCGTTGACAGAAGTTATGGAAAAATTGAAGCATACTACTGCATGAGAAATACATTGGAAGTTTTATTTGGAAACTGCAAGTTCACAATGAATTGTGTCTGTCACACTAAAAGCGCTTTCGAGTCGATAGTTGCTGAAATCTTTTATGTTTCAGATGGCAAGCCAGTAAAAATAGTCAGTAATAATGAAAGTTTTGAATTGACTGTAAAAAATCCACAACGAAAATTAATAGATTTTGTAAAAACAGATAAATGCCTTCTTTCGGATGAAGTTAAGAAATGCGATTGCATTCTAGTAAGCGATCAAATCGTTTACTTAGTGGAGATAAAAAATTGTAATGCAGGTGGCAGAGGCAAAAGGAGAAAAGATGCATCAATGCAACTATCATCAACGATTGAACTATTAAAATTGTACAATTTCGATTTTAATGGATATCACACTACAGCTCTAATTTGTTTTAAAACTGTAGAACCAAGAATAACGCAAGCCTCGAAGAATTCAGCTAGGGCTATTTTCAAAAGCAAATATGGAATTTCATTAGAAGAGGGAAATTTAATAACTTTTTAATAGGATGCCGCTTTCTAGAAGAATACATTTAATACTTACAATACTCCAATTTCTGTTGTAATTTTTCGGCTGTTGTTTAACCTTGTGGAGCTTTTTTACCGATATAAAAATTGTTGAAAATAAAACAGTCACAACAAATACAATAACCTTTGCAACAGCAGGTGGAACTTAACCAAGTGTTTAAAAATTATCCAGGGCCTTACTCCAGTCTTTAATCACTAAGTCCAAAAATAAACTTCGTTCAGAGATTGACAACTCTTTCTTACTCCGGAATATTTAAAAACTCCGACATTCTTCTAAGTTAATATTAATCCGGCACAAGTCGGGTGAGGACACACGGCGAGTGGTATGAAGTGTTGTCTCGCCCTTATAATTCATCAAAGAAATCAGAATCAATGCTTTTAATTTCGTAGCTGTTCTTTACCTGAACTCCCACATTATATTGGATCGCATAATCGGTTAGCTTTTTTCCGTCGATAAGTATAATGATATTTTGAGGATTCATTTTTACAGTCTTCAAGGCGTCATCTGTGAACAAAGAAGTAGTTATAAATACGCCTTTATTGGTTCCCCTAATGCTCAAAGAGCCTATAAAGTCTCTGACATCTTTTGAATGAACTTTATTGTCGGTCCATTTTTTTGCCTGCACATATATCCTGTCAATACCGAGTTTGTCTTGATAAATAATTCCATCAATACCATTGTCACCCGATTGGCCAACAACTTCAAAGTTTTTTTCGGCAGCGCCTCCATACCCCATTTTGTCCAAAAGTTCAAGGACAAAGCGCTCAAACTGAGAAGGGCTTTTCTGCCTAATCAATTCCAATAGTTCAGTCCCCAGCTTATCATTGATCTTGTCCAAGTTGTCTCCAATTATTTCTTCAGGCGTCATCGTCTCATGTAACTCAGGGGCTGGCTTCGTTATATTTTGGTGTTGATTCAAAGAAGATTGCCATTGCCTGTAAGGCTCAAACTTCTTTAAGTAACCGGTAGTGATTGCGGTCAAGTCTTCTTTGAATATTGATTTGCCAGATTCCGTGATCTTATAAACTGCGCGCTTAGGATACTCAATTAAGCCAGCATTTTTTAAATAACTAATTGCCCATGTTACTCTATTTTTAAATAATGTTTGCTGTCCACTTGAAACCATTATTCTCAATTCTTCTTCTGTTAAAGCGAACTTGTTCGCCATAACATCCAATACTTCCGGCAGAGGGTGCTCTTTATTATCTCGCAAGAGTTCCATTAGCGGAAGCATCAGCGTTTGAAAATCAGGAATCTGTTCTTTCATTGTTATTTAATTTATAAACTATTTTTTTAGTCCCTCAATCACCGCCCTAAAACTCTCCAACCCCGCTTCCAAATTCTCTACAATTTCCAAAGCCAGTTCATCTGGATCAGGAAGATTATCAAGATCGGCAAGCGATTGATCTTTCAGCCAGGTGATGTCAAGACTTGTTTTATCTCTTGCAATAATTTCATCGTAAGTGAATTTTCTCCAGCGGCCTTCCGGTCCTGAGCCTGTCGAAGGAGTTTCGCTGAAAGTTTCTTTGCGGATGTAACGGTTTTCAGGATGATAGCATTCGATAAAATCTTTCAGATCGTCCAGTTTCAGCGGATTCTTTTTTAAAGTATGATGAATGTTGGTTCTGTAATCATACACCCACACTTCTTTTGTCCACGGATCTTTTGACGACGGTTTGGCATCCCAGAAAAGCACATTTGCTTTCACGCCGTTGGCATAAAATATTCCTGTCGGCAAACGAAGGATGGTATGCAGATCGGTTGTTTCTAATAATTTTTTTCTAACGGTTTCTCCTGCGCCTCCTTCAAACAAAACATTATCCGGAACTACCACTGCCGCCTTTCCTGTGGTCTTCAACATGGATTTGATGTGCTGCACAAAATTCAATTGTTTGTTGCTGGTCGTTACCCAGAAATCCTGCCTGTTGTAGGTAAGGTCTTCCTTTTCCTGCTCGCCCGCTTCGTTGGTAAAGGTCATGCTGCTCTTTTTGCCAAAAGGCGGATTGGCGAGCACATAATCATATCGCGTTTCAGAAGTGGCGATTAAAGAATCATTGGGAGAGATGAGCGTTTCGCTGTCGATGTCGCCGATGTTGTGCAGGAACAAATTCATCAGTGCAAGCCTTCTCGTACTAGCTACAATTTCATTTCCTGCAAAGGTTCGGTACTTTAGAAATTCTTTTTGCTCTTTGTCCAGCTCAAGGTGCTCGGTCATCCAATCATAAGCGGCGAGAAAGAATCCGCCGGTGCCAGAAGCCGGGTCAGCAATGGTTTTCATCGGTTCGGGGCGGACGCATTCTACCATGCCTTTGATCAAAGCGCGTGGCGTAAAATATTGTCCTGCGCCGCTTTTGGTATCTTCCGCGTTCTTTTCTAAAAGGCCCTCGTAAATATCACCTTTGTCTTTTACGCCCATCATCACCCATTGCTCCGCATTGATAAGCACGATCAGTTTGTAGAGCTTTGCCGGGTCCTGAATCTTATTCTGACTTTTGGTAAATATCTGACCGAGAATGCCTTTCTCTTTTCCCAGTTCGCGCAGCAAAGTATTATAATGCAATTCCAGTTCGCCGCCGCTTTTATCAAGCAGCGTTTCCCATGAATAGGCTTTCGGAATCGGCATTGGTCTTTTATAAGGCGGCTTGCTGTATTCATCCGCCATTTTTAAAAACAGCAGGTAAGTAAGCTGCTCCAAATAATCGCCATAGCCCACGCCATCATCGCGAAGGGTGTTGCAGAAAGTCCAGATTTTCGAGACGATGGAGGAGGAAGAGAAATTATTAGAAGACTGCATGAAGGTATAATTAGATTAAAGCTTTGGGGTTAAAGATTCAGTCTTGAACCATATTACAAGAGTGTTTTATTAATCGCAGATCTGATTTTGAAGTTATTCTTTTCAAAGCAGTATCTTCCAAGAACAATTGCCGGGTGTATCTTCAACTTATTTGAAAACGATACAACGTCCTTCTCGTTAAAAAATGGATGGTCATCAAAGAAGGATTGCCATAGATTTTTATCAATTAAACTGTTTCTGGAAAACTCGTCAGCTTCTTTCTCCTCTTTGCTTTTTTTGTATTCTGGTGTATCATCTTTCTCCAAATCAATAAATTCCATTGCTTTGTTATTCACAAGATGCAGGAAAATGTGGCCGAGTTCATGCATGATTGTAAAAGCAAAATTATCAATCCGATTATGCCTTAGAGTTAAGCCTATGGCCGGATTACCCTTGCTCCAGAATGAAATGCCATCTACTGCACATTTTTCTGGATTCTTTTGTATTATCAATTTAATACCATACTTCTCTAAGGTTTCAGCAGTCTTTTCTACCGCTTTTTTATTTTTAAAAAATATAGGCCTTAAGTCATTAATCAAATCAGATTGCTTTCTTGCGTCAAAACTTTGAACCTTCATCTCAGAACCCTTGTAAGACACTAATTTTACCCATCCAACAAGGTTAATCTTGTCAATAGATAGCTTATCTGATTTTCTAAATCTTGCATAAGTCGTTTTACTATAAACTTCCGCAAGTTGTTCAAAACTTTTTATTTCATATATCTCTTTCACCTTTGGAATATCTGATATTGGGTTACCTGACAACACCCCTTGCTTTTTAAAAAAATTTTCGGGAATATAAGCTTTTACCATTTGCCATTGTGTAACCGCAGCGAGGCGATTAGCATTTTTCTCATTTATTTTTGCAAGATCCAATTCATAGTCGTTCTGTAGATTAAGCCATATTTTGGCATCCATTTCCAAAGCTTTTCCAATCACTAAAGCAGCATCCGCATTCATGCCTCTTTTGCCTTTGATAATTTCATTTAACTGCGTTTGTGGAATGCCGGTCAGCAATGCAAATTCATTTTGTTTTATTCCTCTTGACTGTAGTTCATCCTGTAGTATTTCTCCCGGATGTATTGCCATAGCGGAAGTAAGGTCTTTGATTTTTGTAGCCATAATAACTAGTTTTTAGCGAGGTTGTGCGCCTCTGTGTAGGGCCTGATTAGAACTTTATTTTATTTCTATTTATAATGATTACTTATTTCTTCGAGTTTAAAAAGTACAATTTCAAAGGGGTCTTTTTCTGATGCCACTTCCACAAAGATTAAGCGATATTGATCATTAATTCTTACAGAACTAAATCCTTTAAAATTTCCTTTTAGTTTCTCGTAGTTAAGACCTGCAAATTGGAAAAGCTGTTCCACTTTTTCAACAGATCTAAGTTTATTAACCGTTTTTATAAATTGTTTAACAAGGATTGGATTTGACCGGAATTGCTTATCCTTCACTTTATTTCCTTCATAAAGGTCAGCCAGCAATTGGTTGTTGAATAAAATATCCATCGGTGAAATGCTTTGCAAATATACTATAATTATTCACATTTTTGTGAATTTTTTATTTAATTTTGTTTATACCAATTTACCATCAAACGACTTCTTCAAAATACTTTGCTTCAATGCCTCTGCCTGTTGCAAACTTTGTGTGATGCTTTCTTCCATTTTATCTGCAACACTGAGGCGGCTTTCGATGGCTTGAACAATTTTATCTTGTTCTTCAATAGTGGGCAAAGTAATTTTTGATTCTTTTATTTTTTTCAATACAATTCTTTTAATTGCCGTGCCAGTCATACTTTGCAAAATAGCTTTTGAGCCTAATGGACTTTGAATAAAATATTTTAAGTACTCACTCTTTAAATCTTTCCTCTTTGTCTTGAAAATTCAAACGCTTGATAGTAGGCTAAACGGTTCATGCAGTGTATTAAGAGTTACTTCCCCGGTATTTATTCCATCCTTAGTTAAAAGAACATCTCCAAATTCCGGATTACATCTATTATAAATAGAATCATGGAAATCTTTATCGACATAAGTCAGTTTCCTAAAATCCATATAGTCATTTCTTATGTTTTTTGCCGTTATATATTTGAATCGATTTTCACCTGGTTCATCATATTGTACCTGTGGTGAAAAGTGTGAACCATCTTGAATCTTATCGCAAACATCTCCCAACTTCACCCACTTCCACCCCTCCGGCAATTCCCCTTTGTCTGAACTATGATTCTTTTGATTTTTTTGATTATTATGATTTCTTTCAACTCTATATTCTGTTTCAGGCTCAGCGGCAATACTTAAATCATGTTCATCATATAAATCATATAAATCACCGTTCAGACCATTCGTCAACTTTCCCTCAAACGCCCATTTCAACACACTCTGCCGGTATTTTTTTAATTGCTCTTTTGCAGTAAACAAACTTTTAATACCATTTTCTATTTCGCTGAATAGTTCTTCTATTTTCGAAACAATGGCGAGCTGGGTGGGTTTGGGAGGAAGAGGAATATTAATCTTTACATAATCTGGAAACTTTAAATTTCTTAAATTATTACTGCCACCTTGGTACTTTACAATTTCTCCTGAATAGTAAAAGTGTTTAAGATAAAGGTTTAAAAATTTTCCTTCAATGAAATCTTTTGGTCTGATTAATCTTAAAAAGTTTGTACAAATTTTCGGTATCTCTGGCTTATAACTTAAAACTGCTTTATCAATCAAAACTGTTCTTCCTACCGGCTGTTCAGGACCCCCTCCCGAAATTTCAACCAAAACATCTCCCTCAACTAATTTCCTTTTTTGGATATTGGAATGCTTAATTTTTCTTAAGGACGCTGTTCTTCCTTTTTCTTCTTCCCAATTTTTTATTTCGGAACCTCTGATACAATATGCAAGTCCGTAATTTGAGTCCTCAAAATTTTCATCCTTACCCCAATCGCCTCCAATTACATAATCCAATGCATCATCAAGCTTCACCCATCTCCAGCCTTTTGGTAATTCTTCAGTCATAATTCTTCAACATTAAATTCCGGCATCTCGTCATAAGTTTTGCCATTCAATAATCTTCCTGTTTTCTTTTTATTGGTGCCGCCCCATTGTTTAAAAAAGAAGGCAACATTCGCAGCGTTACATTGATCCATAATATCCAAAACCCAATCAGCATCCATTGGCCTTGCTTTGCGACCGCTTTCGCCGCCTACAATTACCCAATCAATATTTTGAAGATTCATATTTGCCAATGGCCCTATCAACGGCTCACAGGATAAGAACTTTGTCCTTGCATGGGTTTGCCTTAAAAAATCAATTCGTCGCATTACTCTTTTATCTTCTACCGATACACCCATCCAGATATTATGCGACCAGCTTAGTTCAGCATCTAATTCCAACAGTCTCTCCGCCCTTTTTGTCAACACCTGGAAAGTGTGCTGCGGATTTTCATTCATTACTTTAAAAACCCTTTGTATAAATTCCAAAGGAACATCTTTATGAAAAAGGTCGCTCATAGAATTAACGAAAACTACTTTTTGCTTTTTCCATGTGTAAGGAATATTCAAAGCATCTTCGTGCATTCTAAGCTTAAAGCCATCTTTATATTTTTCTACGCCCATTGCCTTCAGGCGTTTCGCCATCACTTCAGCATAGCAAAATTTACAACCTGCTGATATTTTGGTACAGCCTGTTACGGGGTTCCAGGTCATTTCTGTCCATTCGATAGATGATTGTGCCATGGTTATAGTTTTTTAATAATTTGATTGGCAATTTTTATTGCACTCTTATTATTTGACGCAAACACAAAATGGAAAAGAGGCACACCATTTCTATTATCCAGCCGAAGCGGTTCTTCAGTTACATGCGTCCAAATTGTTTTCATTCGTTCCACATAAATTTTCGAAATTTTTTCAATTGGTTTTGATATTTTGCTGATAGATTCTTCCTCACCAAAAAGCGTTTGTTTAATTTCCTGCTTATAAAACAAGCCTTTAATTTCATCTTCATTCAATCCGAAAAAAGATTGAAGCTTATCAATGTATTTTAATTCTCCGGCTCTATCTAATAAGCGATTTACGATAACTCCAGTCGGAACTAAAATCCAAACATCAGATCGTGTGCCTTTTAATTCCGCAATTGACTTCCAGTCTATCTGCATTCCAAAAGGATCAAGAAAAACCAGGGCTGCGTATTTATTAGTTTTCAAAGCTGCCGCTAATTCATGAATCCAATGATTTGCGTCACCTGATCTATACTCAATTTGTCTTTTGGAAAGATCAAATTTACTATTAAGTTTTGCCTTTAATTTTTCTAAGGAACTTTCTTTTTTATCAATAAAATAATAATAATCAAAAGTAAGATCATCGTCTAATGTCAGCACTCTTTCTGCAGCACCTTTATAAACTCTTTCTTCTTCTTCTGTAATTTTAAGTTGCTTATATAATTCTGTTTTTATTTCTTTTGATCCACTTCCAGCAAATCCATCAAAATATATCGTTTTCCAAAATGGATGTTGTTTCAAAATAGTAAGGTATGATCTAACATATTTTGCAAATGCTTCTAATTTTTTTTCAGTCCAAGGGCCGCCCCAATCTTCTCCGGGCGGTTCGCCTATTATGTTTTTATTCCAGGTCATACCAACATTTTTATTGATGCTATTTATATATTCCTGTTTTATGCCGCCAGCACCTCATTCAACTCCTCCAAAATCTCCTCCGTCTTCTCGCCAAACAATTGCCACATCTTTCCCAGCCCACCGGCTTTGTTGAAGGGATCCAGCTCGAAATCTTCTTTTTCAATATGGAAGCTGCTTGCTACAAAATCTTTGATCATGCGCAACCATTGCATTTGTTCTTCGGTAAATTTATTGTGCTGACCGGCGTTTTGCTGAAACAACCAATCTTTAAAATTTTTATCTACGGTTTTATCATAGCTGGTGAGTGTTTCGTCAATACCGGTTACTTTTCTTATAAGGCTCACCAATGCAACCAATTCATTTTTCGGAGAAGCATTTGCATCTTTCAATTTTTCAAAAGATTGCCACACGTGCAAAGGCGTCAGCAACGGTTGTTCCAGCTTTATCTTATCATACAGTTCTTTGATCATTTTAAAGGTCAGTTCCCTGCGCCGGTAAGGCTGACTGTAAAATATCTGCAGGGCGGTGATCTCGTCTTTATTCGCTTCTATAAATGCGGTAAAATTGCTGATGGTAAGTTCAGCAGCCGCTTCCTGGTCTTTCACCCAACCGATGTTGGTGATCTCATCGATATTGATTCCATCAATTACCTGGTCGTATTTTCTCCGAACTTCTACAATGAAATTTCTAAGCTCAGGTTTATTAAAAACATCCACGGCGCGATCAATAATGTTTTGCTTTTCTTTCTGTATAGCCGCTTCTATCACAAAAGGTGCCTGCCCCTGCAAATCTTTCCTGATAATGGTTTCAGCATCTTTGATGGTGTCGGGATCATGTGCATTTAATAGTTGCTGCACCACCTGATGAATAGAATGGCCATCGGCATGTTCCGAAAAAGTAGTTTTCTCTGTTTCGTTGATCTGCTTGTCAAGTCTTATGAGGCGATTAGCCAGTGAGCTTAATATTTCTTCATCCGTATTGCCCATTGCTACATTTTGTAAAAGGTCTTTTAAAGTCATGCCCGGTTTTTTCTCCAACGGTCGGCTGTCGGTCTTTTGCGAGCTTTCCACGCCGATGGCATCAATAATTACAAAATGATCTTTGGTAAATTTTGCAGAGGGAGTTCCTTTTGCTTTTAAATCTTCAAGAGAGCAGGTCCTGGTTCCGCGGCCTTTCATTTGCTCATAATAGCTGCGGCTTTTTACATCGCGCATGAAAACCAATATTTCCAAGGGACGAATATCGGTGCCGGTGGCGATCATATCCACCGTAACAGCAATGCGCGGATAATAATCATTCCTGAAATTGCTCAATACCGTTTTCGGATCTTCATCACTTTTGTACGTAACCTTTTTGCAGAATTTATTTTCCTCACCAAATTCTTCCCTTACGATCTCAATAATATCTTCTGCATGAGAATCAGTTTTGGCGAAGATCAATGTTTTCGGAATTTCAAAGGCTCCCTCTCCCTTGGAGAGGGCGGAGGGAGAGGCCCACCTGTCCGGAAACATCTTCGGTACATTTTCTTTGATAGCACGGATAATGGTGCGAATGGTGCTTGGATTTACAATATCCCTGTCTAATTGTTTGCCGGAATACTCGATGTCTTCATCCACCGTTTCCCAAAACTTTCGTCTTGTAAGCCGTTCGCGTTTATCTACTTTTTCACCAAGCGCAATGCGGCTTCCGTCTTTGGTAATTTTTGTCTCGATGGTAAACACATTGTAGGGAACGAGCACGCCATCAATCACCGCTTTTTCATAACCATAATCGCTTACGATATTTTGATTGAAATAACCAAAGGTTCTGTTGTCGGGAGTAGCGGTTAACCCAACCTGGAAAGCATCAAAATAATCAAGCACCTGTTTCCACAAATTATATATGCTGCGATGGCATTCATCAATGACGATAAAATCGAAAAATTCTATCGGCACTTTTTCATTATATGCAACGGGCTGCGGTTCTTTTTGCCTGTATTCGTTCGGGTTTAATTCCTCTGCACTTTCATCCAGTTCCGTTCCCTTTAAGATGGAATACATTCTTTGGATGGTGGAAATATACACCTGGTTGTCGTCAGGGATGAAACTGCTTTTCAACCGCGTAACGCCGTAGAGTTCTGTAAACTTCCGGTTATCATCATTGGGCACATAAGCCATAAATTCCTGCTCTGCCTGTTCGCCGAGGTTTTTGGTATCCACGAGAAACAAAATACGTTTGGCTTTTGCATATTTCAACAGGCGGTAAATAAATGTGATAGCAGTATACGTTTTACCGGAACCGGTAGCCATCTGTATCAACGCTTTGGGATGATAATGTTTAAAAGAATTTTCCAGGTTGTGAATCGCAGTTATTTGGCAATCTCTCAATCCATCTTCCGGTAGAACCGGAATATCATGGAACCTTGCTCTCAGTGATTTGTTGGCTTTTCCAGCAGCCGGATCTTCTCTCAGCCGTTCATAAAAAGTTTCTGGGCGATGGAAAGTGAAAACCGGCCTTGACCTTGGTTTCGGATCTCGGAAATCTGTAAACCGCGTTACCTGCCCTGTACTCTCATAAACAAAAGGAAGCTTTTCGTTATCGAGGTATTTCAATTTCGCAGAAGCATATCCTTCTGACTGATCTTCATGCACGGAAAAACGAACCGCCTCTTCTTCCCTCTTTGCTTCTATAATACCGACAGGCTTTTTATTAACAAACAAGACATAATCTGCAGGGCCAACATCTGTCTGGTATTCCCGCACTGCTACTCCCAATCCTGCCGCAAGATTAATAGCAGATTTATTCTGAACGATCCATTCACAGGCAATCAATTGCCGGTCTATTTCATCTCTTGCGAGCTGTTCAGGATTTTGATTCAATTTTCTTTAAAGTTTATAAACTCAAAAAAATGCAGTTCCAGCAAATTGGTGCTTTGAAGGCAGTTTGCTTGTCCAAAAGATAAGGCTTTTCAAATATACAGTTATCTCTATAAAGTTGCAGCAGAAAAATTGATTTTATATCCTCATTTTATTGTAATTCTATTATCGTTCCTCTTCAGTTGCCATTGTTGCTACCAGCGTTCCTGAATCATAAATACCTCACTAAATTTATTCTTAATCGATCAACTATAAAATATTTTCGGTGGATGACGCAAAACAACCGGTAGTTGGAAGAATTTACCCGATAAACGGATTATAATGAATGAAAAATCTAGGGTTGCTTCGCTCGTCGTTAGAAAAAGCAGGTGACAATTAACACTGTTCGCGAGGACCCTAAAGGGAGTATGATGTAACAACATTTTTGCCGCGGGTCTGCTTATTCCTAAGTTCGTTTCTCCATCGAACTGCTTTACCGTGGCGACCGGTCTCAACAATCAAAAGCCATTTTATTCCATTCCGCCTTATACCGAAACAGGATTTGGCAAACTGGATTTCATTCAAAAAGTATCTTCCTATATTTGAACCATAATCAAACAAAATAATATGCACAACGAAGCTTTCATTGCAGAACTAAAACGCGAATCTGCATCTACAAAAAGAATTTTGGAAAGAGTTCCTGAAGGCAAATTTGACTGGAAACCCCATGAAAAATCAATGACGCTGGGCCGCCTTGCTTCACATGTAGCAGAATTGCCGGGTTTTCTGAATTCCATTTTAACGATGGATGACTTTGATTTCACAAAAGGACATTACAAACCTTCGCTTGCAAAAACACCGGAAGAACTGATCAGTCTTTTCCAGGAAAAATTAGATGAAGTGATACACACACTGGAAAATACCGGCGATGAAAAAATGAACGCAAATTTTACCTTGCGTAGCGGTGATCATGTCATTGCTTCCGTTCCCCGTACGGTGGCAGTTCGTGCCATGGCCCTGAATCACCTGATACATCACCGCGGGCAAATAGCGGTTTACCTTCGCCTGCTTGATATTCCCGTTCCCGGTTTATATGGTCCAAGTGCAGACGAAATGTAGATCCTGGTTTTACCGGTTAGCAATTTTTTGCAGAAATAATAATGGGATAAAAGCCCTTGTTCGCTCAATACTTCCGGGACCTTTATAACAAAAAACTTCCGCATTCATTTGCGGAAGTTTAAGAATTTAATTCCAGGGTATATGGTTTTCCCGGATAACTGGAGCCATTTTACAGGCGCGGTTTCATTAGGATTAATAAGTTATTTACAGGTATTGAATAAAAAAATAAGAAGTTGACTGATATCGGATTTTATTGGTGTTTCATGGATTGCGGTCCCGATAATTATCGGGAAGTATTTTTCAATGGATTTGGATTGTTTTCGATTAATGTTTGCT
>Ga0207652_10001274_pt1 | contig 22442 bp, 11 predicted proteins | sample KBSC63BmetaG_FD_184334 | JGI IMG/M metagenome (GOLD analysis project Ga0207652, IMG submission 184334) | Corn rhizosphere microbial communities from Kellogg Biological Station, Michigan, USA - KBS C6-3B metaG (SPAdes) (version 2) | ecosystem: Host-associated > Plants > Roots > Rhizosphere ... | reverse complement strand
AGTCCTGGACGGTCCTGCGTGGAAGCCTGCGCCGTGGCGAGTGACGCTTCGTCGAACACCGCAATGGATGGAGCCACGGCCTTCAACTCATCGCCCAGGCCGCCCCTATGAAGATCGGCGAGGACCGCGAACCCAGGGTTCGATCGAGGAGTGCCCGTCTGTTGCATACCGACGACCACGACTTCATCGCCGAGATATTCGCTCACCTGGTGAAGCTGGTTGACGAGAGCATCGAGCTTCGCCGTATTGTTCTGCGACCCACTCTCCCACCACTGCTGCAGCGCCGGGCTCTGCTTCAACTGGTCGTGGAAGATATCGTTTGCCTCGCTCAGAAAATTGCCGAGATTGGGAATGCTGACATAGAGCAGGGTGTTCGCGGGAACACGTCCCAGCAGATCGCTGGTGTAGCGGAGCTGCGGCGCGGGAATGCCATCGATCCTGTGTTGCAGCGTGCTCAACTGCGCGAGCAGGGGAAGATACCTGCCGAGATCCCGGCTCCATGCGATCTCGCGATCGACTGGCTCCGCGCGTAGATTGTCGTTGGTCGATACCTGGTCGCCAGCGTGCATCACTGTCTCTACGCCGGCGTGGGTTACATGGACGGTTCCTTCCAGCACGGCGACGCGCGAACCCTTGATGCCGGCGTTGACCGAGAAGACAGTTCCGGTGACGGCGACGCGGCAGTCGGGAGTCTTGACATACAGGTGGCCCGAGGTGCGTTTGGTCGCCTGCACGATGACGGCTCCGTTATCGACTGCCAGCGTCATGTTGCGTCCTCTGGCACCGACCGAGAGAACACTGCGTTCGTTGACCTCGACGGCGGAACCGTCTGAGAGCCGCAGCACGGCGTGCGACCCGGCGCTGGTGCGCAGACGGTCGCCTTCGTTCAGTTTGTCGCCGGCCGCGATGGGCGCGTCACCGGCATCCGAGATGCGAGAGGCGGAGCCGTCGATCGACACCACCTCAGCACGAACGCCGGCAGGGACTTGCCAGAACGCGCGGTAGAGGACGAACGTCAAGGCCAGAACAGCGAAGGTGGGAACCAGCGCCCAGCGGAAGGCGCGAAGATTCCACGCACGGGCGCGAGCCATCGGCGGAGCGGACCAGTCGAGGCCAGCTTTTCCTGGGCCTGCTGCATAGGCGCGGTGGCATTCCCCACAATCGCGCAAGTGGACCCGAATCAGAAGCGCGCTAGAGTCAGACAAGGTGCCGGCACAATAGGAACCGAGCAGATGCTGCACATCGTCGCAGCTCTCGATGGCAGAGAAGGCGGAGCTGTGCGGTGAGTCGATGCCGAGAGAATCGGCCACTCGCTTTGCCGAGGCAGAGACCTGCATGGCGTCCGGTACATCGGAGTGAATGGCGTGGATCGCCGTCTCAAGTAAAGATTCGCTATCGTGTCTCATTGATCTTCCCGTCCATTTCTAAAAGTCTTTTTTTCAGCCTGGATCGCGCGTTATGCAGCGTGACGGCCACCGCGGCCTGCGAAGTTTCCATCAGTGCTGCGATTTCTTTGTTGTCCAAATCCTCGAAGTAGCGCAAGGCAAACATCTCTGCCGCTCTCGGAGCCAGTTCGCCGATGGCGATCCTCAACGCATCGCCCAACTGACGGCTTGCGACCCCAGACTCCGGCGAGCTTCCCCAACCGACCGAAGCGATATGGGCAGCCTGCTCCAGCGGCTCTGTAGCTGCACTCTTTCGCCTGCGCAGCAGGTCGAGAGCTCCGTTGATCGCCGCACGATGGAGATAGCTGCCGATGTTGTCGACCGGCCGCTCCGAGCTTGCCAGGCGCAAAAACAGGCCCTGCGCAATATCTTCGGCATCGGCCATGCTGCCCGTGATGCGATAGGCGGCCAACAGCACGCGGCGGTAGTGCTCTCCGAAGAGTTGCGTGATGCTTTCCGTGGACGGTAGGGTCATGCTGGCAGCAGCCAAGGGTTCACCTTTTTGTTTCTTCATAGATATGACGCAGCAGTTTGAAATTTATTAATGCCGGTGGCAGCAATACGCGCCAGAACGTCGCGATGTTCCGTGCCCGAGTACGGGGCGGCGAGTTCCGGCTCCTGCAGCGGTTGGTCCCAACTGCCGGAGAGAATGGCTTATTTTGTCAGCGAGATCAATGCTCCGACTGGAGTGGAACGAGTGGTCATAAGAATGGCCTTCTGTTTTCGGTCCCAGGCTATGCTGTCGATTGGCTCGATGATAGGAGGTGCTGGGAATTCCGAGAAATCTGAATCGCCCTCTTTGTAGAGGCGGAAATGGTAGCGGCCTTCGCTCATGGCAGCCGTTAAGAGACCGTCTTCCGTGAGTGTGTTGCTATCGTCCACGGATATGTGGTCCTGCTGGTGAAGGTTGTAGCGATGAGCAAGGACACTGGTGGGATCAGTATTAATAGGGGACGCGCCGAACGGAGCCGAAATGAGGTGCAGAGACGGGAGCGGGCTGCGAAGGTAGAGTGTCTGCGCGGACGAACTCTCGTAAATAAATGCCGTGCCGCCGACAGTCATCTGTTCCGGAATGCCGTCCGGAGCCAGGTCGCCGTCCGGTGTGGTGCGCAGACGCTGACGATAGCCTGCGTAGATTCCCGTGTCGTTGCTGGTGAAGTAGAGTCGTGTGCCGTCGCGGGAGAGTGAAGGCAGAATAGCCTCGTGCTTCATGCGGACCAGCAGAGCGATTTGGCGGGAGGCCAGATTGAGCGCGCACAGGGCGCTCGGACCTTTGTCCCGACACTCAAAGACGAGAGATTTGCCGTCCGCCGACCAGACGGGGCGGGTAAGATCCGGCTTCGCGTCCGCGGTGATGAGCGATTCGTGGTGTCCGTCGGCATCACTGATCCAGATTTGATTGCGGCCGGCGCGGTCGCTGTTGTAGGCAAGCTGCGAACCGTCCGGGGAGAAAGAGACATTCTGCCGGAGCAAGCCGTCGTCAAATACAGTCTGGATGCGGCCATTCTGGAGGCGCAGGACCTTGTTCTGCTGATGGTATTCGGTGTAGGCGATGTGGCGGCCGTCGGGTGAGATAACGGCGTAACGCACCGGCGCCGCACTGGAGTGTACAACCGATGTTTTGCCGGTGCGGATGTCCAGCGTAAGGACGCTAAGCTGTGTTTCTCCCATGCGCGCACAGAGCAGAAGCTGCTTGCCGTCGGGCATCCAATCGAGGCCCTCGATGTCATCGCGCACCGAAAAAAGACGGCGCTCGTGTGTGCCGTCGAGATCGATGAGATAGATGTCGAGCGTGGCGTAACTGATCTGCCGGATGAAGGCCACGGTCTGCCCGTCGGGCGAAATGGCGGGTTCCAGATCACCCTGCGTTCCGGCGGGGCTATGCGTCAGTCGGCGGACCTTATGCGTTGCGAGATCGATCGCGACGATGCCGCAGCCGGGTGATGCGCCAGGGTTTACGGCAAGCTCTTCCGAAGACGGCGGCGCGGTTGTAAGAATCTGCGCTCCATCGCGGGTCCAGGTGACGCGAGAGAGGTCGCAGAGCCAGGGACCGGTGGCTGCGTGGGAATAGATTTCTTCCTCGCGGTCTTCCTTGAGTCCGCGGACCATGACGTGGACCGCGTGATTGGCGTCGCGGACGATATACGCGAGACGATTGCCGTCGGGGGACCAGGCTGGCCGCGTCTCGTAGCGAGGCTGGCTAGTAAGTTTGACCGGAGTGCTGTCGGAAAGCAGCTGGGTGTAAAGGGAAGAGAGTCCGGTACTGGCGTCCGATACCGCGTAGACGACTCGCCGGCTATCGGGAGAAAAGCTGGGGAACTGCTGCAAGCCGCTCATGCTGGACATCGCACGCTGTGTCCAGCGCTGCTGGCTTTTGAGTATGGTCCAAAGCAGCGGACCGATGGCCAGAAGCAGGACAGCCGCGATGCCCCAGCCGATCCATAGATGACGGTGCCGCAGGCCGGCTTGAGGAAGCCCAGAACCCGGAAGCCCAGAACCCGGAAGCCCAGAACCCGGAGGCCCAGAGCCTGGAAGGACAGCCTCTGGCTCAGCAACTGGTTCCCGAGTGAGTGGGGACTCGATGGCTGCTGTGCCAACGATAAAGACGGGTCGGTATGAACCCGGTTCAAGCGTGATTTGAACGCGGGAAGGGAACTGGCGGTAGTGGTCGAGCAGCCGGGCGCGAAGCCGGTTCGCGTTCACGCGGACGATGCCGTCGGCTTTGGGGTCGTAGCCGGGGTCCCGGCGGTACACCGAAACCCCAAGGTAGGTTTCCTTCAGGTCAGCGCCCGCCCCCGCGAGTTCGGCTTCCACGACAAACCGGAGCAACGACATGAGCGTCGTGGCGCGCCGAAAAGCTTTCGACCTTTCCAGCGCCTGAAGTTCTTCGCGGATATCCTCCGCGGTCCAGATCGTCGACGGAGTCATGCGTGCCTATCGAGGGTTAAAACTGGATTCTGCTGACGCTTAACCCCTTGGAGTAAAACTCCGGGATCGACCAGGCGCCTTCGTAAAAGATACACGACGCTCGGGTTACACATTAACCCTTAGGCAACTCCCTGTGATGTCTGGTCCACGGATAGTTTGAGAGATAACTTCGTATCTCATTCTTTTTAAAAGGGCTCTCTATGCCACGCTCCCGCTTCGCCTCTGTCTGTTTGTCCCTAACCCTGAGGAGCGTTTGCCTGGCGATAATGGCGGTGTCTCTCTGCGTCGCGATGCCGATAGCCTTCGCCCAGACGACCGTAGCCAACCTGGGCGCCAATCAAGTGACACTGCAGCTCACGTCGACCACGACCGGCACTGGATACTTCACGGTGCTGCCGGGCAGCAATACACTGTGCGGAACAACACTACAGACCATAGAAGGCAAGGACAGCAATGGCGTCGTTGCGATCCATGGCTCGCTGCCGCTGACGGCAAATGTCAACAGCAGCTACACCGTTCGCAAGCTGACCCAGAGCACTGCCTACACGGTCTGCTTCACGCCGGATGGCATCTCTGCGCCGTCTGCAACCAGCGTAACAACCACCGCCCCCGCGACCTTCACCAATCCGTCGTGGAGGGTGGTGGGGGTCGAAGGGTTCTCAGCGAACACGTCCTTCTACACCTCGCTGGCCTTTTCGCCGGATGGCACACCGTATGTCGCCTACTCCGATTCGGGCAATGGCGGCAGAGCCACGGTGATGAAGTTTGACGGTTCGGCATGGGTGCCGGTTGGGGGCGTTGGCTTCTCGGCCGCTACCGCTACCAACATCACCTTCGCGTTTTCACCGGATGGTACGCCATACATCGGGTACATGGACTACGGCAACAGCCTCAAAGCCACGGTAATGAAGTTCGACGGCGGTTCCTGGATGCCGGTCGGGAGTGCGGGCTTCACCAGCGGCATAGCGAACTTCCTTTCTCTGGCGTTCAGCCCGGACGGCGCGCCCTTCCTTGCGTTTCAGGACATTGCGCACGGCAGCTATGCAAGCGTGATGAAGTTCGATGGCACATCGTGGGTGCAGGTCGGCAGCCCCGCTTTTTCGTCGGACTTCGCGAACCTGATGACCCTGGCCTTTGCGCCGGACGGTACGCCTTACGTCAGCTTTACCGAAGGCCCTCCTCCGGCTAAGGCAACCGTGATGAAGTTCGACGGCACATCGTGGGGACTGGTGGGCAGTGAAGCCTTCACGCCAGGCACGGTGAGTTATCTTTCGCTGGCCATCGCCCAGAACGGCACGCCCTATCTCAGTTTTCAGGATGCTGCGAACAGCAATAAAACGAGCACGATGAAGTTTGATGGATCGTCATGGGTGCAGGTGGGTGCAGCGGGTTTTTCCGCAGGCACTGCCGCTTACCAGTCATTGGCGTTTGCTCCTGATGGAACGCCCTACGTGGCTTATGAGGACGTCGCAAACAATGACAAGGTAACGGTGATGAAGTTCGATGGCAGCGCCTGGGTGCCATTGATAGGTGCGGCATTCTCATCGAGCGAGGCCGTGTATGTCTCTTTCGCGTTTTCGCCGGACGGGGTGCCGTTTGTGGCATATGAAGGCTATGGCAACAACTTCCAGGCAGCCGTCATGCGCGTGACCGACGTGCCGAGCGTCACCACGGCAGACGCCACGAACATTACACCGCAGGGCGTTACCCTCAATGGCACCGCGCTCGACAATGGCTTGTCTACGACGGTGACGTTCGAATACGGTCCTTATACGGACTACGGCACTACGGTTGCGGCAACGATTCCTGCGGGTGGCAGGGTCTCGCCGGGCGCCGGCAGCACAGCGGTTGCAGCAGTACTTACAGGGCTGCCACCAAACACCGTGTACCACGTACGCGCGAACGCTATAGCCAACGGCGTGACGATTCACGGCAACGACGTCACCTTCGCCACCGGACAGTATCCATCGAGCGTGATCACACCGCCTGCGGCTTCGCCAATTACCTTCGGAGAGTCGCTCGATTCGTCCACCTTGAGCGGTGGAGCGGGCTCGGTGGATGGCGAATTCTTCTGGACGGACTATTCGATTACACCCCCCGGCGTGGGGACCTTTTCCTACTCGGTAACGTTCTATCCTTACGATGGGTCGTATGCCATGTCGACCGCGATGGCGAGCGTCAGGGTCAACAAGGCTGCGCCTCACATTTCCAGGGCGCCTTCCGCTTCCGCCATCACCTACGGACAGACGCTGGCCTCATCGAACCTCACCGGCGGGTCGGCTTCGACTCCGGGTTCTTTTGCGTGGACCACGCCGTCGACCAAGCCCAATGCCGGCACTACGTCCTTTTCGGTGACGTTTACGCCAACCGATACCACGAACTACACGACCACGACCACGACGGCAAGCGTCAGGACAAACAAGGCTTCGACCAGCATCACCACAGCGCCGACCGCAGCGGCGATCACGTTTGGGCAGAGGCTGTCCGCTGCCACCCTGAGCGGCGGCGTGGGCTCGGTGCCCGGCTCGTTTGCTTTCACATCGCCCAATACGAGTCCGAATGCCGGCACCGCGTCTTTTTCGGTGACCTTCACTCCCACGGACTCGACGAACTACAACACCTCGACCGTGCAGGTCAGCGTTACCACGAATAAAGCAACGCCTACGATCACCACGATGCCGAAAGCGTCCGCCATCACCTTCGGACAGACGCTTGCTTCCTCCACGCTGAGCGGTGGTGTCGCCTCGGTCGCAGGGACGTTCGCATGGACCACACCTGCCACCAGGCCCGACGCAGGCACGGCCAGCTACTCCGTGACGTTTACCCCGACCAGCACTGCGAATAACAACACGATCACGACGACCGTCAGTGTGACCGTCAGCAAGGCCGCGACCTCCATCACCACTGCTCCGGCGGCCTCTGCCCTCACCTACGGACAGACGCTGGCAGCTTCCACACTGAGCGGCGGTGTCGGGTCGGTCGCCGGAACCTTCGCGTGGACCACACCGGGAACTTTACCAGCGGTGGGTACGCAGAACTATTCCGTAACGTTTACGCCTACCGATGCAACAAACTACAACACAGCAACGGCCATGGTCAGCGTGACGACCGCGAAAGCGACGCCGACGATCACCACTGGACCGGCGGCCGCAACGATTGCGTACACGCAAACACTCGCATCTTCCACCCTGAGCGGAGGTGCAGCGAGTACTGCCGGCACCTTCACCTGGACCACACCGGCGACAGTGCCACCGGTTGGGACCACGAGCTATGCGGTGTTGTTTACACCCACGGACACGGCGAACTACAACACTGTTGCCACCACTGCAAGCGTGACGGTCACAAAAGCCGCTGCCGGTGTTGTGCTCGGCATCCTTACGCAGGCCTATACGGGATCACCTCTGCCTGTTAGCGTAACGACGCTGCCCGCCGGGTTGAACATCGTGGTCACTTACAACGGTTCCATTACGGTTCCGCAGCCCATCGGTAACTACGCGGTTGTCGCCACGGTGAATGACGCGAACTACACCGGCTCTGCGACAGGCAGCATGATCATCGCGCCCGCAGGAAATCCGCAGCTTGCCGTAACCACGGCGGTCGCCAAGCTGGGTGGTTCCGGCTACGCGATGACCGTGACGGTGAAGAACAGCGGCACCGGGACGGCGAGAGGCGTGGTGCTGACGAGCGCACTGATCGGCACAACCGGCGGGACAACGCTGCCCGCGAACATGGGCGACATAGCGCCGGGCAGCTCCGCGATAGTGGTTCTTAATTACCCTTCAACGATCGGCGTTACCGGCGCGCCAGTCGCTGAGAAACTCACCGGGACCTATACCGGTGGATCATTCAACGCCGCACTTAGAGCCGTTCTGCCATAAGCCAAAAAGTTCCCAAGGAGCAACTCTTGAAAACCTGTCTCTCAGTTCTATCCACGCTCGCACTATGCATCGTGTTCGGGATGCCCGCGCATGCGGACACCGTGAGCTTTGCCCTGGACAACGCAAATCTGACCGGCACCGCCGGCGATACGCTTACGTTCTCGGCCACGATCACAACACCGGCGGGCAATGGCGGCGACGTGTACCTCAATGGCCTGACGCTCACGGATGTGTCGCCGCTGACCACCGACATTACGGACTTCCTCATAAACTTCCCATTCACACTTGGCATGAGCGATAGCGCGAGCGGCGATCTGTTTACGGTGATTCTGCCGGGCACGGTCGCTCCAGGGACATACTTCTGCACGGCGACGCTGCTCGGCGGTGCGGACTTTTCTGCCCAGGACGATCTCGGGTCTCAACTCTTCACAGTGACGGTTCTGGGCGCGACGTCTCCCGTTCCTGAACCGGGTAGCCTTGTCCTGGTGGCAACCGCTTTGTCGGGTGTCCTCGCAACGCGAACGGGCCGACGCCGGATGCGATCATAGCGAACTGGCCCAGTGCGAGATCTTCACCACTTTCCAAGATCGCCACAAAACGTTTGAAATGGGACGCAGCAAACTGCGGTATTATTCTGAAATTTCGATTTCTATTTATCTCCGCCGTCTACCCATTCATTGACGAACTCGTGGGCTTAATGTGTATCGGCTTCCACGATGCGACGGAATTCTTCCATGTTTCCAATCTCGGCGACGGTGAGAGAAAATTCCCAACACATGCGGGAGCCTGGTTCAAGAACAGTGGAAAGTCCCGCAACGTTCGCGTCCTCGAGGCTGTCATGTGGAGCTGTCGTGGGCTCAATCGCTACCGCATAGTGCCCCGTCGAAGTAGAGGCCCTGGGCCATGCTCCGTGAGATATCCAGAGGCCAAGGTACGGTAGTTGGTGCACATTAAAGCTGAAGTGAACACCGGCGCGCAACTTTGAGCGGTAGAGTCCAGCTCTTCCTGTTTCCAAAGGATCAGCGAAGAGCTTCGCCGCCGATTTTCCATCCAGAGGACCAACCGAGCTGAGGTCGCGCATCTCTTCCGAGACATTTAGCTTCGTGGTTGGCCAATTTAAGAACGTGTGTGCGGGCCGGTCATCCAGTGTCCAGCCTTCAAGCACGACGCGCTTGACTTCGCAGGGCAACACAATCCGATCCCCGTCCTCGATCTGCAACAAAGGATGGGCGGCATACAAGAACGAAAGACGTTTGTGGCCGAAATTGTGGAGTTCGTAGTCAAAGAATAGCGTCTCGTCTTTCAAGGTGATGCGTCGTTGGAACGTTACCGGCATGCTGAACGCGTTCACTTTAAGAAGGAGTGAATTTCCTGCCGGAGTAGCAGTCCACGGGATTCTCCAAAGATCGCCGTGATCCGGAATGCTGATTTGACCACCGGAATATATGGGGCTTACGGAAGGAAAGCATTCATCGAATCCACCTCGGTCAGATTCAGCGAAATCACCCTTTGCTCCAAATGTTTTATATGGTTGTTGAGCCTGGAGAAGGAACTCCGCTGCATCAGCCGAACGGCGAATGGACACGATCTTTCCACCAAATTGTGGAAGGATGGTGACGATAAGGACGCCATTTTCTAGCTCAAGCGACGGATGTGCTCCCCATGGGGTGCGCCAGGTGGAAGCCTTGATGACTGTATCCATACTCATAGGCAAGACATCGTATTCTCTTATAGAAGATGATGAGTGGCGTCCTACCACATGAACTACAGACGCTTTACTTCACGTACCCTGCGGGGGTGAATTGCATTATGGTACGGCAGTCGTCTCCATGCTGGATTTGTCTAATGATCGACCCTTTGTTTCCGGAACAAAGAGATACACCAGGAATAATCCGCCTACACAGACAAGACCATAGAGGAAGAACGTGTTGCCGGTCCCCACACTCCGATCCAGAAGCGGGAAGGTATACGTGAGCAGGAAGGATGAAATCCAGAGAGAGCTTACCGCTGCTGCCACGCCGTAAGAGCGGACTTCATTGGGAAAAAGTTCGGAGATAAGTACCCAGGTGACTGGCGCCAAAGTGAGCGCATAGCAGGCGATGGCGCACAGCGTGAGTACCAGCACAGAACGGCCAAGATAGTGATGCCGATAGGCAAGCGCGCAGAAAAAATGTGAAATCGCAATGCCCGCGCACCCGAGCAGCATCAACTTCCTCCGCCCGAGCGAATCGACAAGAACAATGGCGAGGACGGTGAACACGAGATTAATGGAGCCGGTGATCACAATATTCAGAAAGATATCGTTGGATCCGTATCCAGCACTGCGGTAGACCTCGGCCGCATAGTTGAACAGAATGTTGATCCCGCTCCACTGTTGAAGGATCGCGAGCGCTACCGCGACCAGAACGATTCGTCTCACTCCTGGTCGGGCCAGGTCTTTCCATGAAGAAACGCTTGCTGTCCGGGCCGTGAGGCTGCTGCGTATGCTCGCGAGTTCCGCCGCAGCATAGCGGGCACCGCCAATACGCTTGAGAATGCCGGCCGCACTTTCTTCGCGCTCATGTGCGACAAGCCACCGAGGACTTTCCGGAAGGAAGTAAGAAGCGACCAAAAAAACGATGGATGGCACGATGAGCACGGTAAACATCCATCGCCAGGCAAACTGGACATTCCACGAAGAGTAGAGAGCTTGAGGCGACAGTGCAATCGGTACGGATCGCGCAATAGCCCAGTTGACGACTTGCGCAAGCAGGATGCCGATCACAATCGTGAATTGGTTGAGGCTGACGAGACGGCCGCGTAAGGGTGCGGGGCTGATTTCTGCAATGTACAGCGGAGCGACATTGGAGCTGATCCCGATGGCGATGCCGCCTGTGATTCTCCAAAAGATGAATGCGGAAAACGAAGTGGCCCAACCGGTGGCTACAGACGAGATGGCAAAAAGCACTGCCGCGGTGATGAGAAGTCTACGTCGGCCAAAATGCTCCGCACCGTAACCGGAGCCGAGCGAGCCGGCCAGGCAGCCAAGCAGAGCACAACTGTTTGCCCATCCGATAACGTGGGCCGATGTGAGATGAAAGTAGACTTCGTAGAACTGGCGCGCCCCGCCAATCACCACCCAGTCGTACCCAAAGAGCAGGCCTCCAAGCGCAGCAGCCACGGCCACAGCCAACACATAAACCGAATGGACCGCTTCGGGGGCAGTGTTCGAGGAGGGAACGGAAGGCGCAACAACCTGCATGATTACCCCTTGACTACGCGAAGCAAATCAATTGCTCCTGTATGGCTGCTGTCGCGTTCCAGCAAGGTCTGTAGAAGTGCAATCCCTGATGCAGGATCTTCAGGGTTCCGGCCAATAAACGCTTGTGCTTTGAGAAACTCGCTGGTTATCTGCTGACGCTCGCGAAGGTCTTCCTCAAAGAGCAGCATCGTCGGAAGAGAGGTTGCGAAGTAGTCGATTGTGGGAGGTCGATCTTTGAGGTCTTCGGCGTATTGCGTGATGGAATCGAATAGCTGCTGCGCTTCTGCGTAGCGTCCGAGGCGATCTAGCGCCAGGCCTGACCAGAATGTAGCTTCTGAAATGGACTGTAGCTGCATCTGTTGAAAGTCCGCTTGAGAACGGGCTGCCCGTTCCCAGGCCTCGCGGGAGGCGTTTTGCTGTCCCAGACCTGCATAAGCGACGCCCAGCCAGTAATCGATGTTGTTTGCATTCATCAATGGATGTTTGACTTCACTGAGATTCGCCGGCGGCCTGCCTGCAGCTTGCAGATGTTCCAGTGCTCCGCGGTTGTCGCCTTCGTTCAGCGCATCCTGTGCGAGTCGCAGATGGGCCCGTACGTATTGCTCGAGCACAAGCCCTTCGCCGCCCTCCCAGGGTTGAAATTGCCGGGAGAGAAGCAGGTCAAGAGCGGCGGCGGGATCGCCAGTACTGGTTAGCAGAGAGGCAAATTCGACGGAAAGATCGTCTCGCAGCAACACCTGCGACTTATGTTTACGCAGCAGCGCAAGACGCTCGTCGAGAGAGGTCCCGGTGCGCTTCAGAAGCTGATGATACTCATAAAGAATGCGTGGATCCTGCGGCGAAAGTGCGAAAGCCTTCTGAAAAACTTCACGCGCGCGCTGCTTCTCGTGAAGCACATTGAAGTAGCCGAATCCAAGATTGCGCCAGACAGTGGGGAACTGCGGATGCAGCTCACTGGAACGTTCCCAGCAGGCGATAGCTTCCTGATGCCGGCGGCGGTCGTAGAGAAAGTTGCCAAGGTAATACAACGCTCGCGCATCCAATGGGTTCACGAGCGCTGCATTCTGCAAAAGGATTAGCTCTTCCAGACGATGGGGAAAGACGTAGTCGGGACTGGCCTTGCGGGCCGTTTCGTAGGCAGCCTGGCTGAGCGATTGCTTGCCCATCAGGCTGAGGATAGCCGCTTTAACATAAAGCAGCATCGTTGACGAACCATCTGCGGTATGTGGCAGCGCAACGGACACGACTCGAATCGCATGATCGTAAAATCCACTACGGATGAGATCGAAGGCGAGATCCAGACACTGTTGTCCGTCGGAAGGGGCTTGCTGATCATCAAGGAAGCGCGAGAATGTATCGAGCGGATCAAGCGCAATGATCTGCTGTAGAAGGGCTGCTGCATCTTCCTGTTTGCCTAGCGCTCTCAAGACCAGGACTTTCAGGTTGAGCGCGTTCAGGTTCTCCGCATCGGCGAGCAGGGAGCGGCTGACGTGATCCAACGCGTTCTTCCAGTCCGCCCTTGTGCAGTCGATTTCTGCGAGCCGAAGGTATCCCGGTCCCCGCCAGGCGGCATTCCACGTCGCCTTGTAGAAGGCATCGTAAGCTTCGGGAAGCCTACATTGGAATTGCAGGGTCAAACCGAGATGGTAGAGCGGCTCCCCGTCATAGGGATTCGGATTGCGCAGGAGCAGCCGCTTCAGAGCGGAGCGAAGGGACGTTTCCGCCTTATCGAATTCACCGCGGCGCAGATGCCAACGCCCCATCGCGTGGTTGATGCGGCTATCTTCGGGATCTCGGCGGAGACCTTCCAGCCAATAAAACTCGGGATAGCGGGTGGGATGCCGGTATTGCTCCAGATGAAGGCCGGTGAGAAATAGTTCGTCGTTCGTGCGGACATCTTCCGGCAAGGCCGGCTCGCTTGCCACCTGAGGAGGATCGGTCGGCATCGCCTCACCGGGTGCATAGCGAAGAAGGAGGAGTCCATCTTGTTCCACGCGAACTTCCGTCGGAAATACTCTCTGAGAACGAAACGTGTGATGCAGCGGCTTCGTAGAACAGAGATCGCCCTGCCAACGGCCTATTTCATCCATGTTTGAAAGCAGTTTTATGACCGAGTTTGGTCTATCCGACGTCACTTGAATGTGCACTTTTATTTCGCCAGGTGGAGTCTCCAACCGCAGAGCGGCCTCGGTGTTGGCGATGTCGGGAACTCCAATTTCGCGAAGCGGATACCAGAACTGGCTGAAGGTCTTTGTCTCGCCGGGCGCTATGAAGGAGAAATCGGGTTGATTGTCCGTGTAGGCGCCTACCATCAGCTCCACATATGGGCCGTCTGATTCCGTCAGATTGCGGTCCCATGAGTAGCCGAACTCATGATTGCCCCATGTCCATTGTTTCTTTCCGGGCACGATGTGGTGATCGGCTACCGATACAACCCCGGCCTGGCGCTTGAAGTCGTAGCCACCGGAAAAGTCTCCGCGCGATCCGCAGATCATGTAGCTCGTCGGAACGGGGATATTCGCGTAGCAACTGAGATCGTTGGGCGCGAACATGCCATCAGGTTGGAAATGAGTGGGTTTTTCCGCGGCTTCGACGCCGTGTTGTGGCCTCTTGCCGTAGTTGACGCCGTAATAGGTGCCAAGGCTCAAAGGGAATTCTGTCACCGCGCGCTTTGCGTGGTCGGCAACAAAGTGCACATCGCGCGGGAAGAACGATTGATAGTGCTCATGCACATGGACGGCAACGTTCGCCCACCAGAGAAACGTCTTGATATCGGTTGTGCGGTTGTAGAGCCGGACGCGAAGCTCAAGATATGCCTTACCGGGACGCAGACAAATCCCGTGCATTCCCTTCATGCGTTCCATTGGGTCGTAGTCACTGCACCACACCGTGACGGAGCCGTCTGTATCGCGCTCGATGCTTGTTTCTACAGGCATGTAGGTTGCCGGACGGTGGTGTTGCGGCCAATTGAACTCAACTCCGCCCGACGCCCATGGTCCTGCCAGACCGACCAGGGCAGGCTTCATCACGTTCTGGCGGTAAAAAAAGTCGTAGCCATTGGATTTATCGAGTCCAACGTGAATGCGGCCGCCGATCTCCGGCAGGATCATGATGCGAAGCTGCTCGTTTTCGAGGTGGACCGCTTGCCATGCTCGGTTATGCGCGACCGTCTCGATCCGATCGATGACCGGCAACGGATAAACGCGGCCACTGCTACCCTGATACACCCGTTTTTCAAGAAACATCGGGTTCTTATCCGGCGTCGCCGGCGCGTATGTGCGCAGAAGGACCGGCTCATACCAGGCTTTTACCGGACCATCCTCGGTCCTGGGAGCAGGTGGCAACATCAACCTTGTGGCGTCCTCAGCTGGCGTACTTTGTTGGGAGTCGACAGCGCGTGATTCCATCTGAAGCATCGAACCCTCTGTGGGTAGACGAGACGTGCCAGGAGCACGAGGTGTGAGCGGGGCCAGCGTTGACCGACCGTGAACGTTACCGATGCTCAATCTAGAGTGCGCTGCGGGGCCCTGTCAAGCTACGGCCTTCTGAACGCGCTCTAAACATCATCTTCTTCCTCGGTCGTTTCGTCGGTTCGAAGGATTTGTTCGAAGAACAACGATATGTTGCTGCGAAAGATGACATGGGGTGCGAGCCGGACTGTCTGCGGGTTTGTGTCTTTCCTCAGCAGGTACGCGAGGAGATTCTCAAACGCGGTTTTGCCTTGCCTGTAGGGGCGTTGGTACAGCGATGCCAGAACCTTTCCGGATTGAATCAACGGTACGAGTTCCTGGAACAGGTCTGTTGTGACGACCTGCACCTTGCCCAGAAGCCCTCGCTCTTCAAGCGCCTTGATGACGGGAATACTATTCGCCGTGCTGATGTACAACCCCTCAGGATGCGACTTTCCCTTCATCAGCGTCAGGGCCTGACGATAGGCTTCCTTGGGCCGCTCATGGCTTTCGAGCACAGGCAACAGGGTTAGGTGGGAAGCCTGCGTTGCAAGTGTTGCGGCGAATCCGCGCAGCTTCTCCGCATGGTCCATTGTGGAAAGCGCGCCACTGAACACCGCGACATTCGCCTTCTGGCCAAGCTTGAGCGACAGCAACTCAGCAGCCAGCGCGCCGCTAACAGATGCGTCGGCGGTCACCGACCCGATGCGCTCGGTGTTTGGGGCATCGCTGCCAACGCACATCATCGCCGTGCCGCGGCGCGACAGTTTTCGAATCAGCGGATCAAACTCCCGAGCGTCGCCGGGCAGAAAGATGATGCCATCGAAGTTGCGATCCAGGATCGGCGCAAAAGCCTCAACATCGCCCATTCCCAGGCGGGGATACTCGAAATACTCCATCGCGATGTGCGTGCCAACCGTAGCGGCTGCCGCGGCGCGAATGCCCTTACGAAGAGGATCAAAAAAGTGGGAAATATGCTTTGGCAATACGACGGCGATGGAAAGCTGGCGATTGATCTTGAGTGCCTGTGCGGCGAGGTTGGGCGTGTAACCCAGCTCAGCAGCCATTTGCAGCACGCGGGCTTTGGTCTTCTCACTGACGCCGGAACGTCCATGTATCGCCCGGTCTACCGTGCCGATAGACACGTTCAGCGCTTTCGAAATGTCCTTGATCCCGGCGGGTTTTGTTGCGTCAGTCATAGTTGTCCTTGATTGTACAAACAGCTTTTACAGCCAGAGAGCCCGCCAGGTCTGAGTACAGCTTCGATCGTCGCAACGATGTTGGTTATGATCGGTGACAATCCACAACCCACGCCCGCCTTCGCAAGTGGCCCCTACTTTGCAGTGCCGTCCAATCCAATGGACAAATGATGAATGACACGATGCATTGGAGCGTCTGGGCAAATTACTGACGCGTCGTGAACGTCAACGAAATTGCGATTATCCGTAAAATTCAGCCATAAATAGACCGTTTGTCTATCAATCGTGCTCGATTCGGCAAGTGTCATCGGCGTCATTTAAGCGATGCGCTTTGCGGCTTGATATGGTTATATGAAACAGCGAAAATTCCTGTAAATAATTGATAAATAATGGTTTGAAGTCTGGAATTATCTTAGATGAAGTGGCGTTGACAATCATCAATTCATCATGCGAGCATCCATTCCGGTAACGTACCCGTAAAATTACAAATTGCACCTTGACGGCCGCGTTGCGAACGACCTTTGGAGCCAGGAGAGCCCATGAGAACACGGTTACGCCTATATGTATGGATGACGCTGATGATGACTGCTTTTCTAGCAAGTCCACCAAAACTGTTCGGACAGGGAACGGCTTCGATAAGCGGCACAACCGCCGACGCGACACACGCTGCCGTCCCCAGCGCCAGCGTAGTGCTGACAAACTCGGAGACCAACCAAGCGCGACAGACCGTCAGTTCGGCTGAAGGGTTCTTCGAATTCACCGACCTGACTCCAGGCCACTACGCGCTCAAAGTTGCGAGAGAGGGTTTCAAAACCTGGCTGCAGACTTCAATCACTCTCGAAGTCGCGCAGCATATTACGGTCTATCCCCAACTTGAGGTCGGAGAGGTCTCTGAGAAGGTTGAGGTTACCACCGAGCCTGCTGCGATCACGACGTCAAACAGCGACATCTCGCAAGTCATCTCCTCCGAGCAGATCGAACAGCTTCCACTCAATGGCAGAAATGCTTTGCAACTTGTTTCGCTGGTTCCGGGAGTCGTTCCGACAGGTACAGCGGGGCAGTTCGGCGCCACGCAGATCACCTTCTCTTCTTCAGGGGGAAGAGATATCGACACGAACTACAGCCTCGATGGCGGTTTCAATGAGGACACGTTCTACGCGATCGCCAATCCCTACCCAAATCCGGACGCGCTTCAGGAGTTCGCCGTAGTCACCCGCAATTACAGCGCCATGTTTGGCAAAGGCTCTACCGACGTATCTGCGGTCACGCGTTCCGGCACGAATGCCTTTCACGGATCACTCTTCGAATTCTTTCGCGACACCAGCCTGAACGCCACACCTTACTTCACAACCATCAAACCGAACTTCCGGCGCAATCAATTTGGAGGAGCATTCGGCGGTCCCATCGTTCACGACAAGCTGTTCTTCTTCCTCAGCTATCAGGGAACCCAGCAGAGTGGCGGCCCCGGCACCCAAACATACACGACGGCCCCTCTACCGCAGCGCACCGGTGACTTTTCCGGGATCAGCACACCCGTCATCGATCCGCTGACGGGCAGGCAGTTCCCAGGAAACATCATTCCCACCAACCGCATCACCCCGCAGGCCGCCGCGTTCTTCGCAACTGACCTGCCTGCTCCAAACCAGGGAGCGAATACATTTGCCTATCCGAATGTAGCGACCCTTGCGGAACATCAGGGTGTCGCAAAGGTGGACTATCAACTGTCAAAAAAAGATTTTGTTTTCGCTCGTTACTTCATGGACGATGTGCCGCAAGTCAACTATGCAGGAACGGCCCTCGATCCAACGTGGATAGCCGATGAGCCGACACGGTACCAGAACACGACGATTGGCGAAGTCCACACGTTCTCCTCGCATCTGCTCAACAATTTCCATTTCAGCTACGTGCGCAGTGCATTCGGAGTGCTGCCTCGATTCAACTTCTCCCTTGCGGCGCTGGGATACGGAATCAATCAAAGTGCTAACACCAAATACGGTCTCACACCGGATGCTGCACTTGCCGTTACGGGCAGCTTCAGTGCGAGCACCGGTTCTCCCACTCGAGACATTGCTCCGACGACGCACATCACGGACAACCTCTCCTTTCAGAAAGGCGCCCACACGATCAATGTTGGTTTCAACCTGTACCGCAACCGCATCAACGAAACGCAGAACTACCTATCCGGTGGCTACCTCACCTTCAACGGGCAGACGACAGGGGTTGGAGTGGCTGACTTCCTGCTTGGGAAGTACAGCAGCTACATCCAGGTAGGGTCTCTTTCGGCACGTCTGCATCAATCGCTGCCATCGTTCTATGCGCAGGATGATTTCAAAGTATCGTCCCGTGTCACCTTCAACGCCGGAGTGCGTTGGGACATTGCCAGTGGCTACAGTTCAGAAGACGGCCAACTGCTAAGTCTGCAACCCGGCAAGCAATCGACCGTGTTTCCCCTGGCAACGCCCGGCCTGCTCTTTCCGGGTGACGCCGGCATACCGAACAATGTCGTTGGCACGCGGTGGAACAATATTGCGCCTCGTGTCGGCCTGGCATGGGACGTTTTCGGAAACGGGAGGACGTCGCTCCGAAGTGGCTTCGGCTCATATTATGTGCCGCTCACTCGAGGGATCACGCTCAACCGTCTGACGCTTCTTCAGCCATACGTCCTCCAGGTCAACATTTCCGGTGGAGACGCGCAGAACATCTTCGCGGCGGCCCCCTTCAATGGGGTCAACCCTTATCCGCGAGCCACGGCCAGCGATTATGCGGGGCTCAAGAAGCTTGCCTTCGTGCCCACGGCGGGTGAGAGCTCGTTACCGACGACGTTCAAAACGGAAGTCAACTACGAATGGAGCTTGTCGCTTCAGCAGGCGTTATGGCGTAAGGCCACAGTGGAAGCGGATTACGTGGGTTCATCGGCTTCTCACCTGACGACCTCTGCGGAAAGCAATCCTGCTGTCTATACTCCTGGATCCTCCACGACGGCCAATACGCAAGCCCGCCGTCTCTATCCTCAAATCGGATCGATCAATTCGATCCTCAATGTGCTGAGCGCCAACTACCACGCCCTGCAGCTTGACTATAACCAGCGGGTTTCCGCGGGAGTCTTCATCAAGAGCGCCTACACGTGGTCCAAAGCGTTGGGTGTTTCCGGAGCTCAAAGCGAAGGCAGCGCCGGCCCTCGCGATCCATTCCACTATCGGCGCGACTACAGCCCGCTATCGATCGACGTCACCAACAACTGGGTCACATCGGTCATATGGAAACCGCTCGCCACAAGCCATTTCAGACCCGCAGTCAATGCGTTCGTTGGGGGTTGGCAATTGGGCGGAATCTCCATACTTCGGTCCGGCGCACCAATCAACCTGACCTCTGGGCGTGACAACTCCCTCACCGGAATTGGCGGCGATACTCCCGACGTTGTGGGAAGCTATGCCGTCACCAACCATTCCAAAGCTGACAAGACGGCCCACTGGTTCAAACCGGCCGCCTTCACCCAGAACGCGATCGGAACATTCGGCACGTTAGGCAAGAACGCACTCAGGGGGCCTGGGTATATCAACGTCGATCTCAACATCCAGAAGAACCTGAAGTTTGCCGACAGGTATGGCGTCGAGTTGAAGTCTTCGCTGTATAACGCGTTCAATCACGCAAACCTCAGCAACCCCACGACTACGTTGACGTCGGCGAACTTTGGCAAGATCACCACTGCCACAGCTCCCCGCGTCGTCGAATTCGGCATTAGGATGACGTTCTAAAAAGAGAGTGCGTCGACATCCAGGTGATTTTGATGTCGACGCATTTCGTACCGTTGAAGACCTGTTGATCCTGTTCTATCGAGGTGTCAATGGCGCCAGTCAAGACGCAAACCGTTCCTGCCATATCGAAAGCGTTTGGCATCCTGGAGCGGATCGCCGACTCCGAAGAGGGACTGACTTTACTGGAATTGATTGCGTGGTCAGGACTCGCCAAGAGTTCGGCCACTACCTGCTAGTAACCTTGGAACGATGCGGCTGTGTACAACGAGATGGTTGCACAGGCCGCTATGTTATCGGCCAAAAGATATTGAAGATGGCAAGGCCATCATAAAGAAAATATGGCAAGACTATTGTGAAGAAGACGTCTGATGAAAGGGAAATAATGTTTCGAATATTGGGTCGTCCCGCAGTTATCCTCTCCGTAATTTTTGTTGTCTCTGCTGGCTCCACTCGATCCCTCTCAGGGCAGGGGCTGACTGACATACGAACCCCGAAAGCGTCGGAAGCCCCACACCTGAATGGGCCGGTAGTCTATGGCGCCAGGGCCGGTCATCCGTTTCTCTATCGCATCCCATGCACGGGTGCCAGACCTATGCAGTTTTCCGTCAAGGGCCTTCCGAAGTCGATGGTGCTGGACCGCAGCACCGGTATCATCTCGGGCACGACTCCGGAGGCGCAGGGTGACTACCCGGTGAGGATTGAAGCGAGTAATCAGCATGGGACAGCGCGACGTGCATTCAAGATTGTCGTCGGAGAAAAGCTTGGCCTGACACCGCAGATGGGCTGGAATGATTGGTACACACACTACACCAGCATTACCGATAAGCACATCAGAGAAGCTGCGGATGCAATGATCGCATCCGGCATGGCGGATTACGGATATCAGTTCGTTGATATCGATGACGCCTGGGAGATAAAGCCAGGGTCCGACATCGCGGAATTGAAGGGACCGGCGCGCGACGAAAGCGGAAATATTCTTCCAAACGGACGCTTCCCAGATATGAAGGCGCTCACCGACTATATTCACGCACGGGGTCTGAAGACTGGAATCTATTCCTCCCCTGGTTCCCTGACCTGCGGTGGGTTTACCGCCTCCTACGGACATGAGGCCGCGGACGCGGCGGAGATCGCCCGTTGGGGCTTCGATCTTCTGAAATACGATTTGTGCAGCTATCGCAAGCTCATGAAAGATATGAAGAACGTACCGGAGCTGCAAGAGCCATATTCAAAAATGGGTACTCTCGTCAGGAATCAGAATCGCGACATTGTTTTCAATCTTTGCCAGTACGGGTGGGGAGATGTATGGAAGTGGGGAAGAGACGTCAATGCCTCATCCTGGCGTACGACCGGCGATGTCGGCGCGATGAAAGGGGATGCTCTGCCGGGATTCTACAAAGCCGGCTTCGCCAATGCGGGTCTGGATGCTTTTGCCGGCCCGGGGGGCTGGAACGATCCTGACTACCTCATCATTGGAGCCGCCGGCGACCCGCATAACTTAGCTGCGGGGCCCCAGCTAACGCACCTGACAGCCGGAGAGCAATACAGCTACATGTCTATGTGGGCACTCATGGCGTCTCCGCTTATTTTTTCCGGTGACATGGCCAGATTAGATCCATTTACCTTGAATGTCCTGGAGAATGCCGAAGTCATTGATGTCGATCAAGACGTTTTGGGAAAGCAGGCAAAGGTCCTTCGACACACCGACCAGGAATTCATTCTGATGAAACCCATGGCGGACGGGTCCAGGGTGATTGGTCTCTTCAACATCTCTGAGACGCCGCGCCCCATTACTGTGAACTCGAACGAGATTGATGCAACCCCGACAATGACTGTGCATGACGTCTGGCGTCAAAAGGACGTGGGGGAATTTGGCGCGAGCTACACCAGCGAGGTCCCTCCTCATGACGTGATGATGATCAGGATCAGTGCCGCGCGGATGAAACATTAAAGAGGAGATCCCTCTCTGGAGCGGTCATCGAACTGCCTGGTCCAGGCCGTACGGAAGCGCGCGATGCCAGGCAGCAAGCCACCGCTTATTCGTGCTCTGATCCCCCGCCGCCTTGCACCAGTTGCGAACCGAGCCTGAAAGGGGCGTTACTTGTATTATCAATGCAGTGAACGCCCTGCTCAGGAACTGCCTTCGCGACATTGAAAAATCCGCAGTATAGTTTCGGGCCATTTGTTCTCGCTGATTCTGGCAGAATCCTGAGGCGCTCAGGTGAGATCGTTCCTGTAACCCCGAAGGCTCTGGCGATTCTGCATGTGCTCGTCGTTGCCGCTGGAAGGGTAGTGACGAAGCAGGAGCTTCTTCAGACCGTATGGCCGGACAGCTTCGTCGCTGAAGCCAATCTCACGCAGAACGTCTTTGTCTTGCGGAAACTCATGTCCGCCGACTTCGAGGGGCAGAGTCCCGTCGAAACCATCGCGACGGTCGGCTATCGGTTCCGTGTTCCTGTCGAGGTGAGTGAAGAGCCGGCACCGGGCAAGTTTTCGCCCTCGGAATCCGAGTCGTCCCAGACTGCGACGGTAGCCCCGGCAGCAGAACCC
>Ga0207652_10001272_pt1 | contig 22454 bp, 20 predicted proteins | sample KBSC63BmetaG_FD_184334 | JGI IMG/M metagenome (GOLD analysis project Ga0207652, IMG submission 184334) | Corn rhizosphere microbial communities from Kellogg Biological Station, Michigan, USA - KBS C6-3B metaG (SPAdes) (version 2) | ecosystem: Host-associated > Plants > Roots > Rhizosphere ... | reverse complement strand
CCGTCCGCCAACAAAAATGCCCGCCTTCAGGCGGGTTTTTTGTTCGCAGCGCCCCGGGCCCCAGCGGCGGAGACGCAGCGAAGTCCGTGGGGACAATCACTCCATCTCCGCCAATTGACGGGGCTCCCTCCCCCTAGCGCTCCAGCGCGACCATCGCGACCGACTTCGCCGGCAGGTCGATCGTCATCACCCCGCCGGCCACCTTGCCCGCGATAGGCCGCGGAACGACGGTGTTCGGCTGCTCGAAGGTGTTGACCGAATTCACGTTGGGCGCGGTCAGCACCTGGCCGCTGGCTTTGCCGAAACGGCCCTGCGGCAGCGTTACCCGCACCGACGAGCCGGCCGCCGGGTCGAGGTTCACCAGCGAGAGGTAGAGCCTGCCGTCGGCCGCCTTTACCGCGACCGCGTCGATCTTCGGCAGGGCGATCTGGCCATGGCGATACTCGCCCGCTGCGAACTTCACCGGCACGAAGGTGGCGTCCTGGAACGGCAGGTACATCTGGTGGATGTAGTAAGTCGGCGTCAGCAGCATCTTCGGCCCGTCGGTGAGGATGAGCGACTGCAGCACGTTGATCATCTGCGCGATGTTCGCCATCCGCACCCGGTCGGCGTGGCGGGCGAAGATGTTGAAGTTGAGCGCCGCGACGATCGCATCGCGCATCGAATTCTGCTGCTGCAGGAAGCCTTTCGGGCTGCCGGGGTTCTCGGCCAGCCAGACGCCCCACTCGTCGACCACGAGGGCGACCTTCTTCTCGGGATCGTACTTGTCCATGATCGCCGAATGCTTGGCGATCTTCTGGTCCATCGTCAGCGTGGCCTGGAGGATCGAGGCGTAATCGTCCTCGCCGAAGCCGACGCTCGGCAGCGACGGTGGCCAGTGCGGCACGGTGTAGCTATGCAGCGAGAGGCCTTCGATCGACCAGCTCCAGTCGCGCTTGCTCCACGCCTCCATCAACGCTTCCGTGTAGGAGGCGTCGTCGTCGGTCGGGCCGACGGCAATGCGCTGCATCGCGGCCGGGTTGGTGTCGCCTTGCTGGGCCGGATTGTAGTTGCGCGTGAAGCGCGCGTAGCGCTTCATCAGGTCGATGTAATACTGCGGGCGCATGTTGCCGCCGCAACCCCAGCTCTCGTTGCCGAGGCCGACGTATTTCACCGTATAAGGCTCCGCGTGGCCGTTGGCGCCGCGATCGGCCCCGGCCGAGCTGCGCTGGTCGGCGGTCATGTAGGCCATCCAGTCGGACGCCTCCTCGAGCGTGCCCGAGCCGACGTTGACCGAGACGTAAGCGTCCGAGCCGATCTGGTGAATGAAGTCCATGAACTCGTCGGTGCCGAACGTATCCGGCTCGATCGAGCCGCCCCAATTGGCGTTCACGGTGCTGCGCCGATGCGGGCCGACGCCGTTCCGCCAATGGTATTCGTCGGCGAAGCACCCGCCGGGCCAGCGCACGTCGGGCACCTTGATAGCCCTCAGCGCGGCGACGACATCGCTGCGGATGCCGCGGACGTTGGGGATCTTGGAATCCGGCCCGACCCAGATGCCGCCGTAGATGCCGGTGCCGAGATGCTCGGCAAACTGACCGAAAATGTGCCGGTCGATCCTCGGGCCGGGCTGCCCGGCTTCGATTTCGACGCTGGCGGCCGCTTCGTCGCGCGCGATGGCCGCACTCGGCGCGAAAGCCGCAAGCAGCGCCAGCGGCGCGGCGGCAAGACCCAGGTACCTCATCATCATGTCTCCCTTGAACTGAGTGCGGCGACCAGGGCTCGCGCCCGGCGCCCGATTTCGATGGGTTCGATCCCCGGCCGGTAGAGCGCGCCGCCGAGGGCCAGCCCCTCGGCGCCGACGTCGAGCCAGTCGCGGGCGTTGCCGGCGCCGACGCCGCCGACGGCCCAGATTCCGATCTCCTCCGGCAGCACCTCGCGTACCGCTTTCAGATGCGGCGGCCCGGCAGAGAAGGCGGGAAAAAGCTTGAGACGGCGCGCTCCGGCCGCGATCGCCGCGAAGGCCTCACTCGGCGTGAAGAAGCCCGGCAGCACCTCGAGCCCGTGCGCGACGCCGCGGGCGATCACGCGCGCGTCGGTGTTCGGTGCGACCAGCAGCCGGGCGCCGGTTTCGGCCAGACGATCGACCGAGTCCGTATCGAGAACCGTGCCGGCACCGATCAGCGCGTCCCGCCCGAACTCTTTCTGCAAGACCCCAATCGAAGCGAAGGGATCGGGTGAATTGAGCGGAACCTCGATCATTCGCACGCCCGCCTCGACCAGCGCCGCGCCGATGGCAGCAGCCTCGCCGGGTTTCACGCCGCGCAGAATGGCGATCGCCGGCGGCGCGCCAGCCTTGAGCAAGGTCTCAAGCGCCGGCATCGAGCAACCTCAGACCCGCGATGGTGCAGCTTTCGGCATCGAGCGTCAGACAATCCCACCCGCGGAGCGCCACCGCCCGCGAGTATCGGACGGCCAGATCGGGCTCCCCGACGACGGTGACCGGGCCGTCCGGTTCCACCGTATCGAGTTCCGCGGCGATCAGCACACCCGAGACGAAGCCGCGCGCCCAGCCGGCGGATCGGCTCTGGCGCAGTTGCGCGCTGCGGGCCTCGAACAGCAGCGCGCTGAGCGCTCCGCGCCGGGAAAGCCCCTCGGCAAAGCCGCTCTCCGCATCGACCTCGGCCTCTTCTCCGCCTGCGGCGAACAGGCTGGATCGCTGGAGCAAATCGAACAGTTCGCCGGTCATGAAGGTGCGGAAGGAGTCGATGCGGCCATCCGCCAGCAGCGCCCATTTGCTGTGGGTGCCGGGAAGCACGACGCAATGTTTGCCGGTCGCCAGCCCTGGATGATTCGCGATTGCCCCGAAGACCTGCGTTTCTTCGCCGCGCATCACGTCGGGGCCGCCGTCAGAGGAGGCGAGGCCCGCTGCGATCGCAACCGAGGTGTCACCGAGTTGAAACTCCGCGACGCGTGATCGCCAGCTTCGCAGGTCTGCGGGACAGGCCACGTAAGGCGCCTCGCGCAAGCCTTTGCGCGCACCGGCCATGCCGCACAGCACGATCCGTTCAGCCCGCCAATCGCCGAGCGCAGCTGCGAGCGCGGCCGGCGGGTGGTCGACCTGGGCCATGCCCCGCCCTTCGCGACGGCCGGCCACCGCCCCGCGTTCCAACCGCCACAACCTGAGCCGGCTGTTGCCCCAATCGCCGATGACTTGCGCGCGATTCACGCGGTCACTTGGGTTGCCTCTGGCGGCAGGGCGGCGGTCGGCTTGCTCCCCCAGAGCGCATAAGCCAGCACCAGCAACTCGCAGGCGGCGGTGAGGAAGAAGCTCGCCTGGATGCCGTAGAGATCGGCCAACCAGCCTTGCACGATCACCAGCGCTCCACCTGCGATGGCCATGATCAGGAGGCCGGAGCCCTCCTCGGTCAGCGGGCCAAGACCACGGATCGCCAGCGCGAAGATCGTCGGGAACATGATCGAGTGAAACAGGCCGACGAGCATCAGGCCGTACATCGCCGCTTGCCCATGGGCGAGCGACGCCACCATCATCGTCACGAACGCCCCCACCGCGAACGCGGCGAGCACCTTCTCCGGCGCCATCCAGCGCATGATGTACGCCCCGGCGAAGCGGCCGACCATCATCCCGCCCCACACGAAGGTGAGGTAGAACGCGGCCTGCTCGTGGGTGATGTTGCCGATGTCGGGTTGCGACACGAAGTTGATGAACAGGTTGCCGACCCCGATTTCGGCGATCAGGTACACGAAAATCGCGAAGATCCCCAGCACCAGGTTCCGGTGCCGCCAGAGCGAGAGGTGCTTGCGTTCCTCTGCATTGGCCCGGCGCGTCGCTTCGCTCAGCGCGGGGAGTTTGGCGCGCGCGATGGCAAAAGCGAGCACCGCCAGGACGGCCGCCACGATTAGATAAGGAAGCTGGGTAGCATGCGCGTCCGCCATGCGCTCGGCATGGGTGAGCTGCGTACCTTCCAGCGTGGTCCCACCGCTGGTGCGATTGAGGATCAGGTAGCGGCCGAAGACGACCGCCAGCACATCCCCCGTGGTGTTGAACGCTTGCACCAGCGTAAGGCGCGATTCTGCGGATTCCGACGGACCGATCACCGCGACGTAGGGATTGGCGGCGACCTGCAGGAGCGCGATCCCGCACGCCACGGTGAACAGCGCGACAAGCGTCACTTCATACGAGGGCAACCGCGCGGCGGGCACCATCAACAGCGAGCCGACGGTCATGATCACCAGTCCGACCACGAGCGCCTTCTGGTAGCCAATCCGCTCGATCAGCTTGGCCGAAGGTATCGAGGCAACGAGATAGCCGATGAACCAGGTCGATTCGATCAGCGTCGTCTGGGTGTAGTTGAGCTCGAACACGCTGCGCAGGTGCGGCAGCAGTGTGTTGTTGATGACGGTGATGAAACCCCACATGAAGAACAGCGTCGCGAGCAGGGCGAGCGCCCGGCCATAAGGTGCCGCAGCACCGTTCGCTCGATCCATCATGCCTCTCCCAAAGCGGTTGCTCTATCCATTTGTATGAGTATATTCCGCCGCCAATGCCGTCAACTCCGCACAACAAGCTGCGTTCGGCCGCGTGGTTCGACAACCCGGCCAACATCGACATGACCGCGCTCTATCTGGAGCGATACCTGAATTTCGGGATCAGCCTGGACGAACTCCGTTCCGGCCGTCCGGTGATCGGAATCGCGCAGACTGGCAGCGATTTGTCGCCTTGCAATCGCCATCACCTGGTGCTCGCCGACCGGCTGCGCGATGGCATCCGCGAGATGGGCGGCGTGCCGCTGGAGTTCCCGGTCCATCCCATTCAAGAGACCGGCAAACGGCCGACCGCGGGCCTCGACCGCAACCTTTCGTTCCTGTCACTTGTCGAAGTACTTTACGGCTACCCTATCGATGGCGTGGTGCTGACCACAGGGTGCGACAAGACCACGCCAGCGTGCCTGATGGCGGCGGCGGCGGTGAACATTCCAGCGATCGTACTGTCGGTCGGGCCGATGCTCAACGGCTCGTACAAAGGCAAGCGCACCGGATCGGGCACCATCGTGTGGCAGGCGCGCGAGATGCTCAGCCGCGGCGAGATCGACGAGGCCGGGTTCATCAAGCTCGTCGCATCATCGGCCCCGTCCACCGGCTTCTGCAACACAATGGGTACGGCGACGACGCTCAACAGCCTGGCCGAAGTCCTCGGCATGGCGCTGCCCGGCTCCGCCGCGATCCCGGCGCCGTATCGTGACCGCCAGGAGTGCGCCTATCACACCGGCCGGCGCATCGTTGACATGGTGCGCGAGGACCTCAAGCCGTCCGACATCCTTACGCGCGAGGCGTTCCTCAACGCCATTGCGGTGAACTCCGCTATCGGCGGCTCGACCAACGCACCCATCCACCTTGTCGCGATCGCGCGCCATGCGGGGGTCGAACTCGATATGACCGACTGGCAGGCTCACGGCCACTCGGTGCCGCTACTGGTCAATCTGCAACCTGCGGGCGAATATCTCGGCGAGGACTACTACCGCGCCGGCGGCGTTCCCGCAGTGGTCAGTCAGCTGATGGGCGCAGGGTTGATCCATGAGGACGCGCTGACCGTCACTGGCCGCAGCATTGGCGACAATTGCCGCGGAGCCGAGATCGAGGACCAGGACGTCATTCGCCCGTTCGATCACCCGCTGCTCAGCGACGCGGGATTCATGGTCCTGTCCGGCAACCTGTTCGACAGCGCGATCATGAAGACCAGCGTGATCTCGGAGAGCTTCCGCGAGCGCTACTTGTCCGATTCGGATGACCCGGACGCCTTCGAAGGGCCGGTCGTCGTGTTCGACGGGCCGGAGGACTATCACGCCCGCATCGACGATCCCGCGCTCGGCATCGACGAGCGCACGATCCTGGTGATGCGCGGCGCCGGACCGGTCGGCTATCCCGGCGCGGCCGAAGTCGTCAACATGCGGCCGCCGGACTACCTCCTGCGCGCCGGCGTGCGCGAGCTGCCGTGCATCGGCGATGGGCGACAGTCCGGGACTTCGGGCAGCCCCTCGATCCTCAACATCTCGCCCGAAGCCGCGGTCGGCGGGGGCCTCGCTTTGTTGAGGACGGGAGACCGGCTGCGGGTCGACTTGCGCCAATGCCGGGTCGATGCGCGGCTTTCCGCAGACGAACTCGCCCAACGCCGCGCCGATCTCGAAGCGCAGGGCGGCTATGCCTATCCCGAGGCGCAGACGCCCTGGCAGGCCATCCAGCGCGCGTTGACCGGGCAACTCGGCACCGGCGCTATCCTGGAAGGCAGCGAGGCCTTCCAGCGCATCGCCCAGACCCGCGGCCTGCCGCGCGACAATCACTAAGGACGACAATGACGGCAGAACCGATCGTTTCGCTGGTGCAATTCACCCGCGGCCCGGCGCGAGGCTTGGCGGGCCTCGATGCGCAAGGCGGCGCGCGGGTCATCGCCGGTGCCTCGACGACCCTCGATTTCGCAAGCCAGGCGTTGGCCGCGGGTAAAGGCCTCGCCCGGCTGGCGGAGGAGCGCGCGGGGGATGGTATCGATCTTGCCGGCGTGGCTTTGCTGGCGCCGATCGAGCATCCGGATCCGGCGCACCTCGTTGTCAGCGGGACCGGGCTGACCCATGGCGGTTCGGCGGAAGGGCGCGACCGGATGCATAAGGCGGCGGCCGCCGGTGATGCGACGGATTCGATGCGCATGTTCCTGATGGGCCAAGCGGGAGGAAAGCCGGCGCAGGGCGAGGTCGGGGCGCAACCGGAATGGTTCTACAAGGGGGATGGATCGACCCTTGTCGGGCCCGGCCAGCCGCTGCCGATGCCCGGTTTCGCCCTCGATGGAGGCGAGGAGCCGGAGGTAGCGGGCATTTACCTCATCGCCCCCGACGGCACTCCTCGCCGGCTCGGCTTCGCGCTCGGTAACGAGTTTTCCGACCACCTGACCGAGCGCGAAAACTATTTGTGGCTCGCCCATTCAAAGCTGCGCAACGCGGCGCTGGGCGCCGAGTTGCGGCTCGGCGACCTGCCTGACGACGTTCGCGGAACCTGCCGCATCCGACGGGGCGGCGCCGTGCTGTGGGAAAGGCCCTTCGCCACCGGCGAAGCCAACATGACTCATTCGATCGCCAACCTCGAGCACCATCATTTCAAGCACGCCCGCTTCCGCCGGCCCGGCGACGTTCACGTGCACTTCTTCGGCACCGCGACCGCCAGTTTCGCCGATGGCGTCGCGACCCGGCCCGGCGACGTCTTCGAGATCGACGCAGAGGGCTTCCACTTGCCACTCGCCAACCCTCTCGCCCGCGAGGCGGACGAAGGGCTGATCGCGGTAAGCGCGCTATGAGCCGGGTCGCGCTCGGCCTTGTCGGCTATGGCAAGATCGCGCACGATCAGCACGAACCGGCGATCCCTGCCGGGGACGACTTCGAGCTCATTGCCGTCGCCGATCCGGCGACAGGCCACGCCACCTTGCCGAGCTATCCGGACGCGGCAGCGATGCTCGCCGCGCATCCCGAGATCGCGGCCGTGGCATTGTGCATGCCCCCTCGCGTCCGCGCCGGCGCCGCGCGCCTGGCCCTCGACGCCGGCAAGCATGTGATGCTCGAAAAGCCACCAGCGACGAGCGTCGCACAAGCGACCGCGCTCGAGCGAGCGGCGCGCGACAACGGGGTCAGCATCTTCACCGCCTGGCATTCCCAACAGGCGGCCGCCGTCGAGCGGGCCCGCGCCTGGCTGGCCGACGCCAAGATACGCAGCGCTCGGGTTACGTGGAAAGAAGATGTCCGCGTGTGGCATCCCGGCCAGGATTGGATCTGGCAGCCGGGCGGGTTCGGCGTGTTCGACCCGGGCATCAACGCACTTTCCATCCTCACCGCGATTCTGCCCGGGCCACTCGCCTTGATGAACGCGGAGCTCGCCGTGCCGGCGAACTGCGCCACGCCGATCGCGGCGCGTCTCGACATTGCCGGTGTCGGCTTTCCTATCATCGCCGAGTTCGACTTTCGCCAGACCGGACCGCAAAGCTGGGACATCGCCATCGAGACCGATAGCGGCGAGCTATTGCTGTCGGGCGGCGGCAACGCCTTGTCCATTGACGGCAGAGCCGAGCCACTGGCTGCCGAGGCGGAATACCGCAGGCTGTATGCCCGGTTCGCCGAACTGATCGACTCGGGACGGTCCGAGGTCGACCTCGAACCGTTGCGGCTGGTCGAAGAGGCCATGACAAAAGGGCATCAGCTCACGGTCGAACCCTTCGAGGAAATGGCTTGAGAGGTGTCGACCCGGCCGTGGAACGCCAGGGCGGCCTGCGTATCCATCAAGCGCTGGCGCGGCAGCTGGGCATCGCCATTTTGTCGGGCGAGTATCGGCCAGGCGACGCATTCGATGGCGAGATCGAGCAATCCGAAGCGCTCGGCGTCTCGCGCACGGCCTATCGCGAGGCCATGCGTATCCTCACGGCCAAGGGCGTGCTGGAAAGTCGCCCGAGGGCCGGCACCCACGTCACGCCGCGGCGGCGCTGGAATCTGCTCGATCCCGACATGCTTGAATGGATGTTCGCCGGCACGCCCGACGAGCGCTTCATCCGCGACTTGTTCGAGTTGCGCGCGGTGATCGAACCGGCCGCCGCCGCGCTGGCCGCGGACCGTCACGAAGAAGCCGACCTAACGCGGATGAATGAAGGCCTGGCAGGGATGGAGGCTTACGGTCTCGCCACCGCGGAAGGCCAGGCGGCCGACCAGGAGTTTCACACCGCGCTGCTCGAAGCGACGCGAAACGAAGCCGTGGTCTCGCTCGCGACTTCGGTCGCCGCCGCGGTGCGCTGGACGACGCGCTTCAAGCACCGTGGTCACAAGCGCCCGCGCGATCCATTGCCCGACCACATCGCGCTGCGCGACGCGATCGCCTCTCGCAAACCCGCGCGGGCCCGGAAGGCGATGGAAGAATTGCTACGGCTCGCACTGGCCGACATGCCGATCATCGATGAAGGGGAGTCCCGAACATGAAATGGACAATGCTGCTGCCGCTCGCACTTTTGGCCGTGGGGAGCGAAGTCTCCGCCAGCGATGCGCACCGGGAGGCGTTCGGCAAGCTGCCCGACGGGACCGCGGTCGAGGCGGTGACCCTCACCAATCACCGCGGGATGAGCGCTCGCGTGCTCGCCTGGGGTGCGATCCTGCAGAAGCTCGTTGTTCCCGGCAAGAACGGGCCGGGGGACGTGGTGCTCGGTTACGACACCATGGACGGCTACCTGAAGGCGCCGAACTACTTCGGCGCCACCGTCGGCCGCTACGCCAACCGTATCGCGAAGGGCCGCTTCACGCTCGACGGCAAGGAATACAAGCTCGCCATCAACGATGGGCCCAACGCGCTCCACGGCGGCCGCAAGGGCTTCGACAAGCAGCTGTGGACGATCGCCAAGGTAACTTCGGGGCGGGATAGCGCGAGCGTCACGTTCACCCGCACCAGCCCGGATGGCGAGGAAGGTTATCCGGGCACAATGCAGCTGAGCGCCACGTTCACGCTGACCGAGAACAACGAACTTCAGGTCGATTATCGCGCGACCACCGACAAGCCGACGATCGCCAACATCACCAACCATTCGTACTTCAATCTCGCCGGACCGGCCTCGGGCCGCTCGGCGACCGAGCTGGTGGTGACGATGCCGGCGGCGAGCTACACGCCGGTCGGCACGACGCTGATCCCCACCGGCGAGATCCGCTCCGTCGCGGGAACGCCGTTCGATTTCCGCACGCCCCGCCGCGTCGCCGACCGGGTACGCGACGGGCGTGACGAGCAAATTCGGATCGGCCGCGGCTACGATCACAACTGGGTGGTCACCAAGGCGCCGACGCCCAGCGTGCACCTGATGGCGCGGGTGAAGGACCCGGTCAGCGGCCGCGTGATGGACGTGCTGAGCAACCAGCCCGGCGTGCAATTCTACACCGGGAACTTCCTCGACGGCACGGCAGTCGGCAAGGGAGGCACAATCTACCGCCAGGGCGACGGGCTGTGCTTCGAACCGCAAGTGTTTCCCGACACTCCCAACCAGCCGGCGTTCGGCTCGGCGCGGGTGGAGCCCGGGCAGACCTACGAGAACCGGATCGTCTATCGCTTCTCAACCGCGAAGTGATCGTCTTCGCCGGTCTTCTCTAACCGGCTCTCGAGCCAGGCGGCAATCCGCCTGGCTCGGTGATCCCACGAGAGTCCCTCCGCCCGCTCGAGGGAGTTGGCGGATAGCGACGCGGCCAGGGAGCGATCGTCGAGCAGGCGGTCGAGCGCGGCTGCCGCGTGTTCGGGCTTGTTCGGCTCGACCAGCAAAGCGGTCCGCTCGTGGGCCAGCAGTTCGCGAGTGTCGGGCGCGTCGGGCGCGAGGATCGGCCGGCCCGCCGCGAGGTAGCTGAACAGCTTGAGCGGCAGCACGCAGGTACCAAAGCGCTGCAACGGGTCGCTCGACGGCGGCACGAGCAGGACATCGGCGGCGAACAGCCAGGCCGGCAAGGCCTCCGGCGTGGCCCACGGTTCGACGCGAACGTTGGGGCGGGTGGCGGCGGCCTCCTCGATAGGCCCGTGCCCTTCGGATCCAACCATCAGGAACAGCACCTCCGGCCGCCGGTCGGCCAGCTCCAGCAGGGTGTCGAGCCCCTTCTGGCGATTTATGCGCCCGGCGTAGACCGCAATCGGGCTGTCGGCCGGCAGCCCGAGGCGCGTCCGCGCGGTCGCCTTGTCGAGCCGCTCGCCGAGCGGATCGAAGCCGTTATGGGCAACGAGCACGCGCTCTCTCGGCACCCCGGCGCGCAGGTAGGAGTCCGCAGCATAGTGGGAATGGATCACATAGCCGAGGCAATTCGGCTGAGCTGCGGTGCCGCGGACCAGCGGGCGGATCGGCGGATAGACGTCCGGCCATGGGCGATATTGGTCGGTGACGAAGGGCAGCGGCGAAAAGCCACCGATGCCGATCATCGCCGGGATGCGCGAATAGAGCACGTCTGCCTCGCGAACGGCGGGGTCGCGCCATACCTGGCGCAGCCATAGCGCAGTGCGCAGGACGGCATCGCCTTGCCACCGGCTCTCGCGCTGAAGCACGCGGAAATCACCTTGGACGGCAAACCAGCGGCGTACCTCCTCGGCGGAAAGGGAGGGATCGCGGTCGCGTTGCGGCAGCAGTAGCGTCACCTCGTGCCCGGCCCGCGCGAAGGCTCCGGCCGTGGCCGCGGTCTGCGCTTGCGAGGCGTGCCGGCCCAACCGCGCCCATGTCACGGGATAGAGGATGCGCATCGCCGCGGACATTCGTCAGAGCCCATCCATCGGCCGCGGAGCGCCGGCGAGCACGGAATCATACAGCTGTTCCAGTCGCTCGATCTGGACCCGAAGATCTAAACGGGTTTCGGCGAGCGCTCGGCCCGCGGCGCCCATGGCGCGGCGCATCTCGGCAGACGCCAGGAGTTGACCGAGCCGATCGGCCAGCGCCTCGACATCCCCCTCCGGCACAACGAAGCCGCTTCTACCGTTGGCAACGGTCTCTGGAATACCGCCATGATCCGATCCGACGACCGGAAGACCGGAGGCCGCAGCTTCGACCACAACAAGGGGCCCCCCCTCCGCATCTCCATCGCCGGCAGTTATGCACGGGGCGGCGAATACCGCCGCACGTCGCATCCATTCCGCCACCACAGCCGGAGGCTGATAGCCAAGGAACCGCAACGCTTGCGCGATCCCCAACTGCTCCGCAAGCCGCTCCAGCCGGCCTCGCAGCGGGCCCTCCCCGATGATGACCAGGCGGGCGGCGGGATACATAGCTCTGAGACGGGAGAAGGCCGCCAGCAGCAGCGCCGTTCCTTTCTTCTCGACCAATCGTCCAACGTGCAGGATCGTCGATCCGTCGTCGCCCACGGCCACCGGGAAGCGCGTCAAGTCCACGCCGTTGTAGTGGGTGACGGTGCGCTCCGGGGGGAACCCCGCGGCGAGCGCCTTGGCGCGCAACGCGTCGGATACGACCAGGAACAACGTGCCATGGCGGGCCAAATGCGCCCGGCGGAGCGCATAACGCATCCACGAGAGCCTGCCGGATAATAGCAACGTCCGATCCGTTCGCCCGACGTCGTAGCCGTGCAGCGTGGTCACCAGAGGAACCCCAAGCTGCCGGGAGAGGCTGACGGCGGCGTGGCCATCGGGCCCGAAATGCGCGTGGATCAATCGCGGTTTCTCCGGCCGCAAGCGCGGCACCAGCCAGCTCAAGTCCCCCAGCCGGCCACGCAGCCGTTGACCCGCGCCCCGCGGCAGGAACGGCGAACCGGTCAGGCCCACCGGAATATTGCCCTTGTCTTCCAACCCCGCGAGCAGCGGTCGGTAGCGCTCGAGACTCAGCACGTGGTCCTGCACGAAGGTCTCAGCCGCGTTGAACAGGGGCGCACGGTAGATCACAACCGTGGGCCGCTCATCGGCGGGTCGGTCACCTATCAGGGCCTGGTGCATGCAGCGTTTGTCGAACGGCGGCAGCGCCGATACAAGCGAGAAGAATGAATCATTCCACGTCAGCGGCCCTGTGCCGGGCCCAGACCCACTCATGAGCGATGGCGACAACGCTCAAGGGCTGATCTTTCGCGGTGGCGCTTCGGCCGGGCTCGGCCTGGTCTTCCGCCTCGGCGCGCGGCTGGTGTTCATGTTCATGGCCGCCCGCCTGTTCGGGGCCGCCGCGTTCGGCGCATACAGCCTAGCCGTTGCCATCGTCGAGTTGGCAGTGGCTGCGGGAGGCCTCGGCATGAAGCGCTATTTGTTCAAGCTGCTCGAAGAGCGCGGGGAGCGCGAGCCGGGGCACATCCTGCTCGACACGATGATTCTCGTTGCGCTGACCAGCGTCGTGCTCAGCGCCGGCATCGTTGCAGCAGCCCTGCTTGTACCAGCGAGTCTCCTCGCGCCCCAGACGGCGGCGGGAATGCTGTGGGCCGCGCCGATGGTCGCCGGGCAGGCGCTGATCGACCTTTTCAGCGCCGCCACGCGCTGGAAGCATCTGATGCGCTACGCCGTGGTCTCGCGCAGCCTCGTCGAGCCTTATGTGGGCACGGCGGGCGCGGTCGCGGCTTACTTTTTCGGCTTTCATGCCAGCGGCCTGTTGATCGGATATGGCGCGGGGACGCTCGCCGCGCTGGCTTACACCGCGGTCGGGACGCGGAAATGCTACGGCGGCATGCATTTCGGCAGCTATCGTCCCCGCGCCGCGCAGCTCGTGGCGACATTCCGCGAATCGGCTATGGCGACCGCGACCGACGCCGCGGCCGCACTATTCTATCGCATCGATCTCTATCTCGTCGGCGCGTTCCTCGGCGAGGCGCCGGCCGGCATCTATGCGATGGCGCGGCAGTTCCGCACACCGATCCGGCAGACGCGCCAGGCGTTCGACAGCCTGCTCACGCCGATCGTCGCCAAGACCTTGAGCGCCGAGGGACCTGCGGCGACGGCGACCGCGATCGCGTCGGCGGTGCGGATGATCCTCGCGATCCAGCTGGCGATGGTGCTTGCGCTGATCGCGGTGGGGGACGACATCTTGCGCTGGTTCGGCCCGGTTTTCGTTGCCGGATACGGCGCGACGGTCGTGCTCGGCCTGGCCGAGACGATCCAGGGCGCTTTCAGCATCACCGATTTGCTGCTGCTGTACTTGCGCGCGAGACTGGCGCTGCTGGTGACGATCGTGATGAGCCTGGTGAATATCGCCGCGGCTCTGCCACTGATCATGTGGTATGGGATAGAGGGGGCGGCGCTGTCCGTGCTGATCGCGTTCGTTTCCGGAGCGCTCACGCGACGGTGGCTGCTGCAAAGCCGGTTCGCCGTGGGCGCACCGCTGCTTCACAGTGGAGGCCCGCTCCTGGCCGGAGCGGCAGCGGCGGCCGTGGCTTTGGCTTCGCGCTTCGACTCGACGGGCGGGGCCCCCCTTCATCTCGCCACGCTGGTTGCCGCGCTGGTGACCTACGGAGCCGCGATCCTCCTGTGGCAGCGCACAACCGGCGAAACCTTGCGGCTCACCGGCTTCCGCCTCGCCTAGGCGTTCGGGTAAGCAATGGATCGTTCAGCGAAGGCCTGCTAGATCGCGGACAATGAAGCACCTCCCGAGCTGCCTGCTGGGCGCTATCGCTTTACTGTTTGCGGGCAGCGCGGCAGCGCAGAGTGCCTCATGCACCGGCCATGACAGCCCTTACCGCCTGCATGTCGATGTGGAGGGCGTGCAGTCGTCAAAGGGCCTGATCGCGGTCACCCTCTACCCCGATATCGCGAGCAAGTTCCTCGCGCATCACGGCTCGCTGTACGTCGGGCGGGTTCCTGCCAAGATGGGCACGACCGATGTCTGCATCCATCTGCCGAGCCTGGGTACTTACGCCGTGGCGGTCTATCACGACGCCAACGCGAACCGGCACATCGACCGGACCGCAATCGGCTTGCCGGCCGAAGGGTTTGGCTTCTCCAACAACCCTCACGTGTTTCTCGGCATCCCCGCGTGGCGCTCCGTCAGGCTGTCGGTTGCGGAGAACGACATGCACACGACGATCAAGCTGCGCTATCCGTAGCGATCAGCTCGCCGTGAGCGTCTCGCTGGCAGCGACGCGCTCCGCCAACGCCAACATTCGCGCATCGTCGACATCGATCCAGCGCGCCGAGCCAATGTCCATCGCGCGCGCCCGACCGGCCCGGGCAAGCCGCTGAACCCCGGCCGAAAGGCTGCCCACCCCACCTGCGTCGATTTCGGCCCCGATCGCCTTGGCGAGCCCGGGACCGGCCATGAACACTCCAGTGTCGATCGCGTTGTAGTGCTCGAGCTCCTTGCCGATGCGGTCGATCGTTCCCTCTGGCGAAACCGCGACCTTGGTAGCGTCGTCGAGGTCGATCAGTTCGCCGGAGACTTTGCTGTCGACCGCCAGGATCAGATCCTTCGGCGGAGCGCCGGCGGCAAGCGCCCGGGCGATAGCGGGGTCGAACAAATGGTCCGACATGGTGAGCAGGTAATCGCCTTCGATCAACGCGCTGCCGTCGAGCACTGAATAGCCGTTGGGTCTGGTCCAGTCCTGTGCCCGCGCAAACACGATAGGGACTTCAAGGCGCGCAGCCAATCCGGACAAACACCGCTCCAGCCGGTCCGCCTCATGGCCGGTCACGACAACGAACCGCGTGACCCCGGCCGACGCGCCCCTGCGCACGACATGCTCGATCAGCGGCACGCCGGCGAGCGGCGTCAGCGGCTTGGATTCGGAGACGTCCCGCAGGCGGGTCCCGAGACCCGCCGCGAGAATCAGGCAATTCATTCGGCGGCCAGGGCCTCGTCAGCGATGAATTCCTCGGTCAGCTGCGCGGCGATGTCGTCGCTGAACTGCTGCGGGGGATGCTTGCAGAAGAACGACGACGGCCCGATCAGCGCCCCGCCGATGCCCCGCTCGAGCGCAACCTTGCAGCAGCGGATCGCGTCGAGCACCACGGCGGCGGAATTGGGGCTGTCTTCGACCGAGAGGCGCAGCTCCAAGTTCATCGGCACGCCGCCGAACAGCTGGCCTTCGAGGCGCAGGAAGCAAAGCTTGTTGTCGTTGAGCCACGGAATGTAGTCCGAGGGCCCGACGTGAATCTCGTCGTCCGCCAGGCGATCCTGCATCACCGACTGCACCGCCTCGGTCTTCGACTCCTTCTTCGACATCAACCGGCTGCGATCGAGCATGTTGAGGAAGTCGGTGTTGCCGCCGGTGTTGAGCTGGTAGGTGTGGTTGACCGTGACGCCGCGCTTGCTGAACAGGTTCGACAGCACGCGGTGGACGATCGTCGCGCCGAGCTGAGCCTTGATGTCGTCGCCGACGATCGGCACGCGCTTTTCCTGGAAGCGGCGCTCCCACTCCGGGTTGCTGGCGATGAACACGGGGATGCAGTTGACCACCCCGACGCCGGCTTCGAGCGCGCACTCCATGTAGAACTTGGATGCTTCTTCCGAACCGACCGGAAGATAGTTCAGCAGGACGTCGGCCTTCGTTTCCTTCAGCGCTGCGATGACATCTTCCGCCGTCGCTTCCGGGGCGTCGGCGCGGATGAACCCGCGCTCTCCGCGGTCGCTCATGTGGCCGGCCATGCCGTCGAGGACGCGGCCCATTTTCACGGTCACGCCGGTTTTAGGAATCGACGACTGGAAGACCGCAGTGCAGTTCGGAGCGGTGAAGATCGCGTCGGCCAGGTCGAGCCCGATTTTCCGCGCGTCGGTATCGTATGCCAGCACGAACTCGATGTCGGCCGGGCCATAGCCGCCGACGACTTCATGGATCAGGCCGCCGGAGCCGCGGGCGGGATCGGCATAGTGGTATACGCCCTGCACCAGCGAACTGGCACAGTTGCCCACGCCAATAACCGCAACCCGAATTTTACCCATAAACCGCGCTCCTCCGTCTTCGGACTGTCACAGATGCCAAACGCCTGCCGAAGTCAAGCCGGGCGACCGCGATGAACGATCTTTCTGTCTCGAATCATCGCTCTGGCGGCTTGACTAGCCGTGGGCTTCGTCGGATCAGCGACGGCGATGATAGACGGGACGGTTCGCCGATCCGCGGCGGTGGAATTCGCCACGGCGCGTGCAGCGCAGAATTGGCTTGCCGGAGTGCCGGTCGCGGCGCGCATCGCCCGCGAGCTTGCGCTGGCCCGTTATAGCGACCTGTGGATTGCCGTTTCGTCGGGCGAAGCGCTCGACGAGCACGCAATCGCCGAAATTCATCGCCTGGCGCCTTCGCTGACGGTGCATCCCGGCTCACCGCCTGAAGACGCCGCCGCCGATCGTTTCCCTGCGGACCAGCTAATCACTGCCGAGGTGGTGCCCGACTTCCTCGCCGGCAATGCCTATGCCTTTACGCCCCTCGATTCCGCGGACGCCGCGGCCGCGATCCTGCGGCAGACCGGCAAGCCGTCCGACGGGATCGTGTCGCGCTGGCTCAACCGGCCTCTTTCCCGGCAGCTCTCGGAACGCCTTCTGCGCGTGCCCGGCCTCAAGCCGATCCATGCCACGTTCGGCACGGCGGCGATCGGCGCGGCGATGTTCGCTTCGTTGATCTGCGGTGGACGGCCCGGCCTGATCACCGGGGCGCTGCTGTTTCAGGGTGCTTCGGTGTTCGATGGCGTGGACGGCGAAATCGCGCGGTCGACGTTCCGCACTTCGCGCATCGGTGCGGCAATGGATTCGGCGGTCGACATGGCGACCAATGTCGCGGCCATGCTCGGCCTTGCGGTCAATCTCGACTTGAGCGGACAGCGCAACGCCCTCCCGCTGGTCGCCTGGGGCCTGGCGCTGTTGCTGGTCGGCCTGGCGATGATCGGCCACCGCTCGCTGAGGGATACAGGCAGCGTGAGCTTTGACGGCGTGAAACAGCGCTATCGCGGCCGCTCCGCCGGACCGATCGCCGCCCGGCTGATGACGCTGGCCACATGGGGCACGAGCCGCGACTTCTGCGCCTTGCTCTATCTGGTGCTGGTGCTGGTCGGAATCCCTATCGCCGGCCTCTACCTTTTCGCGGTGGTGACGCCGGTCTGGATCGTCTTCGTGGTGGCGGCGCTGTGGCCTATTCTCGGCAGGGCCCCGGCCCTTCCCGAAGGCAGCGCATGAGCCCGCAATCCGTCCCGACGCTCGCGGCCGCACCGGCCGAGAAGCGGACGTCGTCGGACCGAGTGCCGGAGCTCGAGGATCCGCTGAACCATTATATCTACCATCCACTCGCCTACCGCCTGGCCAAACTGCTGCGGCCGACCGGAATCGTGCCGAACGCGGTGTCCGGCGTCAGCGGCGCGCTCGTGTGCCTCGCCGCCGTGCTGTATACCGGAGTCGCCTGGCCGATTGGCGCGCTGGCGGGTTTCGGCTGCCACTTGCTGTGGCACGTGGCCGACGGCGCCGATGGCGATCTCGCGCGACTGACCGGGAAATCGAGCCCGATCGGCGAATTCGTCGACGGCGCGGCCGACTACCTGAGCCACGCCTTCATGTACCTCCTACTGGCCGCGATGCTCGACGACGGACCCGTGGGCGCCTGGGCCTGGCCCCTCGTGCTCTTCGCGGGCGTCTCGCGCATCGTCCAGGCGAACCACGCCGAAACTCAGCGCCGGCAATACTTGTGGCGCGCTTACGGCGTGCCGTGGCTCCGCACGCAGAGCGACAACGGCAAACAGGTTTTCAGCGAGCGAGGCTGGCTCAGTCGCAACTGCGCGCAGGTGATGCGCGGCTATCTTGCGCTGGGTGAGCGGATGGCACCCTGTTCCGCTCCTCTCGACGAAGCTCTCCAGTCGCCCGAGCTGCAGCGGCGGCAGGGCGAGGTGCGGTCGCTTATCCGTTCCTCCGCGGGCCCTTCCCTGCTGCTGCAAAAGGCGCTCGGCGCCAACCCACGGACGATCCTGCTCGGCATCAGCATGATCGCCGGGACGCCGCTGTGGTACTTCCTGGTCGAAGCCGTCGCGCTGAATGGCGTGCTGATCGCCTCCATCGCGCGCAACAACGCCGTCGAGCGCCGGCTCCTCGCCACGCTGCAGGCGACGCCCGCGCGTTGACACCGGCGCCGCCGGGCGGTCTAACCTCCTGACAAATTAGGGAGGGTATGGGGACCGATGTGGCTGCTCGACAAGTTTCTCAAGCGCGTGATCCGGCGGGGCCGGCTGATCGTCACCGATTACGACGGCAAGAGCTACACTTACGGTTCCGATGAAGGCGGCGACGCGATTCGCCTTCGCCTGACCAACCGAAAGGCGTCGGCCCATATCGCCCGCTATCCGCAAGTCGGTGCCGGCGAGGCGTACATGTGGGGCTGGCTGGAAGTCGAACCGCCCCACGATATCCGCGATCTGGTGCTGTTCGCCAGTTCGCAGGCGCGGGTTGACGGGGTCGACCAGTTCCGGCCCAAGGGCACACTGCGCCAGGCCCTCGACTGGGCGGTCGCCCGGGCGGACAGCGTCAACCTGCGCGACAAGGCGCGCAAGAACGCAGAGCACACCTACAACCTGACACGGCGCCTCTACGAGCTGTTCCTCGACGAGGACCGGCAGTACACGATGGCCTATTACCGCGACACCGCGAACAGCCTCGAACAGGCGCAGCTCGACAAGAAGGCCCACATGGCCGCGAAGATGTACCTCAAGCCGGGCATGAGAGTGCTCGACATCGGCTGCGGCTGGGGCGGCTTCGCGCTCTATCTCAACCGCCGCTACGGCTGCGAGGTTCTCGGCGTCGCTCTCGCTGCCGACCAGATCGAGTTCTGCAAGGAGCGCGCCGAGGCCGAAGGCGTTGCCGACAAGGTCAAGTTCGAGCTGATGGACTACCGCGACGTCCAGGGCACGTTCGACCGGATCAGCTCGGTCGGCTTGCTCGAGCATGTCGGCACGCCGCACTACCCCGAGTTCTTCCAACACACCAACCGGCTGCTGAAACCCGACGGGGTCATGTTCTCGCACTGCTGCGGGCGCACCGGCACTCCGGGCTACACCGACAAGTGGACCCGCAAATACATCTTCCCCGGCGGCTATATTCCCGCCCTGTCCGAGCTCGTGAGCCAGAGCGAGAAGGCCGGCTGGCAAGTGATGGACGTCGAGGCGATGCGCTTCCACTACAGCTACACGCTCGCCGAATGGTACAACCGCACCGTGCTCCACCGCGACGAGATCTCCGATCTCTACAGTGAGGAATTCTACCGCATGTGGCAGTTCTACCTGGTCGGCGCCGAACAGAGCTTCAGCCACGGCCAGATGGTCAACTGGCAGATCGTCTACGTCAAGGATCGCGCCGCTATCCCGATGACGCGCGATTACATGTACGAGGAGAGCGAGCGGCTGCGCGGCGAGGAACAAGCGCCCGAGTGGCACCTCGCGCGCGCCGCCGAGTAACGGTGGCCGCGCGCAGTGCCGGGGTCCTGCTCTATCGGTTGAAACCCGAACTCGAAGTCCTGCTCGTCCATCCCGGCGGCCCCTACTGGAAGCGCCGGGACCGCGGTGCGTGGCAGATCCCCAAGGGCGGGATCGACCCGGACGAGAATCCCGAGGAGGCCGCGCGGCGCGAAGCGGCGGAGGAGATCGGGCTGGAACTCGATGTCGAGCTCCAGCCGCTCGGCGAGATCCGCCAGGCCGGCGGCAAGTGGGTCACGGCGTTCGCGGCGCTGAGCGACTTCGATCCCGGTGGCCTCACCAGCAACAGCTTCGAAATGGAATGGCCGCCGCGCAGCGGCAAGATCGCCGCCTTTCCCGAAGTAGACGCCGCGCGCTGGATGCCGGTCGCCGAGGCACGCGACATCATGCTCGAAAGCCAGGTGCCGTTGCTCGACCGCTTGCTGCATATGCTGGCCGGGCGTTGATTTTGTCCGTCTGCTGACCGACACTCTGCCCGAGCAGTAGAGGAGTCGCCAATGGCCACCATTCTCGAACCGGGCGCGCGGGCAGCGGAAGCACCGCAAGGGACCGCATACGGCCGAGCCGCGCAGCATCCCGACGCCGCGCTGACCCAGGTCGGCCAGGGCACCCCCATGGGCGAGCTGATGCGCCGCTACTGGCAGCCTGTTCTCGCCAGCCGCAACGTCACCGCGCGCCCGCGCGAAGTGCGCCTTCTCGGCGAAGACCTGATCGTGTTCCGCGACGGCGAAGGCCGGCCAGGCCTGCTCTATCCGCGCTGCATGCATCGCGGCACCAGCCTGCTGTGGGGCCATGTCGAGCCGGACGGCATCCGCTGCTGCTATCACGGGTGGAAGTTCGCCGTCGATGGCCAGTGCATCGAACAGCCGTGCGAGCCCAATCCGCACCTTTGTCGGCCTGAGCACCGCCAGCCATGGTACCCGGTGCGCGAGCGCTACGGCCTCGTCTGGGCCTACATGGGCCCGCCGGATAAGATGCCGGTCATGCCGCGCTTCGACAGCATGGAGCCGCTGGAAGACGGCGAGGAATACCTCGCTTTCGACAACTCACTCGGCGCGCACGGCGACCCCAACGGACCGGAAGTGGTGCCGTACTGCTGGCTGCACATGAACGACAACGTGATGGACCCGTTTCACGTCCAGGTGCTGCACACGACCTTTTCCGGCACCCAGTTCGTCCGCGAATTCGCCGTCATGCCCACAGTGGACTTCGAGGAGATCGCCGGCGGCGTGATCTACAAAGCGCACCGCGACTTGGAGGATGGCCGGCACGTCAACCGCGTGTCGACCTGGATCATGCCGAACGTGATGTGCGTGCCCGACGTGGCCATGCGCCCGGGGCGGCCGAACGGGCTCGGTTTCTCTGTCCCCGTCGACGATGCCCACAGCCGCATCCTCATGACGATGCGCACGGTGAAGTCGCCCGACGGCCGCCGTCCAATGCGCGGGCTGGAGGCGGAGAACTTCAAGCCGTGGCATCAGCGGACGCTGGAAGAACGGCAAGACCAGCCGGGCGACTACGAGGCGCAAGCCGGCCAGGGGGCCATCTCGCTGCACAGCGAGGAGCATCTCGTCACGAGCGACAAGGGCATCGCGATGCAGCGCCGCGCGCTGCGCCGGGCGATGGACACGGTCGCGGCCGGAGGCGATCCGCCGGGCGTCGCGTTCGACGACGGCGAAGCGATGATCCACCTGCCGTCAGGCAATTACTTCAGCTGATCGGCGCTCAGTTCTCCGCCTCGGTCTGGCCCCAGGCGAGGAAGGCGAACAGCCCTGTTCCGCCGATCACGTTGCCGACCAGCGCCGGCAGGAGGATGGTCGTCACCCCGGCCCAGAAGCCGAGCTCGCCATGGACGACAAGCATGAAGACCTCGGTCGAGCCGACGACGACGTGCGAGAACCCCCCGGCGGCGATCAGCCATGCGAAGGCGACGATCGTGACGATTTCGAATCCTTTGGAACTCGGCAGCATCCACACGATCGAGGCGATGAAGAAGCCCGCGGGTATCGCGTGAACGAGCCCGGTCCAGCCAGTCTGTTCCAGCACCTTCTGCGACACCTCCAACATCGCCGCGGTGTTTTCCGGAGTCGTGGTGCCAAGCTTGAGCGAGATGAATGCGGTGACGAACGTGCCGACCAGATTGGCCACGAAGACCACCGCCCACAGCCGTGCCGAGCGCCACAGCTTTTCACCCGACGGCTTGTCGAGCACCGGCAGGACGACGCTCAACGTGTTCTCGGTGAAGAGCTGCAGGCGCGAGAGGATGACTATGACGAAGCCGAGCGCATAACCCAGCGCCGAGATGACTTCCCTTGCCGGATTGCCGGCGAGCACGCGGTAAAGGATCGCTTCGGCCAGCAGCGAGGTCGATAGCGCCAGCCCGGCCGCGATGCCCGACCACCACAAGGAGATGACCGGCCGTTTGAGTTCGTCTTCCCCTTCGAGGCGGATGGTTTCAAATACGGTGACGGCCGACAGGCGGGTATTCTCCTTGGCTTCGGCCTTCTTTTCCTCGACCGAGGTGCCTTCGGCTTCATCGTCCGGCGCTTCAGCGGCGCCTTGATCTTCGCTGG